>FWWM01003686.1_pt1 | contig 35460 bp, 39 predicted proteins | sample 2228351 | NCBI WGS metagenome assembly FWWM01 (sample SAMEA103939774, study PRJEB20133) | metagenome
CGGTGACGCGAAGAGACTACCTTTTGGTTGCGCAGATTGTACAGTTTGAGCTCAAGCTTTTTTGTAGTCGAGTCTGCGATGTTTTCAAGCGAACCTAGGAACAGTTCCCTTGGTTCTGTAAACGAGCCAAGAAAGGTTTTGGCGCTCATGGCCTTCATCTCTGCCAGCTGCTCTATCACGCGCTCGCTGTGCGGTAAGCCGGCGTACTGCTTGTAGCGCTCGTCCGCGTCTGCAATGTAGATCCGCTCGTCTAGCTGGCACCACTGCTCTAGGTTCATGGCTTGACAAAAGCACTCGATCCAATTTTAAGTTTGACCGCTTGAGGAGATCGATATTTAAGATTTTGTCCAAACGTTTGGATCAAGTGTTATATCAACTCACGACCAATTTTACTTATGTCTAGTGCCCATTACCCAGCTGTAGCAGCAGGCAACAAGGGGATGTCTAGGCGCGACTTTTTGAAATTGATGGCAGCCGCCGGTACCGTAATGACTTTTGCGCCCTTTGTTGACTGGGGCAAGTTTCTGCCAAACAACAGGGCAAACGGGGCAGAAAAGACGAAAATAGAGATCAGGGGAGGCGAGCCGTCCAACATCTACTCTTTCAAAGTAAACCATTCAGAGGTTGTGATCTACCCAAAGACCGATGACCCGGTGCTGAACACAGAGGCGTTCCGCACCTGGCAGTTGATAAGGCTCCCGCTTGAGCTTGGCGGAGGCAAGAACGATGTCTCAGCGTTTCGACTTTACAGCATGGTTTGCCTGCATTTGTGGTGTCTATGGAGGTACGAGTCAAAGCTGAACATGATAGCATGCCCGTGTCATGCAAGCGCATACGATCCTCTCACCGGCAAGGCTTATGCAGGGCCTGCGTCGCTTCAGAGCCCCCCTTCAAACGTGCTGCCAAGGCTGGACCTTGAGGCGGACGCAAATGGCGACCTGTGGATACTACCTCCAACGTGGGACGCTCGCAAGAATGGTGTGGTTGGGTATGGCAGGCATGTCGCCTAAGACTTTTATCCCTCACAGGCGTATATTGTGCTGTTGCTCCAAGCAGGAGGTTTACTCCGCTGAAATGAGCACGACGAAAAGCCTGAGTCTAGCAGTTTTCCTATTTACTGCTCTGACCCTGACACATGCGGCGTTTGTTGACTACCGTTCTGGCGCGACCGAAACACACCCGCAACAGTTCAAGGCAGTGCAGGACAACAAGATGGCCAACCAGATGTTGTACCTTCATACCAGAAAGCTTGCCGGCGCAGAGCTGTCATTTGATTTTTTTGGTGCCGGCGACCGACGCGACATCATCTGGCGCGGCCTTACCAAGTCAAAGTGGACCGAGAATGGGCTTTGCTGCGGCGTGTTTGAATTGCTTGTCAAGATGAAGGGAGGCAGGACCAGAACGATACTCTTGAGGTCGCTCCTTGGGCCAAAGAACAAGCTCCAGTTGTCGCACGAGCTTGGTATCGATTGGAAGGCAGTCGACGGCCACATATCCAAGCTGCTGCAGTACGGGTTAGCGGCAGAGGTCATGGCTGTTGGCACATGCCGAGTCTATGCCATAACACAGAAGGGCAGGCGCGCGCTCGAACTGGCAGATAAATGGCAGGAACCTGACAGCAACAATATAGAATGCACCTAATAAAAGGTATTTACGGTGCATAGTGCTGATTATAGTATGGCAAGACCATTAGGAGTACTTGATATCCTGATCATAGCAGCTCTTATCATCGTGGCTGCGATAGTGATCTATTTCCTGTGGCCGCTCGTCATAGCCATTATAATCATTGGCGCGGCCTACTACATCTACAAGTGGTACAGGCACAAGACATAGTAAAAAAGGGGAAAAAGAGAGCGCTTACGCGCCGGCCATGTTGTTGCGGAGTTCTATCCCCCTGTGATCGTCGGAGGCTTCGGCAGCGGCCCTGTGTATTTCTGACATAGCGCAGCCCATCTGAGCCTCTGGCTTGCCCCTTCTCATCAGGCCCCTGTAGAGTCCTGCTTCGAGGGTCTGGCCGTGGGCCTTCTCCCACTCTTCGACTGGGATGCTATACTTCTTTTGTATCCTGTCACGGTACCATTCTGGAATGACATTGAATGCGCAGAATGGGATGATTCTAAGGTCTGGCGTCAGGTAGTGGATGTCGCACCTCTGGAGCCTCTCGAGGTCTTCGTTGTACTTGTCTTGGAAGTGCATCATGCCGAGGAACAGCGACCTTACGTGCCATGAGCCCACAGAGTCAAAGTTGCGCTTGAGCAGGATGCTCGAGAACATCTTGGCAAGGTCCAGCCCGCGTGGCTGCTTATCCTTGTTGACGAACTGCTTTAGCTTGCGCACGACTTCGAGCATCGCCCAGTATCTGTTGGCGCCTGACTTGATCTCGTCGGCTTTTTCTTCAAAGTATTCAAGCACGCCCTTAATGTCGACAAAAGATGTCAGCGGTATCAGCTTCTTTGTGTCCATATCTTCAAAGACATATGTTCCTGCGCCACATGCAAAGTGTATCGATAGCTCGTACTTTGGCTTTTTGCTGAAAGCCTCGATGATGTTTGTCATGGGCATGCATGACGGAACCGGGAACCAAGCATCCTTTGAAATCTCGCCGTTAGTCTGTTCTTCAATCCTTTCGATGCAGTCTGGGATCGTGATTCTGTACTTTTCACGTTCTTTCTTGCCCATCCTGCCTGTGAGCGACACCGGCTGGAAGTTGACTGCGTGCACCACGTCGAGGTTCTTTTGGGCATAGCGTATGATACTGCCCAGCTCGTGGTCATTAATTGACTTGATGACCGTCGGGACGAACACCACTGTCATTCCGCACTTTCTTGCTGATTCCAGCGTGTACGGGATTTCCCAGTGGTTCTTGGGGTTTGTCCTTGGGGTTACGCCATCGAACGAAAGGTAGAGGTTGTTAACACCTGCCATCCTTACTTGGCGCATAGTTTCTGGCGACATGGCCAGTTTGATTCCGTTAGTGTTGAGCTGGACATGGTCGACGCCCTCCTCTTTCATTATCTTGATGATCTCCGTAATGTCGTCGCGGAGCATCGGCTCGCCACCGGTGATCTGGATCGAGTTGCCCGCGATCGGCTTTTCTGCCTTGAGCGTCTTCATCATGGCCCTTACCTGCTCCATGTTTGGCTCGTACAGATAAGCGCCTTCAAGGCCCTTCTTGACGTAGAAGAAGCAGTACCAGCACGTCAGGTCGCACCTGTTAGTGATGATCATGTTTGAAAGTCCAGAGTGTGAAAGGTGGTTGGTGCAAAGTCCACAGTTGTTTGGACATGAACACTTGTCTATCATCACGTTTGGAGCGTGCGCACCCTTGCCATCCATCCAATATGTGCTGAATTTCTTGTACATTTCGTACGAACCGAAATAGAGCTCCTCGCATTCGCCGTGCGTCGGGCACGTCTTGGTCATAAAGACCTTGCCACCCCTTTCAAAGACTTCTGCATCCAGAATCATGTTGCAGTCCGGGCAGATGCTTTGAGTAAACCTTATTGTCCGCCTAGCGCCTACGCTTTTGCTAGACATGTTCGAAATTTGGATTAGGTCCATACTACTACCTTAATGGACACAATTTCCATTTTCTATATAAAGCTAACCTACTAATTCATACGGTGAATAGGTTCGCTCTTATCACACAAATTGCAAGAAAGACTTGAGATTTAGACTGTCCCTCTGGAATGGCTTTGCAGAGCATCTTAATATAGCACGCGCCCTCAGTTTGAGAAGAATTGAGCATTAGCGACAGGTCAAGGAAGGCCATGGAAAACCTTGGCTTGACGAGCTACGAGATACGTGTGTATCTCTCGTTGCTTGATAGCGGCGCCATGACCGCCGCAGACATCTCGAAAAAATCCGGCGTGCCCTATTCAAAGATCTATGAAGTCCTCAACAGCCTTGAGGAGAAGGGATGGCTCGAGTCGGATAGCTCTCGCCCGCAAAAATTCTTCCCCAAGTCCCCTTCAAGCGCGCTTGAAGCCATGAGGATGCGACACGAGAACAATTTCCGCGAGAGCCAGAGCACCATTGTCAATGAACTGATGCCGATGTATACCAAGAGTGGGATGAAGGAGCGCCCCGAGATATGGGTCGCAAGAGGGGTCTTTAACATAGTCGCCAAGGTCAACGAAATAGTGCAGAACGCGCGGCAGGAATTGCTGGTCGCGCTGCCTTTTGTCGCGGTAGACGTAGCCAAGCCGCTCCAGCCGGTGCTAAGGACGCTGCATGATAAGGGCGTCAAGATACACATCCTTGCATCCGCTAAGATAACGCCGGAAACGATCAAGGCACTTTCCAGAGTTGCAGAAGTGAGGCTGAAAGATGGGCTTTTTGGAGGTGGCGTCATAGGGGACGGCAAGCAGGTCGTGTTGTTGCTTGGAGAAGGCACAGGGGACGGCGGCAGTTTTGAGCCGATAGCCATCTGGGCGGATCATGCCGGCCTGGCAGGATTCGCCAAGGGCTACTTCCAGTACCTCTGGGAAGATTCGGCAGAAAAGAAAAAAAAGTAAAAAACGGCGTTATATGCGAAGGGATAAGGTTAATAGAGTTTGGCGAGAACAGATAGCGCGTGGAGACTGCCGTTGCAAAGAAAAAGCCAACAGGCTACGAGGAAGAGCTTTTTGTAGGCACGGCCGAGTCAGAGCACGTCGAGATGTACCTGAAGGCCATATGGTACATCCGCGAAAGAGGAGAGGAAGTCAAGGTAAGCTCGATAGCCAAGCTCCTTAACGTCACCCAGCCATCCGTTGTGCAGATGCTCCGCAAGCTTGATGGCTCGCAGCTCGTTCGCTACAGCAAGGGTAGCGTGGAAATGACCGGCGAAGGCGAGCGCATCGGCAAGCAGATGATGCGAAACACGCGGCTGCTTGAAGTCCTGATGAAGGACGCGCTCAAGATAGAGATAGACGAAGAAATGGTCTGCGGCATAGAGCACCACATGAAAGATATTTTCACGGACGCGCTGTGCACGCTGCTAAAGCACCCGAGGAAGTGCCCCCACGGCCACACGATCCCGCGTGGCAAGTGCTGTTCGTAGATTTTTATGTCGCAGACACCTCATTTTCGATGTGGACAAGCAATGACTAGACTAGCCCTACTGACCTGATGAGGAAGATCTTGAGTAAGGAGTTTGTCCACCCACCTACCCACTCTCTCATAAACTTGATAAATGGCTACCGCCCCCTCATACTTACCTTGGTTCAGATAGAAACTACGGCTTCGCTGGAGAGCTTTAGAAAGTTTATCATTGTAAGCACCTGCAGATCCTTCATACCAGAAAGTTACCTGCGCGACTATGAAGTATTCCCCGAGCGCGAAGAGGGTCCCGGCGCAATCTACATCGAAGCGGCAGACAAGGTCACGCTGAAGAAGATAAGAGAGATGACATTTGTGAACGCAAAGGAGATCCTTGGCATCATTTACTCGTCAAAGAGCGGCAACACCCAGTTAAAGTGGAGGCAGGTACGCAGGCGCGGAGGCAAGGTGCAGGGCTTTGCTTCGCCCAACGCGCTGGTCAACCTAGTCGAGTCTGGCGTGCTGACCCAAGAATGGGTCGACAACTACTTGAAGTCAGTCCAGAATCAAGAGCGCGGCAGTGAAGACTCTTCATCTCCTTCTTCCTCCGTGACTGAAAGCGAAAAGACAGTATGATAGTAAAGCCGAGCGGGGCATCCACCAACGCTTTTTTTGTCATCCCCGAAGACGCGGACGATCTATTTACACTGCGGAGAATTATAGAAAAGGACGACCACGTAATCGCAGACACTACCCGCGTGATCAAGCAGGTAAAAGAGTACGGCAGGCCGGACAAGGGCGAGCGGGTCAAAGTGCGCGTTTCTATCAGAGTGGAGCAGAGTAAGCTTGACGCCGCAGTCGACCGGCTCAGGATAACAGGAGTCATTGCAGAAACCGACAACGAGATGGTAACAAAGGGGACTCATCACTCGCTCTCTGTGCAGGCAGGCGATATGATAACCATAGACAAGGGGAGGAAGTGGCAGGAGGTCGAGCTCAGGATGCTCAATAGGTCTGGCAGCAATGCCAGCTTTATTCTGGTTGCTATCGACACACAGGAAGCGGCGGTCGCAAAGGTTTCCGGAACGCATGTCAAAGTCATCCCCAACATCTACTCCGGCCAGAGCGGCAAGCGCTACCAGACCAAGAACAACCCCAACATCGAAATCTATTTCACAGACATCGCCAAGACGGTTTCTTCAATCATTGGCGAAAACGACAAGGTGATCATATTTGGCCCTGGCGAAACCCGCCGGAGGTTCTTCAACATTCTAGTTGCTAGGCAAGAGATCCCAAGGGACAGGGTGCAGGTAGTTGACGGCGTGGACGTTGCCGGTGAAGATGGCATATTCGTGTTCCTGCGCTCGCCAGCGATGAAGGAGGCCATGAGCGCGAGCAAGCTGGCTTCGGTATCTTCTATGCTTGATCGGGTGATGCTGATGGTGAACAGGGGAGAAGCCAAATTTGCAATGGGCATGCAGGAAGTGTCCCAGGCGGCCGCGATGAAGGCGGTAGAAGCAGTCGTGTTCTCGGATTCGATCTTCAAGACTGCGGCAGATGAGGAGCAGGTGGTAAAGCTGCTCAATTCAATTGAAGGCTATGGTGCCAAGGCGTTCGCGGTGGATTCGTCGACTGACATTGGCCTTCGAGTCTCATCGCTTGGCGGCATTGTGGCGCTTCTTCGGTACGCCATCCGTTGACTCCGCCAACCACGACAGGTACGGCCTTGAAACATCCTGCATTTTCAGCTCCACTATTTCCGGCACTTCGTAAGGATGCAGCCTTGCGATTTCGGCCTTGAGCCTTTTCGCAGATGTTGCAGTCGTCTTGAAAAGAGCAACGAACTCCTTCTGGTCTTCTATCTTGCCGCGCCACGAATAGATCGATCGAATCTGGGTGAAATTGACGCAGGCACATAACCTGTCTCTGACAACCTTGTCAGCAACGTCGACTACAGACTTTTCGCTTGGAAACGTGGACAGGATAATGGTTCCACTGCTAGCCATAAGTTATGGTTGCGGCGTGCAATTAATTAATTCTTTTAAGCAGACTATAAAAGAACTAATTTTAATTTCTATATGTATGCTCCACTGGAAACTTGCACATGCACATATACGCACGGGTCATTACAGCGTTTCGCACAGCGGATTTGCCTTCATCACGATAAAGTCTTGGTTCGCCATGTTCTTTGAAACGACCTTTTCATAATCCGCTTTAGAGCACGCAATGACCACGGTGGTCTTGTCTGTGTGGTAGAGGTCGAACGTGGGCCCTTGGTGGCGCTCGACATCGCCGATATAGTCCTTGACCTTGGTCTCAAGCGATGACAGCAGTTCGATCTTGTCGCCCCTCATCTCATGCTGGTCAAGCGTCCATGCTATGGCAACTTTTGTCCTACTGGCCTTGAGGTCGCGCTTTTTGAGGGTGGCCCGTATCTGGTCAATTAGGTACTTGACATAGCCTTCGATGCCCTTGATGCTGCCGTTGACCAGGTACATCAGAGGCCCGGTGCCATCAAGCGACGACCCTATTATGCGAAGATCGTACAGCCCGCCGGTCACGTCGTCAATGTAGAGATCGGCAAAAGTGCCCTGCATAAGCTCGCTTCCAATGTTGCTGTCGGCCGCCTTTTTGCAGATTTCAAGTATACTGGCCATGCCAGAGTAGTGGCTCAATGTCTTTATTACATGCGCAAGTTCAGCAGAATTGACGTCCACAAAGATCAGCTTGCGGCGCGTGTCAGGGTCGTGGAGCATCTTGGACAGGTGATTATCCTGCTTTGACTTGACCGATCCTATCAGTGTCTCAGAGCTCGCGCTGGTAAAGGTGCTCATCGGCAGATAGTAGTATGACACGTCCTTGTCGACGGACATTCCGGTCATGTGCTCTATCAGAGCAATGTTTTCGTTGTTGCCACCTACCCCGGTCGGCAACATATAGACTACAGAGGCGCCCCGCTTGAGCGCCTTGATCGCGTCCTTGAACTTGCTCGTCACGTCGCTTTTCACGTCCGGACCCACCTTCCTTACGCGCGGAGCAAAATAGACGTACGAGGCGTTGCTCACTGCTACGTCTATCGGCTCCAGATCAAGGAGCGGCTCGTCCTCTATTAACGAGCTTACGTTTGGATACGTCCTTGCGATGTCGGGCTTGAGCGAAATCGCCATCCTGACCGATTCGTCTATCAGCGAGACCTTTGATCCCTTGATCGCTATCGAAGATGCTATCCGATATCCTTCGGTGCTCAGGCCATAGACTGCAACAGAAGATCCTCCTGCGCTCAAAGTGTCGACTGAGCTCCCCCGTTCATCCCTACGTTATACCTCAAGTGGTCTACAAAAGGTTTTTCCATTGGCTTCCGGCTACAAGTCATGCTTGAAGAAAAAGATCTGGTTTGACATTTTGACCCCAAAGCAGGTCATGTTTTTCAGGCGCGCAGTCACTCTGCTTCGCGACTCTGGCCACGATGTGCTCTGCACTTCAAGGCAGTACAGGGAGGCAATCGAGCTGGCTAGGATCAAAAAGCTTGATCTCATCGTTGTAGGGAGCCACGGCGGAGCCGACAGGTACGGCAAGCTGCGCCAGAGCGCCAACAGGACGTTTGAACTGGCCGAAGTGGTAGAGCGCTTCCGGCCTGACGCAGCCGTCACCTTCGCATCGCCGGAAGGAGCTAGGGTTGCATTTGGTCTCGGCATAAAGCACATTAGCTTTAACGACTCGCCTCATGCGGAGGCCGTTGCAAGGCTCACTGTCCCGCTGACAAGCAATTTGCTCTGCCCGTGGGTCATACCATATTCAGCCTGGACAGGGTACGGCATTGCAAAAAAGGACATTACCCGTTATCATGCGCTTGACCCGGTGGCATGGCTCAAGCATGACGAAACATCTGAAATCGAGCAGGACAAAAAGAATACGATACTCCTCCGGCTTGAAGAAAGCAAAGCATCATACATTGCAGATAGAAAACTTGGCACTGCCAAAACGATCGACGACTTTGTGAACGACCTGTGGCAATCGGCCAACATCGTGATGCTCTGCAGGTACCAGGACCAAATAGCAGAGATAGAGGCGCGCTATGGCAGCAAAGTGCAGGTTCTAAAAGACGTTGTCGACGGCACCGCGCTCATAAAGTCTATCCATCTCTTTGTCGGGGCAGGCGGGACGATGACTGCCGAAGCTGCTCTCTTGGGCAAGCCCACGATATCGATAGCACCACTCCGGTTCCACATCGAGAAATACCTTGTAAGGTCAGGCTTGGTCAAAAGGGCGAGTAATTCCAAGTCTCTCGTAAAGATGGGCAGGAAAATGATCTCTGACGAGCATTACATGAAGGCGCAGAAGAAAAAAGCCGCGCGGATACTGGCAAGGATGGAAGACCCGACTGACAGGATGATTAACGCCTTAAGATTATAAGGACGTACAAGATAGTTCAAGGTACGCCCGGAAGCCCGGTGGAGGAAAAGAAGATCTTTTTCCGCTGAATGTAGTGGCCAAGCATGGGGGCCTTTGGAGCCCTTGACCCCAGTTCGAATCTGGGCCGGGCTATTGTTATTTTATTATTACTGCGTGTCTGCATGTGTAAGTTTCCAGTGGAGCATACATATAGAAATTAAAATTAGTTCTTTTATAGTCTGCTTAAAAGAATTAAAGAAAGAGGATCTGTGCGTTCTGGTATTCATCAAACAGCGAGCTGGCAACGATCTCGCCTATCCTGCGCCGGCTCTCCTCGACCACGGGTTCTATCAGGTCCTTGGTGATGATATCCTCTTTTTGCCCAGAGAAGAACCCGAGCACCACAACCAGAGGCTTGCCGCTTCCGCGCGTGCATAAGTACAGCAGCTGCCTGTCCCCGACGCCGATGATGCTGCATCCCGATAGGTCGGCTGGGTATTCTATCAGTCGCGTTGATTCTGCAAGGACGGATTCCATCGAAAATCCGTTGCTAAATGGTGTATAACAGCGGGCAAGCTAGTACACGTTAACAAACAGATAGACTGGAGCTAGCTTGTTGCTGTACAATCTTAAAATAAAGCGCCCACGGTGCACACTTCTATATATGTACCGGTCCCGACCCAAGGATAAACTGGACGACCATGTACTTAGGTTCCTCTCTTCGATGCAGCACGACCAGTCGATACTGTACTACGACATCCTTGGGAGCGAAGCACACTCTATAATGCTGCACGAAATGGGGCACCTCACTTCTGGCGAGCTGAAAAAGATACTGTCGGCACTGGAAGATGCAAAAAAGAATCCGGACAGGATTGAGACTGAAGGATATGAGGACATACATGAAGCCCTTGAGGCTTTTGTGATAAAGAGGGCAGGCATGGACGCAGGGGGCAAGATGCACACCGCCCGGTCAAGGAACGACCAAGTTGTGCTTGATATCAGGATGAAGATACGCGACGACATTAACGAAATCTGCACCGCCCTTGCGAGCCTGATAGAGGGCTTGGTAGAGAAGGCCAAAGAGACCAAGCAGGCCGCGATGCCGATGTATACCCATTTGCAGCAGGCGCAGATAGGGACGTTCTCCCACTTTTTGCTGTCGTACGCCTACGCGCTCATGCGCGATATGGAGCGGCTATATCTCGTATACCAGCGGGTGAACCAGTCGCCGCTTGGCGCGTGCGCCATAGGGGGATCGAGTATAAGTATCGACAGGAAAAGGACCGCCGTCCTGCTAGGCTTTGACAGCATAGTCAGGAATTCCATAGATGCAACAAGCTCGCGCGACGCATTCTTGGAATATGCCGCGACGCTTGCGATATTGACCAGCACGCTTGGCAGGATTGCCGAGGACTTTATCATCTGGTCGACGTCCGAATTTGGCTACATCGAGCTTGCCGATCGGTACAGCTCGACTTCAAGCGCGATGCCGCAAAAGAAGAACCCTGATCCTCTCGAGCTGACAAGGGCCAAGGCCGCCATCGTTGCAAGCAACCTAGTGTCGATGCTCGGCATCGTCAAGGCGCTGCCGTCCGGCTACAGCCGTGACTTGCAGGATGTCAAGCCGCCGCTGCTTGGCGCGTCTGCAATAACGCTTGACACGATCAGGGTAATTGACGGTGCAGCCAGGTCGCTCAAGGTGAACAAGGAAAAGATGTGCCGGGCTGCAAGCACCAGCTATGCAATCGCGCTAGACATTGCAGAGCAGCTGGTGATGAAAAACAAGATGCCATTCCGGGCAGCTCACAAGATAGTGGGTGCTCTTGTCAACAGGGCCGCAAGCATGGACAACTTGCCACTTGCAAAACTACAGTTGTCCGACGTTACTTCTGTCCTGAAGACACAAAAGGCGGGCGTAAGCATCAAGCCGGACGAGATGATGAAGATAATCAAAGAGATGACACCGGAAAAGTCTCTGCAGGTGCGGAAATCGACAGGGTCGCCCAACCTTCAGGAGCAGCAAGAGATGATAGAGTCGCTGTCGCAAGGAGTGTCAAACTACAAGGTCGGGATCCAAAAGCGCACCAAGATGGTCCAAGGTTCGTTCGATAACCTGAACAGGATCGTCAGGAAGTATCTGCAACAATCTTGACTGTTATCGCACTTCGCCGAAAAATTCTACCGAAAATCGTCCCTTTTGCTTATCTGGTGGCGCTTGGAGCGAAAAATGGCGCTGGAATTCGCTGTTTTAGTTGCGATAAGATTTATATCATGTCCGAAAGCAGTTAATTGTCGCAATAAATGTCGCTAAAATCAGACGATCCAAACTATTATGCGCATCAGTACAACTGGATGGGTGAAAATGGCAAGCAGAAGAAGATAAGGATCCTCGATAGCACCCTGAGAGAGGGCGAGCAGCACCCCGGGGTAGCGTTCACGATAAAGCAGAGGATCCAGATCGCGTGGATGCTCGACTCGTTTGGAGTCGACCAGATAGAGATAAGCCCAGTGGTTTCGCCGGACCACGCTGAAGCGACCAAGACAATAATCAAGCAGGGGCTGCGCGCCGACATTGTCGCGCACACAAGGGCGATCAAGTCCGACGTCGACGTCGCGATCGACTGCGGCGCCACATGGGTCGCGACCTACATGGGCATTTCAGACATCCACATTTCGGCAAAGCTAAAGATCACGCGCGAAGAGGCCAAGGCAAGAGCGTTAGAAGTCGCCGACTACATCAAGGCGCATGGCCTAAAGGCGAGGTTCACCATGGAAGACGCCAGCAGGACAGATCCGACGTTCCTTATCGAGATGTGCAAGGAGATGAACAGGCGCGGGATCGAACGGATAAGCATACCGGATACCGTCGGCATCATGCGGCCGCGGGGCATGTACAATTTGGTAAAAATGGTATACAACAACATTGACAAGAGCAAGACTTCGCTTGATGTCCATTGCCATAACGATGTGGGGCTGGCGCTGGCAAACGCGCTTGCAGGGTGCGAAGCTGGAGCTGACCAGATCCATACGACCATAGATGGGTTTGGCGAGCGCACTGGAATCCCGAGCCTAGCCGAAACGGCTGTCGCGCTCACGCTTATCTACAAGTCAAACAACGACCTCCGGCTCCACATGCTAAAGGACCTTTCAAAGACCATCTCTGACTATATCAGCCTGCCAATACCAGAGTCAAAGCCGATCGTCGGCGACAGTGCGTACAAGCACAAGGCCGGTACGCACTTGGCGGCCATACTGCGCAACCCCGCCGCCTATGAAATAATAGAGCCAAAGACGGTCGGCAACAGGCGCAAGATAGTGTTTGGTGAGCTTGCAGGCAAGAACGGGGCAGCGTACCTGCTGTCGCTGCTTGGGCTTGAGACTAGCAAGCATGAGGCAGAAGCTCTGGCACGCGGCCTGAAGGAACTGCGCATGGGCGACATACTGGAACTATATTTGGACGACAGGCTGGAGAGAAAGATACTTAATGACGCTGCTGTAAAACTAAGCCCATCAAAGGAGTAGAATAATGGCGTGGTAGTCAAGTGTCCAGAATGTGACGCAGAGATCAAGATACCTTCCGACTCGATAGAGGGCGAGATCGTAACCTGCCCTGACTGTGGCGCAAGCTACGAGCTTGTCAAGTCGGGCGAAGGGTTTGAAATAAAACCGGCGCAGGTTGTCGGCGAGGACTGGGGTCAGTGAGGCAGGAAAAGGCTGGCCAGTCGTCTCAATCAAATTTTTCCGGCAACTCCCTTACCATCCTCTATGACAGCATCAGGTGGGAGGAGAAGGCCCTCTACGAAGCCGCAAAGAAGAAAGGTGTCAGCGTCGAAAACGTTGACTGCAAGAACCTTGTCGTAAACCTGAATAGCGGCAGGTCAAAATACAACGGACAGGTAGTGCTCCAGAGGAGCGTCAGCTACTTCAAGAACGTCCACTCTACCGCGGCGCTTGAAGGCCTTGGCGCATGTGTGATCAACCCGTTGAATGCTGCCATACTGTGTGGCAACAAGATGTATGCCCACATGGAGCTTGAAAAGGCGGGCGTGCGAACACCAAAGGCAGTAGCAGCGTTTTCAGAAGAGTCGGCTCTGGCGGCGCTCGAAGAGTTAGGCTATCCTGCGGTAGTCAAGCCCACGGTTGGCAGCTGGGGTAGGCTCATCGCGCTCTTGCGCGACAAGGAAGCGGCCAAGGCAGTGATAGAAGATAGGGAGCACATGTTTCCGATATATCAGGTCTATTACTTTGAAGAGTTTGTCGAGCGTCCGCCCCGGGACATCAGAGCGATTGTAGTTGGCGACAGGGTAGTGGCTGCTATATACCGCTATTCCGGCGAAGGCGAATGGAAGACGAACATGGCTCTTGGCGGCCACGCCGAGGCATGCCCTGTTACAAAGGAGCTTGAAGACATTTGCCTTAAGGCCACGCGGGCTCTGGGCGGCCAGATAGTCGGGGTCGACCTGATGGAGAGCAAGAGCGACGGCCTCATGGTGCACGAGGTCAATAATACCACTGAATTTAAAAATACCGTCCGGGTTACAGGGGTTGATATCCCCGGTTTGATGGTGGATTACGCGCTAGGGCAAGGAAAGTAAGCAAAATTGGTTTCGCCAAGTTACGCGGTAGAATTATTGAAGAAGGCGTTGGAGCTTTACACCCCTTCCAGATCAGAGGCTGCCCTTGCCAACATGATAAAGGACAAATGCGTGAACGAGCTTGGCTTTGAGCAGGTCAACATCGACAACGTCGGCAACATCATTGCCACAAAGGGGACTGGCGAGCCCCGCATTTTGCTCTGCGGCCACATGGACACTGTGCCTGGGCAGGTGCCGGTAAGGATAGAGGACGGCCACATTTACGGCCGCGGCGCTTCCGACGCAAAGGCGCCCCTGATAGCCATGCTGCTTGCCGCTTCAGAGTTTCCAAAGCAGAGCGGCACCGTGATATTTGCAGGAGTTGTGGACGAAGAGGGCAACGCGACGGGGGTAAAGCATCTGGTCAAGAGCAAGCTTGGGGTCGACTATGCGGTGTTTGGCGAGCCTTCTGGCGTCGAAAACATCACCGTCGCATACAAGGGCAGACTGGCTGTGCGCCTGACGTGCGACGTCGGTGACAGCGCACACGCAAGCGCGCCATGGCTTGCCAAGAACTCGATTGAAGAAATGTACGATTTTTGGAAGGCCATCAAGTCAGAGATAGAGCGCGTCGGCACGGCAGAGAACAAGGCAAAGTCGATCAGCTGCAGCCTGACCGAGATAACCGGCGGGTCAAGCCACAATGTCACGCCACAAAAGTGCAAGATAACCATAGACATCAGGGTGCCCACGATAACGACCTGCGACAACGTGCTCCGCATAGTCGACACTGTCATTACCAAGGTCGCTTTGGAAAAAGGGGTCAAGGCGACATACAGGATAGAGGACAAGACCGAGCCTTTCGAGGCCGATCACGCGTCGCCCCTTGTCAGGGCGCTCCTGCTTGCAGTGCTTGACGTGCGCAACAAGAGGCCGACGCTCCTTCGTAAGACCGGCACTGGCGACATGAATGTGCTTGGGCACAGCTTCAAGATACCCGTTATCACCTACGGGCCGGGCGACCCACACGCGTCGCACACAGCCGACGAGCGGGTAAACATCGACGAATACGTGGCAAGCATTGAAGTGTACGAAAGGGCGCTTTTCCACCTGTCGCGCTTGCACCACCTGAAGAAGAAAAAGAAATAGCTAGCGATGCCAACATATAGGCGTCGGCCCCTCCTTGCTCCATATATGCTATGGTTTGTGGGTACTGGCATCAACGGCTACCGCGGCCTGAGCCTTGCAGCGGTCGACATCCTGAAGAAATGCAGCGTCGTCTACGTTGAAAGGTTCACGAGCGCGCTCTCCGATAGCGACCTTCAGGGTCTGAACTCTATCCTTGGAAGGCAGGCCGAGCCGGTGCAGAGATGGTTCGTGGAGGACGGCAGAGAGATTCTAGAAGTTGCAAAGACAAAAGAAGTCGCGCTTGTCACGTACGGCGACCCGCTTATCGCGACAACCCACACAGAGCTGCGCTCAAGAGCCGCCAGAAACTTGATCAAGACAGGGGTGCTGCACGCCGCGTCAGGCATCGCCTCTATAATGGGCGAAACTGGCCTGCATGCCTACAAGTTTGGCAGAATGGTCACAATGATGTCAGAGCCCCAGTCTGTAGTCAGCGTCTACAACACCATTTTCGAAAACCTGCTTGCCGGCAGCCACACACTCATCCTTACAGAGTATAGCAGTCAAGGCAAAGGCAAGGAGGAACCTTTCTTTCTAAGTCCTACTTCAGTGTTCAAGATGCTGCTGGATACAGAGCGCGACCAAAAGTACCAGATCTTTTCAGACAATACCTTTGCCGTGGTTGCCTCAAGGGTTGGAGCAGGTGACCAGAGGATCACATCAGGCAAGGTCGGATCGCTTGCAAAGATCGACTTTGGAGCCGGCCCCCATTCCATAATCGTCACGGGATCCTTGCACTTTACCGAAGTCGAAGCACTTGCGGCCTTAACTGAAAACATGGACGAGCCGTCTGACAATTCGCAGAACATCAGGCGGATTTCAGTGCAGATGGTCGAGCGATACGCGCCAAAGGCCAAACAGGCAATACAACAGATGCGCGACATCGTCAGGCAGGACGCGGGCAACAACAGTGGCGTGTTTGAAGTATTGGACAACGCAGAATATTACATTGCAGACGCTGAGCGGTTCCTGCGGCAGGCCAAGTTTGAGCTGGCGGTACTGAGCATTGGCTACGCAGAGGGTCTGGTGGACGCGCTGCGGTTCCAGAAAGGCATCAACCCGTGGGAGACCCATGGTTGACGTATATATATGAGAGGCAGAGATGGACAGACGTGTCAGAAGAAGGCTTCAGGCTATTATCTGAAGGCAAGGTTCAAGAGTTCAACAGCTGGAGGATGAAGAACCTAACGGTCAAGTTGGATTTTACCGGCAAGGACCTATCGGGCAAGAACGTCTCTGGCGCTTACCTGAATGGGCTTGTTGCAGATAGGACCAACTTTTCCCGCGCAAACCTAGCAGGCACCAATCTGGTGCAGGCAAGCCTGAACGGAGCAAATTTTGAGTGTGCCGACCTGACCGGAACTCTCCTGATGTATGCAGAGATGAAAGAAGCGCGCCTTGCAAACGCCAACCTGACAAAGACGAACCTGATGTGGGCCAACCTTCAGGGCACTGACCTGACAGGGTGCAGGATGTCGCAGACCGTATTTGTCGAGGCAAACCTGCAGAATGCTAAGGTCACTGGTGCCGATAAGGCAGGCGCCTATCTAAAATACGCCAAGTTGGACGGCACGACGTGGTTTGAGCAGGTCGCCGGAAAGCACTAATAAAAAATTTTATCCAAACATTTGGATCAACCATTATATCGATTCTTGGCGAACTTGCAGCAGCCATGGCTGCTGGTACCTTTGTTCTCGTGCTGTGGATGATTTCCAAAGATTTATTAATTATCGGTGAATCCTTTTCTCTTAGTATGGCGCAAACCCCTCCGGTTGCAGGAGGAAAGGTATCCCGGCGCGACTTTCTAAAACTCATGGCAGCCGCCGGTACCGTAATGACTTTTGCGCCCTTTGTTGACTGGGGCAAGTTTCTGCCAAACCCGGCGACCCAAGCAGCGCAAAAGGTCAAGATAGAGCTTGAGGACGGCTCGATTGCCAACGTTAACACTTTTGAAGTTAATTCTTCGCAGGTTGTCATTTACCCCAAGACTGACGACGAGGTCCTGAACCAAGAGGCATTCAGGACGTGGCAGCTCATACGGCTGCCTGCAGAGCTTGGCGGCAACAGGAACGACGCTTCCGCTTTTCGACTTTACAGCATGGTTTGCCTGCATTTATGGTGCCTGTGGAAGTACTGGCCGCAGGAGGGAAGGAAGAGAGGAGAGTGCCCCTGCCACGGCAGCATGTACGATCCATACACAGGCAAGGCGTTTGCCGGGCCGGCTGCTCTCCAAGGCCCGCCTTCAAACGTCCTCCCAAGGCTTGACATTGAGGTCGAATCAAACGGCGATCTATCGATACTGCCTCCGGTATGGAGCCCAGACAGGAACGGAGTAGTGGGATTCGGACGCTACCTCAACAACAATAACACTTGAGTGATTTGATATGGGTACCTCCTTAACATATGAAAATAGCTTTGTAAGGTTCGTCCGGTGGGTTTACGCCGGCATAGAGCGAACCATATTCATGGGGATGAAGTTCACATTCCCCGGCAGGTTCGTCAGCCCGCTTGGCTTCCTCGGCATGCTGACGTTCGTCATATTCATCATTCTTGGCATCACTGGTGCGCTGCTCATGCTGTGGTACGAGCCGATACTCACCAGAGCATGGGACAGCGTCAAGATGATCAACGATACGATCCCATACGGCTTCCACATACGCAACATCCATTATCACGCTTCAAACGCGATGGTCATGATGGCGCTATTGCACATGTACTACCAGTACTTTAGCGGGCGCTACAAGATCAGAAACGAGATACTGTGGGTAACGGGCATCATTCTTGGCGTCCTTACGATTCTCGAGGCGTTCACAGGCTACGACATCATCTTTAGCGAGCGTGCCGAGCTGGCGATTTCGATTGCCGCATCGCTCACCAACTCCATACCCATACTAGGGCCCCAGATGAGAGAGGCATTCTTTGGTGCCGGATTTCATGATTTCATCCTGAGGTTCTACACATTCCATGTATTCATGCTGCCTATAGCGCTGCTTGGGTTAATGGTCGTCCACTTTCCAAGGTTCTTGGTATTTGATGTGCCGATGGTCATGGCAGTCGCCGGCGCAATCATGTTGACAGGCGGAGTGTTCCCGGTAGGTCTCGGATTAAAGTTCGACCCCAACGTGCCGCCTGGCATCACTGTGCCAGAATGGTACCTTACCGGCCTTTACGCGTTCCTGCGCACTATGTACGACAAGTTCGTTACAGGCGTCGCGTGGCCAGGGCTCTTCATATTCGCGCTCTTGGTCGTCCCGTTTGTTGACAAGTACAAAAAGTTCTCTTGGAAGGATAGGCCCATCATCACAGCGCTTGGCATCACCAGCCTTGCCCAGATCATTGTCACTACTTACTGGGGATTCTATATCGACCCCAGCATAGAGAAAGCGCTCTTGGAAAGACTTGTAATCGACCCGATATTCTTTTATCTGGTCATGATACTGCTCGTGCCGCTATCGTTTGGCTTTACCTACATGATGATAAAGCTGGCCAAGCATGCTGAGGCCAACGCCAAGCTGCAGCCAAAGAAAGCGGCCAAGGGCTCAATAAACATCTCCCAAAAGTGGATCTACGTCCTGTTCGTCGTGCTCCTTGCATTCCAGGTGTACCTCAACATCTCGGCATACTATGCGATGCTTCAGGGCATGAAGAACTATTCGCTATTTATCATAGGCATAATAATGCTGGTATTTGCAGGCATGTTCCACCTTTACAGGTATGGCAGGGCGATGGCAAAGGCCCCACCGCCAAAGCCTGTCCCGCCTGCCCCGTCAAAGCCAGCGGCTGCACCGGCGGCACCCAGACCGGCGCCAGCTGCACCGGCAGAAAAGCCATTGGCTGCCCCGCCTACTGCAACAGCAGCAAAGGTCGGCGCAGATCAAAAGCCGCAGCTGTCGCAGCAGCAAAAGCAGGCAGCCACAGGCACAACAGGCAAATCAGCAGCGATGAGCCAAGTCCAGCCCACTACTACATCAATAGCAGACGTTGATGGCCCTGACAAAAAGGCCACTACTACCTAACAAAGAATATATGTGAAAATAGAAAGAGAGAAGATCGAACCATGGCGAACCACGCAGGCGGCATCAGCATAATCACTTTCATTGTCGCAGTTGCCGTAAGCATGGGTTACTACCAGTTCGTCTATGTCCCGCAGGCTAATGCAAGGCCAGTCCTTCCAGAAGAAATAGTGAACCCACCAGAGGTCACCAATGTTCAGATCGTCGAAGGCTCGGCTCTGGAGTCCCAAACCAGAAACTTTGTTCCAAAGGATGCGCGTGCTATCCTAGGACTATCAAACAAAGTGGTATGGACGAACAACGATGGCACGTCGCACACAGTAACCAGTGACGATGGATACCACGATCAGCTTAGCGGCGCGTTTGCTTCGACCGAGCAACTGGGTGCTCTTATCAACCCTGGTGAGACATTCGAGTTCACTTTCACAAAAGAAGGAGAATATCCTTACCATTGTGACCCTCACCCATGGATGCAGGCGACGGTCGTAGTAGTTCCGAACTTTGCCTAAGCCTTCTTCTTTTTTACTATTTTTATGTAGGCAATGTCGCTGGCCACTTCTTTATGTTCCTGTATTATTGAGACACGGAACTTGACGCTCGAGTGATCGTCGGCAGGGACATGGTTAGTCGTGGCAGTGAACTCGATCGTGGTCCTGCCGCCAAGCTCGGCCTTGAATATCGAGAGGCGCGCATAAGGGTGCTTGATCTTTTTCCCATTTAGGTTAATGTATGAAAAAACATCACTTGAATTCTCTATCTGGGAGTTTATCACCAAGCTATCAAACCTACCGTGGTAGTTGATGACGACAGTCCCGTGTAATTCCTCGTCTGCAGCGATAGAGTCCTCAGCAAGTGAGATGGAGATCTGTTTTTGCTCGCTCAAGCCAGAAAAAATCCGAGAGTGACAGATTTAAACTAACTAGGTATTCACGGTAATTTTTAACAAGCTGAAACAGGAAACTCATACTCTTTAGCCAGAGGATGAAAATGAGCTTCAGGTTCTCAAGTCTCTATCGCATATGCTTATCATCCCAAGAAAAGAAGTCATCCAAAGATGACATGGTAGTTCTTTTCCTATTATTGCTTGTATCGTTTATCGCAGTAAGTAGTTGTTGATGTGGTTGTGTTCATGAAGCTATAAGGAGTGGGATCTCTCCTTTCATACAGGATTGCAAAGCTCAGCAGCCACGCCTCTTTGAGTTTCTTGATCTCAGAAGCTCCCTGCATGTCATTATTTTTCTGGCATTCTTGCAATTTCCTGATCCAAGATTGCCTTATTAAATCATTTAGCCAATGCGACATCACACTAACTGTTGCGTCTATAAAGTCTGGATTGTTTATGACGCCAAGGCCTGTATCTTCAGCAGTATATTTTATAATTTTCCCGTACACATGATCCTTCTTCAGCGCAGAAATGCCCTTCAATAGCTGAGACTTTCTTGTTTCAAACTATTCTATTGTCTTTTCAAGCGTGGAAGACTGTTTGAACAGATCCTCTACCTGTTTTCTAACCTGTCCTGGTCTACAGTAAAAGAGTCGATATCTTCTTTTATCAGCTTGCGCGTCAACTCGTAGCTTTTAATCTCCTTCTTAATTCTGTCTAGATTCTCTTCTTCTCGTTGAAGGTCTTCCTTGACATGCCTGAGTGAAGGCGTGTACTTTTGGTAGTCAACAAACTCGCTTAGGATCGTGTTCTCCTCATGCATATTCTTGTGCAGTTCAAGCAGAGCATCAAATTCTTGCATCCTTTTCTCGTATAAATGGAGAAAGCTGTTACAGCTTATAGTGCGATAATACTCTGCCTTGACCCTTCTAAACTCTGCAGGATCGACATCAAGCTCTATTATAATCTTCTCGTCTGGAATGTTCTTTTCAGCCTCTTCCATACTCTAACTCGCAAGCTTTTGCCGTTTGTGAGCTGATAATGTTGCGATACAGCGGAAGCACTATTCTGCGAATAAATGGTTGAAGCAACTTCTGCTACTACTTCGCTGCCCTAAAATCAGCAGGTCTGCACCCCTCATCATTGTTATGGCTGTCTGGATGGCTCTGGTTAGCTGTAATGCCTGACGACTTTCCTGTTCCACTTGTGCGATAGCTGTTAGTGTCAAGTTTGCCTCTGCGATCTCTGAGCGCAAAGTCCTGCGGCAACCACCCTTTTTTCTTCAGTTCATTTACGACCTTGTATGGATATTCCGTATTTGTCCCTGTCTTCTCTGCGATTGTCTCCCCGTTATAATCTGAGGTTACTAGCAGGTTGTAAATGACCTTCTTTTTGCCTGTTAATTCGTATTTCTGGCTAGATCCAGATAATACAGATCTAGCAAACTGTTGTACTGAAATTTCTGACATGTCTATTTTTACTCACAGGTAAAGTGATAAGCCTGTCAGCGGCTTCTGTGAGGATAGAATGAACAGCACCTGCCTTGCCTGACCTTACCCACCTTGCAGCAGACACAATAATATGGCTAAAAATTCTAGTTTTCTACCATAAAATTCCAATTTGACTATATAGTATGTTTTGTATGTATATGTATGCGTGTCTTCTTACCTTACCTACCTTACTCATATGTGCGTTCGCCAGCGGCAGTTAGCATGATGTTATAGCTAGCTCTATAGTGTCCACGTGGCAGTAAGGGCAGAATGTTATTGATTTATTTTCGTATGAATAAGTCATCTTTGGATGACTTCTTTTCTTGGGATGATAAGCATATGCGATAGAGACTCGACAGAACCGAGCTTCAACAGGTATTTTGGTTACCTTCGTACACACACCGATCAGTACTTGGTGAAGGAAACATGATAAGGTGCTACAAGTTCAGACTTTATCCAACAGAGCAGCAAGTCAAAATCATGAATGAAACTATGGAAACTTGTAGGCATCCCTACAATGAATCATTAGGCGAGAAAAGCACAGATTGGGATATTGGATTCTATGCGCAAAAACAATTACTAACGGTGAGAAAACAGGATAACAGGTACTACAATCAGGTATACAGCCAAGTATTGCAAGATGTACTACTAAGACTTGACAAGGCATACTAGTCATTTTTCAAAAAGATAGGCCAGTATCCAGAGACGCGGAAAATACAATTCATTTACGTATCCATGGTATGGTGGCTTTAGAATCAGAGATAATAAACTGATATTATCATGCATTGGTGCTGTTAAGCTCGAAATACATCGCATACCCATGGCACATTAAAAAGAGGTACAATCATCCGTGATGTGGATCAATGGTATGCCGGCATAACAACAGATGATGGCGTTGAAAAGGCTGCTGTCAAGGTTGATGTAACAAAGCCTGTAGGAATAGATGTCGGATTGCTAAACTGGCTAACTCTCAGTGACGGCAAAGTAATATTAAATACATTAGACTTTGGAGCTCGGATAAATAAGATCAAACAGCTGTAGAGGAGTCTTCTATCCAGAAAGTAAAAAGAATCCAAGAACAGAGAGAAGGAAAGGATTCAACTAGCCAAGGCATGGCGGCAGGTCAGGAGATGCAGAGGTGACTTTGTACACAAGATTTCAAGGGCTCTAGCAGATGAAGGTCATACTCTGGTAGTGTTTGAGAAGCTGAATATCAATAATATGGTCAAGAACCACAATCCAGCATCAGCAATAATGGATGTCACTTGGAGTAAGCTTCGCCAAATGACTGCCTACAAGGTGGAAAGGCGCGGTGGACAAGTCATTCTTGTCAATCCAAGCGGTACATCGCAGAAATGCTCTAGGTGCGGAGTGGATAAAGAAGAGAAGAAGCTTGGCCTTGATGAGCGCATATTTGAATGTCATAGCTGCGGGTTGGTCGTAGATCGGGACGTGAACGCAGCCAAGAACATTCTGAAACGGGGTCTGGAACAGGCCTATGCTGAGAGGCAGCCTCGTCCATCAACAAAGAAGAATAAGCAAGTTTGCTTCTAGGAAGCAAGAAACCCAGTAATGGGCAGTTCACCTAATAATCGAAAATTCTTGAGCATGCAGGTAGAAAAGACATCTGTCGATTGCATGATATGTCGCTGAGCGAATGTCCAGCATGCTGCAGCAGGATCTATGAATACCGCGACGGCAGGTGGACGGAATGGATCTGCTGGAGGTGTGGCCACTACGAATCTGACACACCTGCGTTCAAGGCGTACCCACACCTGTTCCATGACATTGTTCGCAAGAACGGCAACTATTTTCTTGTAAAATACGCATACTATGGCAAAGGCATAGTAAGGAACCCTGAACCTTCAGGGCAGTAATGCCGGAATCATTCTTCAGTTTCAGGTCTCACATAGTTGAGTACATAGCTAAAGTTTTGTTATTAGATAGGGTATTAAGCAAGTTAGCCGATGATACGTTACGGAGTGCGTCTGTCAAGCATCACGATCGATGCCGATGGATCCCCGTCCGGTTATATCGCCTGGTACAACCATTCTACTGGAGAACCTGGGATCAAAATCCTCCGCCCTCCGGCAAGAAATGAAAAGTACGGTGTGCAGAGGATGGAGATGCTGGCGATTTATTTTGCCATTGTAAAGAACCAGCGCCAGATAAGCATGCTTGCCAGCAGCCAGAAAAGGAAGCAGATCGTAGTGAACATTAGGAGTGATTCAAAGACCTGCATAGAGCAGCTGCAGGGCATTTCAAAGGTCAGGGATGCAGTTCTGCAGAGGATCTGCACGTCGATAAGGAAGCTCTTGGACAGGATGCCCTACATGATAATTTTCAACTACCTTGAAAGGGCGAGGAACCATGCCGGCCTGCTGCTGGAACGCAGGAGAAGAAAGGAGATAGAAGAAGACCTGATGCACCGGTACCAGAAGCAGTACTATTATAGTAGCGCCAGCGGATTCATGATGATGAACCATTATTACAGCGGCAGCCTGGCCACTGCATAAATATATTAAGTGAGGTACGATAGTACCGAGATGATTGCAAGAGCAGTCGACGCCGCAGAGGTTGACATATGTCAACGGCTATGCCACAAGGTATCTCGAGCACGGCCCGCCTGATGGCAAGACCTTGATCCTTTTGCACGGCATTGGCGCTTCCGCCGAAAGGTGGTCCCGCGTGATCCCCACCCTGTCAAAATATTTCCGAGTGATAACGCCGGACATTGTTGGATTTGGATACAGCGACAAGCCCACGGTGGAATACACGATGGACTTTTTTCTCGACTTTTTCACAGGGTTCCTTGACAACCTTGACGTGTCAAAGGCAATCGTGGTAGGATCATCGTTTGGCGGCCACCTTGCCACAGAATTTGCAATAAGGCACAACCGCAAGGTGGACAAGCTGGTCCTGGTATCGCCTGCCGGCATGATGCGCACATCAACCCCGACCCTTGACGGCTACATCATGGCAGCCCTCTATCCCACCTATGAAAACGCGTACAGGGCCTTCAGAGAGATGGCCCACGACCCGGACGCCGTCACCGAGGAGATCGTGATGGACTTTGTGAACAGGATGAGGCTGCCAAATGCCAAGTACGCGTTCATGTCAACCCTGCTTGGCATGAGGTACGCCCCAAAGCTGCAAGGGCGGCTTGGCAAGATAATCTCGCCCACCCTGCTTGTGTGGGGAGACAGCGACAGGATGATACCAGTGCAATACGCCAAGGAGTACAACGAGATCCCTGACAGCGAGCTTGTGGTGATAAAGAATTGCGGCCACACGCCATACGTGGAAAAGCCGATGACGTTTAACAAGCTGATTTTGAAATTCTTGGTCAGAAGTGACCAGTGATTATTATTATGTTTCTTTTTGCTGTGCACCTTTGCGCTTGCGCTCTATCGGCACCACGATAACCTGCACAAGGTCGCCTTCTTCGATGTTGAGCGCCTGCCTTTCAGCTTCCGGGATCGAGATCCTGCCGCCACTCTGCACCGTAGTCTTGAACATTGCGTTGTAGAAGGTCAACCCCCGGAGCACGGTAAAGTAGTTCTGCATGACATCCTGCTGGATATTGGAAAACTGTTTTATAAAGTCCTTTTGTGCCTCGCTCCCCTTTTCAATCGCCTTCTTGAAAGCTTCTACGGGGTCAATGGGATCGTTAGAGCTCATATATCACGAAAAACACGTGTGCCATTTATTTAACGGTACCGGTAAGTGTCCAAACCGTAAATAAAACAGATTGAACCTAGAAACATAGGCGATGAAGAGTCTAGACGGAACTGACTGTAGATGCCAGAATGAGGTGACTTGTTACTCTGAGCCGGACTCATGAAAAAGTTCAATAAGGATCGTAGAAACTGCCTAACAGGCTTGCAGTCGCTATATCAGAGCTTTGATCCAGTCGTCAGCATAAACAGCGGACAGGTCTTTTTGTGGGAAAAGCGCGGTAATTCCTGGTACGGCGTCCACGGCGACCGGATCGTCAGGTTCGCCCAGATGATAGATGGACACGCTGAATTTGCGGCGTTCCCGGAAGATAGGCTCTGCGAGCAGAAAATGTTCAGGATGGGCGACGATGTCAGAGCAATATTTTCAGAGATATCTCGCGATCCGCTTGTGCGCAGGCTTGTCAGGACGTACCCGGGCCTCCGCCTCATGAGGCAGGAACCACACCAGTGCCTCTTTTCATTCGTGTGTGCAAGCAACACCAACATTCCCATGATCCGCAGGATGCTCTACACGCTGACAAGGAAATTTGGCAGGCCGGTACATGTCGATGGCATCGAGTTTTTCACCTTCCCATCGGCTTCCGATATCAACAGGGCAAGTATCGATGAGCTGCGGGCGTGCGGCCTGGGCTACAGGGCAAAAGCGATCAAGGCCGCGGCTGGCGCCATCGCCACAGGACAGCTTGATTTTGATGTGCTCAAGAGCACAGGCTACGAAGAAGCCAAAAAAGAATTACTGCAGGTGTATGGCGTCGGCAATAAGATAGCCGACTGCGTGCTCTTGTTTTCGCTTGAAAAGCTTGATGCCTTTCCAATAGACGTCTGGATTGCAAGGGCGCTCGCAGGTCACTACAGGTGGCTGCACAAGAAGAAATTTGGAGACAAGATCACTCCACACCAATACGAGCAGCTGTCAGAAAGCGCGAGGGACTATTTTGGGAGGTACGCCGGCTATGCGCAGCAGTATCTCTACTATCACATGAGGCAGTCGGCTGGCAAGAAATGGTAACGACATCAATTGCACAAAATGTTTTGGAATCTTCATTGTTGGCGCTTCTTAAAATAAAGAAAAAGGATATTCTTGCTGTCGCCAGCAAGAGTTTATCATTGTCCGCCTGTAAGGTTCTGAAGCCCTTCGGTGAGGTTTTCTAGGATTCCACCAGTTTGGTTTCCACCGGTCTGGTTGCCGGTGCCGGTTGCATTGCCAGCTGTCTCCGCCTGGGCGCCACCTGTCTCGATCAGTTCGTTGCCGTTCTCATCGGTCATTGACTCGACAATTCCGTATATTGGCTGCCCCTTGAAGTGGTCTTCGGTATCCTCTGTTGCAACCGAGATAGAGATCACGTTGTTCCTTTCTATGATAATCAGTGCATCTGCGCCTGTCCACCTTGTTTCGCCATCCACAGAGATATCAACTGTGCCCATGATGAATGATGTTCCGTTTCCGCTCGTGTCTATTGTTGTCGAGTTGTTAGATACAAAGTTGCTAAATTCATGAGTGTGGCGGTTTGTGCCGTCGATGTGTACCATCGTAAAGTTGGCCGCAAAGTTGTTTACGCTGCCGTCCTGAACATCCAAGCTCCAGTCGCCTGCCAAGACATATGGCGGTTCTAACTCTTGCGCTGTGGTTGTTTCATTGTCTGCTGTCAAAGTCGTGTTTTCGTCTGTGCCTCCTGTCATGATTTGCGGCAATGTCGTTGTCATATTGTCTGATGTAGTCACATTGCCTGCTGCGCCAGTCTCGTTGCCAGTAGTCAGGCCTGTTTCATTGCCAGTGGTTGTGCCTGTTTCGTTTTGCATTTCGCCTGTTGTGGTTATTTCGCCTGTATCAAAGATCAGAGTAGCAATAGAGCCTCTGGCAGAGAATGTTTCTGCCCCTGCTACAGCTGTTTCATTTTCCGGTGCTGTTACGTTACCACCTGTCACATTTCTATCGGTGACGTTTCCGCCTGGTGTTGTTACATTACCGTCCGGTGCTGTTGTGTTTTGCGCGACTGCTGGTGCAAGACTAACCGCTGCGGCGAAAAGTCCAAAAACCAGCACTAGCGCGACCGCTATAGGTGCTTTCTTCATCGCAAAGAGCGTGCACAAATAAATTTTAACAATTTTATCTATTAGCTAGAGAAATATTCTAAAGAGCCTTGATCACTATAATTCCACGATATAATCTTCTCTAAATGCAGTGCTGCTACTGCGTCAGGTCGATTATGCTTCTTCTGATAATCAGCTTTGCCTCAGGCGAAACATCGTATTTCTCTAGGACAATTCCAGGATCCTTGATCAGCTCATTTCTGAATTCTGGCTCGCTGGCCGCCTTGAGCAGAATCTCGCTTATAACCTCGGCTTCTTTTTGCTGTCGAGATTGCAAATGTATCAGCACCAAAGTAAAAGCTTGTATATAATCTTAGTGCATGATTTGTACATTACAGAGAGCAGATGGAAAAGTAAGTCCGCTCCAAGCTACATAGACAAAGTTTCCTTCTGCAACAATCTGATAGTCCTCACAGGTGCATGTATGTTCTTGCCCGATCTTTCTTCTAAATTGCCGCCACCTGCGCTAATTGTAGCGATCTTTCCAAAGGTCTTCCACTATCAGTACTTTGCCTGAACAATATTTCATCGGTATACTCGCCGGATGCTACCAGATAATAGCGACATTATCTTGGCCACTAAGATGGTCGTGGGCTATGGTCATTCTAGCCTGCGCCGCCTCAACCCCCTCAAAAAGTATTATAGGCTTATCAAATGTAGTCCCATTATCGTCGCTTTTAGTAAACAAAATACTCTCAGCACAGGGTGCGCTATCGTCGATCACGAGACAGGATTGCCATGTGATGTAGATATTTTCGCCAGAAACGGCCATTACAGGTGCCACTAACTGACGGATGTAGCGTTCCTTCCTTCATAATTGATAATAGTTCCACTCAGATTTATTGTATTGTCGACGGAAGTAGTATTTTGGTGCGGATGCTTTTGAAAAGTATATTCCAAGTCCCATCGTAAGTGTTATCGTTCCATAGTACATATGCATAGTTTCCAGCAGCAACTATCTGCGGACGTTGCGACGACCCCGGATTCTTGCTCAGGTTTATAATATTTCTAAATGTCGCGCTGCTATCATCACTCTTTCTGAATAATATTTCGTCATTTCCAACAAAATAATCCGTCCACGCTACATAGACATTGTTACTAGAAGCAGCCACGGCCGGATATATTGCGGTACCAGTCAGACTAAGGTTTGTTGCATGATTAATGGTACCTTTTGTCTGTCCTTGTGTGTCCGCAGCTATTGGATGAAACGCCAACAAAACCAAACTAATTTGAAACAATAGACCTATTAGAATAACAAGCTTCTCACTATTAATCCAGCAACTTATTTTAAGATGACCATAGCTTCCTCTAGTTTTAACCATTTGTGGTTGTTTTCATCATTGCTGTCATGAGATAATAGATCGAAAGACCCCATTGGATCGAGATCGGGCTAGTATTTACTTTTTAGTACCGAAACGTCGAGTAATCTTGACTCTGTGTTATAAAGCAACCAAAAAAGCTTGTTCTGTTGATTGACTGTCGGAATCGAGCTTGTAGGAGACCTAGGATACCTGCTGTTGGTATGCTCGGCGGTTGGCGCACTTGCATACGTTCTCAAGCAGCCGATGGTTCTAGGGTTCCTTATCGCAGGCATTCTCATAGGCCCTTTCGGGCCGTTTAGCCTCATTAAGGACACAGAGATGCTGAACAACTTTTCCGACATTGCGATCGTCCTCTTGCTCTTTGGAGTCGGCCTCTCGTTCCCCTTGGGCCAGCTGCGCGCCATAGGCAGGATAGGGACCAGCATCGCAGTGATCGAAGTTCTCGTGATGCTTGCCATAGGCTTTGCAGTTGGAAGCGCCCTTGGCTGGTCGTTCTATGACGCCATGTTTCTGGCGGCCGCCCTCTCGATAAGCTCGACAGCCATAATTGTGAAGGTCCTCGAAGACATGGGCAAGATGGAGAGCATGTCTGCCATCCTCATGATAGGCGTGCTCGTGATCGAGGATCTGGTGGCAATCCTGATATTAAGCGCAATGCATGCGGGCGTCGTCAGTGGCTCGTTCGCGTTCACCGAGATCATTGTGACTATGGGCGAGATAGGGCTCTTTATCGGCGGCACGATAGGCGTAGGCATCCTCGTCATGCCCAGAATATTTGCGCTGATCGCCAAGCTGGAGCGCTATGAGATAACCATCATGTTCGCCCTTGGCACGGCGTTTGGGCTTGCATTCCTTTCATACGAGCTCGGGTTCTCGGCAGCCACCGGCGCGTTCTTGGCAGGCGTGATCATTGCCGGCAGCAAGTTCTCAGAGCAGATATCCGTCATGATCTCTCCCATAAGGGAAATCTTCACTGCGATATTCTTTGTCACGATAGGCGCGCTGATGGATCTTTCGCTGATTTCTGTGTACTGGGTTCCGGTGGCGATAATCACACTTGTGACGATCTTTGGCAAGTTTGGCGCGGTGTACGCCGGCACCAGATTAATGGGATTTGATAAATCGTTTGCAATAGGCATCGGCCTGAGCATGGCCCAGTTGGGCGAGTTTTCGTTCATCGTGCTAAAAACCGGTCAGGACCTTGGAGTCATCAGCAGCATGCTCTTTCCAATAATAGGGATGGCGGTTGCTCTGACGACGTTCATAGGCCCCATGCTGGTGAAGCTTGGAAGCAGGGTCGTCGCAGTGTACGAGTGATATCAGATGCCGATTTCGGGGAACGAGGACTGCTTTATTCCAAGCTCGCCTTGCAGAGTTTTGATCTTTCTGGCATACTCTGTCATCTTTGTCTTGTCATTCTGCACCTTGGCGATCTTGTAGCCCTTCCACGCTTTTTTCAAAGCTCCCCATGTCTGGCCGGCCGTAAATTTGCCCCGAGCACTCATGCTGAAAGCAATTACGAATACTAAGATATAATATTTATTGTCTCTCAAGATTGTGCGCCCGCGCCAACAAAAGGAGCACTTTTTAGCTCTAACATGCAGACTTAACAATAAGCTGCGGATCAAAAATATAAAAAAGAAGAAAAAGGTAAGTTTTCCTTACCCTGTCACGTACGCCCTTTCTCCGTGCTGCGCCAAGTCAAGGCCTATCTCTTCTTCCTTTGGAGTGACCCTTATGCCTCCTGGCCACACTACATCCATTACCTTGATAATGATTGCAGTGATGCCCATTGCCCATGCTAGAGCTGCAAACGCGCCAACAGCGTTTTCATACAGCTGGGCAGGGTTGCCGAATGCTAGGCCATTGTCGCCCCAAGGCGTAAACCTCTGTTCTGCAAATGTCCCGGTAAGAAGCGCGCCTATCAAGCCTCCAATGCCATGTATTGCCCAAGTGTCCAGTGCGTCATCCCACTTTCTTCTGTTCTTGAATGTAACTGCGTAGTAACAGCCTATCCCTGCCGCAATTCCAATAACAATTGCCGACATTGGCGATACAAAGCCAGAAGCTGGCGTGATTGCCACAAGCCCTGCTACTGCACCAGATGCTGCACCAACCGTCGAGGGCCTTCCAGTGTGTCCCCACGAGACCAAAGCCCATGTTACTGCTGCCATGCCTGTTGCAATCTGGGTTGCAACGAATGCACTCGTGGCGTTCGTAGCTGCCGCAGCTGCCGAACCAGCGTTGAAGCCGAACCAGCCAAACCACAGTAGAGCTGCACCGAGCACTACCAGAGATACATTGTGCGGCTCCATTGGCATCTTGCCATATCCCAGCCTGCGTCCAAGCATGAGGGCAATTACAAGTCCAGACCAGCCAGACGTGATGTGTATGACCGTTCCGCCTGCAAAGTCTAGAGCGCCAAGGCATCCTCCCCATCCAAAGCCACAGTATCCAGGGGTTCTTCCATAGTTGTCAGTTGCAGTGATTTGCCAAGTCCAGTGTGCTGCAAAGTCATAGACAAACGTTGCCCAGATTACGATAAAGATAATGAACGCGCTGAACTTCATCCTCTCTGCAAGTGATGCTACAATCAGTGCTGGAGTGATGATGGCGAACATCATCTGGAACACCATGTATGTCTGGTGTGGGATAGCATTCCGACCGCCGTCGCTGTTGATGCCATAGTACGCATTGGACGGAACGTCATGGAGCACGTTCTGCAGGCCAACCCAAGAAAAGTCGCCAATAAAGCCCTGTCCTGTTGCGTCTGGGCCAAAAGCCAGACTATATCCCCACAGAACCCATTGTACAGCAATTACACCAGTTGTGATAAAGACCATGTGGATTGTATTTACGGCGTTTTTCTGTCTGGCCAAGCCCCCATAGAACATTGCAAGGCCGGCTGGGGTCATTACGAGCACCAGCGCTGCCGCTGTCATCATCCATGCGTTGTCTCCAGGGCTTACCTCGCAAGGCACAAGGGCCATATTTCCTTCCTCATCTTCCACTTCATCTGCTGCTGTTATCGCTCCGTCCCCATTTTGATCTATGAAGCAGTGATATGGCACTGCCGGGTCGTTGGCCGTATAAGCAAACGCATCTTGAGGCAGAGCTGAGCCAGTAGAGAACAACAATAACGACGCTACTGCTACAACCATTATTTCCAGTGTTCCCAATTTTGTCCTCTTTTTTGTAATTCCTAATGCGTCAAAATGCATATGGTCGTATGTTCGAGCAGGCGTATAAAAAATAATAGAATATCTCTATTGCCATAAATGAAATTATAAGCTAAACCCGCTAGACATAAAAATAACTTTCATCCTCATGTCCAAGTTATTCCACTATTTCTATGGCATACTGGACAATTTATTTTTGGACCGATCTCTTGTAAAGAAATTTCATGAAAATGTTGAAACCATCTAATATAATACAGCAATTGTGCTAGGCACTTTGTTATTACAGTAAAAAAGGATTAAGAGGCTTATAATCATAAAAAATTATTAGGGAATATAGACATGGTCGGTGAGCGAGGTGCCAAGCCTCTCCTTATCCATACCTTTTACAAAAGCAAGAGGGCGATCTGCTCAAAGGGAGTCAAGCAAAGGCTGATAATCAAGCTGCTAGCGTCGCAAAAAAGCTACTATTATCCTTCTTCCAAGCCAGATATCACAAGGGGTGTACTTGCAAAATATCTGTCGGATAAACTTGGCATCTCTGCTGTGAATGCATATCATTATGTCTTCAAAGAGCTAGACGAATGCCTTGTGCCTAATGGATTCGTAGAGGAGCACGGCGCTGTTGCTACTGGAAAAGGGCCTGGTTTGCTACAGAAAACCGGGATACCCTGCTATCGTCTTACTCTGTTGGGCATGCTTGTTGCCTCGACTTTAGAAGACGAGTTTGATTTGCAAAAGAGAATAGAACTTGTTAGACATTACCTAAAGTCGAAAAAAGTTTTGGATACTAATGAATTTTCCTCTATCGAAGAACTTTTGTTACGTCTACAAAGATACCCGCAAAAAACTCTTGAACTGATCAGGTATTCGGTAATGGAATACATTAATGGGAAAACAAGAAATCCTTTGGACTCCATAAAAAGACAATGGCAGTAAAACAGCCACATACCAAAGTTGCCATAAAAACAACAATAATAGCGTCAATGGCGCGCTTCACTGGTATACGTTGTTATCATCTTATTTTGTTTCGCGCCAGCAATTCTCTGCTAGTGAGGGTGTGGCGTCGTTGTTGTCATCATCCTGTCCGCCTGAAATATTTTGGCTGTGTCCTTCAGAGGTGCAGGAACCCTATCCGTTATAGCCTATGACTGCACTATTACGATTTGCTAATGAAAGAAGAACATCATCATCCCACGGGCAGAGGCAACAGCATGTTAAATGATCCTCCTGCCGGAAAAGAGAGCCATGCTCCGTCATCATCCCGTCTGCATCCTACTACTGCTACCACTACCACTGTCGCTCTAAGGCTGGAAAATGTAAAGAAAGTGTTTGATTCGCGCTCGGCTTCAGCCAAAAAAGTGGTGGCCCTTGACGGCATCAGCTTTGAAATAAAGAAGGGCGAGTTTGTCTCTATAGTCGGCCCCTCGGGCAAAGTCCAGTCCACCCTCCTGAACATCATAGGAGCCCTTGATAGGCCCACTGCCGGAAAGGTGTTCATAAACGGGCAAGACATCTTTCTGCTAGATGACACAAGGCTTTCTGATATCAGAAACCGCTTGATCGGATTCATCTTCCAATCATACAACCTTGTCAATAGAATGTCTGTCCAAGAAAATGTCGAGTTTCCGGCAGTCTTTTCCCCAGCGAGACCATCATCATTCTCTTTTGACAAAAGTGCCCGGGCACTGGAGCTGCTTGAAATCCTTGGGATAAAGGACAAGGCAAAGCAAAAGCCGGTGGACCTGAGCGGAGGGGAGCAGCAAAGGGTGGCGATTGCAAGAGCCCTGATAAACGACCCGGCTCTAGTCTTGGCAGACGAGCCTACTGGAAACCTTGACACCAAGACTGGAAGAGAGGTATTTGATCTTCTCAGGATGCTGTCTGATAGGTTTGGCACCACAGTTGTAATGGTCACGCATAATCTGGAGCTGGCAGGCATGACTGACAAGTCGATCTATATCCGGGACGGGAGGGTGGAGAAGGAAGAAAAATGTCGCGCACCGCCGCGACAGGAGCCAGCTAAGGCATGAAGGTCACTGAAACGTTCAGGATTTCTTTCAAGGCGCTTGGAGACAGAAAAGTCAGGACTTCGCTGACGATCCTGATGGTGATCGTGGGCAGCAGTCTCATGGTGACGCTCAACGGCATAGTGGCAGGGCTTGGCCAGTTTGCTATGGATGTTTTCAGCAAGCTCGCTCCAAACATACTGTTTATCACGAGCATCCCTCTAGGTGGTTCGGAGACAGAAGGGGGCGATGCTGGTGGCGACGATGGCGGCCCGCCTTCGTTCCTTGGCCAAGGGCTCGTGTCAGTCCCTGCAATAACCCTTGACCAAGCTGTCGTAGAGAAGCTAGAGTCGCTGCCCCATGTCAGCAGCGTCATCCCTTCGTATCAGGGAAGAATCACGGTCTCTGTGGAGAACGAATCCCAGAGCGCAAGCGTGCTGTCCATGCAACCCGAGAACCTCGAGATCATTGCGCCCGCTCTGGAATTTGTAGAAGGATCAAATGTGAGCCCGGAAGACAGGTCGGCGATCTATCTTCCGCTGTCTATTGCTAACAAGCTGTGGGGCCTATCGGAAGCGGATGATGGCGACGACAACATATCAGCAGCCGCCGCTGCTGCGGCAAAAATAGGCCGGCAAGTAGAAGTTACCTACACGTACATCGATCTGGCGACTGCGTCGCGGCAGTCACGATCAGAAACGTTCACCGTGGCTGGCATAATGGAGCCAGTAGGAAACCCGACGATCGACAGGGCAGTCGTATTCAACCTAGACGCGGGCAACGAACTCCTTGGAAAATCCGGCAGGTATGATTCGCTGTTTGTGGCGGCAGACAGCACGGACAATGTCGAGCAGGTCGAGAAAGAGATAAGGAACCTCTATGGCCCCGATATTGGCATAACGACTTCAGAGGCGATACTTCAGACAATCCAAGAGTTTGCCGCAGGATTTGGCAGTGTCATTTCAAGCATTGCGCTGGTAGCCCTTCTGGTCGGCTCGGTGGGAATAGTCACCACCATGTATACGTCTGTCACGGAAAGGACGCGGGAGATAGGCGTTATGAAAGCCATTGGCGCAAGGGATCGGAACGTGCTTGCCCTCTTTCTTGCAGAGGCGGCCATAATTGGGATTATTGGCGCAAGCGTAGGGCTCGTGGTAGGGGTGCTGGGAGGCTATGGTGTTTTGTCCCTCTTTGCTTCAAACCTATTTTCCTCGGCTGAAGTGACGCCACGCTATCCTTTGAGCGATCTTGCCAAAGTCTGGTGGATATCGCTGGGGTTGAGCGTTGCAGCAGGCCTGTACCCGGCTTGGAAAGCATCGAGGCTATCGCCGATAGTCGCGCTGAGAAGGGACTGACGTGCGACGAGAATCAGGACACACTCTGGACGCCGATACTACAATTGCTTTCGAGTACATAAATGAAACAGATGCGCTGCGTTATTACTACTACTTGTTCATCCGCAGCACGTCAACCTGCCCGCTGTGCAGCCAGTCCTTCAGCTCTTCATGGGTCGGCTTTAGGTCGTGCTTGCCAGCCAAGTGAAGATGCAAAAGGACATAG
>FWWM01003973.1_pt1 | contig 35410 bp, 26 predicted proteins | sample 2228351 | NCBI WGS metagenome assembly FWWM01 (sample SAMEA103939774, study PRJEB20133) | metagenome
CCTCGGCCGGAGGGCCTGCGGCCCTTGGGTCGGCCCCTTTGCCTCGCGCCCCATCGGCCCGGCCGGAAGCCGGGCCTCCGGGGGCGCGGGCCTGAGGGGCCTCCCGGGGAAACGAAAAGGCGCCGAGGCCGGATGGCCTCGGCATCATCTCGCGCAGGAGGTCTTCATGCGGCCCCGAAGAGGGATCCCTCTGCCAGTGCTGGCGCTTGCCCTGCTGCTGCTGGCGCCCCTTGCGCTCGCCGCGGGCTTCCTTGTCGGATCCATCCTGGCGGGGAGCCGGGCGATCGAGGGGGTGGAGATCCGGTGGAGAGAAGGGGTAATTCAAGTTCCTCCCAGCGTGAGGTTCGGCCGCGAGCGCACGCTGGAGGATGGCGCCCGCGAGAGCGTCCAGCTGAGCGTCCACGCTGATGGGGAGGCAAGCGTCTTGCTGTTCCGCTGGGGTCCGAACTCCTCGATCGCCCGGCCCAACGTCAGCTTCCGCGTGGACGCGGCCGAGGCCAGGAGGATTTTCGATCTGGCAGAGCGGTCCGGCCTGAGCCGACACGATGAGCCCCCGCCGCTCTTCCGCTTCAGGATGGGGAATCCCACGGACAGGTGCCCGACGCGCTTTTCTCTGGGCTGGGTTTTCCGCAGGGGCTCGCGCGTCTACTGGTATGACGATGACTTCTGCGCCGAAAACGCCCCGCCCGGAGCGGCCCCGCTGCTTGAGGCGCTGGGCCGCCTTGCGGATGAGGGGGTCCGCCGGGCGGCAGGTCCGTGATGGTCAGGGGGTCTCGAACCCGTCCCGAAAGGGACCGGGCCCCTTGGGGTTGCCTTTCTCGGGACCGCCCCTCGCGGTTACCGGAACCGGCGCCGCCACTCTTCCTTCAGGGTGATCTGCGAGGGGTCGGGCAGGGTGAGGAAATCCTCCGCCAGGCGCTGGAACATCGCGGGGAGATCCAGCATGGGGAAGTGGCGCCCTTCTTCCAGGACGACCAGGCGGGCGGAGGTGTCCAGGCTGCCGTTCAGGGACAGCGGGGGCGGCGGGATGAGCGGATCGCGCCGTCCGTAGACCAATAGCAACGGGCAGTCCACGAGGCGGAGCCATTCCCGGAGCGCCTCCTGCTGCGCCAGGGCCTCCTCCAGGCAGGCCCCGACGGCTTCCGGATCGGCGCGCCCATGCTCTCGGTGCACCTCGGGATGTTCCTGGGCGAGGCGGCCCAGCCGTTCCATCAGGATCCCCCGGGCGGCGGGCACGAGGAGCCCCTTCGGGATCTCCAGGGAGATCGGGTAGCCCACAGCGAGGATCCGCAGCACGCGTTCGGGTTCCTTGAGGGCCAGCTGGACGGCGATCATCGCGCCCAGGGTGTGGCCGATGAAATGCGCCCGGGGGATCCCCAGGGCGTCCATCCATCCCCGCACCGTCTCCACGTGGCGCTCCAGGCGGTAGGCGGAGCCGGCGCGGGGGTGCGGCTTGGCCGAATCCCCGAACCCCATCAGGTCCACCGCGTAGGTGCGGAACCGATGGGAGAGGGCCTGCATGGTCGAGAGCCAATAGCGCCAGGAGCCGGCCCATCCATGCAGGAAGATCACCGGCTGGCCCCGCCCCAAGGCTTCATAATGGACCAGATGTTCCCCGACGGTCGCGATGCTCATGCCCTATCCCGGTCCTTCACGGGCGTGGGCTGCCCTCGAAGGGCCTTCACGCCCGATGGGTGTTTCGGCGGCTCAGGATGGCCTGCACCTGCTGGAGGAGCTCGTCGGGGGCGAAGGGTTTGATGATATAGGCGTCGGCCCCCGCCTCCATGCCCTGGCGGATCTCCGCCTCCTGGCCCTTGGCGGAGAGGAAGACCACCGGGATGCTTCGCGTCTCCTCCTGGGATTTCAGGATGCGGCAGGCCTCGTAGCCCGTCATCTTCGGCATGCGGACGTCCAGGATGATCAGGTCGGGACGGTGCTGGCGGGCGAGCTCCACCGCCTCCTGCCCGTTGGCCGCGGCGATCACCTGGAAGCCGCCGAACTCCAGGGTGAAGGTGATCAGCTCGCGGATGTCCCGCTCGTCCTCAGCGATCAGGATCCTCGCCATCGTTCCGATCCCTCCCTCCTGGGGAAGACGGTGAGGGGATCTCCTCCGAAGGCTCGGCGAGCAGGCGCCGGATGGCAGCGACGAACTCCTCGAGCGGGAACGGCTTTAGGAAGAAGTCCGCCGCCCCCAGGGCCAGCGCCTGCCGGCGCTTCCCCATCGGATCCGTGGCGCTGGCCGTCATCATCACCACTGGGATGTCCGCCGTCTTCGGATTGGCCTTCAGGCGGGTCAGCATGTCTAACCCGCTCATCCCCGCCGGCTTGAGGTCCAGCAACACCAGATCCGGGGGATGGGCTTCGATCCACCGGAGGGCCTCGACCGCGTTCCCGAAGGCCACCACCTCGAAGCCGTGGCCCCGCAGGGTGTCCTGGAGGAGGCTGCGCGTCCCCGCATCGTCGTCCACGATGACGATCCGGGCGTGCCGCCGGGCGGCGTATTGCCCCACCACCCACAGCAGTTGTTCGACGTCCACCGGCTTGCCCAGCACGTCCACCGCCCCCAGGCGCACGCCCCGCTGGCGATCGGCCATGACGGAGACGATGATCACCGGGATCTCCGCGGTCTCCGGGTCCGCCTTCAGGCGCTCCAGGACGGTGAAGCCGTCCAGATCCGGCAGGTAGATGTCCAGGGTGATCAGCTGGGGGCGTTCCTCCCGGGCCAGGCGGAGCGCCTCCTCCCCCCGGTGGGCCACCAGGGTTCGATATCCCGCCCGCTCCAGATGCTGGACCAGGAGATCGGCGATGTGCCGGTCATCCTCCACGATGAGGATCCGGGAAGCCCCATCCGGCCGAACGGGGGCGGTGGGGAGGCCCGCCTTGGGGATCGGCGCCTCCGCGGCGATGGGGATCGTGAAATGGAACGTGGACCCGCGGTCCGGCTCGCTCTCCACCCAGATCCGTCCGCCGTGCATCTCGACCAGGGCCTTGACGATCGAGAGGCCGAGCCCTGTCCCAGGCGTCTCATGGACCCGCGGATCGTCCACCCGGAAGAAGCGCTCGAAGATGCGGGGGAGGGCTTCCGCCGGGATCCCGATCCCGGTGTCGCTCACCTCCACGTGGATCTCCTCGCCCTCCGGCCGGGCGCGGATCCGGATGGATCCCCCTTCCGGCGTGTATTTGTGGGCGTTGCTGACCAGGTTCATGAGGATCTGAACCAGGCGGTCCTGATCCGCCTGGACCGGCGGGAGGAAGTCCGGCAGATCAATTTCCAAATGCTGTTGCTTTTCGTCTATACGAGCCTTCAAGGAGGCCACCACGGCCTCCACGGCCACCTCCAGAGGGACGGGGCGAAGGTCCAGCTGCAGGCGACCGCTCTCGATCCGGGAGATGTCCAGCAGGTCATCCACCAGCATCTTCAGCCGGTCGGCGTTGGCCTTCACGATCTGGAGGAACCGCCGCTGCATCTCCGTCAGAGGGCCGGCGGAGCCGAGGAGCAGGAGATCCGTATACCCCTTGATCGAGGTCATGGGGGTCCGGAGCTCGTGGGAGACCGTGGAGATGAACTCGGTCTTGGCGCGGTCGGCCTTCACCTCGGGGGTGATGTCCCGGAAGACGGAGACGGTGCCCAGGAACTCCGTGCCCATCATCACCGGGGCGGCGTGGATGGTGATGAAGCGGCCCTCCGGCGGAAGCTCGTGGCGCATGAACAGGGTCGGCGGCTGCCCCTGGGGGGACGCCAGCCAGCGCTGCAGGGAGGCCGTCCACTCCTGCCAGGCGGGTCCGTAGAGGCCGGCGAAGTGTTGGATGGGGCGGCCGAGGACCTCCTCCCGGTGCAGGCCCAGGATCCGCTCGGCGGCGGCGTTGATCATGATCACCTCACCCCGGGCGTTGGCCACCAGCACCCCTTCGGCGATGGATTCCAGGATGGCCTGGCGCTTGGAGGCCTCCTCCTGGGCCGCCCGCAGGGTGTTGCCCAGCTGCTCCGCCTGCTGGGTGATCAGGGTGTAGAGGGCGGCGTTGTGGATGGCCTGGGCCATCTGGGCCGCCACGGTCTCCAGCAGCTGGACCCGCTCCGGGCGGAACGGATGGGGCTCCGGGCGGATAACCATCAGCACGCCCAGCACGTCCAGGCCCATCATCAGGGGGACCGCGAGGGCGGCCCCCGGGCGCAGCGCCCGCCAGGGCGGCGGGAGGAGGTCCGGCAGGACCTCCGCGAGGTGCTGCGCGTGCCGCTGTCGGATGGCCGTCTGGATCGCCCCCGGGTCCTCCCGGAGGGACCAGGAGCGCCCGATCAGGGCTTCGCCGCCGGGGCCGACCGCTGCACGCACCTGAAGGCGCTCCGACTCCGGATCCAGCAGGACCACGGCGGCGGTCTCCCCTTCCTCGATCAGGAGGGAGAGCGCTTGGTGCAGGGTGGCCTCCAGCTCGAGGCTGGCCGTCAGCGCCAGGATCACCTGATACAGCAGCTCCAGTTGCCGGTGGCGGGCGGAGAGGTCCGCCAGGGTCTTCTCCAGGGCCTCCGTCCGCTCGCGGACGAGAGCCTCCAGTTCCTCGCTGAAGCGCCGGGTCTGCTCGTAGAGCCGGGCGTTCTCCAGGGCCACGGCCGCCTGCTCCGCCAGCGTCTGGAGCAGGATCTGCTTAAGTTCATCGAAGGCTCCCCGCTCTGGATGGGCGACGGCGATCCAGCCGGCGATCTCCCCCCCGGTCCGCATCGGGACGAGGAGCAGGGATCGCATCTCCGCGCGGCGGTCTCCCTCGACCTCCTCCAGATCACGGAGGTAGAGGGTGCGGCCGAGGGACTGCGCCTGGGCGATCCAGGGATCCAGGAGGGCCTCCGGCGGCGAGGCGAGGGCCTCCGGCTGAGGGGCGAACTGGGCGAGGATCTGGAAGGAGCCCTCGGCCGCTCGGATCACCGCGGCCCAGGCGGCCTGGCTGAGGGAGGCAGCCGCCTGGGCGATGGATTCGACGAGGGTACCCAGCTCGAGCCGGGCGGCGATCTGGCGGCTGGCCTCGTTGAGGCGCGTCAAGGCCTCGATGCGCGCCTTCAGCCCCTCATACAGGCGGGCGTTCTCGATGATGATGCCGGTCTGGCTGGCCAGCAGCTCCAGCATCTCCGCCGTCTCGCGGGTGGGCGCCCGGCCGTCCCGCGGCTCGTCCACCGAGATGATGCCCAGCAGGCGCCCGCCCGTCCCATGGATCGGGACGATCAGGAGGTCCTCTGGATGCCAGCGCGTGGGGTCGGAACGGGGCTCCTGCGTCGGCGTGGCGGTCCATGTCTCCACGAGCGCGCTTAAGTCCTCCGGCTGTCGCTCGTAGGGGATGTAGTAGCAGGCCCCCAGCCGGAATTCCTCGCGCAGGAGGCTCTGCAGGTTGCGCCACGGCGGGGCGGCCTGGCGCATCTGCTCGAAGACCGCCACGGGGAGGCCTGCCTGGGCGACCCGGCGCAGGATGGGCGGCTCCCCCTCCAGCAGGCTGATCAGGACCCGCTCGAAGCCGAGGGATTCCTGGATCGTATAGGCGACGGCGTCGAGGGCGTTCTCCAGGGGGCGCTCGGAGCGCAGCGCCTGGCCGACCTCCAGCATCCCCCGCATCAGCTCGATACGCTGGCGGTAGCGCTCGCTCCGCTGGGCCTCCTCCGCCAGGCGCATCGCGTTGCCGATGGCCACCGCGGCCTGGGCGGCCAGGGCCTCCAGGAAGGCGATCTGTTCCTCGTTGAAGCCGTGGGGCCGCCGGCTCTGAAGATCGAGAACGCCCACCACCAGCGTCCCATACCAGATGGGCACCGCCACCTCGGAGAGGGTGTCGGGCGTCCCGGGGATGTAACGGGGATCCTGGCGCACGTCCGGGACCAGGATTGTCCGGCCGGTCTGGAAGGCCTGGCCGATCAACCCCTCCCCCGGCCGCTGGCGGTCCAGCCCCCGCGCCTGCAGTTGCTCCATGGAGAGGTTGCGCAGCAGGCGAGGGCGCAGGAGGCCGCTCTCCGGCTCATAGAGGAGGAGCTCCCCGTAGTCCGCGCCGGTGACCTGGAAGGCCGACTCCAGCACCAGGCTGAGGATGTGGTCCAGGTCGAGGTTCGCGTTCAACTCTTGGCCGATCCGGTTCAGGGCCATCAGTTGGTGGACGCGGGCCTCCAGGCGCTCGCGGATCTCCCCGTAGAGCCGGGCGTTCTCCACCGCGATGGCCGCGTGGTGCGCGATGGCCTGCAGGAGCTCTAAGTCCTCTTCGTCGAAGGCGTTTTCGTCCTCCTCGTGCTGGATCGCGAGCATCCCCAGCACCCGATCCCCCATCCGCATGGGAACGCCCATCCAGAGCCGGGCCGGCGTGCCCACCGGCTCGATCCCCAGGGCCTGCGCCTGGCCCATGACATCACCGCGGAGCAGGAGGGGCCGGCCGGTCCGGATCACGTGTTCGGTCAGGCCGCGGCCGCCGCGCCGCTTCGGCCGCTCGGCCAGGCGCTCCCCCCGGTGGACGTAGAACACGAACGAGACTTCGTCCGCATCGGGATCGTAGAGCGCGGCGTAGAAGTTGCGGGCGTCCAGGATGCGGCCGAGCGCCTCATGGATGGTTTCGAAGATCGCGTCCAGGTCCAGCGTGGCGCTGATCCGTTGCCCGATCTCCACCATGGTCCGCAAGCGCGCCGCGCGGCGCCGGGCCTGTTCGATCAGTTGAAGGTTGTAAAGGGTAGTGCCCAGCACCACGCCCATCGCGGCCCCCAGGCGCTCATCGTCCGGCGTGAAGCGGCCCTTCCGCCGGTTGATGAGGTGGATCTCCCCGATGGGCTGCTCCCGCGTGGTCAGGGGGATCGAGAGGACGGAGCGGACGCCGAAGCGGGCGATGAGCGCTTGATACGGCGGGATCACCCGCCGATCCTCGAGGGCACGGTTCGAGCGGAAGGAGCGCCCACTACGGAAGACGCTGAGGGCGAACACCGGATCCTGGACGGGGAGGCGGAACGTCAAGGCGTCCGGTGGCCAGGGCCCATACAGGCCGGCGGGGTGCGGGGCCAGCTCCTCACGTTTCGGATCGTAGAGGAGCACCACCACCCGCTCCACCCGGAACCACTCCGCCAGCTCCGCGACGGACCGGCGGAGGAAGTCCTCCAGGGAAGGGGAGCCGGCGCTCAGGGCGGCGATGCGGAAGAGGACCTCCAGCCCGTCCGCATATCGGCGGGTGGCCTCATACAGGCGGACGTTGTGGATGGCGATGGCGGCCTGAGCGGCGATCGCCTCCAAGAGGCGCAGGTGCTCCACGGTGAAAGCGCCCGGCTGATACGCCACCAGCTCCAGGGTCCCGATGAACTCCTCCCCGATCTGCAGCGGGACCCCCAGGAAGGCGCGCGCGGGGAATCGATCGAGGTCCAGGCGGGGCCGCGCCTCCGCGAAGCGGCGCAGATCCTCGATGCGCAGGGGGCGCCGGTGCCGGGCCAACCAGCCCGTGAGGCCCTCGTCCAGCCGGTAGACCCCGCCGGTTTCCGAGAGCCAGGCGATGGCCTGGGGATCTCCCTCCCGGGCTCGGGTGTATAAGCGGCGCTCCCCAGGCTCCCACAGGTTGATCTCGGCCAGGTCGTAAGGGATCACCTGGCGGATGGCGAACAGGATGGCGTCCAGGGTGGACTCCAGATCCAGGGAGGCGCTGAGGAGGCGGGCGATCCCGGTGACCAGCGCCAGCTCCCGGGAGTAGGGGGAGGTCTCCGGGGCGGATCGGGAGCCCTCGAGGACTGGCTGGAAGACGATCAGATACCCCGGGCGTCCGTCCAGGGTGATGGAGAGGGCGTGGGCCCGCAGCGCTCGCTGGCCGATGCGGGCCGGCTCCCTCGAGCCCAGCAGCCAGCGCCCCAGGATCCCGGGGGGATGGAGGCGATCCTCCAGGTCGCGGCGGGAGGCGGGGGGCGGGCTCCCGAAACAGGCGCGCGCGGCGGCGTTGAGGAGCACCCGCTCGCCGCCGGCCTCGATCCATACCGTCGGCTCCGCCCACCGATCCATGAAAGAGGCCTCTCCCCCCATGGGGGAAGGGCGATCGCCTCTGGGCTGGAAGAGCCATCGCCAGCGCTGACGCCACGCCATCCGTGGTCTGACCTCCCGGCGGAGGGGTGCGCTCGGAGCGGCGGACGGGTGCTGTACTTCCGTCCGGTCGCCTCACGCCCCAACGGCCTACAGCAGCAACAGCTCCTTGCGCCGCGCCTCCGCGGCGACCTCCGTGAGCTCCCGGATGTCGTTGAAGATCGAATCCCCCGCCCGGACAATCCCGATCGCCAGGCTCATCAGGGGGACGTGTTTTTCGTTCCCCTCGCGGTCGGTGAGCACCAGGTAGCCCCGCTCCCGGTCGGAGAAGGCGTAGTGGGTGCCGACCCCCTCGGCGAAGCGCCGGCGGAGCGCCTGGGCGACGGCCTCTGCCCGCTCCGCCGTAGTGATGACCACGAAGTCGTCCCCTCCCACGTGGCCGATGAAGTCCTGGGGCGTCCCCAGCTCGTCCACCACTTCCCCGACCAGCATCGCCGTCCAGCGCAACACCTCATCGCCGGCGACGAAGCCGTAGACCTCCCGGAAGGCGTCCAGCCCGTTGATCCCGATGTACAGCAGCCCCCAGTCCGGGCGGCGGAGCAGGGCGCGCAGCTGGTCCTCGATCAGGCGCCCGCTGGGGAGGCCGGTCACCGGGTTGGTCAGGCTCTCCCGTTCCGCACGCCGGATGGCGTTCTGGACCCTCAGGCGGAGCTCCTCGATGTCAAAGGGCTTGGTGATGTAATCGTCGGCGCCCAGCTCGAGGCCGGCGATGCGGTCGCTGCGCTCATCGCGTTGGGTGAGGAAGATGATGGGGATGTGGCTGGTGCGCAGGTTCGTGCGGAGCCGCCGGCAGACCTCATAGCCGTCAATGTCCGGGAGGATGATGTCCAGGATGATGAGGTGGGGGAGCTGCTGGCGCGTTCGCTCCAGCGCCTCCTGACCCCGGGCGGCCGTCTGGACCTCATAGTCCAGGGCGGTGAAGTAGACTCTCAGCAACTCGGCGATATCCGCATCATCTTCCACGATCAGGATCCGTGCCTTGCCCATGCAACCCTCCCCTCCGCACGCCCGGCGCTCCGGTTCGAAATATAAAACCGAGGGAGCCCGCCGGGGGGTTCCTTCCGGGCCGACGGCCCCCCGGGGCTCACGCATGTCCGGGGATGATGCCGGATTGTTGATTGATTTTAACCCAATCGGGCGTTCTGGGAAAGCCCCGAACCGGACCTCTCTGCGCTCCTCCCTGTTCCCGAGCGCATGGATGCGTTCACCGCAGGCCCAGCCCGAGGCCGATGGCCAGGCAGAGGAACCCCGCGAGGCCGAACCGCCCGGTGACGGCGGCCCAGGGCGCATAGCGGGCGCGCTGGTCGTGGAGGACCTCCTCAATGGGGCGGCGCTCCCGGAGGGCCTGCCAGGGCGCGGCCATGTTGCCGCCCATTTCGGCCACGGCGGGGAAGGCCGCGATGAGCAGGTAGATCAACCCGATCCAGAACAGGCCGTCCGAAATCCGATGGGGGGTGAGGCCCCCCTGGGCGCCGCTGAAGAGCGCGGCCCCGGCGAGGGCCAGCGCCGTCAGCCCGAGCACCTCCAGCCCACCCCGACCGATGCGCTGCATCGGAGCGCTCCTTTCCCGGTGTGTTCGCTCCGCCTCATCCCCATGCCTCCGGGAGATCCCGCCACGCGGGGATCCCGGGGATGCCCTCGGCAGCCCGGATCGCCCGGACGACCGCCTCGGCCACGGCCTCGGCGGCGAAGGCCCCGATGATGCTGACGTCCGCCTCCCGCTCGCCGGTGGCCAGGGCGAAGATCGTGTCGCCGTCGAGCATGGTGTGGGCGGGGCGGATCGTGCGGGCGAGGCCGTTGTGGGCCATCTGGGCCACCTTGTTGGCTTCCTCCTTGGTCAGCGCCGCGTTGGTCGCCACCACGCCGATCACGGTGTTCTCCGGGACGCGGCGGCGGAAGCTCAGCGAGACGTGGCCGGCCAGGGTCCGCAGGACCGCCATCGTGTCGGCAAAGCCCTGGCCGTCCGGGCGTCGGGCGCCGGCGAGGATACGGCCGGTCTGAGGATCCACCACATCCCCGAGGGCGTTCACCGCCACCAGCGCGCCCACGAGGATCCCCTCTCCGATCTCAAGGCAAGCGGTCCCGATCCCCCCTTTCATCGCGTAAGACATCCCCAGGATCTTCCCGACCGTCGCGCCGGCGCCGGCGCCGACGTTCCCCTCCGGCACCGGCCCGTCGGTCGCGGCCCGGCATGCCGCGTAGCCCATCGCCGCGTCCGGGCGGACGCGAGGATCGCCCACCCCGAGATCGTAGAGGATCGCCGCGGGGACGATGGGGACCCGCCCGCCGGGCGTCTCGAACCCCACCCCGCGTTCCTCCAGATACCGCATCACCCCCGAGGCGGCGTCCAGGCCAAAGGCGCTGCCCCCGGCCAGCACCACCGCGTGCACTTCCTGGACGAGGTGCATCGGGCGCAGGGCATCGGTCTCCCGCGTCCCCGGGGCGCCGCCCCGCTGATCCATCCCGGCGACGGCCCCCTTCTCGCAGAGCACCACGGTCACCCCCGTCAAGGCCTGCAGATCGTGGGCGTGGCCCACCCGGATCCCCGGCACATCCGTGATGGCGTGATGGCGCAACGCCATTTCCCCCTCCCTTCGAGCGGTTCCCCTCCGACGGATGCGCGCGCCGCGCATCCTCTTCATCATCTTAGTATCGGAGGCTCGGATCGGCTATCGGGAGGCATCCCCTCCCACTCCCCGCGTTCGTCCGCGGGGCGGTTGCTGGGAGAGGCGGACTCGTGTATACCCCTCTGGGAAGATGGCATCCGAAGCAATCGCGGGGATTCTTCGGGGGGTCGGGGTGTTCGACGGATGGGCACGGCTGGGCGGCTCCGGGCGGCGATGGGTCCAGGCGCTCCTGGCGGGGGGGATCGTGGCGGTCCTGATCGCGTGCCGGGCGCGGGGAGACCCGACGGCGCCTGGTTCGCCGCAACGCCTCCGCCCGCCGTCCGCCGGGAGGCCGTCGCTTTCCCCAACGCCCACCCCCGATCCGCCCCGCCCCGGTGTGGCCCCGGATCGGGAGCTTTACCTGGTGCAGGCGGGAGACACTTTAAGCGGCCTGGCCCAGCAGTTCCAAACGACGGTGGAGGCCATCCAGGCGATGAACCCCGGGGTGGATCCCCTGCGGCTTGCGATCGGGCAGCCCCTGTGGATCCCGGTGGGGGTCCGCGCGCAAACCCCGGCCGCGAAACTGATCCCGGATTCGGAGCTGGTTTACGGGCCGGCCGATCTCGATTTCTCCATCGCCGAGGCGGTCCGTCGGTTCGGCGGCTATCTGAGCCGCTATCAGGAGATCGTGGGCGGGCGGGCGCGGAGCGGGATCGAGATCGTGGAGGAGGTGGCGCGGAACCATAGCGTGGGCCCGCGGGTGTTGCTGGCCCTGCTCGAGTTCCAGAGCGGTTGGGTCCGCGGGGAGCCGCCCGATGAGCCGCGCCGGCAATATCCCATGGGGTGGGCCCGGCCGGGCTACGAGGGGCTTTACCGGCAACTCAACTGGGCTGCCGACCGCCTGAACGACGGCTACTACGGGTTCAAGGGACGGCATATGTGGACGGTGCGCTTCGCCGATGGGCGGCGGGTGCGGTTGGCGGACGGGCTGAACGCGGGGACCGTGGCCGTGCTGGCGTTCCTGGCGGCGGTGCGGTCGCCGGAGGACTGGGCCCAGGCGGTGGGGCCGGAGGGGTTCCCGGCGGTCTATCGCGCCCTCTTCGGGGAGCCCTTCCGCGGGGAACCGAAGCCGCCGGTTCCCCCGGAGCCGGCGTGGCGGTTGCCGTGGGGGGAAGGGGAGGTGTGGTATTTCACCGGCGGGCCGCACGGCGGGTGGGGGAACGGGGCCGCGTGGGGTGCGCTGGACTTCGCACCGCCGGATGTGGACGGATGCGCGCCGTCCCGCCATTGGGTGCGGGCGGTGGCCGATGGCGTGGTGGCTCGGGCCGGGGAGGGGGTCGTGGTCCTGGATACCGATGGGGACGGGCGGGAGGAGACCGGCTGGGTGATGGTCTATCTCCACGTCGCGGAGGACGGGCGGGTCCCGGCCGGCGCCCGGGTCCGGGCGGGGGATCCGCTGGGGCATCCGTCCTGTGAGGGGGGGTTCGCCAATGCCGCCCACGTCCACCTGGCCCGCCGCCTGAATGGGGAGTGGGTGCCCATCGGGCCGGAGCGTCCCTTCCGCCTCGGCGGGTGGGAGGCGCTCCCCAGCCTGGCGCTCTACGAGGGGGCGCTGGTGCGGGGGGAGGAGCGGAAGGTCGCCTGCGCGTGCAAAGACGATGTCCGGAATGGGATCCAGGCCCCGTGATTCCGTGGAGCGGGAATCCCCGCCCTTGCCCTATAATGGGCGTGACCCCTCCGGTCGTTGGGGAAGCGCCGATGAAGGATAGTCTGCGGAAGCCCGGGGCGTTGCAGGCGTTCTTCAGCGATCCGGACCCTCAGCGGATCGCCGAGACGCTGGTGGCCTTCGCGAACACCGATGGGGGCGTCCTGGTGATCGGGGTGGATGCGGAGGGAAGAGCGGTGGGGGCGGACCCGGAGGAGGTGGAGGCCGCCCTCCGGGAGGCCCTGCTCCGCTGCCGTCCTCCCGTCCAGACCCGCTGGGAGCAAAACGAGGCGGATGGCAAGACCGTCATCCTCCTCCACGTCCCCCGCAGCCCCGAGCTCCACAGCCTGGACGACGGCCGGGTCCTGATCCGCCGGGGCGCGGAGAACCGCCCTCTGGAGGGGCGGGAGATCCAGCAGCTGGCCGCCACTAAGTCCGTGGGGGATTATGAGGCGGAGGTGGTCCCGGGGGCGGGGCGGGAGGATCTGGATGAGGCGATGATCGAGGAATACCTGGCCAAGCGGGAGGCACGGCAGCGCCGGCGGTTCGCTGGGACGGTGGAGGAGCTGCTGGTGGAGATCGGGGCCACCGACCCAGAGGGGCGGCCGACGGTGGCCGGGCTGTTGCTGTTCGGGAAGCAGCCCCAGCGGTTCCTGCCGCAGAGCGGGGTGGTCTTCGTGAAATACCCGGGGACGACGCCCCACGGCGAGGGGGGGTTGCCGGGGTATGCCCGCCGGGAGGAGATCGGCGGCCCGCTGGCGCGGGTGATCGAGCGCGCCTGGGAGATCGTGTGGGAGGAGATGCGGCTGGGGGCGGTGGTGCGGGGCCTGGAGCGGGAGGAGCAGCCGGAATATCCGCCCTTCGCGGTGCGGGAGGCGATCGTCAACGCGGTGTGCCATCGGGATTACCGGCTCCGGGGGCGTCGGATTGAGATCCGCAAGTTCGCCGATCGCCTGGAGGTGAGCAGCCCCGGGGGGCTGCCCGGGCACATCACGCTGGACAACATCGTGGACGAGCACTACTCCCGCAACCCCCGCATCGTCTCCGGGCTGTTCTACTGGGGGTATATCGAGGAGCTGGGCCTGGGGATCGACCGGATGATCGGGGAGATGGTCCGGGCCGGCCATCCCCAGCCGAAGTTCATCGCCCAGCCGTATTCGTTCACGGTGATCCTCTACAATCGGCAGGAGCGCCCGCCGCTCCCCATGGGGGAGCCGCCGATGAACGAGCGCCAGCTCAAGGCGCTGCAATACCTTCGGGAGCACGGGCGCATCACCAACCGGGAGTATCAACAGTTGTGCCCGGGGGTCTCCCCCGAGACCCTCCGGCTGGACCTCGCGGACCTGGTCCGGCGGGGGATCCTGCTGAAGATCGGGGAGAAGCGGGGGACGTATTACATTTTAAAGTAAGTCAGCCCGCCCCTCCTGCTCCCCACCACGGGACCGAGGATGAAGAGCCTCGCCCGGGAAGGGCGCGGCCCGATTTCCCAAAGATTTCCCAAGAGGGATTTGGGATAACAACATGGTTAACTGGTGGCCGCCGTTTCCGGTGATCCAAGGGGTTCCGATCGGGGCGATCCTGGCCCTGGGGCTGGCGGGGGGGTATGGGGCGTTGTGGCGCTGGGTTCCGAAAGCCCAACGGGGGGCGGTCGCGGCCTCGATCATTTTGGGCGGCGTGTGGCAAGCGCTGTGGGCGATCGCGGTCGGGGAGGGCTTCGCCCCGCTGGTCCGGTTCACCGCCTGGAACCTCGCCGGCTGGCTCCTCTCGGTGCTTCCCCTGACGGCCTGTCTCTGGATCTGGCCCTTCATCGGGCGCCGGCTTCCCCGTTTCGCCCTCCCCCTGATGGCCCTGGCGGCGGGCATCGCCCTGATCGCCGCCACGGTCCCCTACCGCCCGGAAACCGCCGGGTGGGTGGGGGCGTGGTGGGCGGCCGCCCGCTGGCCGGGGGACCCGGTGCTCGTCTCCTGGGGGATCCGGGAGGGGCTGTGGGGGATCGGGACGGCCCTCGGGCTGGGCGCGCTGGCGTGGGCGTATCATCGCACCGCGCGACCGCTCCACCGGAACCGGCTCGCCTACGGGGGGCTGGCGGCCCTGCTGGTGGCGCTGGGCGAAGGCTTGGCGTGGACTCCCCGAGGGGATTGGATCCTCGTCGGATGGGGGGTTCGGGCGGCGGGCATGGGCCTCGTGGGGCTTCTGACTCGGTCCCCCGAACTGCCGCCGTTGCAGCGGATGGGGCGGGCGTTCCTCGTCTTCGGGATCAGCTGGATCGTGCAGGCGGGGCTCATCTTCGGGGTCCTCGCGGGCTTCCGCGTCCTCCGGCGGGAGCCTCTGGATGGGATCCTCGGGCAGGTGGAGCTGGCGCTGGCCGCGCTTGCCCTCGCGCTGCTCTCCCTGCTCGTCGGCTGGCCGCTACACCGATGGCTGCGCCGCCGCCTGATGCCCGCCGTGGAGGATCCCGCGGGGCTGGTCCGCCGTTACAGCCAGGCGATCAGCAACCTGCTGGAGGTCGATCGTTTAGCCGAGGTCGCCTTCGAGGTGTTGGGGGAAGCCTTCGGCCTCCAGCGGGGGTTGCTGTTGCTCTTTGAGGAGCGGGCCGACGGCCTCCTCGCGGCGCACGCCATCGCCGGCCGGGGGGAAGCGCCGGCGGAGCCGGGCCGGTTTCTCCCGGACAGCCCGATCCTGCGGGCGTGGCAGGACGGATCTCCCCTCACCCAGTATCAGATTGACTTCGGGGCCGCGTTCCAGAGATCGAGCCCTGAGGAGCGGGGCTGGTTACAGTGCCTGGGGGTCGAGCTCTTCATCCCCATCCGCTCCCAGGCGGTGCTGCTGGGCTGCCTGGCCTTGGGGGCGCGGGGCGGCATCGCCACCTACAGCCCGGCGGAGGTGGATCTGCTGACCTCCATCGCCGATCAAACGGCGGCCGTGCTGCAGAACATCCGCCTGGTGGAGGATCTGCGGCGGTTGAACGCCCGGCTGGCGCAGTTGAACGAGGACCTGGCGCGCACCGCGCAGCGGCTGGAGAAGCTGGATCGGGCGAAGACCCACTTCATCGAGATCGCCTCCCACGAGCTGCGCACCCCCCTCACCCACATCCGGGGGTATGCGGACCTTCTGGCGGAGATCCTGAAGGAGCAGCCGGAGGCCGATGGGTCTATCGAGCGGATCCTCCAGGGCCTCCGTCGGTCCGCCATGCGCCTGGAGGAGATCGTCGGCGCCATGCTGGACATCTCCCAGATCGATGCGGAGGCCCTCTCGATTTATCCGATCTCCGTCCAGATCCCCACCCTGATCCGCATGGCGGTGGAGCCGTTGCAGGAGGCGGTCGCGGAGCGGCGCCAGCATCTGGTGATCGATCTGGTGGAGGACCTTCCGGTGATCTACGGGGATCTGACCCGCCTGGTGCAGGCCCTGCGCCACATCGTCCAGAACGCCATCAAGTTCACGCCGGACGGGGGGACGATCACCATCCGCGCCCGGGCGGTTTCCCCGGAGGAGGCGGAGGGGTCTTCGGGCTATGTGGAGATCGCCGTGCAGGATACAGGGATCGGGATCGATCCGGCGGATCAGGCGTTGATCTTCGAGAAGTTCTACCGGGTGGGGCCGGTGGAGCTGCACTCCAGCGGATCGGTGAAGTTCAAGGGGGCGGGCCCAGGGCTCGGGTTGCCCATTGCCCGGGGGATCATCGAGGCCCACGGGGGGCGGATCTGGGTGGAGAGCCCAGGCTACGATGAGGCGCGATGCCCGGGAAGCACGTTCTACATCCGGCTCCCGGTGGTCGCGCGCGGGGGAGCGGATCCGATGGCCTGAGCGCGCAGCGCTCCAGCGGGGCGGACGGACTATACCCCTCCATCGCGCTTGACAATTCCCATCGGCTTTGTTATACTATAAAAAAGTTGATCCTCTGCTCACATTTGTGAACCCCGATGGACGACGAGCGGCTGGCGGAGATCGCGTCTTGGTATTACGAGGAGGGCCTGGATCAGGCGGCGATCGCCCGCCGGCTGGGGTGCTCCCGCTCGATGGTCTCGCGCTACCTCAAGGAGGCCCGGGCCCGCGGGCTGGTGGAGATCCGGGTTCGCCATCCCCTGAAGACCGACCCTCATCTGGCGAACGCGCTCCAGCGCGCCTTCCCCCTGAAAGAAGCCCTCGTGCTGGCCGATCCCCCCTCGGATCCCCGCGGGCTCCTGCGGCGGCTGGGGGAGCTGGGCGCCCGCGCCCTCCGCCAGCGGCTGCGCCCCGGGATCCGGATCGGGGTGAGCTGGGGGACGGCGGTCTACGAGGTGGTGCGGGCGATGCCGGAAACCCCTGTGCCGGGCGCCCAGGTGGTCCAGATCATCGGCGCCCTGGGGGCGGGGGACCCGATGATTGACGGGCCGGAGCTCGCCCGCTGGCTGGCGGAGAAGCTCGAGGCCCCGGTCCGCCATCTCCACGCGCCGCTCCTGGTGGAAAGCGAGGCGGTGGCCCAGGCCCTGCGCCAGGAACGGGCGATCGCCGAGACCCTCGCCCTGGCCCGGAAGGTGCACCTGGCCCTGATCGGGATCGGCTCGGTGGACCCCGCACTCTCCAGCCTGCGGCGGGCCGGTTATCTCACGGAGGCGGAGCTGGAGGCCTTGCGGGCGGCGGGGGCGGTGGGGGATGTGCTGGCCCGGGCCCTGGACGCGGAGGGGAGGCTGCTGGACCTCCCCCTCAACCGGCGGGTGGTGGGGCTGGAGCCGGAGGCGCTCCGCCGGATCCCCACGGTGATCGCGGTGGCGGGCGGCTTGGCGAAGGCGCCGGCCATCCGGGCGGCGCTGCGCGGCGGCTATGTGGATGTGCTGGTCACCGACGCCGCGGCGGCCGCCGCGGCCTTGACCCTCGAAGGAGCGGTGGCCTATGCGTGAGGTGTTGACGGCGTCGGCCTTGGAGACGGAGATCGATCTTCCCCGGGAGCAGCTGCTCGAGTGGCTCTACCGGATGCACCTCATCCGGGCCTTCGAGGAGACGGTGGAGCAGCTCTACGCGGCGGGGAAGATGCACGGCACGATGCACCTCTATATCGGCCAGGAGGCGGTGGCGGTGGGGGCGATCGCCGCCCTACGGCCCGACGATTACATCACCTCGACCCACCGGGGCCACGGCCACGCCATCGCCAAGGGGCAGGACATCCGGGCGATGCTGGCGGAACTGCTGGGGAAGGAGACCGGCGTGTGCCGGGGCCGCGGCGGCTCGATGCACCTGGCGGACCTCGAGCGGGGGAACCTCGGGGCCAACGGGATCGTTGCCGGGGGGATCCCCATCGCCGTGGGGGCGGGCCTGAGCATCCAACTGCAGGGACAGGACCGGGTGGTGTTGTGCTTCTTCGGGGATGGGGCCGCCAACCACGGCAACTTCCACGAGGGGCTGAACATGGCCGCCATCTGGCGGCTGCCGGTGGTCTTTCTCTGCGAGAACAACCAATACGCCATGTCCATGCCGATTCGGAAGGCGATGGCCGTGCCTTGGGTGGCGGATCGCGCGGCGGCCTATGGGATCCCCGGGGAGACGGTGGACGGCATGGACGTCCTGGCGGTGTACCGGGCGGTGCGGGCGGCGGTGGAGCGGGCCCGCCGGGGGGAGGGCCCCACGCTGATCGAGGCGGTCACCTACCGCTACAAGGGGCATTCCAAGAGCGATCGCCAGGTCTACCGCACCAAGGAAGAGGTGCAGGCCTGGATGGCCCGGGACCCCATCGCCCGGCTCCGCGAATGGCTGATGGCGCGCGGCTGGCTCTCGGAGGAGGAGGCGGCGGCGCTGGAGGCGCGGGCCCGGCAGGCCATCGTGGAGGCCCTGCAGGCCGCCGAGGGGGATCCGGAGCCCTCGGTGGATCAGCTGACGGAGGGCGTCTACGCGGAGGATCCCTCGGTGCCGCCCCGCTGGATCCAACAGGCCTTCGGGCCGGGGACGGCGGTGGAGCCCCCGGCGGGGACGCGGGCGCTTTCCTATGCGGAGGCCCTGCGGGAGGCGATGGCCCAGGCGATGGCCGCCGACGAGCGGGTCTTCCTGTTGGGGGAGGACATCGGGGTCTACGGCGGGGCCTTCGGGGTGACCCAGGGGTTGATCGAGCGGTTCGGGCCGGAGCGGGTCCGCGACACGCCCATCTCCGAGAACACCATCGTGGGGGCGGGGGTGGGGGCGGCCCTCACCGGGACGCGGCCCATCGTGGAGATGCAGTTCATGGATTTCGTGACCCTGGCGATGGAGCAGACGGTGCTCCAGGCGGCCAAGGTGCGCTATATGTTCGGGGGCAAGGCTCGGGTGCCCCTGGTGCTGCGGCTGCCCGGGGGGTCGGGGACCGGGGCGGCGGCCCAGCATTCGGAGAGCCTGGAGGCCTGGTTCGTGCACGTGCCCGGGTTGAAGGTGGTGGCTCCAGCCACCCCCTACGACGCCAAAGGGCTGTTGCTGGCCGCCCTGGCCGATGAGAACCCAGTGATCTTCGTGGAGCACAAGTTGCTCTACCGGACCCGGGGGCCGGTCCCCGAGGAACCCTACGTGGTCCCGCTGGGGCGCGCGGCGGTGCGGCGGGCGGGGCGGCACGTGACGATTGTGGCCTATTCCGTGATGGTGCTGCGGGCCCTGGAGGCTGCGGAGCGCCTGGCGGCGGAGGGGATCGAGGCGGAGGTGATTGATCTGCGCACCCTGAAGCCCTACGACGCAGAGACGGTGATCGCCTCGATCCGGAAGACGGGGCGGCTGCTGGTGGTGCACGAGGCCCCGCTCCTTGGGGGCTTCGGTGGGGAGCTGGCCGCCCGGATCGCCCAGAGCGAGGCCTTCGCCTATCTGGAGGCGCCCATCGTCCGGCTGGGCGGGGCGGACGTCCCCATCCCCTATCATCCCCGGCTCGAGCGGGCCGCCGTGCCCCAGGTGGAGGACATCGTGGAGGCCGCCCGGCGGCTGGCGCGGTTGGAGATCTAACGCATCCTACCCGCGAGGCTTGAGGCGCACGATGCCGGTTCCGGTGATCATGCCCAAGTTCGAGATGGCCCAGGAGAGCGGGAAGGTCCTCCGCTGGCTGAAGCAGGAGGGGGAGGCCGTCACGAAGGGCGAGGCGATCCTGGAGGTGGAGACCGACAAGGTGGCGATGGAGGTGGAGGCGCCGGCCAGCGGGACCCTGGTCGGGATCCGCGTGGGCCCCGGGGAGGTGGTCCCCATCGGCCAGCCGATCGCTTACATTTTGCTCCCCGGGGAGGCCTGGACGGAGGCGCCGGCGGCATCCTCAGCCCCTGTCGCCTCCCCGCCGCCCGGCGCGCCGCGGGCGACGCCGCTGGCCGAGCGACTGGCCCGGGCGCATGGGGTGGACCTCTCCGCGGTCCCCGGCACCGGCCCGGGGGGGCGGGTGACGAAGGTCGACGTGGAGGCCTACCTAGCCCGGCCGCCGGGCGGGGCGGCGCCGGAAGGGAAAGTGAAAGCTGTCCCCGCGGCCCGGCGGCTGGCCCGAGAGCGAGGGGTGAACCTGCGGACGGTGGAGGGGACCGGCCCGGGCGGGCGGATCCAGTCGGTGGATGTGGAGCGGGCGGCGGAGGCCATGCGTGCCGCCGAGGAAGCCCCCGCCCGTTGGGCGATCCGCCGGCGGGTGCCCCTCGCCGGGATGCGGCGGGCGATCGCCGAGCGGATGACCCGCAGCGTGCGGGAGGCGCCCCAGTTCACGGTGAGCGTGGACGTGGACATGGGCCGGGCGCTGGCGGTGGTGGAGGAGCTTTCCGCTTGGGCGGAGCGGGAGGAGGGCGTCCGGGTGACCCTGACGGCGCTCCTGATCCGGGCATGCGCCTGGGCCCTGCGGCGGCATCCGGCGCTGAACGCCACCCTGGAGGGGGAAGAGATCCTGGAGTGGGAGGCGGTGAACATCGGGGTGGCGGTGGCGGTGCCGGAGGGGCTGGTGGTGCCGGTGGTGCACGGGGCGGACCGACTGGGGCTGCTCGCTATCGCCCGCGCGCTGGAGGAGAAGGCCGGGCGGGCGCGGGAGGGGCGGCTCCGGCCGGAGGACCTGCAGGGGGGGACCTTCACCCTGTCGAACCTGGGGATGTATGGGGTGGACCGCTTCACGGCGATCCTGAACCCGCCCCAGGCGGCCATCCTGGCGGTCGGCCGGGTGGCGAAGCGGCCCGTCGTGGGGGAGGGGGATCGGGTGGAGGTCCGCCCGATGGCGGCGCTGACCCTCACGGCGGATCACCGCATTGTGGACGGGGCGCAGGCGGCCCGATTCCTTGACGATCTGCGGGCGGCGCTGGAGCGGCCGGGGATCCTGCTCGGGTAGGCCGCCGCGCCGGCTCGCTCGGAAAGGGTTTGGCGCGATGGAGCAGGCGCGAGGGGGCTGGGGGTCAGAAGGAGGGAACACGGGCGAGGGGCGGCGGGAGCCTTCCGCCGCGGCCCAGGTGGTGGCGCTGTCGCCGCGCCTGGTTTGGCTGCGGATGAAGGCCGCCTCGGCCGAGGAGGTCATCCGTCGGCTGGCGGCCCGCCTGGAGGAGGCGGGGTTTGTGCGGCCCTCGTTTGTGGGGGCGGTGCTGGAGCGGGAGCGGACGAACCCAACGGGCCTCCCCCTGGCCGGGGGGCTCCACGTGGCGATCCCGCACGCGGATGTCGAGCACGTCATCGCCCCGGCCCTGGCGGTGGCCACCCTGGAGCGGCCGGTGGCCTTCCGGAACATGGCTAACCCGGAGGAGACGGTCCCCGTCTCGGTGGTGATCGTGATGGCGCTCAACGAGCCCCACCGTCAGATCGAGATGCTGCGGCGCCTGGCGGAGCTATTCCAGGATCCTGATCAGGTGCGGCGGATCTATGAAGCGGGTTCCCCGGAGGAGTTGATCGAGCGGCTTGGCCTGAACTCTTGACTTCTGGAGGTTGTGGATGACCCAGCCGAAGCGCATCTTGGTGGCCTGCGGGACGGCGATTGCCACCTCGACGGTGGTCGCCAAAGCGATCGAGGAGGGGTTAGCGGCGCGGGGCATCCCGGTGATCACCCGGCAGTGCAAAGCCGCCGAGGTGCCGGCGCTGGCGAAGGACTTCGATTTGGTGGTCACCACCACGCCGGTCCCCCAGGATCTCGGCATCCCGGTGATCCAGACCCTGGCCTTCCTGACCGGGATCGGGAAGGATCAGGTGCTGAATCAGATCGCGGAGATCCTGCGGAAGCGCTAACGGGGCGCCCGGGACCCAGATGGAGATCCGCGGAAAGCCAGGGGACGCGCCCCGGCGTCCCCCCAGGGGCATGTTGCGTTTGATCCTATTCCCAAGGAGGGCACCATGGAAGTTTTCCTGAGCACGTTGAAGGCGATCATTGACAACCTGGGCGCGACGGTGGCATTGCCGATCATTATTTTCCTGTTCGCCGTCGCCCTGGGGGCGCAGCCCGGCCGGGCGTTCCGGGCCGGTGTCACCATCGGCATCGCGTTCATCGGGATCAACCTCGTCATCGGCCTGATGTGGACCAACCTCTCTGAAGTCGCCCAGGCGATGGTCAAGAACACGGGCATCCAGCGGGACGTGGTGGACGTAGGCTGGCCGTCGGCGGCGGCCATCGCTTTCGGCTCCGCGGTCGGCCTGTGGGTGATCCCCCTGACGCTCCTGGTGAACATCGCGTTGCTGGCGGCCCGCCTCACCAAGACCCTGAATATTGATATCTGGAACTACTGGCATTTCGCCTTCATCGGCTCTCTGGTGGTGGCGGCCACAGGGAGCCTGCCCCAGGGCCTCCTAGCCGCGGCAATCGCGGCAGCGCTGGCCCTCTTCTTCGCCGACTGGACCGCCCGGGCGGTTCAGCACTTCTACGGCCTGCCCGGGATCTCCATCCCCCACCTCACCACGGCCCCGGGGGTGCCCATCGCCATCGTGGTGAATTGGATCATCGACCGGATCCCGGGGCTGCGGGACGTGCAGGCAGATCCCGAGGCGATCCGACGCCGGCTGGGCATCGCCGGGGAGCCGGTGATCCTGGGCCTGATCATCGGCCTGGTCCTGGGGATCCTCGGCTTCTACAACGCGGGGGATGTGCAGACCGTAGTGGTCAAAGTCCTGAAGACGGCGATGAACCTGGCGGCGGTGATGCTCCTCCTGCCGCGGATGGTCCAGATCCTGATGGAGGGCCTGATCCCGGTCTCGGAGGCGGCGCGGGACTTCATGCAGCGGCGGGCTAGGGGGCGGGAGATCTACATCGGGCTGGACTCGGCGATCCTCATCGGCCATGCGGCGGCCATCTCGACTGCGCTGGTGCTGGTGCCGGTGGCGATCTTGCTCAGCACCATCCTGCCCGGCAACCGGGTGATCCTGTTCGCCGACCTGGCGGTGATCCCCTTCGTGGTGGCGATGTTCGCCCCGCTGATGCGGGGGAACATCTTCCGGATGATCATCGCGGGCACCCTCACGCTGGCGGTGGGTTTCTACATCGCTACGGGGATGGCGGACCTCTTCACCTCGGCAGCGGTGGCTTCGGGCTTCAAGATGCCGGAGGGCGCGGTGCGGATCACCAGCATCGCCGACGGCTTCCTCTGGCCGCCGTTCCTGTTCGTGACCGCGGTGCAGCTGTTCGGGGTGATCGGGCTCGTGGTCCTGCTGGTCCTCCTCGCCGTTGCGTTCTTCCTCTACTTGCGGAACTCGAAGGCGTGGGAGGTGGCCGCCGGGGCGCCCGCGGAGGCATAGCCGCGCGGGAAGCGGGCGGCCGTGGCAGCGCCACGGCCGCCCGCTCTTTATTTACATCTCGCGTGGGCGCTTCGGACCGATCGCGGGAGGTGCGTGATGAGCGGGATCCTCCAGGGGATCAACGCGTTGATGAATTGGATCATCCAGACCGCCGGGGTTTCGGTCATGATGCCGATCATCCTGTTTCTGCTGGGGCTTCTCTTCGGAGCCCCGCCGGGCCGCAGCTTCCGGGCCGGGCTGCGGGTGGGGATCGGCTTCACCGGCCTCTTCCTGGTGCTCGGCATGCTCATCAACGGGCTCGCTCCCGCCGTCCAGGCGATGTCCAAGCGCTTCGCCCTGCCCCTGGACATCCCGGACATCGGCTGGCCGGTCTTGGCCGCTATCAGCTTCGGGACGCCCTTCGCCTTCACGGTTTTCATTGTGATCTTCGCCTGGAACATCCTCTTGATCTTGATCGGCTTCACGAAGACCCTCGACGTGGATCTCTGGAATTATTGGTCCATGGCCTATGTGTTCTCGATGATCTGGGCGGTGAGCCAGAACGTGCTGTTGGGGTTGTTGGGGGCGATGATCTACGCAGCCTTCCTGTTCAAGCTGGCGGACTGGACCGCCCCGGTTTTGAGCGGCTATTTCAAGATGCCGGGCATCTCGCTGCCGCATGGGGACACGGTGATCTGGGCGCCCATCGGCTTCGCCCTGAACGCGATGTGGGAGCGGATCCCGCGCCTGCGGGACATTTGGATCGACCCGGAGACGATCCAGCGACGGCTGGGGGTGCTGGGCGAGTCGGCCATTGTGGGGCTGATCATCGGATTGCTGATCGGCGTCCTGGCCTACCTGAAGCCCGGGATGAGCGCGGAGGAGGGGGCGGCCATCCTCAGGCTGGGGATCACCACGGCGGCCTTTATGGAGCTGATGCCGCGGATGATCGCCCTGCTGATGGAAGGCCTGATCCCGATCTCGGAGAGCGTGCGGGCGTTCATGGTCCGCCGCTTCCCGGGGCGGGAGCTCTACATCGGGCTGGACGCGGCCATCGTGACGGGCTTCCCGGCCATCGTGGCCACTGCGCTGATCCTGATCCCCCTGGCGCTCCCCATCGCCGCCCTGTTGCCGGGGAACCGGGTGGTGCCCTTTGCGGACCTGTCGGTCTTCGTCTTCCTGTTGATCTGGGCGGTCGCCCCATCCCAGGGCAATATCTTCCGGGGGGTTCTGAACGGGGCGCTGGTGTTCATCCCCCTGATGCTGCTGGTAGCCACGGACACCGCCCCGGTGGTCACCCAGGTGGCCCATCAGGTGGGGGCTCAGGTTCCGGCTGGGCAGACGGTGACGGCGATGGCGGCGGGCTTCAAGACCCTCTCCTGGCCGATCCTGGGGATCTTCTGGTTTCTCACCGGCTACCGGTCGGATCTGCCCCGATTGCTGCTGGCGATCGTCTATCTGGCGGTTTACTTCGGGCTGTGGGCGCTGGTATGGCGTCGGCCGCAGGCGTTCCTGCAGGCGGAGGAGACGCGGCGAGGGTAAGGAGGGCGTTCACGATGGGGGTGGTGCATCGGCGGAAGGCCAACGCGTGGGACTGGGGGGACGTGCCGGTGGTCCCCTACACGGGACCGGGGGGCGTGTGCGGGTCCCGTCGCGTGCTGATCGGGCCGCGGGAGCGGGCTTCCTTCTTTGTGCTCCGTTACTTCGAGCTCCCGCCCGGTTGCAAGTCCAGCCTGGATGCCCACCCGTATGACCACGGGGTGGTGATCCTGCAGGGGCGGGCGCGCGTCCTCCTGGGCGAGGAGGTCACCGAGGTCCAGGCCGGGGACGTCCTCTACATCCCCCCGATGGAAGTTCACCAGTTCGAGAGCATCGGCGAGCAGCCGCTGGGGTTCCTCTGCGTGATCCCCAACAAGGCGCTCGCCCGCTCCTTGACCTCTGGAGGAGAGGACCGTGGTGGAGCGAACGAGGGCCATCCTGTATCGGAGCCGTGAGGACCTCCAGGTGGAAGAGGTCCCGCTCCGCCCGCTCCAGCCTGGGGAGGTGCTGGTGCGGGTCCGGGTCTGCGGCCTGTGCCCCGGCGAGCTGATGGACTGGTATATGGCGAAGAAGGCCCCCTTCACCCCCGGCCACGAGCTGGTGGGCGAGGTGGTGGCGGTGGGCCCGGGGGTGGCCGCCTTCCGGGGCGGGGAGCGGGTGGTGGTCCACCACCACGCCCCGTGTGGCGTGTGCCGGTTCTGCCGTCGGGGCGATTCCGTCCACTGCCCGACCTGGCGGGCGACGCGCCTGATCCCCGGGGGGCTGAGCGCCTACGCTATCGTCCCCCCGCCGGTGGTGGAGCGGGATCTCCTGCCCATCCCCCCGCATGTCCGCGATGAGGCGGCGGCGTTCACCGAGCCCCTGGCCACGGTGGTGAAGGCGCTGCGGCGGGCCGGGCTGCGGTCAGGGGATCGCGTGGCGGTGATCGGGTTGGGGGTGATGGGACTGCTGCACGGGCTGGTGGCCCAGCGCGGAGGGGCGGAGCGGGTGTGGGGCATCGATCGGATCCCCGCCCGCCTGGAGGCCGGAGCGCGGATGGGCTTGATCCCGGTCCCCGCTGCCGAAGCAGCGGATCGGATCCGCGCGGAGACCGATGGGATGGGCGCCGATGTGGTGGTCGTGGGCCCCGGGTCGGTGGAGGCAATCGAGATGGGGTGGTCGCTGGTCGCGCCGGGGGGCGCGCTGTTGCTGTTCACCCCGACGCCGCCGGAGGCCCGCTGGCCGCTGGACGTCCACGCGATGTATTTCCGCGAGATCCGGCTGATCCCGAGCTACTCCGCCGGCCCGCCCGATATGCAGGAGGCGCTGCGCCTGATCGCCGAAGGCCTGCCGGTGGAGGACCTGATCACCCACCGCCTGCCCCTTGAGGAGACCCCGCGCGGCTACCAGGCCATGCGGGCCTACGAGGCCCTCAAGGTGCTGGTCTATCCGTAAACGGTGGGCATCGGGAGGAGGGCCCTTCTTCGCTCCCACCATTGCGCCGGGGCGGGATCGTCTGCGGAGGGCGGCTCGGGAGAGCCGCCGGTGCGGCGCGTCCGGAGACGCACCCTCCGAAAAGCGATTGGTCTTTCGGAGGGCGGTCCTCCGGGGCCGCCGCCGTCCACCTCCTGATGGCGTGCTGGAACCTTCGACGCGCCTGCCCCGCTCATCCGGCGGGCGGCTCTCCCGGGCTGCCGGTGCGGCGCGCCGGGAGGCGCGCCCTCCGAAAACCCCATCGGCGCGTCCGGAGACGCGCCCTCCGAAAAATACAATCGGCGCGCTGGGAGGCGTGCCCTCCGAACCCAAGGATGGGCGTGTCCGGAGGGGCCTCCGGCGGACCTCGCAAAAGCCCTTCGCCCCCACCGGGCATCCCCGTCGATTCCCCAAATCCGGCTAAAATCAATTCGAACGCCCGATCGTCCTCCAATCCGGGCGTGGGAGGTCCGGGTGAGAAAACGGCTCCTCGGGTGGGTGGTGGGGTTGCTCGTGGGGATCTTGGGGGGAGGGTCCGTCCCCGCCCTCCACGCCCAATCCCCCGCGCCGATCGCCGAGCGCTTCGACGTGGAGATCCGCGTGCAGCCCGACGGCACGCTGGAGATCACGGAGCATCAGGCGATCCGTTTCCTGGGGACGTTCCGCCGAGGGTTCCGAGAGCTCCCGCTCCGGCGCACCGAGGGGATCGTCTTCCTGGACCTCCGGGATGATGAGGGGGTCTACCGCCGGGATCCCTCGGGCCAGCCCTTCACGTATCAGGTCGAGGAGAGCGGGGGGGCGCTCGTGGTGCGCTGGTTCTTCCCCCCCACGACCGATGCCCTCCGGACGTTCCACCTGCGCTATCAGGTGCGGGGCGCAATCCGCCGCTATCCGGAGGGGGACCAGCTCTGGTGGAATCCCCTCCCCGCGGAGCACGCCTACGAGATCCGCCACAGCACGATCTCCGTCTTCCTGCCCCCGGGCGCGGCCGCCCAGCGGATCGCCGCGTATGGCCCGGCGGATGGGGAGCTCCTGGGGGATGGGCGGACGGTTCGCTTCCAGGCGCGGCGCCCGCTCCAGCCCAATGAGTCCTTCGAGATCCGGGTGCAGTTCCCCCATGGCATCCTCCCACCGGAGCCCCCTGCGTGGCAGGCGCGGGAGGAGCGGCTTCCCCTCTACAACCTGGGCCTGCTCGCCCTCGGACTGCTGGGCCTCACGGGCGGGCCCGCGCTGTTCCTCCTCGCATGGGCGCTGCGGGGTCGGGATCCGTATGGGGGGGCGGTGCCGGACCTGCTGGCCGAGCCCCCCTCGCCGGATCCCCCCGCGATGGTGGGGGTGCTGCTCGACGAGCAGGCGGATCTGCGGGACATCCTGGCGACGGTGGTGGATCTGGCCCGGCGGGGCGTGCTGACCATCGAGGAGGTCCGCGAGGGCTTCGCCCGCGACTTCCTCCTCCGGCGGACCGGATTGGAGGCGGATCTGCGGCCCTTCGAGGCCGCCCTGCTGGGGGCGCTTTTCGACGGGGCGCCTGCCCGGCGGCTGCGGGACCTTCGATATCGCTTCTTCCAGCGCCTGCCGGAGATCGAGATCGCCCTCTATCAGGCGGTGGCCCAGGCCGGGTGGTTCGCCGGGCGGCCGGATCGGGTGCGGGCGGGCTACCGGCTCCTCGCCGGCCTCATCGGCGGCCTGGCGATCCTGGCGGCCATCGGGGCGGCGGGCGCCAGCGGCGATGGGCTCTGGGGGCTATGGGCGGTGGCGGTGGGGCTGGGGGGGACCGCCGTGGCGGGGCTGCTGGTCGCCCCGCACATGCCCCGGCGGACGCGCAAGGGGGCGGAGCGGGCGGCCCGCTGGCGGGCCTTCGCCCGGGGGCTGCACCGGCAGCAGGCCCTGGCGCCGGAGGAGGCCCGGGCCCGGCTGGAGGCTGATCTTCCCTACGCCATCGCCTTTGGGATGGAGCGGCGGTTCCTGCGGCAGTGGCAGGAAGCGGCCCCCGATCTTCCCCCGCCGCCCTGGTATCGCCCCTGGGGATCTCCCGGCCCGGCCGCCGCCCCGGGGCGGGTCCCCGGCCATGCCGCGCCCGCCCCATCCGGCGGAGGCCTCCAGGTCCCCTCCCTCGACGATGCGGCCGCTTCGCTGACGGGGGGATTGAACGCCTTCGCCGAGGGCCTGACCTCCATGCTGAACACCGCCGCGGACGCCCTGATCAGCCGTCCGCCTTCGACGCGCGGCGGGGGCGGGCGCTGGAGCGGCGGGGGGAGCTTCGGCGGCAGGGGCGGCGGGGGCGGCCGGAGCGGGTTCGGATAGACGCGATCCCTTGGCGTTCGGAGGCGATCCGATGCATCCGCGCGCGATGCAGGCCTTGGGGGGGATCCTGGCGGGGGCGGGGTTGTTCCTGACCGTCGCCTTCCTGGGGTTCCTGGCGATCCAGGCGGCTCGGGGGGCGCTGACCCCCGGGGGGTTCGGGTTGGGGGCCTTTCTGATCTTCCTAATCTTCTCGCCCCTGATCGGGGCCGGGATCTACCTTCAGCGCCGGGGTGGGATCGAGGCGCAGGAGGCGGAGGCGGCGGAGAAGCAGCGCCGGCTTTTGGGGATGGTCCAGGCGCGGGGGAAGGTGGCCCTCTCGGACATCGCCCTGGAGCTCCGGGCGAGCCGGGATCAGGTGCGGGCGTGGATTTACGATCTGGTGCATCTGGGGCTCTTCTCCGGATACATCAACTGGTCGGAGGGGTGGCTGTATTCCGCCGAGGCCGCCGCCCTGCGGGACGCGGGCAAGTGCCCGAACTGCGGCGGGGCGCTGGAGCTGGCCGGGAGGGGGGTCATCCGCTGCCCGTATTGCGGCACCGAGATCCTCCTCGCCGCCTGAGGGCGGAGGCGCGCATCTCGGATCTCTTCGGGTGGAGCCGCCATGGCGGTCCGCGCGCGCACGTTGAAGGAAGCCCTGAACCTGTTCGACCCCCGGGTCCCGCTCTCGGGCCGGGCCCTGACGGCCTATTACGTGGAGCGGCCGGACGTCCCCACCGGGGAGCTCAAGGCCTATCTGGAGGCGATGGACGAGCCGGTGAAGGTCCTCTTCTCCGGCCACCGGGGGAGCGGCAAGAGCACCGAACTGAACCGGCTCGCGGGCCTGCTGAAGGGGCGCTTCTTCGTGGTGCACTTCTCGGCGCTGGAGATCCTGAACCTCACCGACCTCACCTATGTGGACCTCATCCTGGCCATTGCCCTGCGGTTGCTCCAGCAGGCCACCGACGCGCGCCTCCTCAAGGGCCGCAAGCGGGGTCTGGTGGGGGTGGGGATGCTGGAGGACCTCTACCGCTGGCTCACCCATGAGATCGTGGAGGAGGAGACGGTGAGCCCCTCGCGGGAGACCTCGGCCGAGGCGGCCCTCAACCTCCTGGCCCTCAAGCTGGAGGGGCGGGTGAAGACCGAGAGCAGCACCCGGCGGATGGTCCGGGAGCGGGCGGAGCTGCGGCTCTTCGAGCTGGTCTCCCGCACCAACCGGCTGATCGAGGAGATCCGTTCGAACGCGCGGCGGCCGGTCCTGGTGATCGTGGAAGATCTGGACAAGTTGACCTTCGAGCGGGCCATGGGGCTCTTTTTGAACCACGCGGCCCTGCTGGCGGAGCTGCAGGCGCACATCCTGTTCACCTTTCCCATCACGCTGCGCTACGCCCGGGAGTTCCTCCAGATCCGTAGCCACTTCAGCGAGCGCTTCCTTATCCCCAACGTCATGGTCTACGACCGAGAGGGGCGGCTGCGGCCCGAGGGCTACCGGGTGATGCGGGAGATCGGGGAGCGGCGGGTGGAGCCGTATCTGGTGGACCCCGAGGCGATTGACCTCGCGGTCCGGATGAGCGGGGGGATCCCCCTGACGTTGATCCAGTTGATGCAGTCGGCGATCCTCCACGGCCTCGCTGCCGGGCAGGACCGCATCGGGCTCGCCGAGATGCAGCGCGCCGTGGCCCAGCTGCAGAACGATTACCGGGGGACCCTGCGGCCGGAGGATTACGGGGAGCTCCTGCGCTATCACCGCGCGCGGGCGTTCGTGAACAACGAGCGGACCCGGGAGTTCCTGGCCAACCTGAGCCTTCTGGAATACGGCGACGGGGAGCCCTGGTGCGACGTCCACCCCATCCTGCTCCCCCTGCTGGAGGGGAAGTGACCCGGGCGGACCCAGCGGGCGGCGCGCGCCCTCTCCCCGGCGTTCCCCTCAGGCGTTGAGGCGGTAGCCCTGTCGGCGCACCGTCTGGATCCAGCGGGGGCGCTTGGGGTTGACCTCGATCTTCTGGCGGAGGTTCCAGATATACCAGCGGAGGGCCTGGAGGGAGCCCTGTTCCGGCCCGCCCCACACCGCGGTGAGCAGCTCGGGGATGGAGATCACCCGGCCGGCCCGCTCGGCCAGGGTCACCAGGATGGTGTATTCGATGGGCGAGAGCTCCAGGGGCCGGCCCTGGAACCACACCTGCCGGCGCTCCCGGTCGATGACCCAGGCGCCGTCTCCCAGCTCGAGGGTGGAGGTGGGGGCGGCATCAGCCTGGCGCACCCGCCGCAGGATCGCCTCCACCCGGGCGAGCAGCTCCTCCACCGCGAAGGGCTTGACGATGTAATCGTCCCCGCCCAGGACCAGCCCCCGCACCCGGCTGGGGATCGCCTCCAGGGCGGTGAGGAAGAGGATGGGGACGGTGGAGACGCGGCGGATGCGCCGGCAGATCTCCCAGCCCTCGATGTCGGGGAGCAGCACGTCGAGGATGACCACATCGGGGTTGTGGAGGTCGAACAGGGAGAGGGCCTCCGCCCCCGTTCCCGCGGCCAGCACCTCGTAGCCGCTCTGCGCCAGGGCGTGCGTCAGCAACCCCCGCAGCAGCGCGTCGTCGTCCACCACCAGGATCAACGGCTTCTCGTTCATCGGCATCTTCCTCTTCCACCTCTTGGCTGGAGATCGGCAAGGCCCATGTCGCATCGCCGGCGGAAAGCCCTCCGGCCGCTCCCCCGATCCAGGGGGCGGCGGACGGCGGACCGAAGCGTTCGGCGTTCGGGTCGGAAGGCGATCCTCATCGCTCGGATCCTCCGGGGAAGCCCGCCCATCGCGCCCGGGCCCTTACCACTCATACCAGTCGTAGGGGAAGACGGGGCGGGGCCGCGGGCGGCGGGCGAAGAGGCGGGCCAGCAGCCAGCCGGCCACGAACCCGCCGATATGGGCCCACCAGCCGATGCCCCCGACGGAGGGGCTGGCGGTGGTGATCGCCGCCAGGCCGTTGATGAACTGGAGCAGGAACCACATCACCAGCAGGACGGCGGCAGGGACCTCGAAGAAGCCCAGGCCGAAGAAGAAGTAGGGGGCGAGGACCGTCACGCGGGCCCCGGGGAAGAGCACCAGGTAGGCCCCCAGCACCCCAGCGATGGCCCCGCTGGCGCCGATCAGGGGCACGCGGGAGCCGAAGAGCACCAGGGTCTGGATCAGGCCGGCGATGACGCCGCAGAGCAGATAGAACGCCAGATAGCGCAGGTGGCCCATGCGGTCTTCCACGTTGTCCCCGAACACCCACAGGTAGAGCATGTTGCCCAGGATATGGGCCCACCCGCCGTGGAGGAACTGGCTGGTGATCAGGGTGATCAGCCAGAACGCATCCCCGTGCCCCAGCAGGGCGCCCCAGATCCGCACGGGCACGGCGCCCCAGATCATCAGGAAGCGATCCAACGCCCGCGAGGGCAAGGAGAGCTCGAACAGGAAAACCAGGACGTTGACCGCGATCAGGGTCCAGTTGACGATCGGAAGGGTGCGGGTTCGCGGGCTGTCCCCGATTGGGATCATCCCCCGCTCCTTTGGGATCGGATCGGACACCGCAGCGGACCGCTGGGCGGCCCCGGACGGCGCGGGCGTGGATCCTCCACATCTCGTGCGGCGATTTTCAGCAAAAAATCAAATCTATTATACCTCTTTTAGGGAAACCGCAGCGGGGCCGCTGGGGGTATGCACAGGCCGGCGAGGCCGGGGTCGCCCGTCGAAAGACCACCGGCCCGCGGAGCGCCCCTTTTTCGGAGGGCGCGTCTCTGATGTGTCGATTTGTGTTTGTCGGAGGGCGGCTCTCCCGAGCCGCCGTTGCGTCGCGCCTAGAGGCGCGCCCTCCGAAAACGATCCGGCCCCTGCGAAGGGACCGATTCAGCCAGGCCCGCGGGGCGGGAGAGGCTGGCTTGACGGGGGTGGGGGAGCCGGGCATAATTGCGCATGGAGGGATGGCCGAGCGGCTGAAGGCGGCGGTCTTGAAAACCGCTAGGAGGCCCGAGTGCCTCCTCGGGGGTTCAAATCCCCCTCCCTCCGCCTGAGGGATCGGAGGGGTGCCGGAGTGGTCGAACGGGACCGCCTGCTAAGCGGTGGGGGGTGCGAAAAGCCTCCCTCGAGGGTTCGAATCCCTCCCCCTCCGCCTCGATAGGGGCCGCGCATGGGCGCGGCCCCTTTTTGATTGGGGTCCGTAATGTCGAGCCCGGGCTCTGCTTTGGGTCGGCGAGTTGTAGACGGCTTCACCAGCCGGGATTAGCATGGGGCCTTGGACCAGCGGGCCGCGCCCGGGGGCCGGGGGCGGCCGCATCTCGATCCTGGAGGTGAAGCGATGTGGCGGATCCTGGGAAGCACGCTCGTGCTGCTCATGTTGGGGGCCCTTTTGGCCGCCTGCGGCGGCGGAGGAGGCAGCGCGGGGGGTGGGGCCGCCCTGACAGTGGAGATGGGGGATCTTTACTTCAAGCCCAACACCCTGACGGCGAAGCCGGGCCAGACGCTGCAGATCACGCTGGACAACCGGGGCGGGCTGGAGCATAACTTCGTCCTCTACGACGCCGATGGGAAGACGGTGCTCTTCGAGCATGACATCATCCCGCCTGGCCGGAAGGTGAGCGTCTCGTTCAAGGTGCCGGAGAAGCCCGGGGCGTATCAATACGTCTGCACGGTGCCCGGGCACAAAGAAGGCGGGATGGTGGGGACCCTGACGGTGCAGCCCTAAGGGGCGCCCATCGCGCCGCCCGGTTCGTCTGCCGTCGGCTCAGGCGAACAGCACATACTGGCGCAGGAACTCCAGCACCTCCTGATAGAACGCCGCGATGGTCTCCGGGCGGCGCCAGCCATGCCCTTCCCCGGGATAGAGCCGGTAGAGGTGGGGGACCCCGCGGCGGCGCAGGGCTTCGGCCAGGGCCTCGGCCTGCGAGGGGGGGACCACCCGGTCCTCGGCGCCCTGGAAGATCGCCACGGGATCCTGGATCCGGTCGGCGTGGAAGATGGGCGACCAGGCCCGATAGCGCTCGGCGGCCTCCGGGAGCGGCCCCACCAGGGTATCCAGGTAGTGGGCCTCGAACTTATGGGTCTCGGCGGCCAGGGTGAACAGGTTGGTGACGCCGAAGAGGCAGATGCCGGCCCGGAAGAAGCCGGGGTGGCGGATCAGGGTGTTGAGGACGGTGTAGCCGCCGGCGCTGCCCCCCATGAGGACCAGCCGCTTCGGATCGGCCAGGCCCTGCGCCACCAGCGCCCGGGCGCCGCCCACCGCGTCCTCCACATCCAGCAGCCCCCATTTCCCCTTCAGCGCGTCCCGGTAGGACCGGCCGTAGCCGGTGCTTCCCCGGTAGTTCACCTCCAGGTAAGCGAACCCCCGCGTGGCGAAGAACTGGGCCTCGGCGTTGTAGGTCGCCACCCGCTGGGAGGTGGGGCCGCCGTGGACGCTGATGATGGCAGGGGGGAGGCCGCTCCCTTCGCACTCCGGATGGGTCGGCGGGTAGTAGAGCCCGTGCACCGGGGTCCCGTCGGGGGCCGTCCAGCGGATCGGCCGGGGAGTGGAGAGGTGATCGGGGGGGATGCGTTCGGCGCTGCTGTAGCGGTGGACCGTGAGGCGGCCTTCCTCCCAGGTCACGATGCGCGGCGGCACGGCGGGGGATGAAGCGATCATCGCCAACGCCTCGCGGTCCGGGGCGACGGCGAGCTGCTCGAACCAGGTGTAGGGGTCGAGGGGGAGGCGGGCGACGCGACCGTTCAGGTCCACGGCCTCGAGGGTGGCGAAGGCGTTCTCGTTGCGCCGGTAGAAGAGGCGATCCCCTCGGGGGCTCCAGCCGTATACGCGGAGGCCGTGGACCCAAGCGGGGGCGGCGAGGGTGGTCCCCTCCACGAGGGCCCGGCGCGCGCCGGTTTCCAGATCCATGACCATCAAGGCATCCCATTCCCCTTCGGTGATGATGTAACTGAGGAAGCGCCCGTCGGGGGAGAAGGCGGGTTGGAAGACCGGGGTGTGGGCGTCACCGGCGACGGTCTCGATAGCGGCGGGGCGGGGTGGGGTTCCCTCCAGGCGGGCGAGGCGGAGGCGGGTCCCATCCCATGGCATGTTGGGATGGTCCCACTCGATCCAGGCGATGAGGTGGCCGCCGGGGTGCCAGGTCGGCTGCATGTAGAAATCGGCGCCCTCGGCGATCTTCTGAGGCCACATCCGTCCGTGGGCGTCCACGAGGGCGAGGACGTCCGTCTGGCCGTCGGAGTGGACGTAGAGGACCCAGCGTTCATCGGGGGAGAGGGTGGGGGAGGCGGCGTTCCCGAAGGGCGGGGTGATGGGTTGGGGGAGCCCATGGGGGAGGGGGAGGTGGTAGAGGCGGCCGTCGTCGCCGACGTAGATCACGGCTTCCGTGCCGGCGGTGAAATCGCCTCCCCCGTAGGCCAGGCGGGCGCGGACGGACTCGGATTCGGTGAGGTCGCGGGGGGCGGCGTTGGGGGAGTGGGCGACCAGGGTTCCGCGGCCGGATCGCTCCTCGCGCCAAATCAGGGAGCGTCCTTGGCGGTCCCACTGGACATCGGTCAAGCGGAGGGGGGCGGCCATGCGGGCGGGGGAGATCGGGCTGGGCCAGAGACCGTATGGGATGGGGCGGCGGGTCATTGTGGCCTCCTGGAAGAAGGGATAGGCGTTGGAGCCGGGAAGCATGTCCCCTCTGGCCTCCTGGCCGTGTGCGAGCGATCGGTGAAGACCCAGGCGACCGGCGATCCGCCTGGCGCGGGGGAGGCATCGGAGGGTTCCCGTTCGGTCTTAATGTTCAGTTCACATGGTGCAAAAACCTTCCGTGGACCTCCGGGGGAAACCGGGCGATCGGGGGTCCACGGGTGGGGCTCCTTTGGCGAGCGTTGAATCCATCGCTTCATCCCGGTTTGGATTCCTCACTCGTCCCGATCCGTCTGATCCGGCCGGTTTACTGGATATTTTATCTCTGGTCGCGCCCATGCTCCCGCGGACCCCGTGTCCCGGTTCTGATCTGTCGAGGAGACGAGGGATTGACAAAGCGAGGCTGTCTATGGTATAATGGAATCAGAGTTCGGATAGAGATGACTCGTTCCTCTTTTATCTGCTTCGCTGCACCGAAATCGCAGGGCCTCAATCGAACCAGCGTGGGATTGAAACCTGGGG
>FWWM01002349.1_pt1 | contig 35375 bp, 41 predicted proteins | sample 2228351 | NCBI WGS metagenome assembly FWWM01 (sample SAMEA103939774, study PRJEB20133) | metagenome
CTATACTTATATACTTCTATTATTAAATCTGCGCTGACAGTCCCGCCCGTAATTAATGTGCCCAGCACAAGGCTTCTGGCATCATAACCGACATAAACGGCCGTTGGCAGATTTGAACATGGGCCTACAGTGCCGTATCTAGGTATAATAATAGATCCCGTCCGGGACACGACGACAGGCGCGAAGTAAAGCCCGCCGTATACGTCTAGCATGGAGCCGAGGCTCGGCATAGCGGTTTGCGCTGTGATAGATATCGGCGTGTCTAATGTTGCGGCTTCCGCTGGGCCCCTCTCTTTTACTCTCCGCAACTCGGCCTTGCCCCGGAACTCCGGTTCAAAACCCAGCTGCCTTAAGATATGCAACGCCTCCTCTTTACTGCGCGCCGTGATATCCACAATTCCCTTATCAGGCTTCCTAAACACTACGGGAAATACGCCGTCTGGAGTTCTTAAAAACGCCTCAGCTTTGGCGTTTGGACTGGGCCGCGCGTCTGCGGGTATGGCTAGTAGAAAGTGAGTTCTATCATAAACCGGCACCTCGGCAGTTTCGTTTGTAAAGAGAATTAAACCGATCTCAACGTCCCTAGGCACTAACACCACGATGACTTGTTCTCCCAGTCTCCAAGACATGCCCGGCACATGCGGAATCTTCTCGTGAGATAAAGCTATATCGCTTTCAACCTCATAGACATATATTTTCTGCGCCACCACTAGCAGTGAGATTAGTAACACAAAAAGCCATCTGTGGGAGATCATGTATTCAAAAAAAGAGTTTAAAAATATTACCACAGCGAATCTATCCGTGAAGGCCGACGCCGAGTGTAAGGAGATAAGCGATACGGCCTTTTACTGCATATATGTAGACGCCATGCTGGGCTGGCTCGCCCGGATGCTCCGAATACTATTTGGGGCCGAGGTCTTCTACAGCTCGTCTATAGGAGATTCCCAACTTTTAAAGACCAACTGTTTGGTGGTCACAAGAGACGAGGAGTTATTTAGACAAAGACGGGGCCCTACTATACTCCTGAAAACAGACGACCACGTGAAGTGGATTGCGGTTTTCCTACGGCTTGGGATGAGGCCCTTTGAGAAGACGCGATGTCCGGAGTGCGGGGGCGAGTTAATAAAGATCAGTTGCAGTGAGGCGGAGGCCGCAGTCGGCCACGCAATTCAAAGCGCCGAGTGCCGGCGATGTGTAAATTGCGGCAAATATTACTGGGTCGGCTCCCACTGGCGCAGACTGAGGCAGTTGGTCAGAGAGGCGGAGGAGGTCAGAGCCGAATGTCTGGGCACCGGTTAAGGAGCTTAAGAACATAGGGCGTAAAGTAGAGAATTGAGGTGAGGACCTCGGCCGCATCTGCCAGTTTCAACACCTCGCGCAGTTGGCCGCAAGTATACAGACCGCCGCTGTAGATAATAGGCACGTCTTTCCCGGCTAATCGCCGCGCCCTCTCTAGGAGTTTAAAGCCGTATTTATATAAAAGTAAACCGCTTAACCCGCCGCGCCCAACGCTTAAGCGGGGGTCCTCTACTGGCAATGTATTAGTTACTACTAAACCACACCCGACTTCTCTGACGCGTCTAACTACAGAGCGTATATCCGCTGATGGTCCCACTTTTACAAATACGGGAAATTCCGTCTTTACCAGCGTCGGCGCATCTCGCCAAAACCCCCTGTAAGTCGGGCTCGATATGTTTATCTCAACGGCGTCTGGTTTAAAATGTCGCTGTAAATATAAGAGTTGCACGGCGAAGTCCTCCGCGCTAAACCCGGCGATGCTAATAAACAGCGGATATCTAAGCCCGCGGAGCCTTGAGACTACTTTGGCAATGCCGGGGCTGTTAAGACCCATGGCGTTTACCATTGAATACGGCCGGAGTCTAGCCGCCCTAGGCGGCCTGTTCCCCCTTCGCGCGCGCGGCAGAGTGGATCCCACTACGATAAAGCCGGGGCAGAAAAAAGAGAGGAACCTCGAGTAAAGACCCGTCTTATCGAGGCCCGCCGCCACGCCGACGGGGCCGCAGACTTTTACGCCGCCAATTTCCCACGATCTTTCGCATTTACAACTGGGCAGCGGGATCGAGAAGAGTAGCGCCCCAAGTCTGTGGGCAATTTCAGGGTGTATATAGTGTATATACTTGCCTACAGAGGCTAACAGCGCCATTGCGAGAGGTAGTCGAGGACATTGCGGTAGCGCTCTTCGCCTATGTGAGGCCTGAGCTCCTCCAGCAACTCCCTCATTTTATACACGCTGTATACATAAACGCCCGCCTCTCTCTTGACAGCCTCGGCGCCGCACTGTCCTCTATCTAGAAATACAACTACGCCGGCGACCTCGCCTCCGGAGGCCCTCACAGCTCTTATGGCGTTTAATACGCTTTTCCCAGTAGTTAACACATCATCGACGACGGCCGCCCGCTTCCCCGCGACGTCAGCTCCCTCTATTTGACGCCCAGTGCCGTACCCCTTAGCCTCATCCCTAACATAGCCCATGGGCTTTTTCAGCCTGTAGCCCAATACTGAGGCGTAGGGTATGCCCCCGGTCGCCACGCCGATAATTACGTCGAACTCCAGCCCTGAGAGCACTGCCTCGTAGCGCTCAATAACCCACTGAAACAGCTCCGGCTCGCCCAAAACACTCCTCAAGTCGACATAAAAGGGGCTCTCCAAGCCGCTGGAGAGCTTAAACGCTCCGAACTTCACGGCGCCGATATCCACCAGCCGCTTGATCATAACAAATCGCCGAGCTCGTGGTAGCGGCCGCAGTAGGCGCAGATAAACAGAGGAGGCTCTCTGCGCACTAGGTAAAAAGTGGGCTCCACGGGCTCCCGAGGCGCGTTAGTGACGCAAGTGGGGTTTTTACACTTAAACCTGCCGCGTATTACATCCGGCGGCGTCACTTTAAACTTTTTCACCACTGCGAAATTGCGAATAATGTTTATAGTTGCTGTGGGGGCCACGGCGGAGATTATATTAACTTCTTCAGGAGTTAGCTCACGGCCCTCGATTTTCACAATGTCCTTCTTCCCCAGTTTTTTAGACTCCACGTTCATAACCAGAGCCACGCGGAGCCCCTCCTTCCCGGAAATCCCTAGTATACGGAGTACTGTTAACGCCCTGCCTGCGGGGATATGGTCAATGACAGTGCCGTTCTCAATTTTACTTACCAATAGCTCTTTAGACATTGTGGATAAATTGGGAAGAGTTAAAAAACTAAGCAAGGCGATGGCTTACGAGATAAAGCTTAAAACCCCACTTTCATTATAATACAGGCGGGGGTGCCCGAGCCAGGTCAAAGGGGCAGGGCTTAAGACCCTGTGGCGTAGGCCTGCGTGGGTTCAAATCCCACCCCCCGCACCAGTTTTCTGACAACAATGTCAAAACGGCCCATCCGCCATACGTGGGAAATTTTTAAACGCAGAAGCGCGTGGACTACGCATTTGCCCCGAAAGACGGAGACCAATGCGGCGGCCGGGATTCGAACCCGGGATCAACGGCTTGGGAGGCCGCCATCCTAAACCAGGCTAGACTACCGCCGCTAAGAGTGCGGATTTCTCTATTTTTATGCTTTTTGCTGTGACAATTAGCGCGTTGTTAGCGCCTTAAAATGCAATTGTGTCCGCAAAATAAGCCGCGTCAAAAAAGAGTGCCGCCTTTAAAGCGGTCTAAAGCTCATTCTTTCACCACACCTGCGTACCACCTCAACAGCTCCCAGCCGACGCCTTTAAGTCTCGCCAGAGCGAAGAGATGTCTAGCGAAAAGTACTACGACATTCTTTTTCCCCCTTATTGTCTTGTCGCCGAGTAGGGCGGCCAGCACCAGGGCCCTCTCATCGTCTAGTCTTATGCTTGCCGTAACTGCCCCTCCCTTTGTTACGCCCCAGGTGAAGTAGAAGGACTTCGTTTCCCCGCCTACCTCGTATTCCACCACGACTCTGGGCCTTCCGCTCTCTCGCAACACTTTAACGTCTCTAATAACCGCCTTAATCCCCCTCTCGGCGTCCTCCGCCACTAATCCCCTAGGGTCTACTGTCTCCGTCTCTATAGCCGGCTTGAGATACTCCTCAACTAGCTCGGAGAGACCCCTCGCCTTTGCAATCTCCTCAAGGCGCTTAAGCGCTCTTTCGGCCCAGTTAACGCCCTGCCTCCTTAGCTCCACAAGACGCCACAGTCCGGTAGGTATCCTAAGGCGTATGTACCCCGGCTCACCGCCCTCCGGCTTTTTCGCGGTGAAGTGCACCCCCTCAACAAAGCCCGCGTCTCTAAGCGCCTTTACGGCGGCGTCAAAGGCGGTCGGAGAAGTCGGCTGGTACCTAATTATCAGTACCTTGGATTTGCCGACAGTCACCCGCCCAACGCTCATCTCCACGCCAGCGATTTCAATTGTGTTGGGCCCGGCGCTGATTTCTTTCAGTAACCTATCCCTTTTCTCCTCGTTTATCAGACCCCTTCTGTACAACTCCTCAACGAGGGCCCTAACCGCCTCCAGCCACTCCACGCGGCGGATGGCAGTGATGTGGCCTGTTGTGAGCTCTACGTACCACTCCCCACCATACTCCTTTGCCTCTACGCTGGCGCCCAGCGCGCTTAGTATTGAAGCCAGTCTTTCCGCCTTTTCTTTAGCGCCGCCGAAAATGGCGAGTAGCTCATTCCGATTCCATCTTATGTTTATGTGGGCGACTTCATACCCCCTCTCATCCCTAAACTTAACCACTACCCATGGGTCTACGCGCGGCAGGCTGTACAGCATGTGCTCAATCCTCAGCTTGTTAGCGTAATCCTCCACACAACTTCTTATGTTATTTAGCTTGTTAAAGATGTGATCTGCGTATATGTTATTCTCCTTGCCGAACCTGTACAGTCGCGAGAGCTCAGTCCACGCCGTTGCGAACATCCCTGCGGCGTATTCTACGTCGAAATACAGTCTGGTCTCGCCCTCCCTTATATAAATTCCCTTAATTCCTACGCCGTATTTCGCGGCGAGGATTATATACAGAGCGATTTTGTCATACACATCAAGCGGGAGGCGTTTTGACGCCTCTTTTACGTGGATATTGCCAAGCGTGAGGTATACTTGATTTCTGCTTACGTGTCCGTCGAAAAGCGTTACATATGCCAGGAACCTCATGACCTCCTCCTCCGGCGCGCCTGATGCAATATAGTGCACTAACGGCGCAACGAGCGCACGGTTCGTGTTTGTAAGTCAGCGCCGAATTTGCAGTCCACAAGACAGACAGAGCCGTTCTTTCTAAGCCCCAGTTCCAATTGGAAAGAGGGCGCTGAGGAGAGCCGCGTCGAGAGCGTTGAGACCCGCGCGCCGTGTAAACGCGTTAAACTGCCAGAGGCCTTTGAACTGCCCAGAAAATTCGGCGTGTCCTGGGGGTGCCTAACGCAGAAAGCGCACAACGGCCTTGACGCCGTCGTGGCAGAGGGAGGAGCGAAAGGCCTCCGTTTTCGCTACGTGTTACCTTACGACGCTGAAACGGGCTATTACGCGACGTACAAAAGGCGGGAGGAGCGCGAGGAGAAGAGCGACAGACTACCGCAGTATTTTGCGGATGCCCTATACGAGCTGGCGGCTAAGTACCAAATTGAACTTACCCGCGATATTTACGTCTTGGTTAACGGAGCTGAGGTGGACAAGACCGTGTGTTATCAGAAGCGGAGCGCTGAGGCATGCGCCCGCGCCATAGAGGACTACGTAAAAAACGAATGGCCGCGCATACTGGAGTGGAGGAAGAAGGAGGAGGAGCAGAGGAGGCTTGAGCTGAAAAGCCAAGTCATGGCCGCCCTTAAGGACTGGTACCGCAGATGTTTCAGATGGCCTATCCTGCCGGGGGAGGAGGGGAAAGTGGTGAAGCGGCTAGAGCTTTACTACGGCATGTGCGAAATGGCCAAGGCCGCAATCGCCGAATACGGCGAGAAATACGCCGAGCCTCTAATCAGCGAATATGCCCTGAGGAGGGCCTTTTGGTGGGAAGGGGAATGGCGTGGCAAGCCAATGTCTTGTTTCGTAACGGGGAAAAAGGCGGTATGCAGGGTGGGAGAAAAAATGGCCACGTTTTTATGTATTCGACACGCCGCAGGGAACGTACCTAAGGCCAGAGATAAAGCTATTGGACGAGTGGATTAAAGTGGTCCATAGGGGAGATGATAAGTAAGGCGGCAAGTGTAAAAGTCCCCCTCCTAGAGACCTACCGCGGAAATTCGGCGTTTCGTGGGGGTGTTTTCACATAAGGCGTCTTTAATGGCAGAGAGGCTGTTGTGACGGAGGGGGGCGTTAGGGTCGTGTACATCCGCTACGTCTTGCCCTGCGACATATCCTTGAAATACAGAGAGGAATTACGCTTTTCCGTCCCGGAGAATAATTACGCTACCGCTGGTAATTCTAGCCGTCAAAGCTTGAACCCGGGATCAACGGCTTGGGAGGCCGCCATCCTAAACCAGGCTAGACTACCGCCGCTGTGTAAAGATGAAAAAACTGGTTATAAAATTTACGGCCCACCCCCTCGGCCTCGCCAACGGGTTCTGTTGGGAAGAGTAAGATGCAGAGCGTTCTCGCGGGTAAAAAATCCCGAGGTGTGAGCCGTGGGCCGTGAAAAATGGACTATCCGTAGAAGTACTGCTTTCCTTCTTCGGTGAATTCTATGGAGTCCTTGTCATAGTTATAATACCCCACGTCGATATATGTCGGCTTGCCGTCTTTAATTGCCACGCTCCATAGTATAAAGCTGGGGTTTGCCCTGTCGCCATTTTCGTCGAGTAGCACAACGCCAGTGGCGCCTTTATACGTGCCCTGTTTGCCCCACTGCTCAAGCGTCGCGCGTACTTTATCTGGGTCGTCTGTGCCGATAGTGGCCATAATCTCGCCTAACATTTTAATGATATCGTACGACTGAGGAGCGGGGGTTATGGGCTCTGCGCCGCATTTAGCTTTAAACTTTTTGTAAAACTCCTGATACTCAGGGGTCGTTGGAATCGCCCAGTTGGCAGTGCCTATTATTTTCCCTTTTGCCATCACGTCTCCGCCCTCTTGTAATAATATCGGCGAATACGCCATGCCCTCTGTTCCTATTAGTCTGGCCTTAGATAACACGGGATCTTGCGCAATTGTCTTTAACACAACGGCGCCGTCGTCTTCAAAAGACACGATTACTAATGCGAAGTCCGGGCCTACTAAGTCTTTTACTTCAGAGGAGATCTTCCTGACCGCCTCAGGCGCCGCTTGTGGGAAGGCCTTTGGGTCCGGGTCGTAAGCGGCTACAGACACGAGCTTAAATCCGCGCCTAGCGGCCTCTTTTTGAAGCTCGAGGTAAAGTCCTTCGCCGTATGTGTCCTTTCTGTAGATTAGGGCGACGTTTTTCACGCCGAGTTCTTTAAGAATGGCGCCAATGGCCCTTATCTGTTTTGCGTCGGTTCCGACTATTCTATACAGCCAGTCGTTTGGTATTGCGAGCAGCGAAGATGTAGACCATGCGCTGAATAGAATTATCTTATTTTGATCCGCAAAGGGCTTCTCGCCTGAGGCCTCTCTGCTAGTGAGGCCTGCGTGGACTGCCCTGACGCCCTTTGCGTACAGCGCTTGTAGTTTTTGGAGCGCAATATTAGGGTCTAGTTGCGTGTCTTCGACGTAGAGCTCAAACTTATAGCCCTTACTCCCATATTTGGCGTTTAAGTCGTCAATAGCCAGCTCTGCGGCGCACTGGGCGAGCTTTGCATAGCTACTGAAGCCGCCTGTGAGGGGCAAGAGCGCGCCTAGTTTAAACACTTTCTGTGCAGTAGTCGTGGTGGGAGTTGTGGGAGGCGCAGTGGGCTGTACAGTGGGGGAAGTCTGCGGCTTTTGTCCGCTTGCTAAAAGAATTCCAATTATTGCGAGAAGTATCACTACGACCACCCCTACAATTATATACAAGTTTTTAGATGCCATATTGGAAGAATTATGCGTGGTATTTAACATTTCTCTTTAAGGCTTATTAACTGAGAGTTTTAGAGAGGTATGGCTGAGGTTTTAAGAGTTGAGAAGCTGGAGGCTGGGTATGGGAAATTTCACGTGCTCTTCGGAATAGACTTAGTGGTTAAATCGGGCGAAATAGTTGTACTGCTCGGCCCCAACGGCGCTGGGAAGTCGACATTATTAAATAGCATTGCCGGCATGGCCGATGTATACTCCGGCCGTGTTGTCCTGCTGGGGAGGGATATAACGGGAAGGCCTCCGCACGAGGTTATGAAAATGGGCGTGGCCTACGTAATGCAATCTCCTAACAATTTCGGCACGGCTAACATATTCGGCGAACTTACAGTATATGAAAACCTCATAGCCGCTTCAGCCGGCATCCCGGGGAAGGAGGTGGAGGGGAGGATAGAAGAGGTCTTTAATATTTTCCCCAAGTTAAAAGAGTTGAGAAATCGGAAGGCAAAATTCCTATCTGGCGGAGAGAGGCAGATGTTGGCCATAGGTCTAGGGCTAATGAAAAAGCCGAAGTTGTTAATGTTAGACGAGCCCACCTCAGGGCTGGCTCCCAAACTAGTCAGCGACTTTTTTTCAGCCATTAGAGACATTAGAGATAAATTAGGCATTTCTATTCTTTTAGTAGAGCAAAACGCCAGAAAAGCGCTGGAGATAGGCGACAGGGCCTACGTCCTTGTTACTGGCAGGGTGAAGTTCAGCGGCAATGCTAAGTTGTTAGACGAGGGCAAATTGGCAGAGTTGTTCCTAGGCCGTTGATATGGAGTTGCCGCCCGGCGCTAAGTACAAGGTGTACAAAACTAAAAAGTATACAATATATTACCTTCTGGACAACGTGGAATTAAAAAGCGAGCCTGAGAGGAGAATTGTCAGCGGCGGCCACGAGTTCCTTTATTTTGGCAACACTATTGTGATTAGGCCTATAGAGTCCTCTCAAGCTCGAGAAGCTCCTTAAGCCTAATCCGCATAGTTTTGCCATCCGGCATTTCTCTCACAATTATGAAGTCGAGGAGGCCGCGTCGCAATTCCTCCATGGCTATTAACACGGGATCGATGCTGCCCACTTCTTGTATGTCCACTAATGGCTGGGCCCCCATTGCGAGTTGTAAAGCCCTTGCGCCAATTATCCTGGCGGTCTCGTATTTAGTAAGGCGCGGGGGGTAGAACTCCCTTTTATTAATAGCTTTGTCAACGACGTCAATTAGTTTATTTATGCGCTCAATTAACTCTGAAGTAGTCATCGCCTCCACGACAAGGGGGCAGTAGAGTAGATTTATAACTTTTTCAGCCTTGTAAAAGTGGGTAAAAAGAGTGGGTTTTAGTCGAATTTAGTCTCTTCTTTCTTCTCCTCTCCCTCCTCTCCCTCTTTCTTCTTGCCCTTCTCTTCGCGCTTGGGAGCCCCTGCGGCAATTATGTCATCAATACGGAGTATCATTATCGCGGCCTCTACGGCGGATTTAATGACTTGCTTCTTTACTAACAGCGGATCCCACACATTAAGCGCAGCCATGTCGGCTATCTTTCCGCCGTGGACGTCGACTCCGGCGGTGATTTCGCCGTTGTCGTGCCTCCTTCTCAGCTCGGCTATGGCGTCTACTGGATCCAGGCCGGCTGTTAACGCCAAGATAGTGGGTATGTGCTCTAGGGCATCTGCGAATTTAAGAGCGGCCAGTTGCTCCTTGCCTGGCAACTTCCTGGCGAATTCCCTTACCCTTCTAGCCACTTCTACCTCAAAGGCGCCGCCGCCAGGCACAATCTTCGGCTCTCTGAACAAGTCGCGCGATACGTGCAAGGCGTCTTGTAGCGACCTCTCGACTTCATCTAATATCCTATCGCTACCGCCTCTCACTAAAATAGTCACCGCCCTGGGATTCGGTATCTCTTCAACAAATACCATTTTCTCCTCTCCAACCTTTCTCTCCTCTACTAACCCGGCGGTGCCTAGGTCTTCGGGCTTGGCGTCTTTAATTGAAGTGATTATCTTGGCGCCGGTGGCCCTCGCCAATTTCTCAATATCACTACGCTTCACTCTCCTCACCGCTAGTATGCCCTTCTTGGCTAAGAAGTGTTGTGCCACCTCGTCAATGCCTTTTTGCGTAATCACTACGTTCGCGCCAATTGATGCCAAGTGATCAACATATGATTTTAATATCTCGGCCTCTTGGTCGAGAAATGCCTTTATTTGCTCCGGGCTTGTCACCGAGATTTTTGTTGTCCACTCAGGCTTTTCAATTTCTAATGGGGCGTCAAGTACTGCAATTTTGGCGTTAGTAACGCGCTTGGGCATCCCTGGATGGACGACCTCTTTGTCGAGGACAATACCTCTCACGAGCTGAGTCTCGTAAATTGACTTGCCCTTCTTCTTCTCAATTTTTATCCAGTCGAGGTCTAAATAGGGCTTGCCGCCTCTCATCTCGACGGCCTGCAACGCCGCCTCTACCACAAGTCCGGCGAGGTAATCCCTAGTCTCCGCCACTACTTTTGAAGAGAGCGCGCTTGACACAACTCTGAGCAATTGCTCTTTAGTTAACTCTATAGGCTTGGCTATCTCCTCTGCGACTTTTAAGGCGTAGTCCGCCGCCTTTTTATAGCCGTCAATAACAATAGTGGGGTGTATTCCCTCCTCTAGTAGCTCCTCTCCAAGCTCTAATAATTTGCCGGCGAGCACTACTACAGTCGTGGTGCCGTCTCCCACTTCGGCGTCTTGCGCCTTGGCGACTTCTATCAGAAGTTTAGCCGCCGGGTGTTGGACTTCCATTTCTTTTAATATCGTGGCGCCGTCTCCAGTTATAGTGACGTCGCCAAAGGCGTCAATAAGCATTTTGTCCATTCCCCTCGGCCCGAGCGATGTGGATAGAATTTCGGCGATTACCTTAGCAGCTTGAATGTTAGAACGACGGGCGTCTACTCCAGTGGTCCTCTGGCTTCCCTCTTTTAATATCATTACGGGAACTCCCGTCCTCGGGGCTTGCTGAGACATGGCTTGACATAAATTGCGTATATAAAAATTTTTCGCTCCCGTTATCTACTGGCTCTGTGAAAACGCCTTAGACAGGGCCAGAATGGTATTCCACTTGGCCTCAATTTCCTCCTCCAACAGTCGAATCTCCTCTTCTGATAAGTGTGCGAATCTCCCCTGAAGTTTTAAATAATCCCTAAGCGGCTTCCTCTTTGTCTTATCGGCGTAAATCGTACTGGGGGGATTTAACTTAAAGCGCCCGTTGTCATACTCCCACAGAATCCAAGCCCCCGTCTCCACTGCCAGTTTCGCCACTTCCACAGTTTTGGCTGGGTCGAACCTCCATCCAGGGGGACACGGCGTGTGTAAGTGGATGAACTTAAAGCCATCAATTTCAGCGGCTCTTTTCAGCTTTCTGTAAAAGTCTTGGGGATATGCGATGCTGGCCGTGGCCACATAAGGCGCGCCGTGCATGGCCATTAAAAGCGCAACGTCCTTCTTCCTCTCCCGCTTTCCTGTAGGCGTTGTCGTCGTCCACGCCGCACGTGGAGTGGAGCTACTGCGTTGGATGCCCGTGTTCATATAGGCCTCGTTGTCGTACATGATGTAAATAATATTGCTGTTTCTCTCCGCCGCGCCGCTGAGCGTCGCCATTCCAATGTCTGCAGTCCCGCCGTCGCCGGCCCAAACAACGGCGTGGCCTTTAATTCCAAGCGATTTAAAAGCCTCCGCAATTCCCGTGGCAACCGCCGCTGCCGAGGCGAAGGGCACATTTAAAATAGGCATAGCCACTCCAGACTTAGGGGCTAGGCCTTGTACTACCGAGGCGCAACTCGCGGGGATTGTAAGCGTGGCCTCTTCCCCAAGCGCCATGCCCAGTATCTTTAACCCGATCATCATACCGCATCCTGCACAAGCAGCGTTTCCAGGAAGCACGTACTTCTTTTTCGGGAGTTGATCAATGCGAAAGCTCATATCGCGAATTCTATTCCTTTATAACTGCCCTCAATGGCCTTCTGAATAGTCTCATAGAAATTTTGAACGTCGAAGTCCACGCCTGCTATCCCTGCCACGATGTTTATTACGGAGGCTTTTGACAAGGCGGCCTTGATTTCAATTCCAAGCACTCCCCCAAGCGGCGTTATGTCTCTGTCGTATACAATTACTTTTTCGTATTGGTCCAGTTGGGATACTTCCTCCAGCGGGAATGGCCTCAGAAATCTCACTCTCATTAAGCCCACTGGTATGCTGCGTTTTCTAAGGGCGTCGACTGCTTGTTTTGCGTCGCTACACCAAGCGCCCATGCACACTACAATATTCTTGGCGTCGCTGGCTTTGTACCACTCAACTAGCCCGCCGTAATTTCTGCCTATTATTTTGCCATATTCCCAATCTACTTGATCTATCACCTTTTTTGCCTCTCTCTGTGCCTCATAGACTGTCGCTATTTTATGTCTTGCATGTATTCTGTTATCAGAGGGCAGGTTGCCGAAAACCACGGGCTCGCCGGGACGGAGCAACAACGGGACGTCCGGCCTACGGGGAGGCAAGAATTTATCCACCGCCTCCTGGGGAGGTATTTCCACGGGCTCGGTGGAGTGGCTTAACACAAAGCCGTCAAGTCCAACAGCCATTGGGAGGACGGCGGTTTCCGCTATTTTAAACGCTTGAAGTGTTAGGTCAAATACCTCTTGTACGTTCTCCGCCATTGCGATAATCCACCCGGAATCTCTTAAGACTAGAATGTCGTTGTGTTCCACATGTATATTCCACGGAGGGCCTATGGTGCGAGTCACCACGGCCATTACCACGGGCGCCCTGCTGAGAGCGGCCCACCAAGTCGCCTCATACATATATAACAGCCCGTGAGAAGATGTGGCTGTAAAAGCCCTAGCGCCGGCCATCGCGGCGCCGTATACTACTGACATCGCCGCGAATTCCGACTCCACGTTAACAAACCTCGCGTTTAATTCCCCTTTTTCGACGAATTCTGAAAGTTTTTCCACTATTGAAGTCTGGGGGGTAATTGGGTATGCCGCTATTACATGCGGCTTAGCCATTTTCACAGCGTAGGCCACTGCATAATTGCCCGTCAATGCGGTTTTTTGAACTGCCAAGGTCTTCATACCCCCGCCTCCGGCACCATGTCAATTGCCTTTACTGGGCACACATCTGCGCATATGCCACACCCTTTACAAAAGTCATAGTCTATTCTCACCTTTGTCCCTTTTTCCCAGTCTATTACCGACTCCGGGCAGTAGAGCCAACATAAGCCGCAATCAATACATTTACTGAGATTGACTACTGGTTTGTAAGTGCGCCACGTGCCCGTAATGCCGGCAGAGGCCGGGGCGGGTTTTGAGAGGGGCAACACGTAAAGTTATGGAATTTCCATTTATATATCTTATAGTGGTTAATAGAACTGTTGAAAGTAGAGATGTATCGTATAAAATACGAAAGATAAAAATATGCTCACTGGGGGTGTTCTTCTAAACTTATAGAAAAGATTAATAAATATATGTGTCTAAACTTCTTGTGTATGAGGTAATTTTTCTAGGGCGTGGAGGCCAAGGGGCAGTTACGGCGGCGCAATTATTGGCATACGCGGCGGCTCTAGAGGGCAAGAAAGCCCAGGCACTGCCTGAGTTTGGCGCCGAGAGGAGAGGCGCTATTGTGAGGGCCTATTTAAGAATCGGCGAAGCGCTCCTCCACTCCTCAATAAAAAGGGCGGACTATGTAGTGGTGTTAGACGGCCGAATTATTGAACAGATAGACGTAAGACAATACGGCAAACCCGGAGCTGTGTATATAGTGAATACAAAAACTCAGGCAGACTGGTATGTCCCGATAGACGCTACGTCAATTGCGCTGAAGTACGGCCTAGTTGTTGCCGGATGGACTGTGGTTAATCTCATTATGGCGGCGGCTTTTGCGGCAGTCAGCGGCTTGATATCTCTAGAGAGTATAATCAAGGCTGTTCCCGAATACGTACCGAGAAAGTACGTGGACGCCAATGTAAAGGCCGTAATAGAGGGGTATGAAATTGCCAAAAGGCTTGTGAAAGTCGGTTAAGGCCACTTACCGCTATCTATAGAATATATCTCTGCGTCAGGTATTAGGACGCCCCGGGCGTCCACAATGACGGGATGTTTCATTAATTTCAAGAGCTTGCTCGCCTCTATTTTGTAGACAGAGTGATCCGTCGAAACTATTAGGATCTCCGCGTCTTTAACCGCAGATTCTAAGTCTTGCGTCAGCGTCACCCCCCACTTGGCTAATAATTGATCTCTCTTAACGTAAGGATCGTGTACAACGATCTGCGTCGGCTTTATTCCAGCTTTTAACAAAGTCGTAATAATATAATATGTAGGGCTTTCCCGCACGTCGTCAACATCTCCTCTAAACGCCAATCCTAAAATTGTTATCTTGGCCGTGGCTGGGTTAATCCCGTGTTTTAACATGGCGCGTAGAGCCGAGAAAGCGATTTCCTCAGGCTGTCTCTCGTTTATAAGCCTGGCTAAACGCGTCAGCGGCAGCTCTATCCCGTATTTAGCCGCCGTCCACATGAGGAAGTATGGATATACTGGTATACAGTTCCCCCCGACTCCCGAGCCCGGCTTGTGTACATGGCTATACGGCTGGCTGTTGGCAGCCTCTCTCGCCCTTTTAAAAGAAATTCCCAGCGCATTGGCCAGTCTAGCCATCTCGTTGGCAAGGGCTATGTTTACATCTCTGTATACTCCCTCTAGTAGTTTTTCAAACTCCGCCTCTCTAGGGCTTTCTAATATTATCACGCCCTTTCGCGCTATATGTTTATACAACCCGGCGGCTATCTCGGCGCTTTTAGGCCCTACGCCGGCTATTATCTTGGGGTAGTTCTCCACGATGTCTTTCAACGCGTGACCTACCATAATGCGCTGGGGGCTGTACGCCAGATAGAAGTCCTCCTCGGCCACTAAGCCGGAAGCCCCCTCGAGTATTGGCTTTACAACCTCCTCTGTGGTGCCCGGCGGCACGCTGGACTCTATTATCACTAAGTCGCCCTTTTTCAGCCCGGCTCCTATAGACTTAACGGCAGAGGCCAAAGCAGAAAAATCCACATCTATTGCCGTGGCGGACTTCTTTAAGTAGATGGGAACTGCCACAATTTTAACATGGCTTCTAATTGACGCCACTACGCCGTCAGTCGTTGCCGTGAATTTCCCGTTTTTGACGGCGGCTGTTAACACCTCTACGACGTCTTTCTCTAAGTATTCCACAGTGCCGCTGTTTAATTTATCGACTTTGGCCTGGTCTATGTCAACGCCAATCACTTTGGCGCCGGCGAGGGCCCAGGCGGCAGAGAGAGCCATTCCAACGTAGCCCAGCCCGTATACTGCAACTGTGAGCTCGCCTTTTTTAAGGAGATCCGCAAGCATCAGCGGAGAGGTACAACGTTTTTAAAAAATAGCTCTCGCCACTTGGTGGAAATCTACGTAATTGGCTACGGAGGCTGGATATCTAACCCCCTGTTGGGATATCCGTCTCTCTATATTAAAACTGATATAAATGTTCTTATTGATGCAGGTGAATGTACTTTTGCTAAAATGGCCACGTGTCACCTGCCGTGGCCAGACGTAGTATTCATAAGCCACAAGCACGGCGACCATATACTAGGGTTGCCGACTTTTATGCTAATGGCAAGGAGGCTCGGAAAGAGGATAAAAATAGTAGCGAATAAGGAGACGCTTGAAGCGGCAAGGGCCTTGGCCTTAATAACCGGAATTGAGAACGCATTACAACACGTCGAGTTTATTGAGGCTGAAAACGCGTTAAGAATAGGAGAGACTAGTTTTGCCTTTGCCGCAACGGCACATCCCGTGCCCACTCTCGCGATACGGGTTGAACACGGGGGGAAGTGCGTTACATATAGCTCGGATACAAGCCCCTCGGATAAATTAATCGAATTGGCGCGCGGTTGCGACTTGTTAATCCATGAGGCGTCGGGAAATCCGGGGCAAGAGGAGGAGGCCCATAAAGTAGGTCACAGCACAACGGCTGACGCAGTTAATATAGCTCTGAAAGCGGGGGTGAAAATGTTAATGCCTATCCACTTCTACTTAGAGCCTCCGGTAGTGCCGCAGGGCGTTACTATAGTCATCCCAACGCCCTGCGGCAAGATAGTAGTATGAGTTGTTTTAAACTTACGCGAAGACGCGACCTTTTCGCGTTCCCATATCCCGTGGCCATCTGGAGAGATCCGCCGCGGTCTGTGGAGGTGGTCAAAGACATAGCGGAAAGTTACGGAGCCGAGCGCATATACACTGTCGGCGATGTTGTTACGCAGAATTTTTTCAAACATGGCCTAATTCCCACTTCGGCCGCAGTGGATGAAAAGACCAGAAGAGGTGTGAGAATAGAACAATTAGCCGTCTTTAAAAGAGTAATTAAGGTGAACAACCCCCCTGGGTACATAACGGAAGAGGCTTGGTCAGCGGTGGAGGAGGCTGTCAGGGGGGGAGTGATTATCAAAGTAGAGGGAGAAGAGGACATGCTCTCGCTTGCGTTTATCAAACTGGCGCCTCCTAAATCCATAGTGGCCTACGGCCACTACCTCGGGGCGCTCATCGCGTTGCCCGTTGATTGGTATAAAGAGTACGTATTAAAGCTCTTTGACTACTTGGAAAAATGTTAATAATACGGGGTTAAAGGTCTTTCATGAAACCTGTAACTCTTCTGGCAGTAGCAGTAACTGTATTTGTCGTAATAGCCGCCATCACTGTATATAGCAGACTGGCCCAATTTACCCCGCCTCAACAAATTGATGTAAGCGGACTGCCCCTGCCCAAGTGGGCGATATCCTTCGGCAAGACTGATGCGCCAATTACAATAATAGAACTTTATGATCTGCACTGCCCCTTCTGCGCCATAGCTCATGAGCGCCTCGATCCGTTATACAGAGAGCTGTTAAACAGCGGCAAGCTGAGACTCGTGTTTTTAGACCTCATAGTACATCCCGATGCGTTACAAGCCCACCAGTACTTGCACTGCGCGTATAGACAGTTAGGGAATAAAACGTATGATCTCATAACGCAACTCTACCGCCTCCTCGCAGAGGACGAGGTAAACGGCCCTGGAAAACAGCTTGAACTGTTGCAACAGTATAAGTGCGGTGACATGCCGAGCAAGTCTGATTTTGACAACGCCGTCAATGCTTTGTTAAAAGCGCTGGCCCAAAAAGGAGTTTCGATTAGTCAATTAGGGACGCCTACGTTTATAATTATAAAAAACGGCACTGTTAACGTAGTAGTAGGCGCCGATGTGGCGCGAGTGATCTCTCTTATTAGTCAGTAGCTGGGGGAATTAACCTCTCTCTTTCCTTTAACAAGGCTATTGTTCTTGCCTGTTCTAACACTCTAGCCACCTCTATATACCCGTGTTCGTAGAATTGGTCTATTAATCTGGTTAATTCCTCGACTAGAGACGAGTTTGGTTGCATGGTCTGGCTAATTCCACATATATTTAAATGTTTCGCCTATTAGCTATATAATTTTCGTTGGTTGCAGAAATCAGACAGCTGCCGCGGCTTCACAGCTCGTTTTTGGTCGGGCTCATCACTATTTATAGAGAAACCCAGTGGATTTAAGTGAAGTATGAGATAGATAAAAAGCGGCGGGTTATCAGAGTCGTACCCGAGAGGGAAGAGGATTTGTACTTTATATACTTACTTATAGACAAAGGCGACATTATAAGGGGGTGGACAGTTAGGGAGTACAAGCCCGATGGGGTAAAAGAGGGGGAGCGGATTAAAATGTACTTGGCCATTAAAGCCGAGGCTCTTGAGTACCACAAGTTTCGAGGTAGTCTAAGAGTAAGAGGTCCTGTTATTGAGGTTCAAGAAGGCGTAGAGGGCGTAAAGGGGCGGAGACATACATTCGACATATCTATTGGAAGGGAAATAGAAATAGAAAAAAACGAGGACAAGCCGCTAGAGGTCGTTGACGAAATACTCAACATGGCGAAAAACGTCATGCCGAGAATATTGTTAATATCTATTGACGACGAGGAGGCCGCCTTTGCTTATATTACTTCAATAGGAGTTAATGTATTGCATGTAGTGAGGAATGATGCTGAGCGGTCAAGAGGAGATAGCTTGTTACATGACTATTTAGTCACTATTGGGAAAATCGCCGAAGATTTAAAGCGACGTTTAAACCCAGATAAAGTAGTGGTAACGGGTCCCCATATAGTTGTTGAACAAATAGGCAACTATGTAAGGGGGGATCGCGTCGCCCAAAGCGTTGGGGGATTGGCGGGGATTTATGAATTCATGAGGGCGGGACTTTACGATGGGCTTAAAACAGAAATGGGGATAAAGGCGTATGAACGCCTAATGCAACTATTAGCCACAGAGAGGAACTTAGTGGCTATTGGACTGGAAGAGGTTGAGATGGCAGTAGCCGCAGGACGCGTTGAAATTTTACTCATTGTCGATTCTTACATTAAGGAGGATCCTCATAGGGCGTGGGACTTAATATACAAAGTATATGCCACGCGTGGCAAAATTTATATCATAAGAGAGGACTTGGAAATAGGCACAAGCCTCAAGGCTATGGGGGGCGTTGCCTCAATCTTAAGGTGGTGAAAAAGAGGGGAGAAAAAAGGAGGTTTTATGTCGCTTATTTCTTCTTGCCTAATAGTCTGTATACTTTTATGCCGGTGTACGGCGATTTGGCCACGGCGAACATCATCGGACCGCGGGCAGTCTGCTTCTCAATAACCTCGTACTGGTCAGTCTCAAACGCCTGCTTCGCCTTTATGTCATAGAACTTTAGTTTTTGCTTCTTGGACATGGTTCCGTGAAACGCCCACTTATTTATAAAGAACGGTTAAAATAACTGGAGGAAAACATATAAATAGGGGCGTGGGCGTTAATATGGACTACGGGCTACTGGCGCTTCTATATATAGCCGCCCTGGCCGCCTCTATACACTTCGTGCCGCGCACGGAGGGCGCCCGCAGGTGGAAATACGCCTTCTACGGCTCCATGGCGTTAATACTGGCGGCTATAGTCGCCGTTGCCTACGCGGTGCTGGCCCCGCTCCTCTTCCCGGCAGTAGTGCTGACCCAAGCCGCGCTGGGCATTAAAGACTACATAACGGCCTTCGCAGTGCTCGCGGCGGTGTCAGCCGCGGCTATGTACATAATCTCGCCTTACATTATAAACGCCGTATTCGGCCCCAGGCCCGACCCAGGGCTCCAGCAACTAGTAGACGCAGTGGCCGCCAAGCTGGGCGGGAGGGTCAAGGCCAGGGCGGTGGTGGTGGAGGGCCCCCCAAACGCCTTCGCCTACGGTAACTTCCTAACGGGGAAGTACGTGGCGGTGACCACGGGCTTGTTAAACACGGCGAGCCGCGACGAGCTAGAGGCCGTCATAGGCCACGAGCTGGGACACCACATAAATAAAGACATGCCCATTATGACGGCCCTAGGCATACTGCCCTCCATCGCCTTCTTCACAGGCGTAGCGGCAATACACCTAGGCCTGGCCGACAGAGAGAGGCCCTCAATACTCGCCATAGCCTACGGCGTAGTTATGATCGTCGTCTCTTTCATTGTACAACTGCTAGTGCTCTCCTTCAGCAGGCTGAGAGAATACTACGCGGACATGCACGGGGCCAGGGCCGCGGGAAAAGACGCCATGATGCGCGCCCTAGCCAAAATACACAAATACTACGCCCAAAACCCAGAGGCCCTCGCGACCTCGCCGAAGATCTCCGGCTTTAAAGCCCTTTTCATATACGCCCTAGTAAACGCCGCGGCCAACCCCCTAATTGACATCACGCCCGAGGAGGTGAGGCAGCTGATGAGGCTACAAACCAGCTGGCTCGACGAAATCCTCTCATCGCACCCGCCGATACCAAAGAGGCTCAAAGTGCTCTCAGCCCTGGCAGCCCCCTAAACCAACCCCCCTTTTCCTCCCTCCCCCGGCGGTGCGGAAAAATTTAAAAAGTAGTGGTACAACCCCCACGTGCAGATAGTCAGGAGCGGCGGTAGTCTAGCCTGGTTTAAGGGCCGCGGTCTGGGGAGGGAGGGCCCGACTAAGGATGGCGGCCTGCCAAGCCGTTGATCCCGGGTTCAAATCCCGGCCGCCGCACCACGTTTTTCTTACGCAAATCTCCTATAGACAATACGTTCTTCCTTTCGTAAGCTCATTACTGCCTTCATAGTACCGTATATCGTGTCCGTCGCTCTGCGGAGTTCTTTTTTCTCTAACGCGATGTTGTATGAAAGGGTGCCGTGTCTGGGGGTTTGTTTCGCGGTAAATAACGACGTTCCAAAAATAGCGCCTATTAGGTTCTGGAGTTTGGAGGAGGTTTGACACTATTTAAGAGCCGAAAATTAAGAGGTCTTTACATTTAGACAGTTATTTTATATGAGAGAAAAGCGGATAGAGTGATAGCGGTATTAGATCCTACCAATAGGCGCGTTCCCATCTCCCAGCTTAGAAATCTGAAAGGTTGGAAAGACGCCTTGAACGCTATTAACGAACACGTTAAAAGAAAGCATATTGACGAAAAGGTAAAAGAAAAAGTCTTTGAAATCTTAAACGAGATGGAATAGCATTAATTATTAGTATTCTTCACTCATTCTTTAAGTATACTCTCTATACAAAAATTTAGCATTTAATAAGAGCTTGTTCGAATCTGTGATTTTTAGGATTGAAAAAGAACGTCCTATAACCATTAGTATTAATTATTGATGGATCAATGCCGCCTATTATGTACTTCACTTCCTCGTTCAAGTGCTCTATAATGACATAACTTATGTATTTTTCACATGCTATATCTTTCTTTAATTCGTATTTACAGAATTTCGAAATTTCGCCTTTTATTAGTTCCATCAGCCGGCTCACTTCTCCGCTAAATTTTTCTAATGGCATGTTAGGATCACTGTCCATGAGCACAAGTATAGGAATTAGCGAGTTGCGCCTCTCAAGGCTTAATTTGATATAACTCTTTAATTGTTCGCGCAATCTGGACACCTCCTCGTAGTTGCGGAGAATTTTGTGGCGTTTTACCTCTATAAGAACCAGCGGCGGATTAGTTCTAGGGACTAGGGCAATGTCTACTGCCCTGTCTTTACTGAGCCTATACTCGCCGTGCGCACATAGGGAGAAAACAGTGACTACATGTAGCAAGTATAAATATAAATTCCCGATCTTAGGCTCGTATGGACTAATTCGTTGGTATTTAGTTATTTCACTACTACTTTCCCCTAGTAAAGTTTTAAAAATATTATCAATATCTATATTGGGATGAATTATTACTTTTTTCATTCCATCTTAATGTCAAAGAACTTCTCGGCTAAATACTTAACTGTATTGAGTAAATCCGGAGGAATATCTGAAGGAGAGTATTTTTCCACCTCGTTTTTTAGATAGAAAAGAGCGCCAATATCTTCAGGCGCCGCGGGCTCCAGCCTTATGAACCTCCACCTAATTTTATATAGCGTGAGAAGTGGCAAGACATTACTCAAGGTTTTTGGCATTCCTCGTGTTGAAATAATCCTATAAGTTGTTTTTACATTCTCAGCTACTCTTAATTTTATTGTATAAGGACCGAATTTTATTTCATTGACCTTACCTATAAACTCTTTGAGTTTTTCCACGTGCGTTCTAGCGGGCCTTGTAGTTATCTTTATTAATTCTAACCGCGGTGATTCTTCAAAAAAGACTATATAGTCTATCGCCTCAGAGGCTATTTCTAATAAGTTTCTTACTACATCATCTGAAGTTTTTAAAGACTCGTCAACTAAAATCTCTTTAAATGCCTCTATATTTCTATTATCTATATTTACAAATATAATGTCTTCTTTTAAATTATATAGAGTAGTAAGAAATGTTAAAAACGCATCTCTTAACATATCTGAGGTAAGCGCAGCTAATTTCTCCACTTCTCTCATCCACTTGTTATACGGCATTTGAAAGAGGGCGCTCATGAGATATACCTCGTCTGCCGTCCTTGACAAATCTAGCGAGTACTCGTCAATTATTCTCAACGCGTTGCCCAGTATAGAATAAAGCGCGCGGGGATTCACCGTTCCGTCCGAAATAACGTCTAATACCTTCTCTATAAAGTCTCTAGTAAAGGGATAGAACGGGTTGTCAACTTTACACTCGCCACGCGCGCTTTCTAAAGCCTCTTGCACTACTTTAACAGCCTCTTGTCGATCAAAGCCGTATAGCCTCACGTCCCGCACGTTCCCGACGTATTTCTTAACCTCGCCGATAACATCCTCTATTCTTACGTCTAGGCCCCTGCCCGGCGTCCACGTGGAGACTAAGATAATGCTATAGTCTCTACTCCGGTCAAATATCTCTCTTAATCCTTTTGGCAAACCCCTCACTAACTCCTCCGTGGTAAATTCAAGTTGGTCGAGCATAACTGCCAGACACTTTTTCTCACTCAATATATCCTCAAAATTTTTCGAATAAATATTGTTCGTTATTAAACTTAGTAAATTTATTATTGAACTTATTTCACCTACATCTTGAATAAGGCTATCGGAAATGCGATAGTATATAATAGTGCAAAGTCCCTCAACAATAGCCACATCATATTCATCGCGTACTAGCTTATACTTTTGATGTTTTTCCAACAATAATCTGTTCAAGACACCCTTTAAGATTGTAGTTTTACCGGTGCCGAAATATCCAATGAGGAAATACGCGTACTGGGTTGGTTTAAAACTCGCACTTTCTATTACGTTGACTATGTCGTTGGAGTAGTTTTTATATTCGCCATACAGCATTGTTTCAATAATTTTCCTCCTATCCCCAACTGATGGCTCAAATGGATTATATTTTAGACATTTCATAGCCTTTTTATTATCTGATCTTTAAATAGAGATTAATTCTATTAAGTAGCGTTCCCACTTCTCTGGTTTATAGTTGATAAAGTCCTCATACAGTTTAAGCCAGGGATAAGTTGTAGCTATTCTCTTGACATATTTCAAATGGTCCTCTAGTGACATGGCTCTGAAGTTTTCGGGCATCTTTTCCACGATCTGTTTTAAACTGTAGACAAAATGTCCACCCCGTCGCCACTCCTCATAATGTCCGCGCTCCCTGAGGAGCGCTTCCCATGCCGTGAGGAAAGCCTTGAGATATCCCTCTTCCGATATTCCTGTTATTTCTGCGCCATACAACGTATTGAGGCTTAGCCTTAGTATAACGCTGTTGCCGCGGATTTCTAACTCGCCCTCACTAGCATTTTGAAGCGGCTTCAGATAGTGTTTTACAAACCTTTCTCTGTTGCTTATGGCTGATAAAATCTTAGGGGAATCCAACGTGTTCTTAACAACCTCTACTGCTACATTGATAAATCTCTCAAGAGGAACTTTTTCATCTTTGTATAAACTTGTAAATATCAAATGTGCAAACATGTTATTACGAAGATGGGCCCAAAAAAGATACAGCGGCCTTCCAGTGTTATAAAATTTATTTACCAGCTCGTCAGCTTGAATCAGACGTATTTTATCAATTTTACGTGGCTTTTTCCAGATAGGAAGTAATATATTGTCCTCATAAGCGATATATAGCCCCCATCGCCTTAAATCATTAATTACTTTAGCTAGCTCTTTCGATTTTTTATCCGCAGATTTCATGTCTGTAAGCACTTGTTCTAATTTGCCAATAGTCTCTCTTGTCTTCTCTGGCGTCAAGAGTACCTGGAAGAAGAGAGGGTTTAGAACTCTCCAACCATCTCTCTTCACATAGTAGTTGACATACAGATTTAAACAGCTTTTCGTTGCCTGTATTTAATTCAATACGATTGAAAAACTGAGATGAAGAAAAGCGAGGTACACTAAAAGGTTTATTCCTTTTTACTATTTAGACCGGTTTTACAAGGCGTGTGTCGCCGTTACTGTTGACTGCGCCGTCAGGGCGGCCTCGCAGCTGGCGCCGCGGTGCAAGCCCGTGAAGGTCTGCGTCTGGCCCGGGGACGCGCCGGAGGTAATTGAGGTTTTCTGCGAGGGCGGTCCCTCTCTAAAGCTCATGCGCGAGGCGTCCCCCAGCCTGCTGGCCGAGTACTACGCCGGGGAGAAGGACTGCTTCCAGCTGTAGCCTGCGGTCTCGCAGAGAATTGGCATACCGCAGAGAGGAGGGAGTGTTTTGAAACTTTTACCTATCCCCCTTTTACTTTTATTTACTACTACCTTTATATTTGTATTTTTTCTCGGGGCTATGGGTTGGTTTGTTGCGCTCGGCGTTGACGTAAATAGAGACTACTTGGCGTTCGGCTGGCTGACTAACGACGCCGACTACGTGGCCTCTGTGCTGGGCGGCTGGGGGATGCACCCGCTTACTAGCTGGCTGTTTGAAGAGCACGTGGAGTTCGAGGGGCCGCTGGCGTTGGGCCACGGCGTCACTGTGCCGGCGGTTAAATACGTGGGGGTTTTAATGTGGTTCCCTGGGCGTAAGAACAGGAGGCAGAAGCGGTGGCGGAGGCTGGCGTTGGGCAAGCTCTTCGCCCAGCTTACGCCGTGGCTGAGGTTTTTGGCTGACGCGGGGACTCCGGCAGTTGTGGGACTGGAGGACCTCAGGGGCATGGCGGAGAAGAGGGGCATCCACGAGATTGAATACGCCAAGATCTGGAAAAAGGCCATGGGCTCCTTCGGCGCTTTGCTCAGGGAGGGAGACGGCTACCGGGCTTACGTGGGCAGGGGGAGGTCTGTGGTCATCGCGCTCGACCCGAGGGGCACTTCGTCCATATGCGCTATATGCGCCGCCGAGGGGAAGACGACGCCTGTTAAGGAGAGGCCCGACAGAACCGTCTACTGTCCAATACACGGCGCCATGAACCGCGACATTAACGCGGCCTTTAACATTGCCATTAGGGCCGTGAGGATCTACGCGGGGGATCCGCCGGGGGGCGCCCGCGGGGGACTAGAAAATCCCCAGCCGCGGGTGCTCCCCGCGGGTCTCCCGCGTGATGACAGAGGAGTACAAGATGCGCACGGAGATGAGACCGTAGAAATCAGGCAGGCGCCGAGGCTAGACTACCGCCGCAACCCACACCTGAGAGCGCCCCCCGGCGCCCTATACGCGTATTTGGAGGAGGTATTTAAATGTTTCGGCTGTGCTGAGGGATTTGGCGTTGCGCCGTCGTTAATCGCGGCCTTCTCGAGCCCGTCTGGAACCGCACACACGCCTGTTTTTTCGCCCCATGTGGGCGCATAAAGTCGCGGCTAATTCTAGGGAGGAGTTTGTAAGCGTTTTGCTGTCGCGTAAGTTTTTCGGCCTGGATTTGTCAAGGGGGGTTGTCCTCCTGGAGCGCAGGGCTGACCACCCCTTTGTCCCCCTGGGGAAAGAGAGGCGGCTTAGGGTGTGTAGGGGCTCTCCGCCCCTCCCGGCGGCGGCGTGGCGGGTTAACGGGGAGAGGCCTCTGACTTTTAAGTCCGGCCTGGGGGTGGGGGTCTACTGGTTTGAGCAGCTCGGCCTCTTCAAGAGGGGGAGGGAGTGGGCGGTGGCGTCTAGCTGTAGGAACAGGCCTCCTTTCTTCGGCTGGGAGAGAGTGGCCGGGTGGGCGGTGGCCGAGCTCTTGAGGGAGGCGCCCTACTGGCGCTTCTGGCCTCCCCTCAAGGGCCCCGTGGAGGGGCACCTCCTTATTGCCGGCAGTAGCGGGTCGGGGAAGACCACGTTTTTAAAGCGCTATCTATCGTGGGTTGGGAAGTGGTACGTGGTGGACCTCACAGAGGAGGGGGAGTACGTGGGGCTTGCGGCAACTGTGGAGGGCTCTGTGGACTTGGCCTCTCTCAACGCCGAGGAGCAGGCGCTTCTCTACAGCCTAGGCGTGGCGGCCACTGTGGGGGCGAGGGAGGCCGCGGTCTCCGCCGTCCAGCTGGGCGCCTTGAAGCTCTTGGCCCGCAGGGGGCTGGGCCTCGACGGCCTTTTAGAGGAGCTGCGCACGGCGGGGGACATCCCGCAACTGACTAGAGAGGTTTTGTTCACAAAACTGTCGGCCGCTTGCGAGGGGTTTGAGAACGGCAGGTGCAGGCCGCACCCGGCGTTGACGAAAGACGTCGACTTGCCGCCTCCGCCTGCTGTTATTAGAGTGAGCCCCTCCAACCTGCTCGTGGCGGCTATAGTCGCCCACGGGGTTTTGGCCAAGTTGCTCAAGAGAGGCGGCGTTTTCGTGGCCGTGGACGAGTACCACAAAATTGCCCCGAGGCTCCCGGTGGAGGACCCTGTGGAGAGGGCGTTGAGAGAGGGCAGGCACCGGGGGGTGGCCTTGGCCGTGGCCACTCAGAACCCCCTGGACGTCAAGGAGTCTTTGGCGTCTGTGGTGGGGAACTACGTGTTTTTCAACTTGGCGGGACCCGCGGCCCGCTTCGCCGCCGAGGTTTTAAACGTGCCCCAGTGGGCCGTGGAGTCGTTAAAGCCCGGCGAATACCTGGCCAAGTTGCGCCATGGCCCAGCGGCGGGGGCTGTTTAGGATAGTGACGCCTAAGGGCTGGGCAGTTCTGCCGCCGGGCGCAGAGGCAGTGTTGTGGCCCCCAGTGGACCTCCCCAAGGCCAGGGCGCTCGACCTCGCCGAGCACAGAGCGCTGTTGCCCATTTCAATCTCCGTGGTTAAAGTGTTGGCCGAGCCGGGCCGCAACATGTACTTGCTTAAGGCGGGGAGGACGTATATGCTTTCGGCGTCGCGGACCGCTAAGTCCTCAACGCCTCCCGCCGGCGTTACCCACGAGCTGAGGCTTTTCTGCGGAGGGCCCTGCGACTTGTCCCCCCTGTATTTCTTGTCACTGCCCAGGGGGGCCACGGCCGTGGTCAGGGGGTTTATTGACGTAGAGCCCGCGGGCAGGTGGGCCCCCGCCCCGCCGCCCCCCGAGGGGGACCCCAAAGGCGGTTTGGACATTTTGGCCGACCCCCAGAGGGCAAAGGCCCTTCTGGCCCTAGTTTACGACAAGTCTAAAGAGACTAGAAAACTGGCCTGCGACTTGGGGCTCTGGACTCCATGCCCCGGCGAGGGCCCGGGGAGGTTCACCACAGCAGCCCTGCACGCCCTGAGGCTGATCGCCCACTTCCTGCCGGACCGCACAGAGGCGGCGGAGGACGAGGGGTGAGGCCCGCGCGGCTGGAGTTAAGGATAAAAATAAACGCGGCCACGACCTCGTGGCGATATCCCCCTACGTCCTGGAGGTCTTGCGCAAGGCGGCGGGAGGTCGAGATCTCGACGAGTTTCTGCTGGAGTTAGTGGCGGATAAGCTGGATCCCCGGGACCGCGTTGAGGCGTATCTCGCCTTACACGAGAAGTACTTGAGAGAGGCCGAGGAGCTTTACGCAAGGGGCGATCTCCCTCAAGCCGGCGAGAAATATTGGGGCGCCGTAACTGCCCTACTCAACGCCATAGCCGAAAAGCGTGGAATGCCCCACTACAGCCATCGCGACTACTCGCTCATCGTCGGAAGGCTCTATAAGGAGACGAGAGACCGGGATCTCGTGGTGGGCTTCAGGATGGCGGAGGGGTTGCACGCCAATTTCTACAACAACTTCATGGAGAGGGAGGAGTTCGACTTACACAGAGAGGCCGTTAAGATCTTAATTGAAAAGCTAAGGCGTTTCCTGTAGGGTGTAGCGCGATATTCGCAAAGCGAGACTCCCCGGCGACTTGGCGATGCGGCGAGATTACTCTCTGCGTCTTGCCAGAGCGTACGCGTCTCAAAGTTTTTATCCCATGCGCACTCATCATAGTGTCTCTAGTGATTTCCCCGCCAGTGGCTGAGCTCTTGCGCAAGGCCGCCGGCGGCCGGGACGTAGAGGAATTTCTCCTCTCGTTAATTGCAGAGAGGCTTGACCCCTCTGAAAGAGTTGATGTTTACCTCGCCCTTTACGAAAAGTACTTAAGAGAGGCCGAGTCGCTTTACGAGAAAGGCAATTTGGCACAGGCGGGGGAGAAGTACTGGGGAGCCGTCACGGCGTTGTTAAACGCCATAGCCGAGAAGAGAGGAATGCCCCGCTACAGCCAGAGGGACTACGCCGTGATAATAGAGAGGCTTTACCAGGAGACTAAAGACAAAGAGCTGTTAGTGGGATTCCGCTTGGCCGAGGGGCTCCACGCCAATTTCTACCACAACTTCATGGGAAAAGAGAGTTTTGAGTTACATAGAGAGGCCGTATTGGGGCTGGTGGAGAAGCTGAAAAGACTCCTGGGCTAGTACCCACCGCTGTGCGGAATCTGCCGCCCGGCGTTTATCTAGCTTGGGACAGCCATCGCCTTAGCTTTGCGATTTATGGCGCAACCAGCTGGGCCGTCCGCGAGAGTCGCCGCCGGCCGCCCCGCAGTAAAAACCCGGTTCAGATCACGGGCTGACGTTTCGACGCGCCCCGGCTGCTTAAGCCGGTACGGGTACAGGCTAGGGCCCCCTCTGGAGCCGCATGTGCTCTGATTTTAACGTTTGTCGCTATTTCGTTGCCGTATGCTTAAGGGGCTACTGAACGGCGGGAGTAAATAACGAAATACTTTTAAGTTCTGAATATAGAACAAGCGTGGGCTATGACGTCGGAAGTAGAATTGCCGAGCTGAGGGAGAAGAGGGGACTCAGCCTAACGGCCTTGGCCAAATTATCAGGGGTTTCTAAATCTACTCTCTGGGGAATTGAAAGGGGGGAGGTAGTCCCCACAGTCTCCACCCTCTGGAATATCGCCAACGCGCTGGGGGTGACGTTTGGCGAGTTAATTACGTATGATATAGTCGTTAAAGAGGAGGGTGTCGAAGTTCGTTTAATAGAACGCGAGGGGAATAGAGAGGTGTATTTAATGAGGCTGGAGGGCGGTTCTTACAGAAGGGCTTCTGGACACGCCAATTCGCCCGTGGAGGTTGTGCATATAATAAAAGGGGCCATGATAGTAGGCCCCGTGGACGCGCCGCTGTTTGTCTGGGCCGGCAAGACGGCGAGGTTTTACGGCGGCGTTGACCACATATATATGGCAGTCGGAGGAGAGGCCGAGGCCGTTGTGACAATGTGGTATTTCTCGCGGCCGGCAAGACAGCGGGTGTGGTATGTAGACACGCGCGAACCGGCTAGGGGTAAATACAGAGACCTCCTCAGCCCTGAGGGCGTGAGGAGCGAAAAGCTTGCCCGCGCTATTAAAGCTATCAACAATCGCGTAGCTCATGACGATGGTAGCTTGCTGTTCGACGTGTTGAGCTCTGAGTTTAAAACCCTCTCTGGAGAGCCCACTCTGCCGAAGGTAGTTTACAAGTCGGTGGAGAGATTAAAGGGAGTATCCGCCGAAAAAGCCACGAGTTTTGAACGCAATATCGACGTAATTAGATACTATATTTACGAGCCTCTTCATCCTGGCTACGCCGAGCAGGCTGTGTATGTGGCGTACGAGTTAGAGAGGAGGGGGGTAGGCGAAGTTATAAGCATAGGCTGCGGCCCCGCTTATCACGAGGTTATGCTCAAAGAGCTGATACCCGTTGACGTTAAGTGCGTGGAGCCCTCTCCGTTTTTCAAACAGCTGTCCCCCGTCCCTGTAATTGACGGCGTGCCGCAGGGAGTTAACGCTATAATCTCCTTCGGATCTTCTCACCACATAGCAAACTTTTTGAAAATGGCCTCGGAGAAATTAAAAAGCGGCGGCGTCTTGATCGTCTCGGACGAGTTTATCAACGACTACGCCTCTGAGGGCGCGAGGAGGAGGAACGTAATTAAACACCACTTGGGCTATCTTTTAGACATCCCGCTGGTCTCGTACAGAGATGAGATGCTTTCGGCTTACAACGCCTCTTACAAGAATTTAGCTCTCTCGCTTAGAATATTATCTAGAGTGTATTATGAAGTTTACGAAAGAGTTAAAACAGAGCTGTATACTACAGACGTTGAAATGGCCTTTTTGAACTTTTACTTTTTGGAGTTAACTGCTATGTTGCTCGGCGTTGCGTATATTGAAGAGAGGAAAACCTCAGTGGAGAGGTTCATATCAGAGGTGTCGGAGGTTGGCTTGAGGCTTGAGGCTCACTATAAGGTCTACTCCACGGGCTGGGGGAAGGCCGGAGCCGGCACCCACGTGCTTGTTTTTGTCAAGACATGAGGCTTTTAGGGGTTTTAGAAATGGTCGTCGTTACTGCGATTTGGGGCAGTGTGTCCATACTCGCCATATGGTCAGGGCTGCCGTCGCCTGTCTTTGTATTTTTCAGAGTGTTTATCGCGTTCCTAATTCTGCTGGCATTTCTACGGGAATTTGACGCCAAAAGTTTTCTCCGCATATCTGTATTTCTCTCAGGGATTTTCCTCGCGTTGAACTGGATAGCGCTTTTCTACGCCGTTTTGTTAGTCCCGGTGGCTGAGGCAGTTATGCTATACTATACGGGCCCGCTCCTCGCCGTTGTCATCATGCACTTCTTAGGCGAGAGGGCGGGCTTGGCTAGGCTGGGGCTAGCCGCGGCGGCGTTTATAGGCGCCGTGGCTGTGATTAAGCCGTTTAATATAAGCGGCAGCGCCGGCGCGTTGATAGCCCTCGTCAGCGGCGTTTTGTACGGCCTCTTAATCGTCACAAATAAACTCGCCGTTAGGTCGCTTCCGCCAATAAGGCTAGTGTTTTACCAAACGGCGATTGCGGCCATTGTCACTGCGCCTTTTCTTTTCACGACGGAATTCCGCCTAACGCCGAGCGGACTCGCCGCGGCGCTCACAGCTGCGCTGGTCAATACTCTCCTCGCGCTGTACTTGTGGTACGACGCGCTTAAGAAAATAAGCGTCCACCTAGCCTCTGTGCTGAGCTATCTAGACCCCGTCTTCGCCACAGCATTCGCCTACTTCCTCCTTGGCCAGGCCCCCTCTGCGACGGCTCTTCTCGGAGGGACGTTGGTAATAACAAGCGGCGTGTTATCGGCCTTATTAGAAGCCCGAAAAAAGGGGAATTTGACTTAAGGCCTTGCTAAAACACGCTGAATTTCATCACTACTCTTGTCGTCTCGATTTGTTTGACCACTTTCCTCTCCGCGTTTTCTTTCTTTTCCTCGCCCTGCATATGGGCCTTTGGAGCCGTGTATATATACTTTTCGTTATACCCGCCGAGTATAACGTTGGGAAGGTTTTTAAGGGGAGTCGCAACGGGGCGCGTGTACAGGCGGGCGTTGTTAACTGCGGCGCTGGGGCTCGGGGCCCTTGCGGCGGCGGGCGCCGCTGTTGTAAACACGGCGACACGCGTTTTAGACCTGGGCCTGGGCAGAAGGGTTGTGTTTATTTCCGACCTCCACATACACAACACGGCGAAGTACGACTTGCCTAATTACGACTTACTGCTCATAGGAGGCGATATTTACGACAGACATACGCCGGGGGTTCACGTCGTGGTGGAGACTTTATCCCAACTGAGGGGGCCTAAGGTGGCTGTTTTGGGAAACCACGAGTATTGGGACATGCGGAGAATTCCGTTGAGAGAGGGCTTGGGGGCTCTGGAGGAGGCGGGGGTGCACGTGTTGAGAGACGACTGGGTTCAAATCGGGGGCCTTAGGATATACGGCCTCGACTGGCGCGAAGACCCCAGGGCCTATCCCGCTGTTAAAGACGCCGATATAGTCCTCGTCCACTCGCCCGACGCCTTCCAAAACGCCGTTAACGGCCTATACCTTGCCGGGCATACCCACGGCGGGCAGTTCTGCCTCCCCGGGGGCGTGCCGCTCATAACTAATAGCCACTTCGGCTACACCTACGGGCTGTACAGAAGGGGGAACGCTGTAATGTACGTCACTAGGGGTCTTGGGGAAATCTTGCCGAGAGTTTGGTGCGACCGAGAAGTGGTTATCTTGTCGTAAATTAAGAATATATACTTGCGTTGAAGGCTTGGCTATGGTTTTTTATGGCAGGAGACTTACAGAGGCTATCGAAGTTTTAAAACAGAGCAAGATTAGCATAATGCTAGCTAATAAGGGGCCGCTGATATACTACCGGAGGACTGGCGGCTTTCCTGAGGGCCCGGTGGAAAAGGCGCTGGGGTTGAGTTCCCTCGACGACTTGGTTATATGCCCCGTCCACTCTGTACAGCCGGAGGTTTCGACCTATTTACTTCTGAGGCTGCGTACCCCGTTTATAATACCGCCTAGATCAACTGCTACAATTTACCTCAAAGCTCCAGTAGCCGCAGGGGTGTATGTAACAGCTAACGGGGAGCAGAGACTTGTGGATTACTTCGGTCCTAGCGTTTTTAAATACGCGCTTTATGGACCGCAGGCTGTGGGCCAAGTATGTAGATTTTACATCACAGATATTTTTAGCGAAGTCCCAGAGGCGGGGCCATGGGAAGCCGTTACTAAAGTTGTTGTGGAAAACACTTCAGACAATTACGTCGAGATTAGAAATGTGATTTATCCCATTGTATACGCCCAGTTTTATATTGACAATATGGGTAACGCTTACCTTGAGACATCTAAGCTTTCAATAACTAGCAGTAACGTAGGCGTTGTAGAGCTGAGAAATGAGCCTCCTATAAGTGGCTTGCCAACCTGTTTGAAAACAGAAGGCGGTCTTCCATTGCCGTTTTTGAAACCGGCTGGAGAAAAAATTGCCAAGTTTTTAATGGAGTTCGGTCTTTGAGATATGGACATCATTGGCTGGCTTCAAGCAAATTGGCTAAATCTCATATATGTCGCATTTGTTATAATTGTAGCTCTCTTCATAAGCGTCTTCATTGAAAGAGCTGTTAGAAGGGCTTTGTTAAACAAGGTCGCAAAACCCGTTATTGACAACATAGCTAAATTTATAAGGTACTCAATACTCATTCTAGCGTCCGTCATAGCCCTAGCCTCTCTTGGTTTTGATATCACTGGGGCGTTAGTCGCTGGCGGTTTTCTGGGCCTTGTAATAGGCCTTGCAGCGCAGACCTCAATATCAAACTTTATATCAGGCGTATTGTTAATGTTTGAAAGGCCCTTCTCTCTGGGAGATTATATCCACATAGGGGACGTAGTTGGGGCAGTTGTGGACATCGGCATACTATCTACAACTATAGTCACTTGGGACGGCGTAAGAGTGCGTATACCTAACTCGCAAATATATAACAGTGGGTTTAGGAATTACACGGCCTCAAGAGTGCGCTTGGTGAGAATAGATGTGCAAATACCATATACAGCGAGTATTGACAAGGCCGTGGAGGTTATTACGAAAAAGCTCAGAGAACAGTGGTACGTCCTAGAAGAGCCAGAGCCTGTGGTATTCGCCAGAGAATTCGCAGATAGTGGCATTGTTCTAGAGGTAAGGGCTTGGACGGCTGGCGTTACGTGGTTTAATTTATACAGTAGTCTTGCAACTCTTGTAAAACGCGCATTAGATGAAGCTGGCATTGAAATACCGTACCCACAAAGAGTGGTATGGTTTGCCACTCCACTCCCGGCAAATTTGAAAGCGTAGCGGTATTTGTATTAAGGCAGAGAAACCTAGTGGCAGTGAGAGAAGCTTAAAAAGAAGCTATTACCTTTAAGACGGGGCCCGTAGCTCAGCCTGGACAGAGCGGCGGTGGACCCGGCCTTGGTCCGCCGAGCCTCCGGAGCCGTAGGTCGTGGGTTCGAATCCCACCGGGCCCGCCAGTCTTTACGTCCGTTGCGAGGGCTGTGAAAAGGCGAAGGCCACTATGCGGCGCCTTTACCCACTCGTCGTATAGGGGACTCTGTTGCCGCTTCGCGTTTTGTGATGAAACAATTTATCTCCCCGTTACTGTCCACCTCACCCTTTCTCAAAGCGTTTTCCGCGGCCGGCACGGAATCGAGCTCCCGCTTATTTGACACGTGGCGAAATATACCGCCACTTTTTCATATTGGGAAGTGTCGTGACAAAACAGCGCCCATGCCGTGACTCCACGGTATCAGAATGTCCAATTAGTGTTTCTTTGCTCTTCCCAGCGCTTATTGACATATTCTACCCGCTATAATGTGACTGTATAGGCCGCCTTGATAAATCACTCTTCTAAATAACACCTCGCCTCCGACTTGGCTTATAAAGGTCTTGTATCTAGGCGTTATTACGACGTATAGGGCGCATCCTTTTGTAAGCCTTTTCATGGTCCTTCCCAAAAGGCGGTATAGCTTTCCTATTTTTCCAGGTATTCTGAAGCCGTAGGGCGGGTTAAATATGTATTTGTCGCATATAGGCCTTGCGACTCTATGTAGTTTTGTAGAATCAAACCAAAGCACGTCTACTTGAGGGAGATGTCGCGTGTTGAGGAGCGCCCCTTTTACGTGTTTTAAGGAGATGTCCACGCATATATAGCGGGCGCGGGGGTATAGCTCGGCGGCTTCCGCCGCTATAGTCCCTCCTCCGCAAGTCAAGTCGCAAATTGTCTCCCCAGGAAGCGGCTTGGCGAGTCTGGCCATGGCGTTGGCTATAATGGGGTTGAGGCTGGCGTAGTGTTCATAAACTCGCCACCGCCTGTCCTTCAAGCTCTTCTTAGCCACAGTGATCCAAATGGCCACGTAGTTTTCCACAACGTCTACGTTGACTTCAACGTCGGGGTCTACGAGGCTTATGGTGAAGCCCTTGGCCTTAAACCATTTTCCCACCTCCTTTTCTACGTCGCGCGACGTAAAATCGTGCCGGCCAACCCGCTCAGACCTAACGCCCACCGTGGTGTGGGGAGTTAAATACCTCAGCGCTCGGGGCAGGCTGGCGGCGGCCAGCTCCACCACCTCGCCCAGAGTTGTCGCATAACCCTCTCCAAGAAATACGCCGAATCTCTCCACTGTCCTCAGCTGGTACAAGTCCGGGGGCTGCGCGTCCACTTCGGCGACAACTCTGCCAGACATATAGACCCCCCTGGCTTTCTTTAACGCGTATTTTTCAGACAGCTCCTCAATTAGGAAATCCTCGAGGCCGGGGACAGTCGTGAAGAGGTACTCCACGATGTTGCGCGTTGAGTCTTGAGCTAAAAATTTTGCCTTAACTGTCATCTCCCCTGTGGGCTACTTTAATCCAGTCGTCTACAAGCTTGATTTCAGGCCTTAAGTAGACGCCGTGGGGCGTGTCAAATACGTAAAATGTGGCCATTTTTTCGCCCACTTTGCACACTGCCTTTTTCTCCGTCACGAAACACGACATGGACTTGCCACGCCATTCCCCCTCCCACCAAAATGCACGCCTGAGGGAGTATTCGCTAATTAGAGGCTCTGCGTATTTTTCGCCGTATTCAGTCAATGCGGCCTTGGCCATTTCGCACATGCCGTAATACAGTTCAAGCCTTTTCACTACTTTCCCCTCATCGCCCGGCAGGATAGGCCACTTAAAACATCTGCGGTACCAGTCCTTAAGGGCGGCCATGACTTGGCTTTTCAGGTCAAGCCTCCTCTGCTCTTCCTCCACTCCAGTACGCGGGACTCCTCGTTCTTTATGTAATCTATGGCGCGTATGCGTTAAAATATTGCCTTAAATCTCGCTTAAGTTGTTTTTAAAAAGGCGCGGAAATACGTGG
>FWWM01003980.1_pt1 | contig 35369 bp, 35 predicted proteins | sample 2228351 | NCBI WGS metagenome assembly FWWM01 (sample SAMEA103939774, study PRJEB20133) | metagenome
TCCACCTCCCCCAGGATCCGTAGCCGCGCGTAGGCGTCCAGCACCGCCCGGTTGGCCTCCAAGAGGTCGTCCTTCTTCCCCGTGTCGAGCCACCACCCCTCCAGGATCACGGTCTCCACCCGGCCTCCGGCATCGAGCAGGGCCTGGATGGCGTCCGTGATCTCCAACTCTCCCCGGGCGGAGGGCCGGATCCTGGCGATGGCCTCGTGGATCGAGGGGCGGAAGAGGTACACCCCGACCAGGGCCAGGTTGCTGGGAGGGTCCTGGGGCTTCTCCACCAGGCGTTGCACGCTCCCGTCGCCGTTGAGGACCGCCACCCCGAACCGCCGGGGATCCGGGACCTCCTTGAGGAGGATGAGGGCGTCCGCGTCGGCGCCCAGGAACCGGTCCACGAGGTGGGCCACCCCGCCCTGGATGAGGTTGTCGCCCAAGAACATGAGGAAGGGCGCATCCCCCAAAAACGGCCGGGCGGTCTGCACCGCGTGCGCGAGCCCTCCGGGGAACGGCTGTACGAGGTAGGTGACCCGGATCCCCCATCGCTCGCCTGACCCCACCGCGGCCCGGACCGCCTCCCCGGTCTCCGGGGAGATGATGATGCCCACCTCCTCGATCCCCGCCTCCGCCACCTGCTCGAGGACGAAGTGTAGGATGGGCTTGTTGGCCACGGGCAGCAGTTGCTTGGCGCTGGTGTAGGTGAGGGGGCGTAGCCGCGTGCCCCGGCCTCCGCTCAGCACCAGTCCCTTCATCCGCCCCATCGGACCCTTCTTCCATCATGGACCGTCCGTCGCCGATCCGTCCTGCTCCAAACGAACGAATCCGTCCGATCGGATTACCGAGCCCCTCCCCTGTGCCGGAGGAGCCTCAGGAGCCGGACGGCAAGTCCCGGGGCCAGCGCCACGACGAGGGCCTCCACGGCATGGACGGGGTTGCGGGGCCGCAGCCGCAGGCTCAGGATCGCGCACCGCCGGGCCTCCTCTACTTCCCCCGTTGCGAGCATCTCCCGTGCCAGGAACCGGAAGCGCCGGTGGAGGGAGCTTGCCCGCTCGGCGGCGGCCCGCCGCACGTGGGGAGGGAGTTCCGGGTCCTGTGCCAGGCGGCGGAGGGCCCGCAGCAGGTGCTCCGCAGACTCCCGGCGACGGGTGTTGGACACCGAGCCCGGAGTGGTCCGGTAGACCACGAAGGCCTCGGGGTTCCGCCGGAACGGGAGGCCGGATCGGGCGAGCTTCAACAGCAGGCTCACGTCCGGCCCCCACCGCAACCCCTCCGGAAAGAGACCGACCCGCAGCGGGCCGCGGCCTCCCCGCGGTTGGGCTGCCGGAGGAGGCGCACCCGGTCCCCGTAGGAGGCCGCGATCTCCGGCGTGCGGTCTCCTGACCCGTCGTCCACCACGATCACCTCGTCCGGCGGACGGGTCTGTGCGAAGGCGGAGTCGAGGGCCTCCCGCAGGTAATCTTCCGCTGCCGCCAGCGCCGTCAGCACGAGGACCCAGGGGACCCGCCTCACCCCGCACCCTCCGCTTCCGGCACCCCCTCCGGCCCTGCCACCCACCGTCCGACCCGATCCACGGCCCGGGCGATCCGGGCGTACGTGGCGGAAAACCGGTCCGCATGGCCGTAGGGGTCTGGGATAATGACGTTCCCGTCCTCGAGCACGACGCCCAGTAGGAACGCTTTACGGGCGTACCGGGGGTGCTCGCGTCGGATCCGGTCGAGGTCCGTGGGGTCGAAGACAAAGACCACGTCCGCCTGCTCCAGGAGTTCCGGCGAGAGCCGCACGGCCCGGTGCGGGCGGAGGTCGACCCCGAAGGCCGAGGCCGCGGCGACGGCCTCGGGCGGGGAGGACGTTCCGGGCCTTGCCCGGGTTCCGGCAGACCGCACCCGGACGGACGGCGGGAAGATCCGCGCCGCGTAGGCCTCCGCGAAGGGGCTGCGGCAGATGTTGCCGCGGCAGACGAAGAGGACGCTGCGGGCGCCGGTGAGCCCACGGCACAGCCGCGTCGCCTGGATCCGGCGTACGGGCCTCAGCGCGAGAAGCAATTGCCTGAGGCGGCCGAAGACCCGCCCAAGCCCGGATCGGACGACCTGCGAGAGCTCCGCCCATCCCGGTCTAGGGTCGTCCACGGTGAAGGTGTCGACGTGCTCCACGAGCCGCAGGAGGTTTGTGACCTCGGCGGCCACCTGCCACGGAGCGGGTGCAAACGCCGGCAGGGACCGGAGGCTCCGGACGTACTCCCGCAGCCACACGAGGTCGAGGGTGAGGTTGCGGCAGTACACGCCCACCCGGTAGCCCTGCGGGAAGCGGCGCTCCCCGTGCACGAGCAGCCGGTACAGGTAGTAGGGGAAGTCCACGCCGCTTGCGACCGCCAACGGCAGCGACCCCCAGAACCGGCCGTTGATCTCCAAGAAGACCCAGTCCCCGGTCCGGGGGTTGCGGCGGAACTCCACCATCGCCACACCCGTGTACCCCATGGCCTCCATGAGCCTGCGGGCCGCGTCAAAGAGGTCCGGGTCAAGCGGCACGCTGCGCCGGTAGGAGCTCCCGCCTCCCTGCAGCGGTTCGTGCACCCGCTCGTGCTGGAAGGCCACCAGTACCTCCCCACGGTCCGCCAGCACCTCCACGCCCACCCCGATCCCCGGAAAGACCTCCTGCACGAGCACCCCGTCCCGGATCCCCTCCCGTTCCAGGTAGGCGCGCAGGCCCGCGGCGTCGAGGAAGGTGCGCACCCCGCGGCGGTTGGCGAGGTCCGGATAGGCGAAGGTGGTGCGGGGCTTCAGCACGAGGGGAGGCCGGAGGTCGAGGTCCTCGAGATCTTCCACGCGCTCCACCACCCGGCTGTGGGGCACCCGGACTCCGAGCCTCCGCGCGAGCTCGTGGCTCCGGATCTTGTCGAAGGCGATCTCAAACGCCCCTTCCTCCGGGATCGCCACCCGCACGAGGGCTTCGAACTCCGATCGGTACGCCTGGACCGGCAGGAGGGTCGGGTCCTCGCACGGGATGAGGAGGTCGAACCGCTCGCGTTCAAGAAGCTGCAAGAGCGCCTCCTTCCACGTGGGCTCACCGGGAGAAAAGGGCGGGATGTCGTGCACCACCCGGAGGTAGCGGGACGAGCGGGCGTAGGACCCCGGCTCACACCACGCCGCGTGGACCTCAAGACCCCGCCGCCCCAAGGACCGGACCACCGCGAGGAACGCCCGGGAGTCGCTTCCGAGCACCAGGACCTTCCCGCTCATCGCCCTCCACCCCCTACGGACGGGTACGCCCGCGCACGGTACATCTCGTAGAACTCCGAAAGGGTGGCGGGTGTGCAGGTGCGGCCGCTCAGCTCGAACAGGATCTCGAGCCCTTCGTAGAGCCGCTCGATGTGCTCGTGGGTGGGGAAAAGCGGACTACCACCCGGCATGAGCTCGGAGGAGTGGACCACGAACTCCAGGTGCACCCGGCCCGCTGCCACCGCCTGCTGCACGATCCGGAGCATGTGGGGGAGGTTGTGGCGGTCGGGGCGGAGCCAGTGCACCGCGGGCCAGCACCGGTTGAGGAGCCGCCGCACAAGAGGCACAGACTCCAGGCGCTCCTGCAGCGCGGGGGCTAGGTTCTGACTCGAGGGGACAACGGTCACGGGCACTTCCAAAAGCGGAGATCCTCCGGGTCGGGAGAGGTCGGCGAGGTCTACGAGTAGGCTTCCTCGGGAAAGCCCCGGTAGTCCGGGCCCCCGCGCCCGTTCGGGGCACCGAGGTGGCGGCGCCAGGAGATGTGCGGGGTCACGGAGCAGTCCACGAGGTAGCCCTCTCGGACCAGAATCCGCGCGTACGTCTCGTTGAAGCCCCACCGGCCTGCCCGGTGACTTCGCATCTTCACCCCGAAGGTGTCCTCGAGGAGGTCCGTGAGTATGCGGACCTTCTCCGCCATGACGGGCTCGGGGTACTCGATGAGGTACGGCTGGTAGGAGAAGTCGTCGGCGGTGAGCGGGATGAGGGGTGGGGTGTTCCAGGCGTGCAGGTGCATCCCGATCTCCGCGGTGCCGCGGCGCAGCACGTCGAGCCCAAGCTCCCGGAAGGCGGGAGCACGCGCCATCTCGTACGTGACGAGGTAGGTGGGCCGCAGCCCGTGCCGCTCGCACAGTTCCTGGAAGCGGGGGAGGAACGCCGCGTTGCGGGTGGTGATCTCCCGGGGCCGGGCCCAGAGGTTGTCCCCTTCCGTGTCCACGGTGATGAGGAAGACGGGTTTTGTCTTCACGCGGCCTCCTCCCGGTTGGAATGGACCAGGCGCTGCCACAGGGCCACGAACCGGTCCGCGATGCGGGGGACGGCATACGAGATCGCCTTCTGGACGTTCCGGGCTTTGAACGACTCCCGTAGCCCACGGTCCTGAAGCAGGGCGGTGATCCGGTCGGCGAGCGCCGCCTCGTCCCCGGGTGGGACGAGAAAGCCGTTCTCCCCGTCCTCCACCAGGTAGGGAATCCCCATCACGCGGCTCGCCACCACGGGGAGCCCGCAGCTCATGGCCTCCAGGAGGACGATCCCGAAGGACTCCACGAGGCTCGGGAGGACGAAGACGTCCGCGGCCCGCATGAACCGGATCACGTCCCCATGCGGCCGGGCTCCCGCAAAGCGTACCCGTCCGTCCAGGCCTAACCCGTGGGCGAGGGTCTCGAGTTCTGTCCGCTCCTCCCCATCACCTACCACCACGAGGAGCGCGTGCGGGAAACGTCCGAGGACCGCCGGAAAGGCGCGCAAGAGATGGTGCGGGCCCTTGATGCGCAGCAGCCGGCCCACGTAGAGCACCACGGGGTTATCTTCCGGAAGGCCCAAGGACCGACGGGCCTCCTCCCGGGTGAGGTAGTGGGCGTCCCGGAGCCGCAGGCCGTGCGGGATGACCATCACCGGACGGTTCACGAGCTGCAGGGCGCGCTGCCGGAGATCCTCCGTGACGGCCACGACCGCGGTGCTGCGCCGGAGGGCCCACCGGATGTAGGTTCTCTGGGCCCAGGGACTGGACTGGTAGAGGTCCAGGCCCTGGATGTACGTGACGGAGGGGATCCCGAGGAGGTTTCCCACGAAGGCCGCAAGGGCCCCGCAGGAAAGCGACTGTCCCTGGATCACGTCCGGCCGGACCCTGCGGGCGATCCGGAGGAGCATCGCGGCCCGCTGGGCCATGCGGGTGGCGGGAACCGGCAGGGGCCGCAGCCGCACCACCTCCACGCCCGAGCTCATCTCCCACGCGGGGGATCGCGCTCGGGTGGTCACCACCACCGTGACCCGGATACCCCGGGACGCCAGCTCCTCCGCGAGGAAGGAGGTGGCCATGGCGGTCCCCGCGGTCTTTTCGGGCGGGTACTCGTTGGTGAGGAGGAGGACGCGCATCGGCTAGCTCCGCAGGACCCTCACGGGGTCAAGCGGCCGGCCGAAAATACAGGCTACGGCCTGCCCGAGCCACGTGCGGAGAGGAAGGTCGCCGGGCACGGGCCGGAGGAGGTCCCGCACGCCGTAGTAAACGGCCTTGGGCAAAAGCCCGATGAGGGCCACGGCCACGTACGCAAGTAGCCACCGCCGGCCCACGTGCTTCGTGAACAGGTACCGGCGGCTCTGCAGGGAGATGAGGGAGGCCCGCTTGGTCCGCCGGGCGTTCACCCCGTAGGCGGCCACCACCCGGATCTGCGGGGTGTACAGCACCTTCCAGCCCCGTCGGCGGAACCGCCAGCACCAGTCGAAGTCCTCCCCGTAAAAGAAGATGTTTTCGTCCAGGAGCCCTACCTCCCGGATGGCCTCGGCCCGCACCAGCATGACCCCGCCGCCTATGAAGGGGATCTCCACGAGCTCTTTGTTCTCGTGCGGCACCCGCTCGCCCCATCCCACCGTGCGCTTGACCCACCGGGCCAGCTCCTGCAACGACCACTCCGCCACGAGGAAATGCGCAAACCCCAGGGTAGAGGGCCCCGGCACGTGGTGCGTGTAGAGGGGCTCTCCGCGGTCGTCCACCTTCATGGGGACGATGACCGCGGCCTTGGGGTTTTCCCGGGCGATGCGCACCAAGGCCTCGAGCTGGCCGGGACGGACCACCACGTCGTCGTCCGCCACGAGCACGAACGGGCCCGTGGCCACCCGCAGCCCCACGTTCTTGCCCCGCGCGATCCCGAGGTTCCTCCCGGTCTTGAGGAGCCGCACCTCCGGGAACTCGGATTGGATCATCTCGGGGCTCCCGTCCGTGGACCCGTTGTCCACCACGATGACCTCGAGCCGCAGGGAGGAGGGCTCTCGCAGGGCCATCAGGGCTCTGCGCAGCCGTTCCCCCTTGTTCCAGTTGAGGAACACCACGGAGCAGTCCACGGCCGAAGGTGTGGACGGCAGGGTGACGGAGAGGTCCTCCTTGCGGATCACGTGCATACCATTCCCCCCTTTCGTAGTGCGAAGGCGAGCAGGCGCCGGTAGAGGGTCCGGCGCTCCCGGGTTTGCGGGCCGGGACGCAGGCGGTACAAAAGCTCCCAGGCGGCGGCCCGCGGAAAAGCCCCGAGGAACAGCAGGAGGCGGAACAGCACCACCCCGAGGGCTCCGTAGTGCTTGCGGACGTACCGCTCCGTGTTCTGCGGCCCGCCCGCAAACCGCGGATCCAGCGCTCCTCCGCGGCTCCCTTTGCCGTAGTGCACCACCTCCGCCCTGGAGAGGGACAGAAACCGCAGGCCTGCCCGGGCGGCCCGGTGGCACCAGTCCGTGTCCGCGCCGTAGAAGAACGCCTCGTCCAGCATCCCCACCCGCTCGAAGGCCCGCCGCGGCACCATCACCGCCGCGGAGCTCACCCACTCCACCTCCCGGTCCGTCCGGTGGTCCCAGTTCCGGTAGTCGTCCACGATCCCCCACCGTCCCAGCCCGAGGGCGTTGATGAGGAGGGCCTTGAGGGGAAACCGCCAGCAGGACTGCTGCACGCTCCCGTCGGGGTTGAGGAGTTTGGGCGCGACGGCGCCCAGGTCCTGCCGGGCGTCCAGCTTCCGGCACATCTCCTCCAGGGCCCCGGGGCGCAGGACGGTGTCGGAGTTGAGCAGGAGGATGTTCCGGCCGCGGCTCAGCCAGATCCCCTGGTTCGTGGCTGCGGAGTACCCCAGGTTCTGTGGGTTGCGGACAAGCCGGACCTCCGGGAAGTGCGCGGCCACCCACTCCGGACTCCCGTCCGTGGAGGCGTTGTCCACCACGATGACCTCCACCCGCAGGCCGCTTCTCCCTGCATCCTCCCGGACGGAGAGAAGACAGCGGTGCAGGAGCTCCCGGGTGTTGTGGTTCACGATGACCACGGAGACGTCGACGCTAGACATGGCATACGCTCCGACATCCCTCGTAGATGCGCAGGAGTTCCTCCGCGTGCTCCCACACGGACCGGGGCGGGCGGGTGTGGGCGGAGAGCCGGGCGACCCATTCCGGGTCCTCGACCACCCGCAGCAGCTCCCGCCGCAGGGTCCCCACATCCCCCGGCGGGAAGAGGAGCCCGTTGTGCCCGTGGGTCACCCATTCCGGGAGGGCGCCGATGGCAGAGGCGATCACGGGGACTCCGGCGGCCTGGCTTTCCAGGGCGGTGAGGCCCACGGTCTCCTGAAACAGGGTGGGCACCACGGCTACGTCGATCTCCTCGAGGATCCGCGGGAGGTCCTCCTGGCGGTAGGGGCCGTGGAACTCGAGGGGACGGCCGCCCGCAAGCCGCCGGAGCTCCTCGCGGGTTTGGGCGCTCGCAGGGCCGAAGAAGAGGAACCGGGCCCGCTCAGGCGGGATCTCCCGGGCCGCCTGGGCGAGGAGGTGGGCGCCCTTGAGGGGAACGAGGCGGCCGAGATACCCGAACCGGACGGGCGTAGACGCCTGCCGCACCCGCCACCGGACCTCGTCCGCGATCCCAAGCCCCAGGTGCACGACCTCGATCCGGTCCTGGGGGATCCCGTGGCATACGTACACCTCCTGCACGAACCGGGAGACCGCGAGCAGCCGGTCCGCGCGCAAGAGGTCTGCCAGGAGCCCCTTCACCCGCTCCCCGTGCATCCGGACGTCCTTCAGAAGAGGAATGCGGTCCGACCGGGCCGGCCTCTCCCACGGACCGCGGGGGAAGGCCTTGAGGTACCGGTTGGCCAGACGCTGGAGTGCAGTGCGCACAGTTCCCGGAGGAAGCAGGGCGAGGGCCTCCCGGTACATCCTGCGTCTCCAGCCGTCTGACCGGGCACAGAACTGTGCGCAGTTCACCCCGCCCTTCGGCCCCTCGCACGCCGTCCCGTCGGGCCGCACGAGAGAAGTGCGGGGACACAGCGGCCAGAAGTCGTGCAGGGTGACGACCACGGGTAGGCCGAGTCGTTTGGCCACCTGCAGGAGGGAGCCGGTAACGCCCTGGAGTGCGTGCACGTGCACGACGTCCGGCTTAACCTCGCGCAGGAAGACCGCGAACAGGTTCTCCAGCCGGCGGTTCCCGCAGTCCTGGAGGGGGCGGTCCACGGAGAGGGCAGGTGGGGCCGGCGAGTTCACGAGGGCCACGAACCGCACCCCGTCCTCGACCCAACACCGGAGCCTCGGCCCGGGGATCCAGTCGCGGTCGGTGCTGTAGAGGTGGACCACCTCGAGGTCTCGGCGTCGGAGTTCTTGCAGGAGGTCCTGGCAGTAGGCCGCCACCCCGCTTCGGCCGCGGAAGGGATGGTCGTGGGTCAGGAGCAGCACCCTCATGGCGTCACGAAGAACACCTCGTACGGCGTGAGGAACCCCCGGAGGAACGCCGTGCCCCAGGGCCCGAGCGCCTCGAACTGCCTCATTTGGGACCGGTAGGCCTCGAGGGCCTTCCGCTTGACCTCCAGGAATTCCGCCACGTGGATCCGCACCCCCCGCCGGAGCTCGCAGAGCTGGGCCAGGGCCGCCCACCGGGCCCGTCCCCGCAACCTCCGCCAGATCCACGGCCCGTACCAGACGGGGTACTCGTACAGGCGCATCGAGGGTCTCAAGCAGGCGCGTCCGATCCGGTAGGCGGCCACGTGGTCGGGGTGGTAGTCCCGCCCGTACGGCACGAAGAGCTCCTGGACGCCGAGCTCCTGCACGAGGGCCCCGACTCGGGACCTTGCGGCCTCCAGGTGGTCTACGAGCCTACCGTCCGGGAACCTCAGGAAGAACAGTCGCTGCTCGGGGACGCCCAGGATGGAGCTAGCCTCCCGGGCCTCCCGCTCCCGCAGGGCCGCGGCCGCTTCAGGATCGCCCGGAACGCCGCCACGGCCGTCCGTGAGGTAGGCGATCCACACCGGGGTGTTACTGTGCACCTTGCGGGCGATGACGCCCCCACACGCCAGCACCTCGTCGTCGGGGTGCGGGGCCAGCACCAGGGTTCGCCATCCCTCGAGTCCCGAAGTGAGGTCCCGGGCAAGGCACAGGAACAGGTGGCGCATCACGGCGCCCTCCCGTCGCGGAGCCGGCCGGAGAGATACCCGAGGGCCTTCCAGACCGCGAGCTCGTGCCGGAACGCCCGCCGGGTGTCCTTTGCGGCGTACAGGGCTGCGGCCTTCATCGCGTCCTTGGCCGCCTGAAGCGCGACCCCCCGCCGCCGGGAGAAGGCCGCCTCCGTACGACCCTGCCAGTACGCCCGCCGGCGGAAGAAGGCCTTGGTGAGCCGGCTGGAGGGCACGAGGTGCGCCACGGAAGCGGCGCCGCAGTAGTACACCTCGCCTCCGGCCTGCTGGATGCGGTGGCAGAGCTCGATGTCCTCCCCGCAGAGCAACTGCCCGCCAAACCGCCCCAGCCGCCCGCAGAACCCGCCTACCCGCTCCAGGACCTCCCGCCGCACGGAGAGGTTCGCGCTGATGAGTCCTTTTGGGTATTCGATCCGGACCACCTCCGGTCCGAGGTCCTGCTGGCTGAGGTAGCTCGCGACGGGCCCGTCGAGGGGGACGAGCCACGGGGGGAGCGGGCTGGGAAGCTGGAGGGTGACCCGGCCCCCGATGCACCAGGCATCCGGGAATTGCGCGTAGGCGTCCGCGAGGGCCGCAAGCCACCCGGGAGCTGCGATCACGTCGTCGTCCAGGAAGGCAACGACCTCGCCCCGGGCCGCGGCGATCCCGGCGTTGCGGGCCGCGGAGGAGCCTTGGACCGGCTCGAAGACGTACCGCACCTCGACCGGGGCGTTGCGCGCAAATGACGCCACGACGTCTCGCGTGGAGTCCGTGGAGTTGTTGTCCACCACGATCACCTCGTACGGGACGTCCGTGCGCTGGGCGAGCACGCTTTGCAGGGTGAGGGCGAGGGTTTCCGCCCGGTTGTGCGTGGGGATCACGACGGAGAACATCGCACCTCTCCGCGGAATGCTTCGCGTAACACGAGGCTCCGCAGCCACCGCCGCCGGCGGGAGGGGCGGATGGCTTCAGGCGCGCGGAAGCCGATCCCGAGGGGCACCATGGGCAAAAGCCCCCCACGGCGGACGACCCCGTAGATCCGCTCCGCCACCCCGACCCGCTCCCGCAGGACCTCCGCGTAGGCGGACCGCGTGATGAGTCGGGCAAACCGGGTTCCGAAGAGCATCCGGTGCGCGCGGCCGAGGGGGCCGTCCGAGAGGGCGTAGGCGGAGAACTGGGCGAGGTAGAAGGCAGGGTAGACGTCCACCCGGGGGTCCACACCCACCTGCCGCCACCACCACCGACTGGCGAGGGAGGAGGCGGCGGTGAAGTTCGTGTCCCGAAGTGGGTGCTCGAAGAGGTAGTACCGTCCGTCGGCCCACGGCACGCACTCCCGCACGGGCTCCGGCGCGACCACCCCATCCCGCACGAGGGCCTCCGCGAGAGCCCGGTCCGTCTGCTTGAGCCTCGCCACCACCGCGGCCACCGCCTCCCTCACCTCCCGGACGTCTGCGGTGCCCTCGCATGCCCGATCCCGAAGCCTCCACACGATCTCCTTGCTTTCCCCGTGCACCGGTTGCCCGAGCAGGTCGGAGGCCAGACGCAGGGAGTGGACACAGGAGGTGAGCAGGAGGAGCACGCCGCGAAGCCCCACGTCCTCCCCTTCGAAGGAGCGCAGGACGGACCGGACGGAGAAGGTGAAGTCCACGTACTCCGCGAGGTTCAGCCAAGGCCTGACCTCGGCCGGAGGCGGAGGGAGCTCCAGGGACTCTCCCCACAGCTGCTCCAGTCCGTAGAGGGTGTGCACCCACCGCACGCGGGAGACCTCCGCCTCCGGCACCACCACGGGTGGGTGGACGAAGAGGTAGCGGGCAAGGGCCCCGCCCTGGGCGGCCGCGGGAATCCCCCCGAGGGTCCAGGCGTCCGCGTCGTCCGAGACCACCACCAGCACGTCCAGGTCCGAGACCCCGGGGTGGGAGAGGCCCCCGAACCGGAACACGGCCCGCACCCCGGGCAACCCGGAGACGTAGCCCACGAACTGGTCCAACACCCGGCCGTACTCCGTGGGCGTGAGGGGCTGCACGTCCCGGTAGATCCGCATTATCCCTCCAGCTGCTCGAGGAGCTGTAGGGTCCGCATGGCGAACTGCCGCACCTCCGTGTAGAAGTCCGTACGCCAGACCACCCGTGCGAGCTCCGGCGGGAGGCAAGGCGCGTGCCGGCTGATGAGCCGGCGGTAGACCACGGGGTTGCGCAGACGGCGCAGGATCACCGCCCGCAGGGCCTCCTCCCGCAGGCCCGGCCGGTAGGACCACCGCTCCCGCAGCTCCGTGGCGATCTCCACCGCCTGCCAGGCGCCGTCGAACCGCGGCCGGGCCCGCTCGAAGGCGAACTTCTTGTAGCAGGGCTCCCCCGCGGCTCCCAGGTACAGGGCGGGGAGGAGCATCACCCGGGCGAGGAGATCCTTGAACGCCCACAGGTTGTGGGGCGGATGATCATGCCGGACGAGGTGTCTTGCCATCCGTTCGGCCTGCCGCCGGTATGCCCGTGAGTCGTCCCGAGCGCGGAGGCGCAGTGTCAAAGGGCCGACCACGACGGTGGCGTACGGCAGGACCTCCGGCGGGAGGTGGCCGGGCGGGTAGCGGCGGAGGTCGAGCTCCGTGAGCACGAAGTGGCCGTGGTGCTGGAGGGGATCGTGCTCGTACAGGAAGCGCGCGGCCTCCACGCACCGCTCCGCGCAGCCCATCAGCCGCTCCGGATCCAGCAGCGTGTCGCGCCGCACGACCAGGAGGTCGTCGAGGTCGGAGTACGGCGTGTAGTCCAGGGTGGAGAGGCTTCCGTGCAGGTAGAAGCCCAAGAGGTCGGGCGCGAGTGCCTCACGGACGTACTCCCCTAAGCGCGCGACGGCCTCGAGCCCCCGCTCCCGGTAGAGGGAAGGGTCGAACGCCCGCAGTACTCGCACCTCCCGGTCCGCCCCGTCGTCCGGTAGGTGCCGGTCGAGCTCTCCGTAGAGGGCAGAGAGAAGCTGCGCCGCCCGCTCCACGGGCAGGAACCTCCGGGAAGCTCCTTCCTCCGCGAGCGCCCGTACGCGCTCCGGGAGGCCTCCTCTAAGCTCCCGCAGGGCCGCCACCGCGGGCTTGAACACGTCCCAGGGCACCCGGCTCCTCCGTAGGTCCAGCGGCCGCAGGAGCTCATTCCGGTGGCTTCCGGGCACCACGAACTCGCCGTTGAGGAAGGTGTGGAGCGCCCCGAGCAGCGCGTCCTGGAACCGGTCGAGGGGTGCGGTATCCTTCCCGGAAGAGGCTACTACCGGGACTTCAGGTCCCGGTACCGCCTGCCAGGACCACCGGTGCGGGAGCACGAACCGGCCCGCAAACAGGAGCCGGGTGCTCTCGACCACGAACCGCTTGATCCCCCACCGCCAGTCGTAGGGTGCGGTGAGGGTCTCGTCCCAGATCCCGACGTTCACCTCGTACAGGCCCGGCCCAAGCCCGAGCTGGGTGATCTCGAGGTCGAAATACCCGCGTCCTTCCAGGGCGGGCACGACGAGCTCGTTCCAGGTGTCCATGCCCGTGTACACGGTCCAGTCGCTGCTGTTGAAGCTCACGGAGACGTTGGGCCGCTCCACGCGCTGCTGCGCCACGTACTCCACCCGTACGGTGAGGTCCTCGCCCATCCGGAACGAGGGCCGTTCCTGCCCGGTGCGGTCCAGCAGCCGCACCGCCACGATCCGCACCCCGCCGTCCTGTCGAGACGCAGGCACCCCGGGCCGCAAGGTGGCGTCCGGTGCCGACGCACCGATGCGGTCCAGGTACCGGTAGTACTCCGCGATGACCTCGGGGGTGGGACCGCGGGCGGCCACACGGCCGTTCACGAGGAGGAGGGTCTCGGGGCAGAGGCGCTGGACGTTGGCGAGCTGGTGGCTCACGAGGAGGATGGTGACGCCTTGGTCCCGGAGCTCCCGGATCCGGCGCAGGCACTTGCTCTGGAACGCCGCGTCGCCCACGGCCAGCACCTCGTCCACGAGCAGCACGTCCACGTCCATGTGGGCCGCCACCGCGAACCCCAGCCGCACCTGCATCCCGGAGGAGTAGTGCTTGACGGGCGTGTCCACGAAGGGCCCGATCTCCGCGAACTCCACGATCTCCTCGAACCGCCGCCGGATCTCCCGGCCCCGCAACCCGAGGATCGCGCCGTAGACGTAGATGTTCTCCCGGCCCGTGAGCTCCGGGTGGATGCCGGCACCCACCTCGATCAGCGCCCCGACCCGCCCCCGGATGCGGATCGTACCCTCCGTGGGGTGGGTGATGCGGGCGATCAGCTTGAGGGTCGTGCTCTTGCCGCTCCCGTTGGGCCCGATGATCCCCAGGGCCTGCCCCTGCTCGACCTCGAAGCTTACCTCCCGAAGCGCCCAGAAGGTCTCCCGCCGCCTCGCCCAGGACCAGGGCGTGAGCAGGGCCGCGAGGTCGTCCCGCAACAACCGGTAGCGGGCCGACCCCCTCCGGTAGCTCTTCGAGACACGGTCGAACACGACGGCGTGGCTCATCCTGACCTCCTAGATCACATCCGCGAAGTTGCGCTCGACGTAGTGGAAGTACCGGTAGCCCACGAGGAGCACGAGCAGGGTGGTGATAGACGCCGCCGCCACCAGGAGCCCATCCGGAGCCGAAGCCCGCAGCACCGCAGCCCGCCACCCGTCGATCACCGCGGCCATGGGGTTAAGAAGCGCGTACCCCACCCGGTAGCGCTCCGGCACCATCGTCATGGACCAGACCACGGGCGTGGCGTACAGCCACACCTGCAGCACGATGGGCAGGACGTAGCGGACGTCCCGGTAGTAGGCGTTGAAGGCACCCAGGAGCAGCGAGACCCCGATCATGAAGGCCACCTGGAGCAGGAGGAGGGGGACGACGTAGAGGGCCTGCCAGCCCACGGGAACCCCGTAGTAGGCCAGCAGAAGCGCGAACACGCCCGCGGAGACGAGGAAGTCCACGCCGCTGGTGAGCATGGAGGCGAGGGGCAGCACCGCCCGTGGGAAGTACACCTTCTTGATGAGGGCTCCCCCGGCCGCCACGCTCGTGATGGCGTTTGCGACCGCGGAGGAGAAGAAGTTCCACGGCAAAAGCGCCGCGTACGAGAACACGGGGTACGGTACCCCTTCACTCGGCAGCCGCGCGAACCGGCTGAACACCACGGTGAAGATGAACATCATGGTGAGGGGCTGGATCGCAGCCCACAGGACCCCCAGCACGGACTGCTTGTACCGCACCCGGACCTCCCGCATCCCCAGCGCCCACAGCAGCTCCCGGTGGACGAGGATCTCCCGCAGGCCGCTCAGAAGACCCGGGGGTGGGTCCTCGGCCCGGATCACCACCTCGGGGAGGGAGCGGGTTTGCGTCATGCCGTCCTCCTGTGCTCGGCCCGATGGCGTCGGATCGCCTCCTCGTAGGCCTCCAGGGTCCGGTCCGCGGCCCGCTCGGGCGTGTACTCCCGCAGGACCTTCTCCCGGCCCATCCGTCCCATCTCCGCACGGCGGTCCGGATCGAGAAGCAGGGCGGTGATGGCCTCCGCGAGCCGCCCGGGATCCCCGGGCGGGACGAGCAGCCCCTCCTGCCCGTGGGTCACCATCTCCACCACCCCGCCCACGGCGCTCGCCACCACCGGGACCCCGCACGCCATGGCCTCGAGGCACACGTTGGGGAAGTTGTCCCAAAACGTGGGCAGGACCACCACGTGGGCCCGCTGGTACAAGGCCACGAGCTCGGGCCGAGGGACGGGCTCGAGGAACCGGAGGCGTTCTTCGGCCCCGCGGGGTTTGAGGACGGCCCGCATGCGGTCCCGGGTGGACCCTGCCCCCGGAGTCACGTGGTCGGACCCCACGCACACGAACCGCGCCTCCGGGACCCGCCGCAGCACGTGCGGGATGGCCTCCGCGAGGACCAGGGCACCCTTGAGGGGTGCGACCTTGCCCACGTACAGCACGATCGGCTCTCCCCCGGGCGGGGATGGCGCGGGGTGGAAGCGCTCGTGGTCGATGGCGTTGGGGATGATCCGGATGCGGCGAGGCGGGATCCCGAACCGCGCCGCCACCCGGCGTGCCAGGGCCCGACTCGCGCAGGTGTTGAGGGTGGCGAGGCGGGCGGAGGCCCGCTCCATCCAGTGCACGATCCACCCGCCGGGACCGAGCCTTCTGCCCGTGGCCTCGTTCACCAGGGCGAGGGGCGTGTGGAGCCGGACCACGTGCGGGAGGCCCGGCCCGTTCCTGAGCAGCACCAGCCCTTCGGCCCCGTGCTCCGGGGACTGCACCACGTCTACGCCATCCCCGCGCAGGATCTGCTGCACCTCCGCGGCCGCGGCCCGAGAGTAGGCGTAGGCGTCGAGGAAGCTCTGGGGGCCGGTGAGGGGACGGGCGGCCCTCTGGAGGAAGCCCTGAGCGGGCGCGATCCGGTGCACCACGACCCCTTCTTCCTCCCGGACCGAGGGCTCTTGGGTGGTGCGGGCGACCACGTGCACCCGGTGCCCGGCCCGCACGAGGGCCCGGGCGAGGGTGTACGTGTACGTCCCGATCCCACCGCCCTTCACCTCCGGCGGGTACTCTTGGCAGAGGAAGCAGATGCGCATCCGTCCTCCATCACCGGGCGCAGGGCACGGCGGGACCGGCGCCGAGCGCAGGACGAACCGCCCGTTGAAGTGCCTTCAGAGCCCGGCCGTGCAGCTCGTCCCGCTTAGCCACGAACGGCGCCCAGTCCGCGCTTCCAGTGATCAGGCGTTCCACCTGCTGCCTAAGATGGGCCTCGATGCCTACCCAGACATATGGGACGGCCCATGCGTCGAGCCCGTAGGTCTCCACGAATCCGCGGGTCCGCTGATCGAAATCCACCACCACGAAGGGGATACCGAGGGAGAACGCCACCACCGCGGTGTGTAGCCGTGCCGTCACCACCGCGTCGGCGTCCCGCAGGAGGCCGAGATATGCTTCCGCGGTGGCCGGTGCCTCGATCGGGCACCGGCCACGGGAGAGTAGGGTACGGGCGAGTTCCAGATCCCGTGGGTCGTTGCAGAGGACCACCACGTCCAGGCCCCGCGCGGCCAGGTCCGTGATGAGGTCTCCCATGGCGCGCCAGAGGCTCGGCCCTCGCATGTCCCAGAACCGGATCCGCCTCCACCGGAGCCAGAAGAGCCGTCGGGGTGGTAGGACGACCACCACGCGGTTTGCCGGTCTTGGCTTCCGAGCTGGCGCCGAGAAGAGGAAGGTCGCGGGATCTCCCATGAGCTCGGCGTTCGTGACGCCGAGGGTTTTCAGCCACTGGAGGGTCACCACGTCGCGAACACCCGAGAAGCGCGCGTGCTCATTCAGCAGCCGAATCTCGTCCGCCACCCGGGGCGTGGGGCGGGTGGGGGCTCGGGCGCCGGGGTCAGACCCGGTGCCGATGCCGACCAACATCAGCGGGACCCGCAACCGGGACAGGGCCTCGGGTTCCACGTGTACACCCCATCGGTCCTGCCCGGGGACCGGCTCGTACAAGTTGGAACCGCCCACCACCACAAGGTCTGCCTCCCGGTTGGCCCGCTCCACCGCGCGGAGCGTGATCCCGAACTCCTGCGGGTCGTCTCCCCGGCCGTTCACGTTGAACGAGACGAAGGTGGCCTCCGGTACGATCATGCGGAAGAGGCGCTGGATCCCCAGGGCCACGAAGTGGTCGCCGAGATTCCCGGTCTTGGGGTAGAAGTGGTGGATCCTCATCGCGGCACCCACTGGTTAAGCCGGAACGCGATGGCCCGCACGCCCCGGACCATCCTGCGGGCCAGGGTCTTGAGGGTGAACAAACCTCTCAGAACCGGTGAGCGGCTCACGGCCTCCTGTTCTGTCCTGTGACGGCGTTGCCAAATGTAGGGGATCTGCGTGAAATCCGCTTCCGCGAGCCAGTGGAAGAACGCTACTGGCTCCGGCCACGGTGGGCCTTTAGGGACGTGTTGTTGGAGATCCTGCCACATCAGCACATGACCCACGGTGAACTTATACTTCCCGCGCAAGAGACGGTCCCGAAATCGGAAAAGCGTACCCGGGTGGTAGGGGAACCCGTAGGCCCGCGGGTCCATCCCCGCGAGGAGGAGGGCCACCACGGTCCGCACGCACTTCTCGCACCGGCCGCAGTTCAGGAGGGGGCCAGGGTCCTCCAGCAGGCAGACCCGCAGGGTGGGCTTTCCGGGTTTCGCCTCGAAGTAGGGCTTGAGCACCTTCTGGATCTTCTCGTACCGGGAGAGGTCGTTCGAGTCGTGCACCACCACAAGATCCGCCCACCGCACCCGGGAATCCAGCTCCGGGGGGGAGCCGTGTGGTCTCCGGATATGCTGAGCGTACGTAGCCGCGATGAGGATCCGCTTCCACCCGGAGGCAGCAGAGAGCGGGGCCAGGAGCCCGAGGAGGGCGATGGCGTGCTGGATCCCGGCCCACCAGGAGCGGCCCAGCAGGACCTTGGAGAACTCCGCGTTGAGGGCACCGGCATCCAGGACTTCCCGAAAGTTAGACCGGACAGTATGCAACACGACGCCTTCCGCGGCGGCGAACTGTCGGTTCGCCTCCAGAGCCCGGGACCACAGCCGTTCGTTCCGCAGCGGAATGTCCGCGCCGTGGATCATCACGAGCTCCGGATTCTCGGCCCGATGGCGGACCAGGGAGGCGGTGGAGTCCACTCCGCCGCTGAACAGGAGCCCCACTCCCTGGCCCCGGATTCGGTTTTCCCGTACCTCCTCAGCCACCACCCGCGTGGTACATGGAAGGGCTGGGTAGAACTCCGCGACCTTCGCGCGGAGTTCGTCCAGGGCCCGGAGGAACGTGGCGTCAACGCAAGCCAGGCGGAGCTCACAGCCCGTCGCCCAGCACACCGGAGCCACGTTCGCGATCGCGGGGATGGCCAGAATGGAAGGGGGAACGTCGGCTATCTGCCGGTCGTAGGTAGCCTCGAAAACGGAGTTGCGGAGGTAACGGGCAAGCTCTGGCGAAGCGTCGATCCGGACCCGCACGGAGGTGAGGTCCGTGAGCTCGGGCCTATGGACGGCGATCCACCCGCTCATGCCTGAGCTTCTAACGTTGGCTTCATACTTTGGACCGCTTCGTACGCCGCGAGGTACCGGCGGGCCACCTCCCGCCAGTCCGAAGCCACCGCGGACTCCTGGGCCGCCCTCCCGAGGCGTGCCCGGAGGGCTGGGTCACGCAGGAGGGCTCTGACCTTCCGGGCGAGCGCCTCTGGATCTTCCGGCGGGCACACGAGCCCGTTCTCCCCGTCCCGTACCGCATCGCGGTTTCCGGGCGCGTCCGCCACCACGACCGCGCAGCCTGCGGCGAGGGCCTCGAGGACCGCGAGGGAAGACCCCTCGATCCGAGAGGGCGAGACGTAGACGTCGCAGTCCCGGTAAGCCTCCACGAGCTCCTCAGGCGGGAACGCAAGAGGGCCCAGGCCGTTGTAGGCGGGGCTCAGTTCCTCCACCAGGTGCACGTGCCCGCCAAGACCCAGGCGGTCCACATAGGGGCGGAGGGCTGACGAGCCTCTGTCCACGATGGCGCAGTAGACATCCGGCTCCTCGTCGGCCACAAGGCGCATCGCCTCGAGCAGAAGGTCGAATCCCTTCTTCGGGTGGTTGCGGCCCACGGCCAGCACGAGGGGTGCGCCGTCGGGGATCCCGAGCCGAGCCCGAAACGCTCCGCGGGGACGGTCCTGTGAGAGCCTCCGCGTGTCCACGCCGTTCGGGATGTCGAAGACGGGCTTCGGGCGCGTGAGGATTCGGGCGATTGCCTCCCGCACGGAAGGGCTGATTGCGACCAACCCGTCCGCGCCGTTTGCGGCAGCCCGGATCCCTGCGTCGAGCCGTGGATCCAGCCGTAATCCGTACCCGATCTCAGGCGCGGTCTGGATGTCGGTGCCGTGGAAGGTGAGCACGAAGGGCACGCCGAGGAGGTGGCGGGACCGGGCCAGGGCGGGGCCGAGCGGCAGGGCGAAGTGGAGGTTCAAGACGTCGAACCGGCCCCGCAGCCGCGCAAGCGTTGCCAGCAAGTACAGCTTGCCCAGGCGCTCGCGGCGGTTCAGCAGCGGCAGGGTTCCGGGGAGGAACGTCTCCAAGCGGTAGGGGAGGTAGGGCCGAAGCCGGGCGCTGTACCGTGGAGCCAGGACCGTGACCTCGTGTCCCAGCTCGACCAGGGCGGAGGCCAGGTGGTGCACCACGATCTCCGCCCCGCCCACCTGCGGGAGAAAGCTCGAAGTCAGGAGGCAGATCCTCACGGCACTCCCTCCCCGGGCCGCTGCGCGAGGACGAACCAGCCGATGGCATCTGTGCGGTCCACCCAGTCGAGGAGGCGCGAAGCGGTGAAGAAGGTCACAGTCATGAACAGGTAAAGGCCCATCACGATCAAGTACGCGATGGGCCGGGGAGCCCACTTAAGGGCGCGAGCCGTAGTCTTGCACACTACTTCGGTGAGCCGGGCCCCGCAGAGGGCAAACACCCCACCGATCCGCTCCATCCGGAGGATCTGCAGGCCCGCGCGTTCGGCGAGGAGCGCGAGGCCGTAGCGGGTGAACCGGAAGTAGTCGTGGGGCTCGTAGTGAAGGTTCCAGCACATCGGCGTGGTGAGGAGGAGGAGCCCACCAGGCTGAAGCACGCGGTAGATCTCCCGGAGTACGGTCTCTGGGTCAGGACAGTGCTCGAGCACCTCGGTGCAGAGCACGGTGTCCGCCGTGCCGTCGCGGAACGGAAGACGCTCGACCGATCCGATCACGTCGGGGCGTCGACGGGGATCAAGGTCCATGCCGACGTATCGCTTGGCACCCAGGAACAGGAACCGGTAGGGGCGCTCTCCGCATCCGAGGTCGAGCACGGTTCCGCGTACCTGCGGAGCCACCGTGCGGATCTTCTCCCGCAGGAGTTTCTTAGGGATGAAGTACGGGTAGACCGAGAGGAGGTCGAGGTCGTGAGACTTCACCCACGCGTAGAGTCGGGCGCGCACGGTCACCGGCCCTTCCTCCCGGTGCGGCCCATGCCAATCCGGAGCCTCCACACCTCGTAGCCCATGGCTCACCCGCTCCCTCCCGCAAAAGCTGCGACCCCTTGCGCCGCGAAGTACCGGACCGTCTCCCGAAGACCCTCGGAAAACGAGACCTCCGGCTCGTAGCCCAGGACCGCCCGGGCCCGGGAGACGTCCGCCAACGTGATGCGCACGTCTCCTGGCCGGGGTGGGGTGTGCCGGACCTCGAGCCGGCGCCCGAGGATCGACTCGAGGGCGGCCACGAGGTCGAGGATCGAGTAGGTGTCCCCGGCTCCCACGTTGAGGACGCCCCCCGCCGCCTCCGGAGCCGTGGCGGCAAGCAGCGTGGCCCGGACCGCGTCGCGGATGTAGGTGAAGTCCCGCGACTGCCGGCCGTCCCCGTGGACCTCCAGGGGCTCGCCCCGCAGGGCCGCGGCGATGAACTTGGGGATGACGGCCGCGTACTCCGAGGCCGGGTCCTGCCGCGGTCCGTACACGTTGAAGTACCGCAGGCTCACGGTCTCAAGCCCATAGAGCTCCCAGAACACCCGGCAGTAGTGCTCGCCCGCAAGCTTGCTCACCGCGTACGGAGAGACCGGGACGGGACGCATCGTCTCGACCTGGGGCACCTCCAGGGAGGCTCCGTACACCGACGAGCTCGACGCGAACACCACCCGCCGCACGCCCGCCTCTCGCGCCGCCACGAGTAGGTTGAGGGTGCCCGTGACGTTCACCTCGTTCGTGGAAAGGGGATCTGCGACGGACCGGGGTACCGCCCGCAGGGCCGCCTCGTGGATCACCACCTCCACGTCCGCACACGCCCGCCTCAGGACCCCGAGGTCCCGGATGTCGCCCAGGATGAGCTCGCAGCCGTCCGCCACCATCACGGGCTCCCCCGCAGGCGGCCGGTCGATCGACCCCCGCGGAAGGCCCAGGGCGTCCTCGAGGTTTGAGAGGCGACCGGTGCTGAAGTCGTCGAGCACCCGCACCTGCTCCCCACGTCGGTGCAGCTCTTCGACCACGTGGGACCCGATGAACCCGGCTCCGCCGGTGACTAGGTATGCCATTCGACTCCCTCCGGGCCGAAGGAAAGGCGGTTGCGCAGCGGGCTACCCGGCTCGAGCACCGAGAACCCTTCTGCCAGGAGCCGCTGCGCAAGCCCCATGCCCCGGCCGTCCACCACGACGGGCCGCCGTACGCGGCGCCGGATCTCGTGCCAGTCCAGGTCGCGGTATTGGGGCCAGTCCGTGAGCAGGAGCACCGCGTCCGCGCCCCGTACGGCCTCGTAGGGGTCCGGAAAGCAAGCGAGGCTTGGGAGCTTACGGCGCGCGGCCTCCGTGGCCACGGGGTCGTGGGCCCGCACCGTTGCCCCCCGGGCCAGCAGCCGCTCCGCGACGGCGAGGGCCGGGGACTCCCGGACGTCGTCCGTGCCGGCCTTAAACGACAGTCCCAGCACCGCCACGGTCTTCCCGCTGAGCCCCCCGAGCAGGACCTCCACCCGGTCCACGAACCGCCGGCGCTGGGCCTCGTTCACCCGCAGCACCGCCTCCAGTAGCACCGGCTCCACCAGGTACTCCCGGGCAAGCTCCACGAGGGCCCGCACGTCCTTCGGCAGGCACGACCCGCCAAACCCGATTCCCGCTTTGAGGTAATGGGGGCCGATGCGGGGATCGAGCCCGATTCCCTCCGTCACCGTGCGCAGATCTGCCCCCACGTGCTCGCAGACCGCGGCCACCTCGTTGATGAAGGAGATCTTCGTGGCTAAAAACGCATTGGAGGCGTACTTGATCATCTCCGCGGTCGGAGGGTCCGTGAGGAGCACGGGAGCCCCCAGCGGCTCAAACAGGGCCCGCAGGCGCCGCGCGGCGAAGGAGCTCCGGGTTCCGATCACCGTCCGGTGGGGATGGAAGAAGTCCTCCACCGCGTTGCCCTCCCGCAGGAACTCCGGAGTACACGCCACGTGGAACCCCAAGCTGCCGTCGAGCCGGCGGGCCACCCGGTCCGTGGTGCCAACCGGGACCGTGCTCTTGATGGCCACGATGCGTCCTCCGCCCCGAAGCTCGCCGAGACGGTCCACGACCTCCTCGAGGGCCGAGAGGTCCGCCTCCCCGTTGCGGCCGGGCGGCGTCCCGACCGCGCAGAACACCACCTCCGCGCCCTCCGCCGCCTCCCGGAGTTCCCCGGTGAACTGCAGGCGGCCTTCCCGCACCCCTTCCTGGAGGAGCTCCGGGAGGCCCGGTTCGTAGAAGGGACAGCGGCCGTTTCGGACGGCCTCCAGCCGCCCCGGGTCCTTCTCCACGCACACCACCCGGTGCCCCATTCTCGCAAGACAGGCCGCGAGGGTGAGGCCCACATGTCCCGCACCGACTACGCAGATCTCCATCCCTCGAGCCTCCTGGGGTCGAACTCCGGGCGGCCCAGCACCTTCCGGACGACCGGCTCGGGAGCCGTCTCCGCCACGCACCGGTGCACCACGGCCACGAGCCCCACGAGGAGGAAGAAGAAAGCGCCTGCCCGGGCCGCGGAGATGGAGGGGCTGAAGAGGCTGTAGAGACCGTAGCCCAGAAGGCAGTTCTGCAGCCCCGCGATGAGGGGAAAAGCCGAAGAGCCGAAGGCCCGGGCAGTCCGGTACGCCTGCCGGGTGGTTCGCACGAGCACCGCCGCCATCCAGAGGAAGACCAAAAACCCGAAGAGGCCCGTGGTCGTCAGCTGTAGCGCGTACTCGTTGTCCACGCTCCCTAAGGAGACGCTGGCAAGCCCCCACCCGAACACCGGGGACTGCGGGAGGGCCTGAGCGGTGTAGTACAGGGCGGGTTGAAACCGCTGCGGGAGGTTGATACCCGAACCGTACGCCTCGCTGTACTCCACCTCCGCGAAGGCTTCCCGCAGGCTCAGGATCCGGGCTGCCACGTGCTCGGGGAAGAGCGCCGGAACGAGGAACCAGCCGATCGGCAACAGCAACAGGAGGCTCCGCTTTCGGGAGAGGCCTACCAGGAGCAGCATGGCCAAGGTGGAGACCAGGAAGTTGCGGCCGAGGCTAAAGGGGAGCACGTACAGGGAGCCCAGCATCAGGCCCCCGAAGAGGACAGAGGTCCGAAAATGCTGGGAGGCCTCCAAAAACCCCAAGGCGAGCCCCACGTTCAACATGGCCGCAAGCCCCGGCTCGTGGACCGGTGAGCCCTCGGGGCCCAGGGCCATGTGTCCGGTCTCCTGAAACCGCCCGAAGGCGTAGACGTTGAGGGCCGCCAGGGAGGCCATGAAGACATAGGTCATCCGGCGGGCGTCGTCCAGGGTGCGGAGGGTGTCCGTGAGGACGAAGAACAGGAGCACGAGCTCCAGCCGCTTCAGGGCATGGAAGCCGGAGGCGGTCCACGGATGCGTGCTCCAGAGGTTCGCGGTCCCGATGGCCGCCCCCCATAAGGTCGCTGCAACCCCCGCGAGCACGTACAGCACGAGCGGCGCATCGAGCGGAGTTCCCTCTCGCGCCTGCGCGACTCGCCGCAGCGCCCACCCCATCACCAGGGCCACCATCATCAGATCTTCCGGCCGCACGAAGATCCGACCCACGGGCAATTCAGGACCCAGGGCCATCGCGGGCGGGACCCAGAAGAGGGCCGCCCGCGGGTTCAGCACCGCCAAGACGGCGTACGCCCCGCCGATGCCGAGGACCACCACCTCCGCCGGAAGACCGAACATCACCCCTCCGCCGCCCATCGCCACGCGTTCCGCACGGCGAACGCTCCGAAGAGCACGAGGCTCGGGACCATGGAAAGGGCGTACCGGGAGGCCCCGCTGAAGAGGAGGGCCATGAGGTTCGTGAAGACCACGAGCCACCCCAGGAGCCCCACCGCCTTGCGCCGCCTCCAGGCGAGGACCCACCCTGCCGCCGCCGCGAGGTAGAGGAGCACCTGGTAGACGGCCACGGCGAGCGGCACGCGCAACTCCCCTTCGTCCATGGCCCGGGAAAACCCATACAGCCGGGCCAGCTTGCGGCCCAGCAGCCGCAGGTAGTCTCCCGGGTGCTCCGCGATCCACCGGAAGGCCTCCCGGAGGTACAGGGCGTTCTCCTCCGCAACGCCCAGGTCCCGCCACCCGTAGTGTCCGTCGTCCGGAGGTCGGTCCCCCGTCCACGTCTTGCGGGTGGGCCACACGAGCCCTCCGTCCGCGTGCGGGTTATTCCCCGCCCAGAACACCATGGCCCCGTTGCTCTGCACGGGCACGAAGGCCCGCAGCACGAGGGCGTTCCGCACCGTCCAGGGGAGGAGCACCAGGACGCAGCCCAGTCCCACGAATCCGAAGACCCGGTAAAACCGAGGCTTCTGCACTCCGAACCGCAGCCCGGCCCACAGGAGGAGGAAGGGCAAAAACCCGAGATACACCGCCCGGGCCAACGCTCCAAGCCCCACCAGGGCGCCAAGACCGACTGCCCTCCCCGGGGAAGGGCGGTCCGCGAGCCGGTAGGCCTGGAGGATTCCCAAAACCAGGAGGGGCAGGAAGAGGTTTTCCGTGAGGTGCAGTCCCGCGAGGTAGGCCGCGGCCGGGTGCACCGCGAGGAGGACGGCACCGAGAAGGGCCGTGGGCTCGTCGAAGACCCTCCGGCCCACCGCGTACAGCACCACGCACCCCGCCGCCCCAAGCAGGACCTGGACGATCCGCACCCAGACCGGGGATCCGAACACCGCGTATAGGGCCGCGAGGAAGAAGACATAGAGGGGCGGGGTGCTGGCCACGGGCTCGCCGTCGAGCGCATACCCCCGGCCCTCCAGCAGGTTCTGGGCGAGGGTCATGTGGATGCGGCTGTCGGAGGCGGGCTCCGCGACGGCCGGGGTGGACCAGCCTACGGTGAGGCTCACCACGGCAAGCCGCACGAGGAACGCCACGAGGAAGACCCCGGCCGGGGCGACGAAGGGCCCCGCCCACAATCCCGCAAGCGGCAGGGGTCGGGTGCCGGTCACAGCCGCACCACGTGGGGGGCGCGGAAGTCCCGGAGGGCGTTGCGGGTGTCGATCACCAGCCGCGCCCGCTCCGCCACCCACCGGTAGTCCACTCCCGTGTGGTCCGTGGCGATGATGACGCAGTCCGCCCAATCCAGCACCTCGTCCGTGAGCGGCACGGAGGTGAGCGTCTCACCGGGGTTGGGGAGTGACACCTGCGGGACGTAGGGGTCGTGGTAGCGGACCTTCGCCCCCCGCTTCTCCAAAAGCTCCAGGATCTTGAGGGCCGGGGACTCCCGGGCATCCGAGACGTCCTTCTTGTAGGCCACGCCCAGGATCAGGGCTTTGGCACCCTGCAGGGTCTTCCCCTGTGATCCGAGGGCCATGGTGGTCTTGGAGACCACGTAGTAGGGCATGCTGTCGTTGACGGCAGCCGCCAGCTCGATGAACCGGACGTGGAAGTCGTACTCCCGGGCCTTCGCCGCGAGGTAGTAGGGATCGATGGGGATACAGTGTCCGCCGACCCCCGGCCCCGGGTAGAACGGCATGAACCCGTAGGGCTTGGTGGCCGCGGCCTCGATGATCTCCCACACGTCGAGCCCCATGCGGTCGCACAGGAGGGTCAGCTCGTTGACGAGCGCGATGTTCACGTTGCGGAACACGTTCTCGTACACCTTCACCATCTCCGCCACCGTGGGGCTGCTCACGGGGACCACCCGGTCGACGAACTGGGCGTAGAAGCCGCAGGCCACCTCGGTGCAGGTCGGGGTGCACCCGCCCACCACCTTGGGTACCTCCCCCAGGCGGTAGCGGCGGTTCCCCGGATCGATGCGCTCGGGACTGAAGGCCAGGTAGAAGTCCAGCCCGACCCGAAGGCCTGAGCGCTCCAGCAGGCGGTAGCGGCGGTTCCCCGGATCGATGCGCTCGGGACTGAAGGCCAGGTAGAAGTCCAGCCCGACCCGAAGGCCTGAGCGCTCCAGCAGGGGCCGGAGCACCTCCTCCGTCGTCCCCGGGTACGTGGTGCTCTCCAGAACCACGAGCCGGCCGGCGCGCAGCACCGGCCGGATCCCCTCTGCGGCCCGGTACACGTAGCTGAGGTCCGGCTCCTTGCTCCGGGTGAGGGGGGTGGGCACGCAGATGAGGAGGATCTCGGCCTCCGCGAGCGCCTCGTACTGGGTGGTGGCCGTGATCCGGCCCGAGCGGACGAGAGGCTCCAGGCGGCTGGTGTCCACGTCGTCGATGTAGGAACGGGCCGCGCGGACCTGCTCCACGCGGTCCGCATCGACGTCCACACCCACCACCCGAAACCCCGCCTCTGCCACGGCCACCGCGAGGGGAAGGCCCACGTACCCGAGTCCCACGATCCCCACGTGGGCGCTCCGGTTCCGGATGCGGTTTAGCAGGTCCGGCTGCGAGGCCACGAGGCCCATCCTCTCCACCTCCGGCTCACGCCCTACCCAACGGCCACCCGTTCCGCTTTTGGGGCGGCCGGAAGAACTGGTGGTGATAGAAGTACGTGTCTACGTGCTCCGGGCTGACCTTGTTGACCACCACGCCCACCAACTTCGCACCGGTCCGGTGGAGCTGCACCCGCACCAGCTCCTCGATCCCCCGCGGCGGCCGACCCGCCTCCACCACCAGCAGCACCCCGTCGCAGAGGGGCCCGAGGGTGTAGGCGTCCGCGAAGGCTCCGGCCGAGGCCACGTCCACCAGGACCACGTCGGCCCGGTCCCGGAGCTGCCGCAGGAGGGGGTCCAGCTGCCGCGGGTTCAGGAGCCTGCCGGGATCCGGGACGCTGCCGCCCGCGGGCAAAAGCCACAGGTTGGGCTCGACCTGCACCAGGACCTCCTCCACCCGCGCGGACCCCAGCAGCACCTCCACGAGCCCCCGGCCGTTCTGCACGCCCAGCAACCGGTGCATCGCGGGCCGCCGCAGCATCGCGTCCACCACCACCGTGCGGTCTCCCATGTCCGCGCAGGCCCGGGCCAGGTTCATCACCACCGTCGAGGTCCCCTCCCGGGGTTTGGTGCTGGTCACGGCGAGCACCTTCGGTGGGTTAGCGCCGTTCGCGCTGAAGAGGCTCGCCCGGAGCATCCGGTAGCCCTCGTCGAAGGGCGGGTTGTGCTTGGGGATGGCTCCCAGAGCCGGCAGGCCGAGCAGGCGCTCCGCCTGCTCCGGGGTCTTCAGCCGGTTGTCGGTGTACTCCGCGAAGAGCACAAGCCCCACCCCGCCCACCAGTCCCAGCAGGGCTCCCGCGAGCCCCCGCATCGGCCGGTTTCCGAGGGGCGAGGTGCGGTGGGCCATCCGGGCGAGCTCCACCACCGTGAGGGTTCCGACCGCCTGGAACTCCTGCTCCCGCACCCGGATGTCCATCAGACGCTGCTGGAGGGTGGTGTACTGCTGCTGGAGGATCTGGACGTTGCGCTCTAGCCGTGCTTCCTCCAGCTCGTAGCGGGACCGGATCGGGATCTCCTGCTGGATCGACCGGCTCAGCTGCCTGAGGGCTTCTCTCCTCGCGAGGAGGACGAGCCGCCGTGTCTCCAGGTTCATCTGGGCCTGGATCAGGCGCTCGTAGGTGGGATCCGGCTGCGCGACCCGCGCGGGAGGGACCACCTGCGGGCTCGGGGAGGGAAGGGGGGAGAGGGACGCGGGATCGATGGGGAACCGGTGCTCGAATTCCCCCTGCCGGACCGTGACCGCGTCCGGCTCCACCGCCACCACCCGGAAGCCCTCCACCACGTCCCCGGCCCGGGCGAAGTAGGTGCGCTCCGCGGCCTGGAGGATCGCAAGCCGGGTCCCGTCGAGCATCACGGTGCCCGTCGCCCGGAAGGGCACCACCGGTGGGGATGGGGCGGGCTGAGGCCGGCTGGCGAGGTGCCGCTGGATCTGCTCTCGCACCAAGCTCAGCTCCGTCTCCAGTTCCCGGAGCGAGAGGTCGATCCGGGTGACCTCGTCTTCCAGCGCGCCCATGGCGTTGACCCGGTCGGGCACCCGGGTGTAGAGCCGGCGGAGGTTGCGGAACCGCCACAGCTCCTCCTCCGCCTGCCGGAGGCTAGTCTCCATGTCGGCCACCAGCTTCTCCACGAACTCCCGGGCGAGGGTCACCCCCCGTCGGTTGATCTCCCGGTGGAAGGCGGAGGCGGTCTCCGCCACCGCGTTCACCAGCCGCACGGCCTCCTGCTCGGAGCTACCGGTGGCGGAGACCCGGATGAGGTCGCTCCCGGGATCCCGCTGCACCCGGATCCGGTCCACGAGCTGTACAGGAGTTAAGGAGAGACCGAGGCCCCGGATCACCCGCTCCGCCACCGTGAGGCTGCGCAGGAGGTCCACGGCCAGGGCCCGCTGTTGCTCCGCGCTGCGGTCCCGGCGGGTGCCCGCCACGAAGTCCGAGACGCGCTGGTCCTCCGGCGGGGCCGTGGTCAGGGTGGCCGTGGCGACGAACTCCGCGGGCCGCGGACGCTCCAGCAGCGCCGCCGCGACCGCGACGCCGAGCGCGAGACCGAGGATCAGCCAGCGCCGCCGCCGCAGGATCCGGTAGTAGGTCCAGAACTCCATGTCGCTCCTTTCCGCGCGGACCTCAGTCCGGCTCGCGTTCTTCGGTGAGGATGAGCCAGGTCTCCCGTTCTCCCGCGCGCGTTCGGGGGAGGTAGAGGCCCTTGACGGCCCAGATGGACGCCTGCCACACGAGCCGCAAGCCCACAGGACAACAGCCCCGCTTCAGCACCTCTGGATCGGGGAAGAAGATGGTTCGCCTAACCTCCATGGACCTCCCCGTTCCCCTGCGGGGAGCGCTCTCCAGGACCGGGTCGGAGGTGCCAGCCGTTGCGCAGCACGTAGGCGACGGCCTGCGTCCGGTTGCGGGCCCCGATCTTCCTGAAGATGGACCGGATGTGGCTTTTGACCGTGGTGGCGCTGAGGTACATGCGGCTCGCGATCTCCCGGTCCGTCGCCCCTTTGGCCATCTGGAGCAGGATCTCCAGCTCCCGGCTCGTGAGCCCGCCCATGGCGGTGCCGTTCTGGTCTTGCCGCTCCCGAAGGAGCATCCGGAACCGCTCCACCAGCTGCCGGGCGATGCGGGGGTGCATGAGGGTGCGGCCGCTGGTGACCCCCTCGATCGCCCGCACCAGGTTCTCAATGTGGATGTCCTTCAGCACGTACCCCGTAGCCCCGGCCTCGATGGCCCGGAAGGCCCGCTCCTCGTCCGCCCACTCCGCGAGGACGATCACCTCTACTTCAGGAAGCCGGCTCTTGAACAGGCGGATGGCCTCCACGAGGTCCAGGCCCGGCATCTCCTGGTCGATGAGCACCACGTCCGGCCGCAGGGCCTCCAGGAGCTCGTAGGCTTCCTGGGCGCTGGCCGCCTCACCCACCAAGTCGATGTTCTCCCGCTGCTCCAAGAGACTCCGCAGCCCCTGCCGGACCAGGGTCGTATCGTCTACTACGAGGACCCGTAGCTTCTCCACGGCCCGCTCACCCGATCGTGATCGTTTGGAGGAGGCTTTCCGGGAGCGCCTCTCCGCCTCCTCCGTTCAACCGGACGGTTTGCGGCCTCTTTTGGGGGAGGGGGTTCCTCCATTTGAACGAGTTTTCGGGTAATCCAGGGGGGGACGGGTAGGAAAACCCCCCGCTTTTGGGTACTTTTATGGTAAAGCGGTCCGGACGCCGCTCCCCTGCGTCCTCCTTCGTCGCGGTTCATACGCACCTAGAATCGGCCTTCCGTCTTCCTTGGACTCCGGGCCGGGTCATGGAGGGACGCGTTGACGGAGCGGGAGCTCGTGGCCTACCGGATGCGGATCTGGGAGTGCCTGGAGGCCGAGGATGCGGAAGCCGTTCGGGAGGGGATCGGACGGGTCCTCGCGGAGGCGGTTGGGGCAGAGGGGGTGGTGGAGGGAGGAGATGAGGCCTTCCGCACGGCCCACCGGGTCCGGCTTCCCTCCGGCCGGGTTCTCCGGGTGGTTCGGGCGCGCCCGCTCTCCCGGCAGGAGAGGCGCACCCTCCGGATCTTGGGGCGGGAGGCGGAGCGGGTTTTCGCGGTCCTGGATCGGGTGAAGGCCGCGGTCGAAGGGGAGCGGCACCGACAGGCGGTCTGGCTCCACCAGGGTCCGGCCCAGGCCCTTACCGACGCCCTCCTGGCCCTCCGGCTATACCGCCAGGGGGCGGCGTCCGATGCGGCACGGGAGTTGCTCGACCAGGCGGTGGAGCGGGTGCAGCGGGCGGTGGAGGAGGTCCGGGGAAGGATCCGGGCCCTAAAATCGCCCGATGCCGCGTTTGTGGGGATAGACCAGGCCGTGCGGGCGACGTGGGAGCAGGTGCGGCCGATGACCCAGGCGCGCCTCGTGCTGGACCTGGAGCACTCCGGCCCCCTCCCCCTTCACGTGGAGGAGGGGATCGCCGCGGTGGCGTGTGAGGCCATCACGAACGCGGCCCGGCACGCACGGGCCAGCCGCATCGAGGTCCGGCTGCGGCGGGTGCGGGGGGCCGTGGTACTGGAGGTTTGGGACGACGGAAGGGGGATGGACGGCTCAGGCCTGCGCCGCACCAAGGGCTCCTTCGGGCTTGCCCTCATGCGGGAGCAGGTGGCACGCCTGCGGGGCCGCCTTCGGATCCGCAGCGGCCCGCAGGGGACCCGGGTGCGGGTGGCGGTTCCGCTCGGCGTCCGGGCCTTGGAAACGGCCTGAAGCGGTTCGGCACGAATTCTGCGGGTGAGGGGCAGCGTGCCCATTCGTGTTCTGCTCGTGGACGACCAAGTGCTGACCCGGCAAGGGCTTCGGGCCCTCCTGAGTCGGGAGCCCGACATCGAGGTGGTGGCGGAGGCCGGGAGCGGGCAGGAGGCGGTAGAGCTCGCCCTGCGCTGCCGACCGGACGTGGTGCTCATGGACGTGGTGATGGAGAACGGCGACGGCATCGAGGCCACCCGGGCCATCAAGCAGCGCTGCCCTGAGACCCAGATCCTCATCCTCACCGTGTACGCGGACCACGAGCTCTTCCGCAACGCGGTGCGGGCGGGGGCGGTCGGCTACGTGCTGAAGGACATCTCTCCCCAGAACCTGGTGAACGCCATCCGGGCGGTCCACAGCGGCAAGACCATGGTGAACCCCGCGATCGTGCGCCGGCTGGTGGAGGACCTCCAGCGCCAGACGGACTGGAACGCCCCGGGAGCCCACGGCCTCACGGAGCGGGAGATCGACGTGCTCCTGGGCGTCGCCGAAGGCCTTTCCGACAAGGAGATCGCCGCCAAGCTGTTTTTGGCGGAGTCCACGGTGAAGACCCACCTGCGGTCCATCTACCAGAAGCTGGGGGTGCGCAACCGGGCCCAGGCGGCCGCCTGGGCCGTGGAGAAGGGGCTGGTGCATCGGGGGCCGGTCCCGGAGGTCCGGGTTGTCTCGGGCTCGGGCCGAGCCCAGAAGGTCCGGTAGCCCCCAGGCCCGTCTTCCCTGGTATACTGGGGAGGGCGGGCGCTTAGCTCAGCGGGAGAGCGCCGCTCTGACGCAGCGGAGGTCGGAGGTTCAAGTCCTCCAGCGCCCACCAACCGACCCTCCCCCAGGTACCGTCTGGGTGGTGCTCTGTGCCTACAACGAGGCCGAAAACCTCCCGGAAGTCCTGGCAGACCTCGACGCGGTGACCCGCACCGTCCCCCTCCGGGTGGCCGTGGTGGACGACGGGAGCGAGGACGGGACCGGGGAGATCGCGCGGGGCTGGCAGGGCCCCTCCGCGCCCGTGGTGGTGACCCATCCCCGCAACCTCGGCCTCGGGGAGGCCCTCCGCACGGGCCTCCGCACCGTCCTGGAGCGGTGCCGCGACGGGGACGTGGTGGTCACCATGGACGCGGACGGCTCCCACCGTCCCGAGCAGATCCCACACCTCGTGGCGGAGATCCGATCGGGCGCGGACGTGGTCATCGCGAGCCGCTACCGCCGGGAAAGCCGGGTCTGTGGGGTTCCTCCGGCACGCCGGCTGCTGAGCCTCGGGGCGCGGCTTCTGCTCTCGGTGCGGTTTCCCATCCGGGGCGTGCGGGACTACACCTGCGGGTACCGGGCCTACCGGGCGGCGTTGCTCCGCCGGGCTTGGGAGCGCTACGGGGACCGGTGGATCACCTCAGCGGGGTTTGGGGCCACCGCGGAACTCCTGATCAAGCTCAGGCCCCTGCGACCCTCCATCCGGGAGATCCCCATCGAGTTGCGGTACGACCGCAAGCGGGGACCGAGCAAACTCCCGCCCCTCCGGACCGTCGGGCAGTACCTCCGGATTTTGCTGCGTCCTTAGGGAATTCCCCGCGCGCGCAAAACCTCTGGACCGCCGCGTTAGTCTCCGTGGAAGGGTCGGGGGTGATGGTGGTGCGTCAGTCAGGACTCACCCTGCTCGAGGTTCTGGTCTCCCTCCAGGTGTTGACCGTTGCCCTCCTGGCCCTGCTGCCCCTCGTGCAGCTGAGCACCGCGGCCCTGGCCGTTGTCCCGACCGCGTCTGCTCCCGGACCTGCGCGGCTGCGCACCCTGGCCACCCGCTACCTGGAGGCGGAGCTCGAGTACCTGCGGTCGCTTGGGTACGTCCGCTTCCGGTCATCCCGTTGCCGGATGTCCGGCCCGCCTCCCCTTTCTGAACTCAGGCGGGTCCCCGGGGACGACCTAGACGGGGAACCGCGCCTGCCACGGGAGTTCTTCGCCGCGGAGGTCGAGGTCGCCGACGAGCCCGTGGCGGGATCCGTACCGGACGGGTGCGGGCCGCGGCGCATCGTGGTTCGCCTGTACCGGACGGAGGAGGACGCGGAACGCGGCAACGCCTTCGCCCACGCCACACTCCTCCTCGCGCGGAGGTGAAGGGTGCGCACCCGCGAATCCGGCCTCACCCTCACGGAGCTCCTGGTGGCCCTGAGCCTGCTGGGCGTGGTCCTGGTCTGCTGTGCTGCGGTCCTGAGCACCCTCTTCCGGGCCTGGCAAGCCGGTACGGCCCTCGCGGAGGAGCACCAGGCCGCCCGCTTGGTCCTGGACTGGATGGTCCGTCGGCTGCGGATGGCAGACCGTTTCCTGGAGGCCGTCCCAAGCGCCGTGGCCTTCGAGGCGGACCTCACCTCCCTCCCGGGCCCTGAGGTGCACCGGTTCTGCCTCGATGAGGGGCGGGGGGTCCTGCGGGAGCAGATCGGAGGGGACGTCTCCTCCACCTGCAGCCGGGGAGGCCCACTCAACGCGTGGGAGGGAGCGCGGGGCGTGCGGGTTCAGAGCCTTCTGTTCACCTACTTCGACGGGGAGAACCGAACGCTTGGGCCTTCTGACCTGGGGCGGATCGCCCGGGTGCGGGCGGAGGTGGTCTTCGATCGCAACCGGTCAGGCCACTTTGAGCCGGAAGAGGACCTCGTGTTACGGGGCGAGGCCGCGGTTCGGGGAGGTCGGTGATGCGAGCGGTTGTCCGAGGCGAGTCTGGGGTGGCCATGGCCCTGACCCTGATGACCCTGGTGGTGCTGTGGACGGTTTCCGCGGCGCTTGTGGCCGTGGTCCGCCACGAGTACCGGTCCGCGGCCCTGGCCCTTGAGGCCCAGCAGGCCCTGTGGCTTGCGGAATCAGGTGTGGAGCGGGCGGCCTTCGAGCTCGGCCGGGACCCGGACTGGACGGACGCCCGGGGTGCTACGGCCCTCCTGAACCCTTCCGGCGGATGGGCCTTGCTGTGCCTAGACCCGGAGGCAGAGGTAGGGTGCAGAGCCCCTGCGGAAGAGGTCGCGTTCCCCGCGGACGGGCCTTCCGGACGGATCACGGTACGGTGGCGGCCTGCCAGCTGTTCCGGGTGCGTGGAGGTCCAGGCCTGGGGCAGGACGCAGAAGGCGGTACGGTCCGTGACGGCCCTGCTCCGGCGGGAAGCGGAGGGGGTCCGGGTCGTGGCGTGGCGGGAGGAGCTGTAATGCGGGGCGCGACCCTCCTCGAGCTCGGCCTCACCTTGGCCATCCTGGGGATCCTCGTGACTCTGGCGTTCTCCAGTTTCGCTCATCTGCGCTCGGACCGGCTTGCGGAAGGGGTGGCGTGGGAGGTAGCGCAGGTCCTGCGGCACGCCCAGCAGGTGGCGGTGGCCCGTAGCGGAGCGTGGCGGGCCGTGCGCGCGGCCTTCACGGACCGGGTGGAGGTCCGGGGCGTGTTGCCTGACGGAACCGAGACGGAGGTGGTGGCGTCCACCGACCGGTTCCCAGCCGGGGTAGAGGTGATTCCCCTCGGCCGTCCCGTCGTGGAGTTCTCCCGCTCCGGCTCTCCGACTCCGGGCTCCAACCAGACCATCGAGGTACGGGCCGGGGCCTCGGTCCGGTACGTGGTCGTAGGTGCGCAGACGGGCCGGGTGCGCATCAGCCGCACCCGGCCCTAGCCCCCTCTTCCGGCTATACTGGAAACGGACATTCCTCAGCATGGACCTTGGGTCCGGAGATGGGTGGGATGGAAGGATGGTGCCGGCTTCCGAGCTGCGGTCTGGGATGGTGATCCGGCTGGAGGGGGAGCTCTTCCGGGTCATCACCGCCTCCTACCACGCGGGCGGCGGGCAGATGGGCGGGGTGACCCACGCCAAGCTGCGCAACACCCGCACGGGAGCCATCCGGGAGGTGCGATTCCGGGCGGACGAGCTGATCGAGGACGTGCAGACCAGGCGCCGGAACATGCAGGTGCTCTACCAGGACGGCGAGGCCACCCACTTCATGGACACGGAGACCTTCGAGCAGATCAGCATCGAGAACACCCGCCTGGGCCCCACCGCCGCCTACCTGCGGGAGGGCATGACCGTGCCCGTGGAGTTCTCCGACGGCGAGCCCGTGGGCGTGGTGTTCCCGGACGTGGTGGAGGTCCAGGTCGTCGAGACCGCCCCGCCCAGCCGCGCCGTCGGCACGGAGAACGTGTGGAAGGAGGCGAAGCTGGAGAACGGCCTCGTGATCCTGGTCCCGCCCTTCATCGCGCCCGGAGAGTGGATCCGGGTGGACGTGGAGACCGGGAGCTACGTGGAACGGGCCAAGCGCAAGCCCCGCAGCTAAGTGCTCTTCCCTTAAAATATCTCCATGGGTGCTGCGATTCGGATCTGCCTGACCCCTGAAGAGGACCGGAGGCTACTGGAGCTCTCGGAGAACCCGG
>FWWM01003929.1_pt1 | contig 35365 bp, 29 predicted proteins | sample 2228351 | NCBI WGS metagenome assembly FWWM01 (sample SAMEA103939774, study PRJEB20133) | metagenome
CTGCTGATCATTGCCGAAGACGTCGAGGGCGAAGCCCTGGCCACCCTGGTGGTCAACACCATCCGCGGCATCCTGAAGGTCGTCGCCGTCAAGGCGCCTGGCTTCGGCGACCGCCGCAAGGCCATGCTGGAAGACATCGCCATCCTGACCGGCGGCAAGGTGATCGCCGAGGAAGTCGGCCTGACCCTGGAGAAGGTGACCCTGGCCGACCTGGGTTCGGCCAAGAGCATCGAAGTGGGCAAGGAAAACACCACCATCATCGACGGTGCCGGCGCTTCGGCCGACATCGAGGCGCGTGTCAAGCAGATCCGCGTCCAGATCGAGGAAGCCACCAGCGACTACGACCGCGAGAAGCTGCAGGAGCGCGTGGCCAAGCTGGCCGGCGGCGTGGCCGTCATTAAGGTCGGTGCCGCCACCGAAGTCGAGATGAAGGAAAAGAAGGCCCGCGTCGAAGACGCGCTGCACGCCACCCGCGCTGCGGTGGAAGAGGGCATCGTGGCCGGTGGTGGCGTGGCCCTGCTGCGTGCCAAGCAGGCCGCAGGCGAGATCAAGGGCGACAACGCCGACCAGCAGGCCGGCATCAGCCTGGTGCTCAAGGCCATCGAAGCCCCGCTGCGCGAGATCGTGGCCAACGCCGGTGGCGAGCCGAGCGTGGTGGTCAACGCGGTCCTGGGTGGCAAGGGCAACTACGGCTTCAACGCCGCCAACGACACCTACGGCGACATGATCGAGATGGGCATCCTGGACCCGACGAAAGTGACCCGCACCGCACTGCAGAACGCCGCCTCCGTGGCGTCGCTGATGCTGACCACCGAGTGCATGGTGGCCGAGGCACCGAAGGACGACGCCCCCGCTGCTATGCCTGGCGGCATGGGTGGCATGGGCGACATGGGCGGCATGGGCATGTAATGGCCTGAGCCGGCTCGAGGGCTTCGGCCCTTGTTCCATGAAAAAACCCCGCGAGTCGCCTCGCGGGGTTTTTTGCTATGGGCCGTACGCGCCGTCGTTTACCTGACGCCTGGGCCGGTGGCGCCATCGAAACCGAGCTGGGCCAGCAGGGGCAGGTCTTCCTGGCTCTCGACGCCCAGCGCAATGACCACGATGCCCAGGGCATGGGCCATGTTGCACAGGCCCTTGAGGAATTCCTGGTTGCCCTCGTTGTCGCTGATGCCCCGGATGTAGCTCGGGTGCACCTTGATGTAGTCCAGGCCCAGGCCGGCGAGCTTGTCGCTCTCGGCGAAGCGCTGCCCGAAGTATTCGATGCCCACCCGGCAGCCCAGTTGCTTGAGGCTGCGGGCCAGTTCCCGGAAGGCGTCGAACTGGCGGAACACGCCGTATTCCGGCACCTCGAACAGCAGACGCTTGCACAGGGCCGGATAGCCCTGCAGCATCTGGATGAGCTGGTGGCGGAAGCCGAAGTCGGCAATGGTCTCGGCCGAGAGGTTGACGGCCACATCCCCCACCCCCGTGCGCAGGTGCTCGATGGCCAGGCGGACCACGCCCAGGTCGATGGGGGCGGTGAGATTGAGGTTGGCGGCCATGGGCATGAAGTCGCCGGCCGAGAGCAGCTGGCCGGAGGCGTCCATCTGCAGCCGGATCACGCCTTCGGAGTGCATCGGTGCGCCGCTGGCCCCCTGGACCACCGGGAAGAACGACAGGCTCAGCTGCCCGCCCGATACGGCCTCGGTCAGCAGGGTGCGCCACTGCTCGGCCGGCACGCTGACCTTGGCGGCACCGTCCTCGACCGCGTGCCAGGTGTTCATGCCCTTGGTGGCGGCCTGTGCCAGTGCCTGGTCGGCGCGCGTCATCAGGTCGCCCAGGCTCTGGTCGCGGTGGTAGCGCACCGCCGCCACGTGAAACAGGTCGGGGAAATCCTTTTCCCACAGGGGGTACCAGTCCTTCATCAGACGGCCGAAGATGTCCTGGGCTGCCGCCGCCGGCGAATCGAAGGTGGGGCAGACGACCGCAAACTCGCCGCCCTTGACGCGGCCCGCGCGCTGACCGATGCGGTCGCGGCCGCTGTCGTACAGCACCTTGCCCAGCTGCTTGAGCAGTTCGTCGGCGCGCTGGCGGCCGAGCTTGGCGTTGAGGTCGTTGAGGAAGGCCAGCCGGACGATCACGAGGCTGCCGACCGAGCCGAACTGCTCGCCGCTGATGATCTCGCGCAGGTGCGACATGAAGTAGTCGCGCGCGGCCAGACCGGTGACGGCGTCGTGGTTGACCTTGTGGCGCAGCGTGTCGAGCCGGGCCGATTCCTCCGCGAACATGGCCTTGAGGCGCCCGACCATGTCGTTCATGGCCCGCGTGACCGCGCGCAGTTCCGGGGTCCGGGGCTCGCCGATGGTGAGGAAGCGGCGCTCGGCGATGGCCTGCGCCTGGTCCACCACGTCGCCCAGGGGCCGGGTGATGATCCTGATCGCCAGGGTGCCCAGCACCCCCGTGGTCAGGCTGCCCAGCAGGAACCACAGCAGCAGCTCGACCGTGCCTTCCCACAGGCTCTTGTAGACGTACTGGTCGTGGCTGGCGAGCGTGAGCGTGCCGAACTGGATCCAGCCGTCCTGGATCAGGGCCCGGCCCGGTTCGGCGTGGATGGGAATGAGGTTGGCGAACCACTGCGGGGCGCCGACGAGTTCGCCCTCGTAGACCTTCTCGACGATGACTTCGCCCGTGGGCGAGGTCACGCGGATGAAGCGGTAGTGCCCGGCGTCGAACTGCGCGGCCACCTGCAGCTCCACGGTGGCGGGGTCCTTCTCCATCTGTGTGAGCGACAGCGCGAGCGAGGTGGCGTTGTCGATGTTCTTGACCTGCAGCTGCTGCTCCAGGTAGTGCCGTGCCGAGAGCACGCTGACCACCAGACTGCCGCCGAAGGCGACGGTCATGACCAGGACGATGGCGATCCACAGTTGCTTAACGAGTGACATGGCGGCGTCTCATCATGAAAATGGGGGGAATCATCACAGGCCTTCCTGTCGCATGCGGTCCAGCACCTCGCGCCAGCGCGACAGGCGGGCCGTCGGGTCGGCGGAGGACTGGGTGGCACCGGCCACCCACAGTCCTTCGCTGTTGAAGCTGAACACGGGGCTCAGGTCGGATCGGCGCGAGGCGGGGCGCACGCTGCCGATCAGGTTGTCGAGGATAACGGGTTCGCCCAGCGGGTCGGCGTAATAACCGAGCACCATGTGGGCCTCGGTCTTGGCGCCGGCGGTGCGGGCCCGCACGTAGATCATACGCAGGCTTTCGTTGGGCACGCCCAGCATCAGCAGCGTCATGTACTTGGCGATGGAGTAGTCTTCGCAGTCGCCCGCGCCCTTGCCCATGGTTTCCAGGGGCGTGGCCCAGTAGTCCTTCTGGCCCCACAGTTCGGGATCAAGCTGATAGAGGATGCGGCGGTTGAAGAAGTCGTTGACCACGCGCAGCTTGTCCTCGATCGCCAGGTCGCGCGACTCGTCCATCAGGCGCCGCCAAGTCGTCACCGTGTCGGCGCCACGGGCACCGTACCGCTCCAGCGCCAGCGCCTGTGTCCTGTCGAGGTTCGGCTGCGCCAGCGTCCAGGTATAGCCCGTCAGGCACAGCAGCATGGCCAGCAGCCAGTACCGCAGGCGCTCATGGCCCGGGCCTGGGAGGGAAAGACGGTGCCGCACCTGCATGGCGTTACTGTAGGGCAGGAGCATGGTGTGTGCTATCCAACACGGACAAAAAGTTTCCGCTGAAAAAACCTTCACTGAAAATGATGCCACTGCTATAGTAGACCAATGTGTACGCAGTCTGGGTGGGCGCGGGAGCCGCGCGTACCCAAAAATACCTAAGAGGTTATCGATGACATACAAGCGTTTGACCGCCGTAGCGGCGGCGGTGATCTGGGCGGCCGGAAGTGCCGCTCAAGCCCAGGCCTTGCCCGAGCCCATGGTTCAGGCCGCCCGCAAGGCGGTGGTGAGCAACCCGGAGGTCCAGGCCCGCTGGCACAACTTCAAGGCCACCACGGCCGAGCGTGACGTGGCCCGCGCGGGCTATCGCCCCCAGGTCGACCTTCAGGCTTCGATCGGGCGCGAGTGGCGCTCCACCGCGAGCGACTACGGTCGCCGCGGCGCGGCGATTTCCCTTAACCAGATGCTCTTTGACGGCTTCTTCACCCGCAACGAGGTCAAGCGCCTGGGGTATTCCCAGCTGACCCGCTACTACGAGCTGCTGGAAGCCTCCGAAACCGCCTCGCTGGAGGCCGTGCGCGCCTATGCCGACGTGGCCCGGTACACGGCCCTGGTCGAGCAGGCCAAGCAGAACTACGTCGAGCATAAGCTCACCAGCCAGCAGATCGAGGAGCGCACCGGCGCCGGTGTCAGCCGCCGTGTCGACCTAGAGCAAGCCACGGGCCGCCTGGCCCTGGCCGAATCCAACCTGCTGACCGAAATCTCCAACCTGCACGACGTCAGTGCGCGCTACCTGCGCATCGTCGGCGAGCTGCCGCCGGTCAAGGTGGCCGAGCTTGCCGAGGGCCTCAAGCTGGCCGGTGTGCCCGGCACCGTCGTGGACGCCATGCGCCAGGGCCTGCCCAACAGCCCGACCATCAACGCCGCCTACGAAAACGTGCGGGCTGCCAAGGCCCAGGTCGAATCGCGCCAGGCCGCCTACATGCCCCGGGTCGACTTCCGTGCCCGCCAGTCCTGGGACCGCAACCTCGACGGCGTGCTCGGCCATTCCCGCGACACCACCGTCGAGGTGGTCCTGAACTACAACCTCTTCCGTGGCGGCGGCGACATGGCGCGCGAGATGGAGGCGCTCGAATTCCAGAACCAGGCCCGCGACCTGCAGGAAAAGGCCTGCCGGGACGTGCGCCAGACCCTGCAGATCGCCTACAACGATGTGGGCCGTCTGCGCGAACAGCTCGACTACCTGGACCAGCACCGCCTGTCGACCGAGAAGGCCAAGGAAGCCTACCGGCAGCAGTTCGAGATCGGCCAGCGCACGCTGCTTGACCTGCTCGACACCCAGAACGAGTATTTCGAGGCCAGCCGTGCCTTCATCAATGCCCAGTACAACGAGTTCATCGCCCAGGCACGTACCCTGGCGAGCATGGGCAAGCTGACCTCGGCGCTGGGCGTTTCCCGCCCCGACCAGCCGAGTGCAGAAGATGTCGGCCAGGACCGTGGCGAGTTGCCGCCCGAGGAACTCTGCCCCTTCGACATGCCGCCTGTGCTGGAGGTCGACAAGGCCAAGATGGTCGAGGCCATGCCGGCGCGCCCCCGTGTGGAGGCACCGCCGCCGGCCGCTCCCGCCGCTCCTGCACAGCCGGTTTCGACCAAGCTGACCCTGTCGTCGGACGCCCTGTTCGATTTCGACAAGGCCGTGCTCAAGGCCGAAGGGCGCAAGAACCTGGATGAGCTGGTGCAGCGCATCAAGGGTGTCCAGCTTGAGGTGGTGATCGCTGTCGGTCACACCGATGCCGTTGGTTCCGACGCCTACAACATGGGCCTGTCCCTGCGCCGCGCCGAAGCGGTCAAGGCCTATCTGGTCAACCAGGGCATCCCGGCCGACCAGATTCGCACCGAAGGCAAGGGCGAGACCCAGCCGGTGGCCAGCAACGCCACCGCCGAAGGCCGCGCCAAGAACCGGCGTGTCGAGATCGACGTGATCGAGGTGGTCAAGAACTGAGGCGGTTCGCCGTCATGCAAAAAGGCCGTGCAATGCACGGCCTTTTTGCTGATGCGTGCCCACCGCAGGGTGGTCAGAGAAAGCCGGCAATGGCGCCCACGTCTTCTGCGAACATTTGTCCTCGTTCGGCCAGGACCAGCTTGCCGTCACGGCCACGGACCAGTGTGATGGGCAGGCCGCGGGGTTTGGGAAACCGCTTGCGCCAGTCCGGGCTGGCCCAGGCCGAAGGAAAGGTGTAGCCGCGGCTTTTCAGGTAGGCACTGGCCAGTTCGGGCCTGCGGTCGATGGACAGGGCCAGCATCTGCAGGCCTCGCGCACGGTTCTGCTGCCACAGGGCCTCCATGCTGGGGCTTTGCATGGCGCAGAACGGGCAGGTGCTGGCCCACCAGTACACCACCAGCACCTGTCCTTCGGAAGCCGCAGGCTGGTAGGTGCCTCCCCCGAGCAGGTCGATGGGGGGCACCTGCAAGGCCGAACCCACGGCCGGGAGATCGGGCGCACGGGCTTCTTCGGCGGCGGCCGATGCCGGTTGGGCCCCGGCCCCTGGCCAGGCGGCCGTCAGGGCCGAGCCGCAAGCGAGGCCCAGCCACTGACGTCGCGAATACGCGGTGTCGGTGTCGCGCGGGCCAGGGGAAGGCGTGGGCGTGGGGGAAAGGGGGTGTGGCGTCATGACAGGTCCAGTTTTTGAATTTTCTTTTGGTTCCGAATATAAGGATTCAGTGTTTATACCGATGGCAGGGCGAGGCTGAGAAGGTAGCCTATGGCTTTTCGCAGACCCTTACCTTCCGGTAGAACCACCCCGAGGAGCCACAGATGAACTTCACCACCACCCGCCGCCAGGCGCTGAAAACCACGGGCGCCATGGCCACGCTCGTCTCGCTGGGCATTGTGACGGCCGAGCAGGCGATGGCCGCTGGTCGCGCCGGCTTTGATGCCAAGAGCCTGGACGATGCCGTCAAGGCCCTCGGTGGCGGCGCAGCCGCCAACGACCAGGTCACCATCGTTTCGCCCGACATCGCCGAAAACGGTGCCGTGGTGCCCGTGGGTGCAGTGAGCAAGCTGCCCAACACGACCGAGATCTACCTGCTGGTCGAGAAGAACCCGACCCCGCTGGCCGCCGGTTTCATGATTCCCGCCGGGACCGAAGCCGACGTGCAGTGCCGCCTCAAGATGGGCCAGAGCACCAACGTGATCGCGCTGGTCAAGGCCGACGGCAAGCTGTTCACGGCCACCAAGGAAACCAAGGTGACCCTGGGCGGTTGCGGCGGCTGATGGCGGCCCGATAGCACAAGCATTCACGAACATTCAATCAGGAGTAAGAATCATGGCAGATCCGATGCGCATCCGTGCCGCCGAAGCAGGTGGAGTGACCACCGTCCGCGTGCTCATGTCCCACCCGATGGAGCCGGGCACCCGCAAGGACTCGGCGGGCAACCTCATTCCGGCGAACTACATCACCGACGTGACGGCCACGCACAACGGCAAGACCGTGCTGACGGCCCAGTGGAGCGGAGCGGTGTCGCAGAACCCGTTCCTGGCGTTCAAGTTCAAGGGCGCGGCCAAGGGCGACAAGGTGCAGGTCAAGTGGAGCGACAACAAGGGCGCTTCGCGCACCGACGAGGCCGCCATCGCCTGATGCGGTCCACTCGATGAAACGGCCAGCCGCCCGGCTGGCCGTTTTTTCCTGAGCATTCATAACCCCAAGGAACACCCATGAGTTTCAGCCGCCGTGAATTCATGCAGGTGCTGGCCGTTGCCAGCGCCGCTGGACTGGCCATCAGCCACAAGGACGTACTGGCCGCCACCCCGGGCGCCGGTGAGCGCCTGTACGACCTGCCCAAGTTCGGCAACGTCAGCTTCATGCACTTCACCGACTGCCACGCGCAGTTGATGCCGATCTATTTCCGCGAGCCGAACGTCAACCTGGGCGTGGGTGAAGCGGTGGGCCGTCCGCCGCACATCGTCGGCGAGCAGCTGCTCAAGTTCTACGGCATCAAGCCCGGCACCGCCCAGGCCCATGCCTTCAGCTACCTCAATTTCGATCAGGCCGCCAAGACCTACGGCAAGGTGGGTGGCTTTGCGCACCTGGCTTCGCTGGTCAAGCAGGTCCAGTCGGCACGCCCGCACGCGCTGCTGCTCGACGGGGGCGACACCTGGCAGGGTTCGGCCACCTCGCTCTGGACCAACGCCCAGGACATGGTCGACGCGTGCAAGCTGCTGGGTGTCGACATCATGACCCCGCACTGGGAATTCACCTTCGGCGCCAAGCGCGTGAAGGAAGTGGTCGAGAAGGACTTCAAGGGCCACATCGACTTCGTGGCGCAGAACGTGACCACGGCCGATTTCGGCGACCAGGTCTTCGCGCCCTACACCATGAAGGAGCAGAACGGCGTCAAGATCGCCGTGATCGGCCAGGCCTTCCCCTACACCCCCATTGCCAACCCGCGCCACTTCGTGCCCGACTGGAGCTTCGGCATCCAGGACGAGAACATGCAGAAGCAGGTCGACGAGGTGCGCGCCAAGGGTGCCCAGGTCGTCGTGGTGCTGTCGCACAACGGCATGGACGTGGACATCAAGATGGCTTCCCGCGTGCGCGGCATCGACGCCATCCTGGGCGGCCACACGCACGACGGCATGCCCGCTCCGGTCATCGTCAAGAACGCCGGTGGCCAGACGCTGGTGACCAACGCCGGCTCCAACGGCAAGTTCCTGGCCGTGCTCGATTTCGACGTGCGCGGCGGCAAGATACAGGATTTCCGCTACAGGCTGCTGCCGGTGTTCTCCAACCTGCTGCCCGCCGACAAGGAGATGCAGGCCCTCATCGACAAGGTGCGCGCCCCCTACAAGGACAAGCTGGAAGAGAAGCTGGCCGTCTCCGAAGGTGCGCTGTACCGCCGTGGCAACTTCAACGGCTCGTGGGACCAGGTGATCATCGACGCCCTGATGGAAGTGCGCGGCGCCGACATCGCCTTCTCGCCGGGCGTGCGCTGGGGCACCAGCCTGCTGCCGGGCGACACCATCACCTACGAGCGCATGATGGACCAGATGGCCCTGACCTACCCAGCCACCACGCTCAACGAGTTCACCGGCGCCGAGATCAAGACCATCCTGGAAGACGTGGCCGACAACATCTTCAACCCCGATCCCTACTTCCAGCAGGGCGGCGACATGGTGCGCGTCGGTGGTCTGGAGTACAGCTGTACCCCGAACGCTCCCATGGGCCAGCGCATCAACAACATGATGCTCAAGGGCAAGGCCATCGACGCCGACAAGAAGTACAAGGTGGCGGGTTGGGCCTCGGTCCAGGAAGGCGTGCAAGGCACGCCGATCTGGGACGTGGTCTCCGGCTACCTGCGCGACAAGAAGGTGATCAAGCAGGTCAAGATCAACACGCCGAAGCTCATCGGCATGGAAGGCAATCCGGGTATCGCACTCTGATGTCCTCTGCCCCGATCCGTCCTTGCCGGGCGGTTCGGGGGCGATCAGCAAAAAACCCGCCTCGGCGGGTTTTTTGCTGTCGGCGCCGTTTCCTGAACTCAGGCGACGGGGAATGTGCCGGGCAGCAGGATGTCCTTGCCCACCGTGTTGATGTCGGTGCGGCCGCAGAATGCCATGGTCAGGTCCAGCTCCTTGTGGATCAGTTCCAGCGCCTTGCTCACGCCGGTTTCGCCCTGGGCACCCAGCGCGTAGGCCATGGCGCGACCGATGTAGGTGCCCTTGGCGCCCAGCGCGATGGCCTTGAGCACGTCCTGGCCCGAGCGGATGCCGCCGTCCATGTGGATCTCGATGCGGCTGCCCACGGCGTCGACGATGGCCGGCAGCGCCTCGATGCTGCTTTGTGCCCCGTCGAGCTGGCGCCCACCGTGGTTGGAGACGATCAGCGCGTCGGCCCCGGAGTCGGCCGCCAGCTTGGCGTCTTCCACGTCCTGGATGCCCTTGAGGATCAGCTTGCCGCCCCAGCGCTTCTTGATCCACTCCACGTCGCCCCAGTTCAGGCGCGGGTCGAACTGCTCGGCGGTCCAGGCCGACAGGTTGGCCATGTCGGTCACGCCCTTGACGTGTCCGACGATGTTGCCGAACTGGCGCCGGGGCGTGCCCAGCATGCCCAGCGCCCAGCGTGGCTTGGTGGCGATGTTGAGCATGTTGGCCAGGGTGAGCTTCGGGGGTGCCGACAGACCGTTCTTCAGGTCCTTGTGGCGTTGGCCGATGATCTGCAGATCCAGCGTGAGCACCAGGGCCGAGCAGTTGGCGGCGCGGGCGCGTTCGATCAGGCGCTCGATGAAGTCGCGGTCGCGCATCACGTAGAGCTGGAACCAGAACGGGTGGCCGTCGGTGCCTTTGGCCACGTCCTCGATCGAGCAGATGCTCATGGTCGAGAGCGTGAAGGGGATGCCTGCCTTCTTGGCCGCGCGCGCGGCCAGGATCTCGCCGTCGGCGTGCTGCATGCCGGTCAGGCCGACCGGGGCAATCGCCACCGGCATGGCCACGTCCTGGCCGATCATCCGGGTGCGCGTGCTGCGGCCTTCCATGTTCACCGCCACGCGCTGGCGCAGCTTGATCTTCTGGAAGTCCTCCGTGTTGGCGCGGTAGGTGCTCTCGGTCCAGGAGCCGCTGTCGGCGTAGTCGTAGAACATGCGCGGCACGCGCTTTTGCGCCAGTTGGCGCAGGTCTTCAACGTTGGTGATCACGGGCATGCACGGTCTCCTGTGGGGCGGTAAGGTGCCGGGATGTTAGCGCGAGCGCCCGCCGCCGGGTGTGAAAGCAGGTGACAGCACCGTGAAAAAAATTGTGCTGGGGACCGGCTCTCAGGCCGGGGTGGTCAGCTGCAGCTCACGCTGCCGCAGCCGCTCATGGTGGCCGGGCGCACCCGCGCCGGATCGGCCAGCGTCTCGGTGCGGGTGTCGAAACCCACGGACTGCAGGTGCTGCGCCAGGCCGGCGTCCATGCTCTGTGCGTGCATGGGAAACCATTCGGCCAGGGCATCGGCCATGCGCGAGATGATCTCGGCATCGCCCTGCAGGTAGTGCGTCTCGACCGCCCGCATGGTTTCCAGGATGCTCTGGTGCTGCAGGGTGTGGCAGTTCTCGGCCGTGAACCCCGTGGCCAGCATCCAGCGGTCTTCCTGCTCGAAGTGCTCGACCGTGTGGGCCAGCAGTTCACGGTACAGGGGCAGTTGCTCGGCATCCGGCAGGGCGCGCACCTGCGCGAGCAGTGCGACGAAGGCCTCGTGCGTGGCGTCCATGCGCGCGTCTCCGACCTGAAGTTCCGCGCTCCAGGGCAGGTCGGGAACAACCGGGAATTCGTCCGGCGGGGCGGCGGCGGTGGCGGGCGACGACACGGGGATCAACTCTCGAAAGGCAGGGGCATGTTGCGCAGGTCGCGGCGGGTTTCGACCAGCACCAGCGGGCCTTCGTCCAGCACCACGGCCGGCTTGGGTTCGCGCGGCACGTGGATGGGCTTGGGCTCGGCGGCAATGGCGGCCTGGACCTGGGCCACTTTCTCGCTGTCGGACTGGATCCACTCCAGGCCGGCCTCACGGGCCAGACCGGCGAGTTGCTCCACCGAAAGCACGAAGGGTTCGGCCTTCGCGGCCACCACGACAGGGGGCTGCGGCGTGGCGGGTGCCTCGACAGGCAGGGTGGTCGCGACGGGGGACGGTACTGCGGGAGCCGGCGTCGACGGGGCTGCGACGACCGCGTCAGGACTGCCAGCCACCGGGGCGCTGTCGAACAGCGGCGCCTGGGCCGCAGCGGCGGCGGTGGTCGGCATCGTGAAGTACGACGGGCGGGCCGGGGTGTCGTCCTGCGGCGCTTCGGACGGCTGGTCCGCATCGGCCGAGGCGTTGGCATTCGTTTCAGCCGTTTCGGCATCCTCGGGGCGGTTGCGGCGCTCGCGACCGTAGCGGTCGCGTCGTCCCCGTTCGCGGCCGGGGCGTTGGGCCGTGCGGTCCTCCTGCTCCGGCGTCACACCGACCTGGGGAGCCACCTCGCCCACGGCCGTCTCGGACAACTCCGTTGCCACGGCAGCTGCGGCCAGGGTCTGGCCTTCGGCCTCGGGGGCGTTGCGGCGTTCACCACGCCCACGGCCCCGGTTGCGACCGTCGCCACGCTCGCGGCGGTTGTCGCCGCTGGAGCCGGTTTCCGATTCCGGTGCACGGGACTCGTTGCCGGTGCCGGCCATCGCGGTGTCGGAAGCGGAGCTGGCCGATTCGGTCCGTCCGTCGCGGCGCTCGTTGCGGCGGGCGTCACCGCCGCGGCCACGTCCGCCTCGGCGGTTGTCGCCGTTGCGGCCGGCATCGCCTGCGGCACCCGTGGCGCCGCTGCGGGATTCCTGGCGTGATTCGCCGCGCTCGCCCTGGCGCTCGGCGCCACGGTCACCGCCGCGTTCGCCACGGCGTTGTCCGCCGCGCGCACCACCACGCCCCTCCTGCTTGCCATCGCCACGGGGGCCACGGACGGGGGGGGCAGCGGTGTCGGATGCGGTGCGGGTGGTGGGGGGCACGTCGGTGGGGGCCAGTCCCAGCACGCGCTTGATCCAGCCAAAGAAGCCGGCTTCGGCCGGGGCGCTGGGCGCCACCACTGGCTGGGCGGGGGCAGCGACCGGCGCCGTTGCCACCGGTTCGGGGCGCGGAGCCGCTGCCGGTGCCGGACCGTCGGGCAGCACGCCCTTGATCACGGGTTCCTGCTTGTTGGTGCGCTCCTGGCTGCGGCGCGTGAAGCTGGCCACGTCGTCCACCTCCTCGGCCATCCTGTAGCTGGCGTCGAGGTTGTCCAGGCGCGGATCGTCGTGCTTGATGCGCTCGAGCTTGTAGTGCGGGGTGTCGAGCGACTTGTTGGGCACCAGCAGCACGTTGATGCGCTGCTTGAGTTCGATCTTGGTGATCTCGGTGCGCTTCTCGTTGAGCAGGAAGCTGGCCACCTCGACCGGCACCTGCACCAGCACGGCGGCGGTGCCGTCCTTGAGCGATTCCTCCTGGATGATGCGCAGGATCTGCAGCGCGGAACTTTCGGTGTCGCGGATGTGGCCGGAGCCGCCGCAGCGCGGACAGGGAATGGAGGCGCCTTCGTTGAGGGCGGGCTTGAGCCGCTGGCGGCTCATTTCGAGCAGGCCGAACTTGCTGATGGCGCCGAACTGGACGCGGGCGCGGTCCTGGCGCAGGGCATCGCGCAGGCGGTTTTCGACCTCGCGGCGGTTGCGGCTTTCCTCCATGTCGATGAAGTCGATCACGATCAGGCCGCCCAGGTCGCGCAGGCGGGCCTGGCGGGCCACCTCGTCGGCGGCCTCCAGGTTGGTGCGGGTGGCGGTTTCCTCGATGTCGCCACCCTTGATGGCACGGGCCGAGTTCACGTCCACGGCCACCAGGGCCTCGGTCTGGTCGATCACGATGGCGCCGCCGCTGGGCAGCTGAACGGTGCGGCTGTAGGCGGTCTCGATCTGGTGCTCGATCTGGAAGCGGCTGAACAGCGGCGCGTCGTCGCGGTAGCGCTTGACACGGTGCCCGTGCTCGGGCATCACGTGGCTCATGAACTGGTGCGCCTGTTCGTAGATGTCGTCGGTGTCGATCAGGATCTCGCCGATGTCGCTGTTGAAGTAGTCGCGGATGGCGCGGATGACGAGACTCGACTCCTGGTAGATCAGGAAGGCGCCCTTGCCACCCTTGGCGGCGCCGTCGATGGCGCTCCAGAGCTTGAGCAGGTAGTTCAGGTCCCACTGCAGTTCGGCGGCTTCGCGGCCGATGCCGGCGGTGCGCGCGATGATGCTCATGCCGTTGGGGTATTCGAGCTGGTCGAGTGCCTGCTTGAGTTCCTGGCGCTCCTCACCCTCGATGCGGCGGCTCACGCCACCGCCGCGCGGGTTGTTGGGCATGAGGACCACGTAGCGGCCGGCCAGGCTGACGAAGGTGGTCAGCGCCGCGCCCTTGTTGCCGCGCTCTTCCTTCTCGACCTGGACCAGCAGTTCCTGGCCTTCCTTGATCACGTCCTGGATGCGGGCCTGGGAGGGCGCTGTGCTGCCCTGGAAGTACTGGCGCGAGATTTCCTTGAAGGGCAGGAAGCCGTGGCGTTCCTCGCCGTAATCGACGAAGCAGGCCTCCAGCGAGGGCTCGACGCGGGTGACGACGGCCTTGTAGATGTTGCCCTTGCGCTGTTCGCGCCCTTCGATTTCGATTTCGTAATCGAGCAGTTTCTGCCCGTCAACGATGGCCAGGCGGCGCTCTTCGGCCTGCGTGGCATTGATCAGCATGCGCTTCATCTTGATTTCCTCGACTCACAAACAACAGCCCGCAAGGGCGTCATGCCGTGAACCGGCGTCAAGGACGCGAACGAGGAGGAATTGCCGGAGAGCCACTGGGCAAAAGGGGGAGGGCGCGGCGCGGGGGCCACGCACGCTCAGCCCTGCCCGGGCATAGGCACGTGGAGTTGGGTGATCCAGTCGGGCGAGTCGGTGTTCAACACTGCGTCTGCCGTTTCGTTTCTGTGGTCACTTGGGTCCTCGTTCAGCGACGGCACCAGAGGCCGTGCGCTGGACGCTTGGGGTATTCCGTTCGGGTTCGCTGTTCTTTGATGCTGGTTCGCCAACGGATTCCCGCTGTCGGGCAGGATGTAAGGGCCCGGAAAACAGCGTACCAGTGGCTGGCAACAAGCTCCAGACCGCCTGCCTTCGGTGACTGCCTTAAACTCCAAGGCAAATCAAACACTTAACCACGCGTCTGGAAGTGCCCATTATAGACCCGGGCGTTCCGAAACGGGCGTTCGGTCCACGAACGGTCTTTCCAGGCGCTTTTCGCGGCCCTTCCATGGCGTCACCGCCCCAAGTCCGACATTTCACGATAGACGCCGAGTCGGCGGGGCAGCGGCTCGACAACGTGCTGCTGCGCGAACTCAAGGGCGTGCCCAAGACGCACATCTACCGCATCATCCGCTCGGGCGAGGTGCGCGTGAACAAGGGGCGCGCCCAGGCCGACACCCGGGTGCAGGCGGGCGACGATGTCCGGGTGCCGCCAATCCGGCTGAGCGAGCGCGCGGCATCCAGGGCCGCAACCCCGGCGCCCGCGCGCGAATTCCCTCTGCTGTTTGAAGACAACGCCTTTATCGCCATTGACAAGCCCGCCGGTGTGGCGGTCCATGGCGGCAGCGGGGTATCGTTTGGCGTCATTGAACAGTTGCGGCAATCGCGGCCCGGTGCGCCCCTGCTGGAACTGGTGCACCGGCTCGACCGCGAAACCAGCGGGGTATTGCTGGTGGCCAAGAAGCGCAGCGCCCTCAAGGCATTGCAGACGCAATTCCGGGAGCGTGAAACCGGAAAAACCTATCTGGCTTTGGTCAAGGGCGCCTGGCCTGCGCGCAAGAAGGTCATCGATCTGCCCCTGCACAAATACCTGCTGCCCGATGGCGAGCGGCGCGTGCGGATCACGACCCCGGACGACCCGGACGGCATGCGTTCGATCACCCTGGTCCGGGTGCTGGGGCAGGTCCGACCGCCCACCGGGTGGAGCGGGCCCGACGAAGAAGGATTCAGCCTGCTGGCGGTCACGATCAAGACCGGCCGCACGCACCAGATCCGGGTTCACCTGGCCAGTGCCGGGCACCCCATTGCCGGTGACGACAAATACGGCGATTTCGAATTGAACCGCCTGTTGCACCGGCACGGGCTCAAGCGGATGTTTCTGCACGCCTGGCAATTGCAGGTGACCCACCCGGTCGATGGGCATTCGATTGCGTTGCAGGCCGATTTGCCATCCGAATTGAAGCATTGGGGCAATGTGGCGGAATTTCTGGATTAGAATGACCGGGTCTTGTAATAATCAAAGAAAGGACGTCGACATGGCAACGTATTCCGAATTGGTCAATCAGGCCCAGGCATTGATGGCGCAGGCCGAACAGGTGCGAAAGCAGGAACTGGCCGATGTGATTGCCGATATCAAGGCGAAGATGAAGGCATACGGCATCACGGTGGCGGATCTGGGTGGCACAGCAGCCCGAAAATCCGGCCCGGGCCGCTCCAAATCCAAGGCGCCGGCCAAATACCGTGGGCCCAACGGCGAATTGTGGTCGGGTGGGCCGGGGCGCAAGCCCGAGTGGGTGCGGGCCGCATTGGCCTCGGGCAAGAGCATCGAGGACTTCCGCATCTGACCCCGTTGAACACGGGTTCACGAAAAAGGGCGCACAATGCGCCCTTTGTTTTTTTCGACCGTGTCCTGGCTGAACCATGCGCCCACGCCGCTTTGACCTCATCGCCTTCGACTGGGATGGCACCCTGTTCGATTCCACCGCCCTCATCGTGCGCTGCATCCAGGCCGCCGTGCGCGACGTCGGGGGGCGCGAGCCGAGCCAGGAGGCGGCCTCCTACGTGATCGGCATGGGCCTGATGCAGGCGCTTGCGCATGCGGCCCCCGACGTCCCGCCCGAACAATACCCCCTGCTGGGCGAACGCTACCGGCACCACTACTTTGCCTCCCAGCACGAAATCACGCTCTTCGACGGCGTATTGCCCCTGCTGGGCGAACTCCGGCAGCGGCACCACTGGCTGGCTGTTGCCACGGGAAAAAGCCGGCGCGGGCTGGATGCCGCGCTCGAATCGGTCGACCTCAAGGGGGTGTTCGACGGTTCACGCACCGCCGACGAGACGGCCGGCAAGCCGCACCCCCTGATGCTGCAGGAACTGATGCGCGAGTTCGGCGTGGCGCCCGAGCGCACCCTCATGATCGGCGACACCACGCACGATCTGCAAATGGCCGTCAATGCGGGTTGCGCCAGCATCGGCGTGAGCTACGGGGCCCACGACCACTCGGGTTTCGAGGCCTACGGGCCCCTGCACGTGGCGCACACCGTGGGCGAACTGCGCCACTGGCTGGCGGCCAACGCCTGACGCCCGACACCCTGGTCCGGGCACCGGCGCATCAGCCGCGTGCCAGGGTCACGCCACCGTCGACCACCAGCGTCTGGCCCACCACGTAGTCGCCCGCGCGCGAGGCCAGGTAGATCGCCGCGCCGGCCATGTCCTCGTCCACGCCCACGCGGCCGGCGGGCACGCGCTGCCGGACCGCATCGCCATGGTCGCGTGCCTCGCGGTTCATGTCGGAGGGGAACGGGCCGGGGGCGATGGCCGAGACCACGATGTTGTCCTGCGCCAGCCGCAGCGCCAGGCGCTTGGTCAGGTGGATCAGGCCGGCCTTGCTGGCCGCGTAGGAATAGGTTTCCCAGGGGTTGACCGAGATGCCGTCGATGGAGGCGACGTTGATCACCTTGGCCGGCCGCGCGCGGTCGTCGGCGGCGGCGGACCGGCGCAGCAGGGGGGCCAGGGTTTGGGTGAGGAAGAAGGGGGTCTTGAGGTTGAGGTCGACCACCTTGTCCCAGCCGATTTCCGGGAACTCGTCGAAGGCCGCGCCCCAGGCCGCGCCGGCGTTGTTGACGAGGATGTCCAGTCGGTCTTCGTGCTGCGCGTACGCCGCCGCCAGGGCGTGGACACCCTCCATGTCCGACACGTCGTGCGGCAGGGACACGCAGTGGCCGTGCACCGACAGTTCGCGGGCCGTGGCGTCGCAGGCTTCGGCCTTGCGGGCGCTGATGTAGACGCGCGCGCCCTGCGCCAGGAAGCCCCGGGCGATCATCTTGCCGATGCCGCGCGAGCCGCCGGTGATCAGCGCGGTGCGGTCCTGCAGGGAAAAGAGCTGGGTGGTGTCCATGGGGTCTCCGGTGACGGTGTTGTGCAGCCCGCAAGCGTAGGGGCTGGGGCCGCCGTGCGCCGTCACCGTGGCGTCAGCCGGGGCTTTCACTCGGAGGCGCTGGCCTGGCCCCAGTAGTGGTAACTCAGGGCCCGCGGGCCGCTCAGGTAGCGCTGCTGCAGGCCGGGAATGCGGAAGTCCGCAGCCTCCAGCAGGGCCGGTATGTCCCGGCTCAGGTGGCAGCCGCCGGCGAGCTTGCCCCACGCCGGCTCCAGCCGCCGCTGCCAGCGCTGGACGGCGTCGTCGGGGGCCAGACCGTGCTCGCAGAACAGCAGGCGACCGCCGGGGGCGAGCACGCGGCGCATCTCCCGCAGCGCCGGCAGCGGGTCGGGGATGGAGCACAGCGTATAGGTCATGACAATGGTGTCGAAGCTGGCGTTGGGCATGGGGATGCAGTCGGCCGGCATGCCCAGCAGGTCGACCGTGAGGCCGGCCTGGCGGGCGCGTTGCCGCGCGAGCCGGTGCATCTGTAGCGCCGGGTCGAGACCGGTGACGCGGTTGACCTGGCTGCGGTCGTAGAAGCGCAGGTTGCGGCCGGTGCCCAGGCCGACCTCCAGCACCCGCCCCCGCGCCAGCGGCACGATCTGCCGGCGCTGCCGGTTCACCATGGGCAGACCGCAGGCGATGTCGATGAGCCGGGGCAGGATGTGGCGGTCGTACCAGTCGGGTGTCATGCGTGGATTGTGCTTCAGGTGGCTGTGCGGGCAGGCACAATGGCGGCTCCCATCCTCGGATTACCTACGGAACAAAGAATACGACATGGCGGTACAGTGGTTTCCCGGTCACATGCATGCGACCAAGAAGGCAATTCTGGAGCGCGTCAAGGAGATCGACGTCGTCATCGAGATGCTCGATGCGCGCCTGCCCGGCTCCAGTGCGAACCCCATGCTGGCGCAACTGACGGCGGGCCGGCCCACGCTCAAGGTGCTCAACAAGCAGGATCTGGCCGACCCGCAGCGCACGGATGCCTGGCTGGCCCACTACAACGCGCTGCCCGAGACGCGCGCCATCGGTCTGGACGCAGGCGTGGCGGCGCCCGCGAAGGCGCTGATCGCGGCCTGCCGCCAGCTGGCTCCGGGCCGGGGCGGCATGGTCAAGCCCCTGCGGGTGCTCATCGGCGGCGTGCCCAATGTGGGCAAGTCCACCCTGATCAACACCCTGGTGGGCAAGCGCGCCACCAAGACCGGCGACGAGGCCGGCATCACCAAGCAGGAACAGCGCATCGCGTTGGCAGACGACTTCTACCTCTACGACACGCCGGGCATGCTCTGGCCCAAGATCATCGTCCCCGAAAGCGGCTACCTGCTCGCCGCCAGTGGCGCGGTGGGGCGCAACGCCTACGACGAGGAGGTGGTGGCACTGGAACTCCTCAAGGTGCTCAAGGGGCCTTACGGCCGCTTGCTTGAGGCTCGCTACAAATGGGGCTGGGCGCCCGAAGCCATCGCGGCCATGGGGGATGAGGAACTTCTGGCCGCCGTCGGCCGCAAGCGCGGCGCCCTGTTGCCGGGGGGGCGCCCGAACGCCCAGAAGGCGGCCGAGGCACTGCTCACCGATTTCCGCAGCGGGACGCTCGGGCGCATCACGCTGGAGACGCCCGAAGGTTACGCGCGTTGGCTGGCCGAGGGGGTACGGGTGGAGGCGGAGCGGGCCGCCGAGCGCAAGGCACGCCAGACCGAGCGCAGGGGGAGTTCGCGGCCGCCTCGGTGAGGCGAGGCAGGGGCCGGTTTGTTGCGATAGATCAAACAGGGCCGGCGGGGGCTTCGGATAATGGGCTCAACCCCCTCAGGTTGGAGAGTTGCATGACCGTTTCGCCCGACGCCGCGCCTGTGTTCGAGTTTCTGGACGCCACCCACCGCGACATCCAGCGGCAGTTGAAGCGCCTGCATGCCCTGGTGGACGCGATCGAGGCCAATGGGCTGGATGCGGCGGCCCGGGAGGAGGCCCGGCAGGTGCTGGCGTATTTCAACGCAGAGGCGCGCCACCACCACCTCGATGAAGAAAAGCACATCTTTCCGGCCTTGCTGGCGAGCCAGGACGAGCAGATCGTCGACACCGCCCGCCGGCTGGTGCAGGACCATGGCTGGCTGGAGGAAAACTGGCTGCAGATCGAGCCTTCTTTGGCGGCGGCAGCCAGCGGCAACCAGTGGTTCGACACCCTGGAACTGCGCCATGCGTTGCAGGTGTTCGAGGCGCTCTATCTGGACCACATCCTGCTCGAAGAAAGCACGGCCTACCCGCAGGCCAAGGCGCGCCTGACGGCCTACGACCACAGCGGCATGGGCCGTGAAATGGCCCGGCGGCGCTTTTCCGGTGCCCGGTCGGTGGGTTCGGCGGTGTGATGGCCCCCTGAGGGGCATTCGATTCGGTGTGGGAAATGTGGTGGCGGAATACGGAACCGAACCCGCGTCCGCAATCCGAGCCAGATAGTAACGCCTTGCCCTTGAGGGCGTGGATTCAAAGACTTGGCCAAATCACCCCGCAAGCTCGTAACCAGTACTGCGGCCCCCACCCGGTGTTTTCTGGAGTACCCCAAGGTCTAGCAGCTGCGTGATGTCGCGCAGCGCCGTGTCGGGCGAGCAATTGGCTATTCGCCCCCATTTGCTGCTGGTCAACTTGCCGTCGAAACCGTCGAGCAGACGGTTGAGCAATTTCACCTGTCGTTCATTCAGCGGCTGACCCGCCCAGCGTTGCCAGAAGCGTGCCTTGACCAACACCGCGTCCAGGGTGGTCTGAGAGCTGGCTACCGCGCGACCCAGGGTGCCCAGGAACCAGGACAGCCAGCCTGTCACGTCGAGCGTGCCTTTCTGGGTCCGCTCGAGCACCTCGTAGTAGTCCTTGCGTTCCCGCTGGATCTGGGCCGACAGGCTGTAGAAGCGCTGTGGGCTGCCATCGGCTCTGGCCAGAAACAGGTCGCCCACGGCGCGGGCGATGCGGCCGTTTCCATCATCGAAGGGGTGCAGCGTCACAAACCAGAGATGCGCCAACCCCGCTTTGATCAGCGTAGGCTCCCCCGTCTCGGCATTGGCCCAGGCCAGAAAGCGGTCGATCTCGGCAGCCAGCGCCTGCGCAGGCGGGGCCTGAAAGTGCACCTTGCGCCGGCCCAAATGCCCTGACACCACTTGCATGGGCCCCTCAGCATCGTTTCGCCACTGGCCCACCTCAATCCGGGTCATGCCGGAGTAGCCGGTCGGGAACAAAGCGGCGTGCCAGCCAAACAGGCGCTCGGCCGTCAGAAGATCGGTGGCACGGGTGGTCGCATCCAGCACCATCTCCACGACCCCCTCTACATGCCGGTCCACAGGCGCCACTGCGCCGATGTCCACGCCCATGCGGCGGGCGATGGAAGATCGAACCGATTGCACGTTGAGGACTTCGCCTTCGATTTCGCTGGTCTTGACCACGTCCTCGGTCAACGCCGCCAGACTGGCCTGGTCCCGCAACGCCATCCCCACATCCGCCAATCGCCCGAGCAACAGCCCCTGGGCCAGACTGACATCGGTCAATGGACCGGTGAGCGTCGCCAGGTCGTAGCGCCACAGCGGCCAATCGTCCGTCTGCCAGATGTAGAGTTTTTCTCCGTCATTCATGCGGAGATTACACACCCAATTCGCCGCAGAGGCAATACATTCTGCGCATTTAATGCGGAGAATAAACGCCCATTCACCGCACGCCTGGATGCACCGAATCGCTTGGTCAGCAGGCCCAGCTGTGCCGCATGCACGCATAAGCATGCCGGAAGTGGACAAAATCCCAAGTAATCGAGCAGTTTCGTCTGAGTGGCGAAAGTGCGTCTAACCAGTTGAATTTATTGGTGATATCGCTTTTTAAGCGTTGGTGCGGGTTGGCCAGAGAGATGGATGTGGACTGGAGTTAACCCGCGGTAGCATAAACGTTCCGCCCAAAAGTGGAAGTAAAAGCGTGCCGAAGCGGCACGGTTATGGTTCCAGCGACAACCGGAGACTATCCGAGCCCTTGTGTATGGTGGACCGAAGGAGGATCGAACTCCCGACCTCTGCATTGCGAACGCAGCGCTCTCCCAGCTGAGCTATCGGCCCCGGTGCGGTGTCGCGAGACGACAAAGGCCTACAAACCGGAATCTGTAAGCCTTTGCGTTTCTGACGAAAAATGGTCGGCGTGGCGGGATTCGAACTCGCGACCCCTTGCACCCCATGCAAGTGCGCTACCAGGCTGCGCTACACGCCGAAGCCTTGAATTATAGCCTGAATACAGGGGCTCAGAGGGCGTCGGTCAGGAGTTTTCGGATTTCGAGCAGTTCGCGGCGCACCCGGGTCCAGTCGGCCTTGCCGGCGCTGCTGCCGTTGAGCACGGCGATCGGGGCAATGGCGGGGGCACTGGTGGAAACCGAGGCATCGGCGGCCCCATGCTCGTGGTCGGGTGCCGCGGTGCCTTCACTGCCGGCGACGCCGTTTCGGCGCTGTTCGCGCTCCGACTGCGCCAGCTCCTGCAGGCGGTTGCGCGCGCCGTTGATGGTGAAGCCCTGCTCGTACAGCAGTTCCCGGATGCGGCGGATCATGAGCACCTCGTGGTGCTGGTAGTAGCGCCGGTTGCCACGGCGCTTCATGGGGCGCAGCTGCGTGAATTCCTGTTCCCAGTAGCGCAGCACGTGGGGCTTGACGCCGCACAGCTCGCCGACCTCACCGATGGTGAAGTAGCGTTTGGCGGGTATGGGCGGGAGGGTGTTCTCCATGGAATCAAGCATCTTCAGGGGGAACCTGCAAATTTACTCCAAGTCGAGTCGGAATGCAAAGTGCTGCAGGACCCGGCCCGTGCGGGTGTTGCATTCAGGGCATCGCGGACAGACACAGGCCGGTCAACCGGTGTTGCGCAGGCCCGCCGCGATGCCGTTGATCGAGAGGTGGATGCCCCGCTTGACCTTTTCCACGCGGCTGCCCGCCCGGTAACGGCCGATCAGTTCGACCTGCAGGTGGTGCAGGGGATCAATGTAGGGGAAGCGGTGTTCGATGGAGCGCGCGAGCGCCGGGTTGCCCGACAGGCGCACGGTCTCGCCCGTGATGCGGGCCAGCGCATCGTGGGTGCGGTGCCATTCGGCCTCGATTCGCCCAAACACCTTGCGGCGCAGGCGGGCATCGGGCACGAGATCGGCATAGCGCGAGGCCAATGACAGGTCGCTCTTGGCCAGCACCATGTCGATGTTGGACAGCAGGGCGCTGAAAAACGGCCACTGACGGTGCATCTGCCGCAACAGGGTCGTGGCCGCCGCCTCGCCCATCTCGGCCGTGAGTTGCTCCACGGCGCTGCCGAAACCGTACCAGCCCGGCAGGGTCAGCCGGCACTGGCCCCAGCTGAAGCCCCAGGGAATGGCGCGCAGGTCCTCGATGCGCTGCGAGGGCTTGCGCGAGGCGGGCCGGGAGCCGATGTGAAGCTCGGCGATTTCCCGGATGGGGGTGGCGCTGAAGAAGTAATCGGTGAAGCCGGGGGTCTCGTACACCAATGCGCGGTAGGCCGCCATGCTCGCCTGCGAGAGCGCGGCCGCTGCCTTCAGGTAGCGGGCGGGAACGGGCTTCGACGGCGGCAGCAGCGTGGCCTCCAGCGTGGCGGCCACAAGGGTTTCCAGGTTGCGCCGCCCGATCTCGGGGTTGGCGTACTTGGAGCCGATCACCTCGCCTTGCTCGGTGAGCCGGATCTGTCCGCGCACGGTGCCGGCGGGTTGGGCCAGGATGGCCTGGTAGCTGGGGCCGCCGCCGCGCCCGACGGTGCCGCCGCGGCCGTGGAACATGCGCAGCTGCACGGGGGTGCCGCGCCGGGCAAAGTCGTCGAACAGGGCGACCAGCGCGACTTCGGCCCGGTACAGCTCCCAGTTGCTGGTGAAGATGCCGCCGTCCTTGTTGCTGTCGGAGTAGCCGAGCATGATGTCCTGCTCGTGGTACTGCTCTGGGCCGCCGCGCTGCACCATGGCCGCGATGCCGGGCAGCCGGTAGAAGCCGTCCATGATGTCGGCGGCGTTGCGCAGGTCCTCGATGGTCTCGAACAGGGGCACGACGATCAGTTCGGCCCGGGCATCGCGGTCGAGCGTGCCGTGCATCAGGCCGACCTCCTTCTGCAGCAGCAGCACCTCCAGCAGGTCGCTCACGGTCTCGGTGTGGCTGATGATGGCGTGCCGGATGGCGGCGGTGCCGTAGCGGTGGCGCATCTCGCGGGCGGTCTCGAAGATGGCGATCTCGCTGCGGGTGTGGGTGCTGTAGGCGGCATCGGGTACGCGCAGGGGGCGGGCGTCGCCGAGCAGGCGCAGCAGGAGTTGCTGCCGGGCGGCTTCGTCGAGGGCGCTGTAGTCGGGTTCGATGCGGGCGGTGGCCAGCAGGTCGGCGATGGCGAGCTCGTGCTGGTCGGAGCTCTGGCGCAGGTCGACCGTGGCGAGGTGGAAGCCGAACACTTCCACGGCGCGGATCAGGGGGTGCAGGCGGTGCGGGGACAGGGCCTCGCAGCGCTGGGTGCGCAGCGCGGCTTCGATGGTGCGCAGGTCGGCCAGCAGCTCGTCGGGGCCGGCATAGGGGTTCTGCGGGGCCACCGCATGGCGCGCGGCGTCGCCACCGGTGAGTTCCTTGAGCGTGGCGGCCAGCCGGGCGTACATGCCGGTGAGGGCGCGCCGGTAGGGTTCGTCCTGGCGGTGCTCGTTGGTGTCGGGCGAGCGCTCGGCCAGGGCCTGCATCTCGGGTGGCACGGGCATCAGCATGGCCGAGAGCGAGAGCTCGGCGCCCAGCAGGTGGATCTCGGTCAGGTAGTGGCGCAGGGCCACGTCGGCCTGGCTGCGCAGGGCCAAGCGCAGGGTGTCGGCGGTCACGTTGGGGTTGCCGTCGCGGTCGCCGCCTATCCACTGGCCCATGCGCAGGAAGGGCGCCACCGACGGTCCGCCGGCCTGGGCCCCGATGGCCTGCTCGATGTCCACGTAGAGCTTCGGGATCTGGGGCAGGAAGGTGCTCTGGTAGTAGCCCAGTGCGTTCTCGATCTCGTCGGCCACGGTGAGCTTGGTGAAGCGCAGCAGGCGCGTGTGCCAGAGCTGGGTGATGCGCGCGCGCACCTGCGCCTCGTTGCCCGCCAGTTCGCGTGCCAGCAGGTGGTCGCGTGCGCCGCCGCCTTGCGGGCCGGCGCACAGCCGGATGTCGTCGCGTTCGGTCAGCAGGCGTGCGATGTCGCGCTCGGCATCGAGGATGCTCTTGCGCTGAACCTCGGTGGGGTGCGCCGTGAGCACCGGCGATACGTGGCCGCGTGCCAGCGTGGCCGTGATCTGGGCGGACGTCACGCCGGCGCGCTGCATGCGTGACCAGGTGTGGGCGAGGCTGGCGGGCTGCACATGGCCGGCGCGCTCGTGCACCGTGCGGCGGCGGATGTGGTGGCGGTCTTCGGCCAGGTTGGCCAGGTGGCTGAAATACGTGAAGGCGCGGATGACGCCGACGGCCTGGTCGTCGCTCAGGCCCTTGAGGATCTTCTTGAGCGTGCGGTTGGCCGCATGGTCCGCCTGGCGGCGAAACGCCACCGAGAGCTGGCGGATCTGCTCGATGAGTGCGAAGGTCGCCGCCCCTTCGTGTTCCCGGATCACGTCGCCCAGCAGGCGCCCCAGGAAGCGGATGTCGTCGATCAGGGGCTGGTCCTTGCCGGACGATGCGGCTCGGGGTCGGCGCTGGCTGGCCGGGGCGGCGGCGGATGGCATGCGGGGTCTCCGGATGGGGCGCGGGGTCGGTCGGATTGGATTGTCGCGCAAGCGACAAAACCCCCGAGTGTATGCGCAGCGGCCGGACCGCCTGCGTTCAGGACTGGCGCTCGCGGGCTTCCATGGCCTGGGCCATGGTCTTGCCGAGTTCGACGCCCCACTGGTCGTAGGCGTTGATGCCCCAGATGGCCGCCTGGCAGAACACCTTGTGCTCGTACAGCGCGATGAGGGCACCGACGCTGTGGGGCGAAAGGTCGGGCAGCCACAGGCTGTTGCTGGGCACGTTGCCCCGGAAGGTGCGGTGCGGGGTGAGGGCGCGCACGGCATCCGCGTCGAACCCGCTGGCCCGCAGCATCGCCTCGGTGGCGCTGGCATCGCGGCCCACGGCCAGGGCCTGGGCCTGGGCACGCATGTTCAGCGTGACCACGCGGTGGTGCTCGGCCGCCAGCGGCAGGGGGCAGTCCTCGGTGCGCACGCCGATGAAGTCCAGCGGCACCCGGTGCTGCCCCTGGTGCAGCAACTGGAAGAAGGCGTGCTGCCCCTCGATGCCCAGACCGCCCCACAGGATGGGGCCGGTGCCCACCTGCACCGCGCTGCCGTCGAGGTGGGTGCTCTTGCCGTTGGACTCCATGTCCATCTGCCGCACGAAGGGGGCGAAGTGCAGCAGGCGGCTGGCATAGGTCGCCATGACCTGCGACGGGCAGCCCAGGAAGTTGCGGTTCCAGATGCCGAGCAGCGCCATGAGCAGGGGCATGTTGCGTGCCGGGGGGGCCTCCCAGAAATGCCGGTCCATGGCATGCGCCCCGGCCAGGAAGGCCCGGAAATGTTGCACCCCGATGGCGACGGCCAGGGGCAGACCGATGGCCGACCACACCGAATAGCGGCCCCCGACCCAGTCCCAGAACCCGAAGGTGTGCTCGGGCCGGTAGCCCTGTTCGGCGCTGATCTGCGGCGAAGCCGTGACGGCGATCAGGTGGCGGGCCTGCTGATCCCCCGCGATGCCGTGGTCGACCAGCCAGCGGCGCGCCGAGGCGGCCAGCGTCATGGTCTCCTGCGTCGTGAAGGTCTTGCTCTGCACCACGAACAGCGTGCGCGCGGGATCGAGCGCACGCAGGATCTCGTGCAGCGCCCAGGCGTCGGGGTTGGACGCGAAATGCACCCGCACCTCGGGGTGGGCGTAGGCGTCGAGCGCCAGCGTGGCGGTGCGGGGGCCCAGGTCGGAGCCACCGATGCCGATGTTGACCACGTCGGTGATGCGCTGGCCCGAATGGCCCAGCCACTGGCCCTGGCGTATGCGCTCGGCCGCGTCGAGGAAGCGGTCGAGTTCCTGCGCCACCTGCCGCGCAATCGCATCGCCCCAGGGCGGGTCGGCCATGGCGCCGCCGCGCAGGGCCACGTGCAGTGCCGCGCGGCCTTCGGTGGCGTTGATGGGGTCGCCCCGGCGCTGGGCCTGGGCCTGGGCGGCGACACCGCTTTCATCGGCCAGCTCCAACAGCGCCTGCAGGATGGCGGGGGTCACATGCTGGCGGCTGGCGTCGAGCTGGAGGCCGGCGGCTTCCAGCTGGAGGCTGGCGTGGCGCTCGTCGGGGACATTGGCCAGCAGTTCGCGCAGGTGGGGAATGGGCTGGCTCGACAGGGCCTGCAGTCGCTGCCAGCTGCCGCGTTGCTGCGGCGGTACGAAGCGAAAACTCATGTGTCCTATTGTGGCACGCGCGTGCGGGCACACCTCAACGGCACTCAGGCCAGTTCGCTGGCGAAGTCGTTGATGGCCGTGTAGGAGGGGGGCAGCACCGTGAACTTGATGCCCTCGCGCACCAGCAGGCCCCGCATGGCGCTGTCCATCTCGCGGGCCTGTTCCTCGGTCTGGAAGCGGCCGGTGTGCACGTATTTCTTTTCGGGGTCGCGCTGCACCAGCACGTTGATGTTGTTGCACTGGTGGTACCAGTCCAGGATCTGCTTGCGGGTCTTCTGGACGTCGCAGATGTTGTCGGGGTAGGTGTCGTTGTAGAACAGCAGTTGCGGCAGCGAGCACTCGGTCACGAGGAACTGCACCTGCCCGTCGAGCACCTCGATCATGCGGTACTGCTGCTGGGCGATGAAGAACTGGTTGCGCAGGTGGTCGAAGTCCTTCTGCCAGACCAGTGTCTTGGCGAAGTCGGGGATTGTTTCCACCGTCTTGTGGCGCAGGTGCAGGTTGAGCACGATGGCCGAGGAGTACAGCGACTTGTCGCTGCCGGGACCGCCGATGATGTTGATCACCTTGGTGGGGTAGAGCCGCATCTTGGCTTCCGGCAGGCGGTCGGTGGTGTAGGTGTAGCGCAGTGTCATGGCGTTTCCTCGGGGAGCCGGCAGGCACCCTGTCTTCACAGCATAGTACCGAGACCGGTGGCGCGGGGAGGCAGCGGATTGTTTGCTGTCAATTCCGCAACACTTTCCGGGTCTGAAATCGGCCATTCGGACTGCAGCCAGTCCAGAAACCGGGTCACGGGGGTGCGGTCGCGTTCATCGGCCCTGATGCTCAGGAAATGCGCGGTATGGCGGATGTCCCGGAACACACCTGAGCCGAGTATCACCAGTTCGCCCCGGGCCAGTTCCTTCTCGGCCAGCCGGGTGCTCTCCAGGGCGATGCCCATGCCATCGGCCGCGGCCGCTATGGCCAGGGCGGCCCGGTCGAAGGAGGGCCGGGTGCGGGCGGGGAAGGCCAGCCCATTCCAGGCGAACCAGTCCTGCCAGGTGACGGGGCTCAGCGGGGAGTCGATCAGGGGCAGGCGCTGGATCAGCTCTGCGGGCTGCGTGTCAGCGCCCAGCAGCGTGGGTGAAACCAGCGGTGCAATCGCTTCACTGCCCATGGGAAGCACCGTCACGCCCGGGCGCTCCCTGGCCTGGCCGTAGGAGATGGCGACGTCGACCTCGCGCGCCGTCAGGAGGTCCAGGGGCTCGGCGCCTGTGGTCAGGCGGATGGTGATTTCCGGGTGCCGCTCCATGAAGCGGGGCAGCCGTGGCCCCAGGCACTTCACCGCGAAGCTCGGCGAGCAATGCACCGCCAGCACCTGTGCGCCTTCGGGCAACGCCACTTCGGCGCAGGCCGAGGCCAGCGCGCCGAACACCCGCGCCAGCGCCTCCTGCAGGCGCTGGCCTTCGCGGCTGGGCCGGACCTGGCGGTTCTCGCGCGTGAACAGGGGGCGACCGAAATGCGCTTCGAGTGCCTTGATCTGGTGGCTGACGGCCGACGGGGTGACGTTGAGCTCCTCGGCGGCCAGCACGAAGCTCCTCAGCCGGGCGGCCACCTCAAAGGTGCGCAATTGGTTCAGATTCGGTAGCGATTTCATGCAATCGGGTAATTGATTGAGAAAAACTCAACTTTCGTTGACGAAAGATCGTTTGTCAAATGCCCCGGTGCTGCAACAAGATCGGGCCCTGTTTGACCCGCACCTGCCCGTGCCGCAGGCGCCCCCACGATGAAGGAGCCCCCATGACCGCCGTGCTCACGCGCGAACCGATCTACGACCCGACCACCGACGAACGGGTGTCCATCTACCAGCCCAAGCAGTCCGGCCTGGTGTTCCCCGGCATACCGAAATTCGCCAGCCATGCCGAACACCGACAGTACCTCAAAGAGCGGCTGGTGGGGGCCTGCCGGGCTTTTGCGCTCAAGGGCCTGGATTACGGCTTTGCCGGCCACCTGACCATCCGCGACCCGGAACACCCGCACCTGTACTGGACCAACCCGATGGCGGTCCACTTCGCCCAGGTCAAGGTGTCCAACCTGATCCTGGCCGATCACAGCGGCAATGTGGTGGAGGGCAGGCACGCCATCAACCGCGCCGGCTTCGTGTTGCACGCCGCCGTGCACGAGGCGCACCCCGACATCCTGGCCATGTGCCATGCCCACACCGTGTACGGCACCGCCTTTGCCGCCCTGGGCAAGCAGCTGGATCCAATTTCGCAGGATGCTGCGGCCTTTTACGAGGACCACGTCGTCATCACGAGCGAGGCCGGGCAGGTGGCGGTGGAAACCCAGGCCGGGCCGCGCGTGGCCGACTGGTTCAAGGGCGTCAAGGCCGCGATCCACCAGAACCACGGCCTGTTCACCGCAAGCCGGCACAGCATCGAGGCGGCCGCGTTCTGGTTCATCGCACTGGAGCGCTGCTGCCAGCAGCAACTGCTGGTGGAGGCCACGGGCCAGAAGCCACGCCTGGTGCCACCCGAGAAGGCGCGCTACAGCCGCGAGCATGTGGGCAGCGAGTACATCGGCTGGCTGCACTTTCAGACCCTCTGGAACGACTTGGTGCGCAGCCAGCCCGACATGTTCGACTGACGCCACACCCGTTGCCAGGGGCAAAGGCCCGCCTCTTTCGGGGCGGGCCTTTTTCGTCGTGGACGCCAGAACGGGTGGCCGGGTCTGGATGTATGCTGTGCATCTGCACCTTCACTTCCGACACGGAGTCACACAATGAAACGACTGATCTTGCTGGTTTGCGTGGTGTTTTCGACCCTGAGCGGTACGGCCTGGGCCGAGAGCGAGAGCTGCAGCGCCGTTGCCGCGCAGAAGAAACTGGCTGGTGCGGCCAAGACCTCCTTTCTCAAGAAGTGCGAGAAGGACGCCAGGGAGCGCTGCGAACAGGCCGCCAGCGACAAGAAGCTGGCAGGGGCCGCCAGGAACAGCTTCACCAACAAGTGCGTCAACGACGCCGTGGGTCAACGGGACCCGGCCTCCCTGTGCGAGGCCGCCGCGGCCGACAAGAAGCTCTCCGGTGCCGCCAAGGCCAGCTTCATCACGAAGTGCGTGAAAGACGCCAAGGCCACAGCGGGCACGGAGGACGGCGCCCCCGAATCGGGCAAGAAGGACAAGGCGGACAAGCCGGACAAGCCGGAGAAGAAGGGCTGAGTGGGTGGTCTTCTGATGCCCATTTGCCCAAGCGCAACGAATGGGCGTTTTCCACAAGCCCAGCACGAAGGCGGAGAGGTGGCACGATCTGGTGCGCAGTCAGCCCGACATGTTCGACTGACGCCACACCCGTTGCGAGGGAAAAAGGCCCGCCTCTTGCCCGGCGCGGCGTCAAACGCAAGCCGGACGGCAGCAAGCCTCTTACCCTTCCCGGTCCGGTTTCGAACTGTTACCGTTACGGGAACTGACCCCTACCCGCGGTCACTGTTCGACGTTTTTGGTAGGTATACTCCATGCACCGCTTAGCTTTGAACCATAGTCGAGGTTCTGTGCCAGGTGTATAGCCAGGCCGGCAGGTATTGATCGACTTCGTCGTGGCAAATCCCTTGGGGTTCGCCTAACGACGAACCCCAAGGGATTTGCCCCGTTTAGTAGGCGGATTTTTATGCAGGTTGTTAAGAACAATCCGGCATTCGATTCGCCTCGGGAGAAGTTGAAACGATACTTCACCCGAGGTGATCTTTTCTTTACTAGGGATAGTCACCTCTGCTTCGTCTGCGGAGCAGGTGGAGACACGCTTCCCAACTCGGATGAACCGAGTCTCCGCGCGCTGTTCATCAGACACATCGATCAACGAGGCGATCAGAAGATCGTCTGCGTCCGTGCGGAAACCGCAGCGACCGACCTGTTGCGTCAGCCCGACGAGAGAAAGACTAACATCTCTCTCTTTGAAAAGACTATTGCCGATACGGTCGATAGCGTTCTTATCTTTCCTGAAAGCCCTGGTTCATACGCGGAGCTGGGGTTTTTTTCCGCCTACGAGCCGATTTCCAAGAAAACATTGGTGGCAATTAAGGCCGAATATCAGGTCGGCTCTTTTCTAACTTTGGGACCTATTCACTCAATTGCGCGGGTCAGTGACTTTGCTCCGATCCCCTTCTCGATAGCCGCGCCCATCGAGGATCAGATGCCCAAAATTGCTGCCCGTCTGTTGGGGGATCATCAAACGCGACCTTATAGAGATCGGTTGGAGTTATTAACTTGGAAAGACTACGATTCAAGAAAGCAGCTTGCGATAATTGATGAGATAGTTGATATTGTAGGAATAATCACAGAGGTCGATCTTCGGTATGTCATTTATGAAATCTTCGGTGCTTACGATATCTCTAAGCTGAGACTTCAGTTGTCATTGCTCTATGCAACGAATCGGATCGATAGAAACGATGATGGCGACGTTATCGCAAAGCCGCGCCAGAACTCATTTATCGAGGGGGCGAAAGATAAGATTTCGGTACGTGCCTTATGGCGCATAGCGTATGAGCAGAATGATCCTGACTCAATTATTGTGCTCGATGGGGCTCAATCCGTATGAATAAGACGGAACTGCACCAAGCGCTTGCGTTGCTTCTTCGAGGTTCGGTGGCCGACGTTGAAAGACTTGTGATGCGCGCTCCGCACAAGTACAAGCACTACACGATACCGAAACGTACGGGTGGTAAGCGTCACATCTATCACCCGACCCCTGATTTAAAGGTTGCTCAGCGTTGGCTCGTCGAGAATTTGTTTGTTTTGCTCCCGGTCCATGACTGCGTGTTTTCGTATCGAAAAGGCCGAAATATTGCGATGCATGCAAATGAACATTTGCATTCAAATTTCTTGGCGAAGATGGATTTTTCTGAGTTCTTCCCATCTATTGGGGAAAAATGGTTGAGGGCCTTTTTGCTTGATAACGTTAATCGAGGGGTACTCCCGCTTGCCGTTGATGCTGTTCCGGATGTCGTGCGGCTGTGTTGTCGCGCTGATGCGGATACGGGAGCTTTGGCCCTAAGTATTGGTGCGCCGTCTTCGCCAGCCTTATCGAATTCTGTTCTATTCGAATTGGATAGAATGGCTTCACAGATGTGTGCCGAAGCTGGATGCCTTTATACACGCTATGCGGATGATATTTATATTTCTTCGCGTGACCGCGAAGTGGTTTCCTCGTCTGCGGAGAGATTTCGAGGGCTGGTTAAGGATTTTTCGCCAAATCTTTCTTTTAATGAGGCTAAGTATCTGAATGTCTCTAGAAAGTCGCGTCGTAAAGTAACCGGTATGATGCTTACTCCTGATCGACGTCTTTCTGTCGGCAGAGATCTGAAGCGTAAAATTAAGACTGAAATCTACTTATGGAGTCTTGGGCAGCTGTCGCTTGAAAAAACCTCGCATTTATGTGGTTTGATTTCTTTTGTTAGAGGTGTGGAGCCAGTCTTTTATGACGCCTTATCGAAAAAGTTTGGTGACAAGGTTGTAGAGGAGCTTTTTCGAAACGCTCCACGTCGAGATGGATTGGATGAGGTTCCATTTTAGGGGTGTGTCCGAATTTTTGTGTAAACGGGGCGGACTTCAATTGACGGAGAGTCGATCTCCGAACTGAATGGTAAATCGAGTCAGGGCGGCCTTCCAATCCCGGATGGGCATGGTCCATTTCTGACTGATGTTGCGCAGGGCCAGGTAGAGCAGCTTGGTCAATGCCTCGTCGCTGGGGAACGCGCCCCGATTCTTGGTCAGCTTCCTCAGGCTCATGTTGACCGACTCGATGGCATTGGTCGTGTAGATCACCTTCCTGATCTCCGGCGGGTAATCGAAGAACGGCGTCAGCCGGCTCCAGTTTCTGCGCCAGGACTGGCCAATCGGCAGGTATTCGGCATCCCAGCGGGCCTCGAACTCGCCCAGGCGCAGTTCGGCCTCCTCGGCGGTGGCGGCCCTGTAGATGCGACGCAGGTCGGCCGCCACCTCCTTGCGGCGCTTCCATGACGGGGAAGCCCTTGAGCCCATCGACGCAGGCAATGAAGATATCCTGCACGCCCCGGTTGCGCAGCTCGGTGACCACCTGCAACCAGAACTTGGCGCCCTCGGTCTGGGCCAGCCATAGGCCCAGCACCTCCTTCTCGCCGGCCATGGTGATACCGATGGCCAGGTACACCGCCTTGACCCGCACAGCCCCCTCACGCACCTTCACATGGATGCAGTCCAGGTAGACGATGGGGTAAATCGGCTCCAGCGGTCGGGCCTGCCAGGCCTTGACCTCATCTGCCACGGCATCGGTCACGGATGAGATCAGGCTGGGCGAGACCTCGGTGCCGTACATCTCCTGCAGGTGGGCCTGTATCTCGCGCACCGTCAGGCCACGGGCGTACAGCGAGATGATCTTGTCGTCGAAGCCGGCCCAGCGGGTCTGGTGCTTGGGGATGAGCTGCGGCTCAAAGGTGCCCTTGCGGTCGCGGGGCACCTCTATGGGCAGTTCGCCGAATTCGCCCTTGAGGGTCTTCCTGCTCTTGCCGTTGCGGGTGTTGCCGCCGGCGTTTGCCACCGGTTCATGCCGGTCGTGGCCCAGGTGTTCGGTCAGCTCGGCATCAAGGGCCTTCTCTACCAGCAGCTTGGTCAGCTGCTTGAGCAGGCCGTTCTCGCCAATCAGGTCTTCGGGTTTCTTGTAGTCAGCCAGCAGGCTGGCCAACAGTTCTTCGGGGACTTCGTGCTTCTTGGTTGTCATTGTGTTTGCGGACATATGGGCTCGCGCCCAAGGAGGATTGTCCGTTTACACAAAATTCTGCACACCCTCTCTACTGGCAGGATCAGTTTGGCTGGTCAATATGGGTTGGCCGGACGGATACACCGGTCCAGCAGGCTTGGCAGTTGGTGGCGCCGGCCACACCCCGGCCCTTCACAAGTGGGCAGGCAGCCTATCTTGCATACCATCGCGCCCATGTTTTTGCGGGTTGACGTGCCCCGGGGCACGTCAAAAACCCTGTACTTTTGGCTACATGGTGGCTACATGAAAAAGATTCGGGCAAGAAAAAAGCCACCGCTTGGGTGGCTTTTTGTTCTAAGTCGTTGTTTGACTTAGAGATTTTTGGCTCCCCGACCTGGGCTCGAACCAGGGACCTACGGATTAACAGGCAGTAGGCCCAGAATTGATAAGGCTTCTATCATTTCTGGATTTCTGTCCTGAGGCCAAAAAATCTTAGCAAAATCATCGCCTTACAAGTCTTTAGCCCGCAGAGCTGCGTTAGACTGATAGCTGATTCAATGTCAGTTGGCTACGAGACGTGCCAATTTCTGGCTACGAAAGGCCCCTGAGTTGGCTACGGAAACGACCAACCCGGACCCGCCTGGAGCCAGTCCACCGGCTGCGGTGGACCAACGAGGTGCTGAGACAGCACAGATGCGAATCGTTCGAGCTGCTGGCTTGCAAACAGGCATGCCAGCAGGTGCGTTCGACTTCACTTTTCTGCTGTCATGAAGAAGAAATCCCTCACCGATGCGTATTTGCGAACACTCGAGGCCAGGCGCAAAGAGTTCCTTGTCACCGACAAATATCGCCATGTGACGCCACTCGGTACATTCAGCCTTTGCATGCGGGTTTTCCCCACCGGGCGCAAGCTCTGGGTGGCCCGTATCCGTACCAAGTCCCTGCGTTTGACCCACACACTGGGTGCCTTTGTGCCAGGCCGTTTTGACGGCATGAACGCGGATCAAGCTTGGCAAGCGCTGGAAGAGTTTGCGTCGAAGTTGTTGGCTCAGCAGGGCGGAGCCAGTCCGTCTGTCGCTGCGGCACCATCTGCTCCCGATCAGTTGAGCCACGACGTAACTCCTCCGGTGCAGCGTCGCTCGTTCTCACCTGCGACGGTCCAGTTTCCTGTTTGTCTGCCGCCTTCGAATCATCCCATTCGAATCGCCAACTGGTCGATTCCCGGTCATCCCACTTCTGCTGCGAGGGTGGTGAGTCCATCGACCGCTCCTGGCCATGCGCCTGTCAAGACAGTGGCACCCGTGCAGCCGTCAACCCCCGCAGCGCATGCCGTGTCACCGCTTGAGCCCACGCCATCAGATGGTGTGCTTCAGACGCAAGACCCTCAAACACGAGTGCACACACTGAAAGACGTCGTGGACAGCTACGTTGAAACCCTCAAAAACAAGGGCAATGCGGGCTGCCATGACACCGCTGCCGACTACACCTCCTTGTTCGAGCGCCGGGTCACCAAGCCGTTTCCGGCGCTGGCCAACAAGCCTGCGCATCTCGTGACCACAGAGGAGATCGTTGCCTTGCTGCGTCACGTCATGAAGCAAAAATCGGTGCGACGCGGACGTGTCGGAGAGTCTGTCCGCGATGAGCAGACCGATCACCGGAGCAGCCCGATCCGGCGAGAAGCCGACAAACTTCGCACCTTGCTCAAGACTGCCTACGAAGCCCACCGTGGAGCAGATCGGGACCCGAACGTTTTGGAACCATCGGGCGTGGCGACACTTTGCAAAAGCAACCCGGTGAGCGAGATCAAGCCGGTCAAAGGGGCGAACAAAGGTAACCGGCTGGCCAACCCATCTTGATTCGGGTTGAGGGTCTGAGCAAGATCGTGTGCACGCAACCTTCCGTGGACACGATGCT
>FWWM01003112.1_pt1 | contig 35360 bp, 27 predicted proteins | sample 2228351 | NCBI WGS metagenome assembly FWWM01 (sample SAMEA103939774, study PRJEB20133) | metagenome
ATCGGTTTGGCGCGCTAACAAACTTTTCGGATGGGTTCTAACGGGTGGCAGGTCGGGAGATCAGCCTGGACTTCGAGTCTGGTTCGTCGTTCATGGCCGGTCTCCCGACTGGCGTCTTCAGTGCCGGCGAGCGGCTGGTTGGTGGTTGCCTGGGCGTACGCGTCGGACTACGCTTGTTGTTCTTTGGCCATCTCGGCGCAGACGGCGTCGAGGGCCTCCTGCGCCGTAGCGGTATCGGCCATCACGGGAGCGATGGCCAGACGTGTGAGCGCGTCGTTGACGAATGGCCAATAGGACGAGGTAGAAGGCAGCGGCATCTCGCCCGCGATCGCCTTGAGGAAATCGCCCGGTTTCTGATTGTCGAAGTAAGGGTCAGGCTGGAAGAGGCGCTCATCCTCCCAGGCCGGACGGTAGGTGGGGTAGAGGTTCTGCAACTCAAACCCCTTCATCTGCCCCTCTACCGTCAGGTTACAGAGCCTGATGAACTCCCAACATTGATCGGCGTACTTCGACTGTTCGGTGATCGTCATGCCGGTGCCGCCGAAGGTCGCTGACCGCGCGCCGGTGCCGTCCTGATAGATGGGTAGAGGCCCCATGTGCCACTTGCCGGCAACCCCTTGAGCGTTGTCTTTCATGAAGCCCTGATACCAGGGCGCTCCGAAGACGACGGCATAGTCGCCAGCGCTCAACGCGCCGTACCAGGCCGAATTGTAGTAGTTGCCTCCCGGCATCAGCTCGGCGATCTTGTCTACATAGACCCAATCGTGCAACATCTGCAGGATGCGGACGGCGAAGGGGTTGTTGACGTTGCAATCGCCGTCCTTGTCGAACCAGCCGCCGCCGTATTGCGACAGGATCGTGTAATAAGCGTTGTCCTGGTCGGGGCAGGCTGTGAAGAACTTGCCCGTCTTCTCAGTATAGAGTTTGCCTTTTTCCAGGAATTCTTCCCAGGTATCGATCGGCTTATCCTCGATGCCCACCTCTGCGAAGAGGTCAAAGCGGTAGAACATGAGGCAGGCGTTCAGCTCGTTGCTGATGCCGTAGATCTTGCCCTTGTACGTCCACTCGGCGACGGCTGATCCCAGAAACAGGTTGTCCTTCTCGGCGCCCAGACGATCGTCGAGGGGCAACAGGGTATCGCGCTCTTTGAGGTAGCGCGTGTGCTCCTGGCGGGCCACGTCGCCGATGTCGGGCGCTCCGGTGCCGGCCTGCAGGGCAGTCAACAATTTGTCGTGCATGTCGGCGTAGGGGAAGGTGGTGATTTTAACAGTGTAGCCTGGATTCTGCTCTTCAAATGTGGGGATCATCGCCTCCTCCCACTTGACGCGGTTGGTGGCGAACGCCCACATTTGAAGTGTCACCTTCTCCTGTGTGGCGGGCTGGGCGGCTGCACCCGCAGCGGGAGCTGCTGCGGGCGCGCCAGGGGCGCCGGCCTGGGGCGCACAAGCAGCGACGAGTCCGGCGCTGACAGTCAGGGCGACCCCTTTGAGAAACTCGCGACGGCTGAGATGCGCGGCGGCAGACATATTCCCTCCTTCGATCTGTTGCCAGAGTATGGAGAAGTGGGCGCAAAGAAGTGGCTGCTTGGCAGATATAGGTTCTGACCTCCAGCATACGCGCCGCTGCGCTCAGCGTCAACGTCTTCTCCGCCATCGATCGGACACGCGTCGGACAGGGAGATGCTGATCTCCAGGCGCGATGCGGCCCCGGCGAGCGCCAGGGCCGCATAGACGTGGGAAGAACCTGCGTTACTTGATCATCGTCAGGGCGGGACCAAGCGCTATCCCTGGCCACCAGCGTGGTGTCGCATTGGCTTGGGGGCGATGCTGCAGCCCTACACCCGGTGCGCGATCTCTATGTAGAACAAATTCTCGTCGGATCTCTTGCGGCGAGCGGGCCAGGATATGCTTATTGAAACCGCCCATCAGCGACGCAAAGGCGGTTCGATCATGGTTTACCGAGACGAGGAACGCAATTAGAGATGGTAGCGCTCTAGTTATATGGTGCACCCTGGCATATGTCAATCATCCTTTAAACCAGCAGGCTGGCTCGCAATTCCTGGAACGGACTCTACTTCAGTCATGTCCTCTGATGGCAACTCATAGAGCGCCTCGGGGGCAATGTCAGCCTCATTGGGCCAAACTACTGTACCAATGACAGGATCTACTACGCCACGCGCAAAAAAAGAAGGATCGCGTAATGGTTCAAATATTGGCCCTTCCAGCAAGGGCAATGCGTTAACCCGTTTGCGAATCCCGTTGTTAAATACTATCTCCAGCGAATGTGGACCACACACAGTGGCGTCGATAATTCGTAATATCATTAGATACCCTCTGCTCTCAATCCAGTGGTGGAATACGTTGCAATGGCTTGCCTTCTTGTGCCAACTCCCAATCTTGTCTTAATTCGGCCTGATACATAGCCGCCCATTCAAAGACCAACGATTGCACTCTTCGCGGCAAATGCCCTTGTAAGATTCGTATAGGATCGATGCCGATCGTCGCCTCATGCTCTGCATAGATCGCATGAAAGTGGGCGGGCGTGTGTTCCTTATAGAACATGATAGAACATGCTGATGATGATGCCGTAGAATTCAGAGATGCGAGGCACGCTCTTACTCCTCATCATCTTGGCCGGAGCGGGCAAAGCCAAATATAGCACTCGTTTACAGTTTGAGCAAACCTTGGTGGGCGGTCTCTGCTGCCGATCAACGCCCAAAATGTCATTGACGCGATCTGAGTCTGGGACCCGGACAGCATGCGCTTGTGTTACAATGCAAGTGTATGGATGAAACAACGTTCGCTGCCAGCGTGCGCGAGGCGCTGGCCCATCTGTATGATACCGCCTATCTGCAACGTCTTCCGCTCGCTCGCTGGCCGACCCTGGCGGATGGCCAGGCGTTGCATCGCGCGCTGCTTGAAGCGATCCGCGCCCAACAGCCTCCGCCCGGGTCGCCCGTAACCGCTCCCGCTTGGCGGCTCTACCGCATCCTGGTGCTGCGTTACCTCGAGGATCGCCCGGTGGCCGAGATTGCGCGCGAGCTGGCGATCAGCGCACGCCAGTTGCAGCGTGATCACCAACGCGCCCTGGAAGCAGTTGTGGCCACCTTGCGCGCACGCTTGCCAACGCTCGCGCCAGCAGTCGGGCCGGAAGGCGTCCCAGCCCTGGAAGACGAGCTATCACAGTACGTCGCCGCCAGCGCGCCCGGCCCGACCGATGTCATCGAGACGCTACGGGGGGTGCTGGCCCTGCTCGCTGCCCGCCACCAGGACCAACAGGCGATGGCCGAGATCTCAGCGCCAGCCTCCCTGCCGCCAGCCCGCGTCGATCGTGTCATCCTGCGGCAGGTCCTGATCCACCTTCTCACCTATCTGCTCGACTGTCTGTCGGCCGTGGGCTTGCGCATTGTAGCTGTGCAGCAGGACACATGGGTCAGCGTGACCTTGTGCGCGATGATAGGCCTGGAAGGCGACAACAAGGGTGACGAAAGCCGTCTGGCGATCGCCCACCAATTGTTGTCGGCGCAGGGGGGCCGCCTTGAAGGGCCGCGTAGGGATGCGCAGGTGGTCACGCTCACGCTACGGTTGCCAGCGCACGGGCCGACGACCATCCTTGTCATTGATGACAATCCGGATGTGATTCGCCTCTTTCAGCGCTACCTGGGAGCTACCAACGCGCGCGTGGTTGGCGTTGATAATGCGCAGGAGGCTGTGCGTCTGGCGCGTGAGTTGCGCCCACACGCGATCACGCTCGATCTGATGATGCCGACCCAGGATGGTTGGGAGATCCTCCAGACGCTGAAGGCGCATGCCGAGACGTGCGATATCCCGATCGTTGTCTGTTCGGTGCTACGTGAGCGCGAGCTGGCCCTCGCGTTGGGGGCGGCGGCTTTCCTCGCCAAGCCAATCAATCAGCGACAACTGGTCAACGCGCTGCAAGAGGTGTTGCGAGTCGGACGGCCGCCGGATCGCCTTCCGTCCGCCAGCCCTGGACCATAACCGCGTCATATCGTCGAGGCATCCCCGGCTCTCTCTTCCGCTCCGGTATGAAGCAACGCTGGCATCTGCAATGATCCCAGGCTGCTTTGGATGCAGCGCATCATCTCCCCGATCGAGAATCCACTGCGCCGGGTGATCCCTACCAATCCGGCGGTGACGACCTCTTCCTCGCGGCCGCGCGCGGTGACGACGATCACAGGGATGCTGGCAAGCGCCGGTGTGGCTTGCATGTGCTCGAGGACGGCGTATCCATCGACGTCGGGCATCAACAGGTCGAGGATGACCACGTCGGGCGGCGCGGCAGCAAGCGCCTGCAATGCCTCGGCGCCGCCATGCGCAGCGATGATGGTGTAGCGCCCGCGCGCCGAGCGTAACATGCGGCTGAGCAAGCGCACGACCTCGGGGTCATCATCGACGACCAGCACGCGCCGCACGGGAGTCTCCAATTGGCGTAACACGGCCAGCAGCCTGGCGCGCGAGATCGGCTTGATCAGATAGGCGCGCACCCCGCGCGGAAGGTCGTTCTTCAAGCCGCTGCGCAGGGTGCAGACGACGACGGGCAGGTTAGGTAAGCCCTCACGCGTCTGGCGTAGACGTTGCCAGCCTTCCTCACCTGACGAAGCAGTGACAATCAGGGCGTGTACAGGCGGGCGGCCAGCCAGGCGCAAAGCCTGGTCGGCGTTCTTCGCTCCCTCGACCTGGTAGCCATCAAGATAGCGTTGGAACAGGCGCACGACTTCGGGATCGGGATCTACAACGATCACGCGCTCACGCCCCGCAGCGCTTGGGCGTAGACGCACACGCGTCTCCCAGGGAGGGGTGACGGCCGAGGCTGCCAGCTCCTCGCGCACAGGCAGGGTGAAGAAGATAGTGGTCCCCTGGCCGATCTGGCTCTCTGCCCACATACGGCCCCCGTGTAGCTCGATGAACTTGCGGCTGACGGCCAGCCCCAACCCGCTCCCCTTGTCTGGTTTACCCAGTGGCCCTTCGATCTGTCGGAACTCTTCGAACATGCGCGCCAGGCCCTCGGCGGGGATGCCGACGCCGGTATCAGCCACAGAGATCACGACCTCCGACGCCTGCGCGCGAGCGCAAATATGAACGCCGCCCTGGTGCGTGAAGCGTGCGGCATTGGACAGCAGGTTGATGAGCACCTGGCGGATGCGCGTGCGGTCTGCTGGGACGGTCGGCAGATCGTCAGCAGCGTCGATCTTCAACGTCAGCCCCTTGCCGACGAACAGATGCTCCACAGTGATCGCCGCCTCCTCGATCACCTGCCGCAGCGCCAGGGGGGTTTTGACGAGGCCCATGCGTCCGGCTTCGATCTGGCTGAGATCGAGGATGTCGTCGATGAGGTGCGAGAGATGCTCGGCGTTGCGGTAGATGGCTTCGAGGTCGCCACGGTAGGCTGGCGGCAGGACATCGCCGCCGTAGGTATCAGGCGCCATCAACATCATCTCGCTGAAGCCGACGATGAGGTTGAGGGGGGTGCGCAGCTCGTGGCTGACGTTGGCGGCGAACTCGGCCTTGAGTCGGCGCGCTTCATCGGCTGCCCGTCGCGCGCGATCGAGTTCCACATTCATGCGCTCCAGGCGTTGATAAGCCGCTTGCAGGTCCTTGAGCACCCGTTGCAGTTCGCCGCGTTGGTCACGCAACGCCTCGGTCTGCCTCCAGGCGCGCTCATAGCTGAGCCAGGCCCAATGCAGCACCGTTTGTAGAGGGGACGCAGCTACCCAGGTGACGACGGCGGTCGCCAACGCCCCGGCGCTGGCGACAACAGCCGTGGGAGGCCAGAGGAGGCCAGCATAGGCGGCGCCAAGGAGGCCAGCGGCGATCGCTCCTGCGACAACGAAGCCAGCGATGGGGCCGAGGAGGAGGCTGCTCACCCCTGCGACCAATGGCCACAGGCAGGCAATGGGGGCGCCTGGATCGCTGCGCGCTGCAGCCAGGAGCGCTAGACCAAGGCCAGTCAGGAGCACGATCACCGCTGCCAGGGAGCGACGTCGCATAAACGCGTGATAGGCGAGCGCGCCGCCCCCGCCCAGAATCAGTGGGCCGAGCAGTCGGTCAGGCTGCAATGCTCCCAGGTAGGGGGTGATCTGGAATTGGACCCAAAGCACGGCGAACAGGATGCTGGCCAGGATCATGCGGCGCAATGCCATCGCACGCAGTTCTTGCACATCCTCATGATGAGGCCAGACGACTTCAGGACGCATCCGGAATTCGTAGATCATGGCGAGTCCCATCCGCGGAGTGACCGACGAGCGCGAGGCGAGCGGATCAGGGCGCTGGCTGCGGCTCCATCACCGGCAGGGGGGCCAGCGCATCGTACAGGTCCATGATCCGCCGGGCGACGGCCTCCCAGCCATAGGCGCGCGCGGCGACTGCCGCCTGACGCCCGATGCGCGCGCGCAGCGCGTCGTCGGTGAGAAGACGCAACAGCTCGGCCGCCAGCGCTCGCTCATCGCGCACCGGGAAGTGGAAGCCGGTCACGCCGTGCAGGACCGTGTACTTCAGCCCACCTACATACGAAGCGATCACGGGGGTGCCGCAGGCCATCGCCTCCAGCGCCACCATGCCGAAGGACTCGTAGTGGGAGGGCATGACCAGGACGTCGGCCGCCGAATAGTAGAGGGGCAACAGCTCCTGAGCGCGCGCGCCGAGGAACGTGACCATCTGCTCCAGCCCCAGCTCGCGCCGCAACGCGCGCAGACGAGCCATCTCGGCGGTCATGCGCGCCGGATCGTCGCTGGCGTCGCCGCCGATGATGGCCAGGCTCACGTCGCTCTGGCCGTGGGGCAGGCCGCTGACGACCTGGGGCATGGCGCGCATCAGGGTATCGATCCCCTTCAGCGGCTCGATGCGGCCGACGAACAGGATGAGCTTCTGCCCCAAAGGCAGCCCCAGCTCGGCGCGCGCGGCCTCCTGCGGGATGGGATGGAACCGTTCGAGATCGACGCCGCAGGGGATGATCTTGATGCGCGCCGGATCGGCGCCATACAGCTCGATCAGTTGTTGGCGCTCCAGAGGGCTGGCCGCGATGAGGCGGTCGGCCGCAGCGGCGATCTCGGTCTCGACGCGCAGGCGCAGCTCGCTCTCGCGCTCTTCCGGCCGCTGCGCTACCTGGTTCTTGAGATGGCCCAGCGTGTGGAACATGTGGATGATCGGCGTCCGCCACTGCGCCGCCAGCGTCTGGGCGACGGCGCCGGAGAGCCAGTAGTGGCTGTGGATCACGTCGTAACGATGGCCCTTCAGCGCGGCATACGCCTGGACGCCCGCTACGAACTGCGGCAAATGATTGTAGACCAGGTTCTTGTCATAAGGCTGCTCAGGGCCAGCGGGCACGTGGATGACGCGGCTGAAGGGGCCTAGCTCATGGCTCACGCGCACGACGCAGGGGTCCTGCGAGCGGGTGAAGACATCAACGGCAACCCCCTGCGCGCTTAGGGCGCGCGTGAGATCGCGCACGTAGACGTTCATCCCGCCGGTCTCTTTGCCGCCCAGCGCCGCCAGCGGGCAGGTATGGACGCTCAGCATACAAACGCGTCGACGTATTTCGCCTTGACCGATCTCTGGTGACACGCTCGCCGCTCCTCTGGCACCCTTCTCGATCATCTGTCGCATCGAGCTTCCTATCCACGAAGGCGCCCACCAGGGGCAACACTCCCCTGATTCGGCTGGACGTTCAGCGCTTCGCCGTAATCCGGTAGACGCGGGTGTCCTGCCCTCCGAAACGGTATTTGTACTCCTCGTCGCCTTGCATGAAATCGAAATAGCGCTTCCCCGTCTCGATCGCGTGTTCGATGCAACGGCTGAGGAGGACGATGCCGGGGCTGAGGTGGGCATATTGGTTGGGATCGTAGCCGGAGTTGTAGACGAGGACGCGATCCTGGTAATCGAAGCAATACATCGACGCGGCGACCGCGCCGTTCACCTCGATGAAGGAGAGCTGCAACCAGCCCGCGTCGAGCAGCGCGCGCGCCAGGGCATGGAAGAAGCGTTTCATCTCATCGGTCATGAAGGCGTCTTTGTCTGGGCTGCTCAGCTCATGCAGGGCGATGAAGCGATCGACCTCGGCTGGCAGGTCGTGGCCGGCGTCGACGATGTACCAGCGCACGCGGGCTTGTTCCCCGATGCGACGCAATTTGCGGCGTATCTCATGGCGCTGATGCTTGTTGAGGAGCGCCAGGTAGCCTTCCCAGGTCTCGGGCAGCGAGATGATGGGACAGACGTCCTCCTGTCGACTGTCCACCTGCCAGCCGCGAGCTTGCGCGCAGGAGGCAAAATGGCGGTACAGGACCCCTTCCTCGGGAACGTTCACCCATTCGAGCAGGTCCCAGGCGGGGGCGTGGGGACCGCTCAACCACTCGAGCGTCTGGCCGATCACTGGCTCCTCGTGGCCGGGGGCGACGATAAAGTCGAGATAGTCGGCGACCTCAGTGCCCCCGATCAGGCGCACGCGTCGCTGGCCGGACGCCGTGGTCACATAGAGGGGGACGATCGCCGCGAGGTCTTCGCCAGCGCGATAGGCCAGGACGATCATCTCTCCTTCGCTGAAATGTCGCCACCAGGTCGTCTGAAATTCCCACGTCAGGAAGAGGGTGTCCAAGCGGGCGCGATGCAGCAGCGGATTCCATTCTGCGCGCAGCGCGGTGAACGCTTCTTCGCCGCGGTGGACCGTCAACTGCAATAAGCTCTCCTCGGCGGGTAGTGCGGGCACGTTGTCTCCCCCTCTCATAGAAAACCACAGGCACGAGCCTGTGGTTCGGATGCTTGGTACAAACAGTATAGCGTGAGCGCTGCGACTGGCAAGTAGGCTTTCTTACATCGCCGCCGTCCTGGCCGGCTTCCGTTCGCCGCGTCCGATGCCACGTTCTGCCGCGACGCCATCCGTTGAAACGGACGGCCGGCCATCCTTTCTGTTCGCCGCCGGTCTCCTGACCGGCGGCGGCATGGGTGGCGCTGCGGGCGGTGGGTCGGGAGACCCGCCGCGAACGAGTAGGCTTTCTCTGTTGGCGGCCGGTCTCCTGGCCGGCGGCGGCGTTGGGCGGTGGGTCGGGAGACCCGCCGCGAACGGGAACTCGCTGCGAACGAAGGGGACGGGGCTAGCAGATGCGCGGCAGCATCTCGCCGGTCAGCATGTCCAGCAGACGCGCGCCGCCGATCGGGGTGCGCAGCGTGACCTGGCCGGCTGGCCCCTCCATCACCCGCCCGATGATCGCCGCCTCGGCGCCGTAGCGATGGCCGCGCAGCGCGGTCAGGGCCGCCTCGGCTGCCCCAGGCGCCACGCAGGCCACGAGCTTCCCCTCGTTAGCGACGTAGAGGGGGTCGAAGCCGAGCATCTCGCAGGCGGCGCGCACGGCTGGCCGCAGCGGGATGCGCTGCTCCTCGATCTCGATAGCCACGCCGGACTGGGCCGCGATCTCGTTGAGGGTCGTCGCCAGGCCGCCGCGCGTGGGGTCGCGCAGGACGTGGACGGCGCCCGCCGCGGCCGCCAGCAGGTCGGCGACCAGCCCATTGAGCGGCGCGACGTCGCTGCGCAACTCCGTCTCGAACCCCAACTCCTCGCGCGCGCTGAGCACCGCGATCCCGTGATCGCCCAGCGTCCCGGAGACCAGGACGACGTCGCCCGGGCGGGCGTTGGCGCCGGAGATGTCGACATCCGCTGCGACCCAGCCGACCCCCGTCGTAGCGATGAACAGGCCGCCTCCCGCGCTGCCCCGTTCTACGACCTTGGTATCCCCCGCCGCGACCTGCACGCCCGCCTCCGCCGCGGCCTCTTGCAGCCCACGCACGGCGCGCTGTAAGGTCGTCAGGGGCAGGCCCTCTTCCAGAATGAAAGCCGCTGTCAGCCAGAGCGGCTGCCCGCCCATCATGGCCACATCGTTGACCGTGCCGCAGGCCGCCAGCCGCCCGATGTCGCCGCCGGGGAAGAAGAGCGGCCGCACGACATGGGCGTCCGTGCTCACCACCAGCCGGCCATGGCGATCGGGCAGCGCGAGGACGGCGCCGTCGTTCAGCGCGCTGAGCGGCGGGTTGCCGAGGTCTGGCAGAAACACTCGCCGGATCAGATCGTGGCTCAGCCGTCCGCCGGAGCCGTGGCCCATCACGATGCGGTCCAGCGTGGCGTCCGGCAGCGGCACAGGACAGCTCAGGCCCTCAAACGTCACGTCTGCTCCCATGATCCCTCTCATCCGCTCAAGCGGCGGATCATTGTGCGCCCCGCGCGCGGCGCAGCTCATCGAGCGTCGCTGGGGCGTCGGAGGTGAACTCGAGCGATTCGGCGATCCGCCTTAAGATGTCAGCGGCAGCTTCCTCGTGGGTGTATGTGCCGATGGACAGCACCAGTCGGCCATAGGTGATGCTGACAGCCTGAGAAGGCCCCGCCTCGGTCACGGCAGCGGTGTGCAACAGGCGGCGTTGGGAGCCGTCCGCGCGCGGGGACGTCTCCTCATGAAGCACGCGGATCTCCGGCAGAGGTTCGCCGCGAGCGGCGCGGGCGTATGCCTGCAACCACGCCAGCAGATCCTCATCCGCGTCGATCTCTCTGCCCAGGTAAGCGATCTCGATCTTGCGGCGCGAGTCCCCTTGGGGCGGGTAGAGAGCTATATATTGACCAGAGCCGTCGTCCTCGGCGCGCCATCCATCGGGATAACGAAAGGAGAAAAATCGCCCTGCATGCGTGGGCCAGCTCGCTGAGGGTGGAGTCGCTATGGCAGGCAACTGACAGGACGTGAGCGCCAGGACAACTAACGCAATCCGCAGAAACCTCATTCTACCTGTCTCCTTCTCCCGACGAGCAAGGCGTGTGCCAATCCCGAGGGCTGAATGGCTTGACGACTCACCATGCCTGAATGTAGCCGAGAGCGCGGTTTTTGACAATTGCATGGTAAGGGCTGTCAAGCTGCCAGCGGCCTGAGCAAATCGGCTTGCCCCAGCGGCTGCTTTGCGCTACACTGGCGTTGCAGAGGGATTCAGAATGGAGATCCGGATCGGTCCACACACTTTGGAACGCGCTGAAGAACGCGGCGCCGACGAACAAGAGATCAGAGATGTGATCAATAGCGGATTGCCCATCGCAGCCAAGCATGGCCGTTTGGGGAAAGCCAAAGTCTACGACTTCAGACAGCAGAGGCATGGAAAATACTACGAGCAGAAAAGGGTGGAAGTGATTTACATTGTGGAGGAAGAGGCTATTGTCACCGTGACGGTCTACGTGTTTTATGGACAGTGGGAGGGCTAAGGTGCACATTCTGTATAACGTCAAGACCGATCTACTCTATATTCGTCTGGATGATCAGAAGCAGCCAGTCATCAACAGGCGTGTTGCTGACGACGTCGTCTTGGATATCGGCGAAGGCGATAGGATCGTAGGGATCGAGATCCTTGATGCTTCCCAACGCCTCAACCTTGAACAGTTGCTGCCCGTCCAATATCGAGTGATGCCTGAAGTCGCGGTCGAATAGGCCTGCGAGTTACAGACCCTGCCCATAGCGATAGTAAGCTTCGCAGGCGCCCTCCGATGAGACCATCGTTGCGCCCAGGGGATGCGCGGGCGTGCACAGCGTCCCGAAGGCCGGACATTCCGTCGGCTTGCGTCGCCCCTGCAGCACCAGGCCGCTGATGCAGATCGGCGATTCCTGTGTCTGGATCTGTCCCACGTCGAAGCGACGCTCGGCGTCGAAGGCCGCGAACTCGTCGCGCAGCCGCCAGCCGCTGTCGGGGATGACCCCAATGCCGCGCCAGGCGCGATCGCACGGCTCGAAGACCTGGGCGATCAGTTGCTGGGCTGGCTGGTTGCCCTCGCGGCGAACCGCGCGCCCGTAGGCGTTCTCGACGACGTGCTGCCTCCTCTCCAACTGCCGCACCACCTGCAGGATGCCTTGCAAGAGGTCGATCGGCTCGAAGCCTGTGACGACGATGGGGACGCGGAAGCGTTCGGCCAGCGGCTCGTACTCCCAGTAGCCCATCACCGTGCAGACGTGGCCGGCCGCCAGGAACCCTTGCACGCGATTGCCCGGCGCCGACAGGATCGCCGTGATCGCGGGGGGCACGCGCACGTGCGAGACGAGCAGGCTGAAGTTGGCGATCCCCCGCTGGCGCGCCTGCCAGACGGCCATGGCGTTGCCGGGCGCGGTGGTCTCGAAGCCGATGGCGAAGAAGACCACCTGGCGGTCGGGATGGGCCTGCGCGAGCGCCAGGCAGTCGAGGGGCGAATAGACGACGCGCACATCGCCGCCGGCGGCCCTGACCCGAAACAGGTCGCTGCCCGAGCCAGGGACGCGCAGCATGTCGCCGAAGGAGCAGAAGATCACCTCGGGGCGCGCGGCGATGGCGATGGCCTTATCGATCAGCTCCAGCGGCGTCACGCAGACCGGACATCCCGGCCCGTGCACCAGCTCGATCTGCGGCGGCAACAGCGACTCCAGACCAAAGCGCAGGAATGAGTGCGTCTGGCCGCCGCACACCTCCATGATCGTCCAGGGCCGCGTCGCCGTGTGCCGGATCTCGTCGGCCAGCTTGCGAGCCAGCTCCGGCTGGCGGAACTCATCGAGATACTTCATGGTTGCGGCTCGTCCTCCGCCGCGGCCTGAGCGTCGATCGCGCGCAGCAGCGCTAGCGTCTCCTCGGCCGCCGCCTCATCCAGGCGCGAGATGGCGAAACCAGCATGGACGATGACGTAATCTCCCACCGTCGCCTCCGGCGTCATCGCCAGGCACGCTTCCTTGACGACGCCGCCGAAATCGATCCGTCCCATCATGATGCCATTCTGCTCAACGATGTCGATCACACGACCAGGGATGCCTAAGCACATGTTTGTTTCTCCGTCGCTGCGAGCGCGTCCGCAGGCAGCGCATGAATAGACCCCTTCAGGACCTCCTGAGCCACCACCGCCTGGCCCAAGGAGAGGCCGCCGTCGTTGGGCGGCGTCAGACGATGGATGTAGACCGTGAAGCCCGCCGCGCGCAGGCGCGCCAGCGCGCGTTCGAGCAAGAACACATTTTGCCACACCCCGCCGCTGAGGGCCACCTCCCGCACGCCGGTGATTTCCCGCAGATAGCAGCATACCTCGCACGCCATCTGGGCCAGCGTGTTGTGCACGCGCGCCGCGATACGCGCGATCCCTACGCCCGCCAGCAGGTCGTCCACCACGGCCCGCACCAGGGGAGCGGGGTCGATCGCCCAGGGCGCGTCGGCAGGCGGCGTCGGCAGAGGCCAGAGGTAGGCGCCGGCCTCGGCCTCGTCAGCGGCCATCTCCAGCTCGATGGCGGCCTGGCCCTCGTAGGTGACGGCGTAACAGATGCCACACAGGGCCGAGATCGCGTCGAAGAGACGGCCCAGGCTGGAGGTCGGGGGAGCGTTGAGGCGCGCGGCGATCTGGCGCCTGACCACGCGCTCCTCGGTGGGGTCGAGCGTCCGCAACGAAGGCAGCGCCGGCCAGACATCGCCATAGGCGTGCTGCAGATGACTCCACGCCATGCGGTAGGGGTGACGCACCGCGGCGTCGCCGCCGGGCAGGGGGACGTAGGCCAGGTGCGCCAGCCGTCGGTAGCCGCGTCGATCGGCGAGGAGAAACTCGCCGCCCCAGATGGCCCTGTCCGCGCCGTAGCCAGCGCCGTCGAAGGCGAGGCCGATGACGGGGCCGGGGTGCTGGTGTTCGGCCAGGCACGCCGCGATGTGGGCGTGGTGATGTTGCACGGCGACAGCGGGCAACCCCTCGTCGGCGGCGCGCTGGCGCGCGTAGCGCGACGCCAGATAATCGGGATGCGGGTCGTAGGCCAGGGCCTGCGGCCGCACACGGAAGATGCGCTCGTAGTGGGCGATCGCCGAACGATAAGCTTCCAGCGTCTCCAGGTTCTCCAGGTCGCCGATATGCTGGCTGAGGAAGGCGTAGGGGCCGCGCGTCAGGCAGAACGTGTTCTTCAATTCGGCGCCGCAGGCCAGCAGCGGCAGCGCGTCGGCGCCCAGATGGATGGGGTAGGGGGCGTAGCCGCGAGCGCGGCGGATCGGCAGCTCGGCGCCCTGGAAGACGCGCGTCACCGAATCGTCGCAGCGGATGTAGATGTCGCGGTTGTGGAGGAGGAAGGCGTCGGCGATCGCGGCCAGGCGGGCGAGCGCCTCCTCGTTGCGGGCAACGAGCGGCTCCTCGCTCAGGTTGCCCGAGGTCATCACCAGCGCGTTGGGAGCGTCGGGGCCAGGCTGTAGCAGAAGATGATGCAGCGGCGTATAGGGGAGCATGAGGCCCAGAGTGCGCTGGCCGGGGGCCACGGCGGGCGCGATGCCGTTGTGAGGGCGCGCGCGCAGGAGGACGATGGGGCGCTCACGGGAGGTGAGGAGGCGTTCCTCGTCGGCGTCTACTTCGCATAGCGTTCGGGCGACGGACAGGTCGGCGACCATGAGAGCGAACGGCTTGCCGCGGCGCCCTTTGCGCGCGCGCAGCCGCTGCACAGCCTCCTGATCGCGCGCGTCGCAGGCCAGGTGAAAACCGCCCAGCCCCTTCACCGCCACGATAGCGCCCCGCGCCAGCAGCGCGCGCGCCGCGGCGATGGCTTCAGCGGGAAGGTCGGGGGGCAGGGCGCCGCCGAGGGGAGGCGCAAGCTCCAGGCGGGGGCCGCAGGCCGGGCAGGCGTTCGGCTGGGCGTGGAAGCGGCGATCGTTGGGATCGTCGTATTCGGCCTGGCAGAGGGGGCACATCGTGAAGGGCGCCATCGTCGTCTGCGGCCGGTCGTACGGGATGTCGCGGATGATCGTGAAGCGCGGGCCGCAATGGGTGCAGTTGGTGAACGGGTACCGGTAGCGGCGGTTGGCGGGATCGCGAACCTCGGCCAGGCAGGCGTCGCAGGCGGCGATGTCGGGGGAGATGGGCTGGAACTGGCCGGCGACAGGCTGGCTGTGGCGGATCGCGAAGGCGGGGTCGCCCTGGACGGGGATCTCCTCGCTGGCGACGGCGTCGATGCGCGCGAGAGGGGGCGCTTCGGCGGTCAGGGCGGCCAGAAACGCGGCGAGCGCGGGCGGCGGCCCTTCCACCTCGATGGTGACGTCCGCGGACGTGTTGCACACCCAGCCGCGCAGGTTCAGGCGTTGGGCCAGGCGGAACACGAAGGGACGGAATCCCACCCCCTGGACGACGCCGTGGACGTGGATGCGGCGGCGCGCGCTCGGCGCGGCGGAACTCGTGTCGGCTACCATAGGAGCTTCATGATCGCGCGAGGTGTGAGGGGAGGTCTATGATTTTGCGCACAATTATCAGAAGAACCCGTCGGCTGGCGCCGGTCGGGAAAAGGGGGTACAGCTCCCGTCCCTTTACGCCCATCTCCCCTCGCGAAGCGCGTCCACGTTCAGCCAGTTGATGGCGACCTCTGAGGGGGATTGTGGAGTTTGCATGAAGTCACTGGCAAAGCCTTAAGCAGATGGCGCTGCTGGCGCGGACGCCTACAGGAAGCGGGAGACTGAGATGGGCCAAAACCCACCTCAGTCTCCCATCACTCAGAGGATCACTTGAAGTACGTCATCACCTCCTCGATCACGCTCATCAACGTGTCGAGAGGCTTCTCCCCGGCCGGGACCACGTAGCCGCCCTTTTGGAGATGCAGATTGAGGACGGCCATCTCGCCAGCGTTGTCTTCCTTGATCAGGACCGCCCGATGGCACGAGCCGCAAACGCGCGCGGCCGGGCCAGTGACATAGGCGCCGATTGGACCGAGCTTGCGCTCCATGCCTTTGACCTCGTCGGTGCCCGAGATCAGCCCCGGCAGCGACTTGGCCTGGTTGGGCACGTTATAGGAATTCTCATAGTGGCAGGACTCGCAGTCGGTCAGGCCGTGCTTGGGATACGGGAACTCGATGTGGTGGCCGTATGTCATCGCTTCCACCGGATTCTCGAAGTCGATGTCGCCCACATCGAACGCCTGGAACGCGTGAATCGCATGGACGTAGGAGTCCAGGGATCGCGACTGCAATTCCAGGTGGGAGCCGCCAGCTTTGGTGATGTGGCACATCCGGCAGACGACGATGTTGCCGCCATGGTCCGGCGTGTGGAAGTTGGTCGCCAGCGCGTCGTGGCAGGTGTTGCAGCCGTCCGCCACCTTGACAATGGGGGCGTAGAAGTCGTCGGCGAAAGCGTTGGCGGTCAGATCGAAGGTTCGCGAGGGAGCGTTCAACGCGATCATGACGCCATCGGCGGTCGTCAGCGCTGGCATCACCCCGATTTCGACGCGGCGGACAGTCCCATCAGCGATCTTGTCCGCCCAGGGCGACAGGTCGGCGGTGAAAGTCCACTTGCCGTCGGCTGCTGACACAGTCTGGATGCGCGGATGTTCCTCGCCCGCCGCCGCCTCCAGGGCGCGCTTGTCCTTGCTGTCGATGACGCCGTCGCCGTTGTCGTCGAACAGCCGCTCGTGCGGGCCAACGATGTAATCTTTGGTGTCCCAGCCATACAGGCCGACCAACACGGTGGGCGTCACAGCGGTTTCGTCGATGTCAGCCAGGGCAGCGTCCTTGTGCGCGCTGAATTCGAAGGTGAGGGCGTTGCCGTCGAAGGCGGCGCTGTCGACGGTGAAAGTCAGGACATCCGAGTACCGTAGTCCATCGGCGGTGTAGATGATCTTATCGTAGCCGCTGTGGATCTGCTTGAAGGTCGGAGCGATCCCGCCTTCGCTGTGACACGGCGTGCACTCTGCCGTCGCCAGGTCAAGGGACTTGTGTATGGCCTCGGGCACGATGGTCTTCAGCGCACGCTGCGTCGTGTCGTAGGAGGGTTCCTCCTCGCCTTCCTTGATGGGGCCTACTTTGCCAGTCACGGGGTGGCAGCTCTTGCACGTCTCGACCGTGAAGTTATCATCTGACAGGACGGCATCCAGCTTGCCCTCGTGGCAGGTGGCGCAGTTGGCCATGGACTGCGGATAGGGGAACTCCATAGCGTGCGACATGTGCACGTCGTTCATCAGCGATGTAGTGTACGCGTATTGGGCCTGCTGCTCTTCCGTCAACTCGACTTCGCCGGCGATATATTGGGCGGCCAGCTCTGGGTCATCCACCAGCAATTGCCACTCGAAGTGACCGCCCTCGCCGTTGTCCAGATGACAGGCCTTGCAGGTGTAGAAATCGGTCGCGGGATCCTTATTCACCTGGGCATAGATGTACCCATGCTTGAGATAAGGATCGGTGTGGCATTTGACGCAGCCGTCGTTGTTGGCAGGGGAGACGTAATCCACGCCGTTGCCAGTTTCCAGGAGAGCCGCGAACGGGTACTTGGTCTGGCGAATGCGGGCGGGGAGGAAGCCCACGTCTTCATCGCGACCGAACACGACGATCAGGCCGTCGACGCCGCTCAGGTCCGTATAGTCGATGTAGCCCTGTTCGTCTGGGGACTTCTCGACGAGCGTGCTGGTCGAGACGCCCGTGGCGGGGTCATAGGTCAGCTTGCCTTTGAGAGACAACCTCTCCATGACCGGTTCGAACTCGAAGCTGCTGCCGGTGTAGGGCGCAAAGTAGATGTTCAGGTTATCGGCGGTTGCTGCGTTGAACGGGGCGCCATCTTTGGTCATCTTGAATGAGATGACTGTGGTGCCCGGCTCCTTAAACTCATATTTCAGGTCGGTGATCTGAATGACGCCGTCCTGATAAAGCTCATCGTAGGACGCCTGGTGGTTTGCGCCGGTTCGCTTGTGGCAGATCGAACAGGTTTCGATCTCGATCGGCTGCGTATCAGTGATCACCGCTGTGACACCTGATGGGCTGGCCAGGTCGGCGGAATTGGCTGTGCCAGCAGCGCCAACAGCGACCGACAACAATGCAGCCAGCCCGAGAGCCAACATTCCGATCATCATGTGCCTGCGTTTCATAGTGGAGTCTCCTTAGCTAGGCTCAAAGCGATACTCCCATGCAAACTTCTACCATCTGGAACTTCTGGTCCTACATATGCCCTCCTTTCTCTATAGTAAGGTCGGCTCACCACAGGAACGCTCGACCGCCTCCCCGCGGCCTGCAGTTGCGCCGACCTTCCCCCGGCCAGCGATCGGGTCAGTCCCTCGACGATCCAGCAGGGGCGCTCAGGCCAGCGCCTCCAGCACGCGGTTGACCCCCTCTACGGTCTCCTCGACATCCTCGTTGGTCAGGAGCGGGCTGACGTCAAGGTGGACCGCCCGGCCCAGCAGGTCGAGGCTGCGCGGACACATGTCGAGCGTGTAGCGGATCTCGCGCTGCGCCCAGCGCCATGGGCCGCCGTTGGGCGTCCAGACGCGCTGGGTCATGATCGGCGTCCAGTGCGCGTAGATGTGGTAATCGCTGTGGTCGGGATGATAGAGCACGCCAGCGCCGATGTTCTCCGCGCGCAGAGCGTCGGCCACCGCCAACGCCTTGGCGGGGGTCTCGGTGAAGAAGATGAGGGCGATGGCGGCGTCGCCGTCGGGATCGTTGATCGTGCGGAAGGTCACTCCCTTGCGCTGCGCGGTCGCCTCGATGCCAGCCTTGAGCATGCGCTTGCGCTCGCGCATGGCGGTCAGCAGGCCATCGAGCCGGCGCAGTTGCACCAGCATGACCGCCGCCAGCAGCTCCGGCATCCGGAAGTTGATGCCCCAGATGATCTCTTCGGGCGCGAAGCGGTTGCGCAAGCCGCCGATCACGTCGTGGTACATCACGGCGCGCTTCCAGACCTCTTCCTGATTGGTGATGACCATGCCGCCTTCGCCCGAGGTGATGATCTTGTTGAATTGCAGGCTGAAGCAGCCGACGTCGCCCATCGTGCCCAGGCGGCGGCCGCGGTAGCTGGCGCCGTCGGCCTGGGCGGTGTCCTCGATCACCCGCAGCCCATGCTTGCGCGCGACGGCCAGGATGTCGTCCATGCGCGCGGGCGCGCCGCGCATGTGGACCGGCATGATCGCCTTGGTGTACCTGGTGATCTTGCGCTCGACGTCTTCCGGGTCGAGGGTGAGGGACTCATCGACCTCGGCCACCACCGGCACGGCGCCCACGGCCAGCACCGCCGCCGCCGAGGCGATCCAGGTGTAAGCGGGCACGATCACCTCATCGCCGGGGCCGACGCCGATCCCCTGCAGGCCGCAGATCAGCGCGGCCGTGCCGGACGTGACGGCGAGGGCATGTTGGACCCCCATCAGCTCGGCGAAATTCTTCTCCAGCGCTTCCACCTTGGAAGGGCCGGCCTCGGGGCCGTAGTAGCGGAAGAGGCGCTTCCTGCGCAAGGTGTCGAGGACCTCTTGCTCCTCCTCCTGATCGATCATCATGCCGCCTGGATACATGGGCGGATCGGGGCGTTGCTTGGCGGGCGTCCCGCCGTGGATGGCCAGTTTGTCGTCCGCTTGCGAGGGCATACGTTCTTTCTCCTTGTGAAATGTGAGCGTGGATCAGCCTTTGATGCCGGTCAGGGCGATGCCGCGCACGAAGTATTGCTGCGCCAGCAGGAACAAGAGCACGGTCGGGAAGGTGGCGATGGTCGTGCCCGCCATCAGCACCCCCCAATCGATGCGGTTCTGGGAACGGAAGAGGGTCAACCCCAACTGCACGGTGCGCATGCGATCGCTCTGCACGATCACCAAAGCCCACAGGAAGTCGTTCCAGGAGCTTTGGAAGGTGAAGATGGCGACGACGGCCAGGACAGCCTTGGAGAGGGGCAGGATGATGCGCCAGAAGATGGCGAACTCCGAGCAGCCGTCGATGCGCGCGGCGTCCTCCAGCTCCTTGGGCAGCGTCAGGAAGAACTGGCGCAACAGAAACACGTAGAAGCCCCCTCCCAGGAAGGGGAAGATGAGGCCGGGATAGCTGTCGAGCCAGCCAGTGCCGCCCTGCCCCAGCCAGTTGTTGCCACCCGCGAAGGGGGTCGCTTTGACGATCAGGAAGGTGGGGATCAGGGCGATGAGGCCGGGCAGCATCATCACCGAGAGCACGATCATGAAGACCACCTCGCGCAGGCGCCATTGCAGGCGAGCGAACGCGTAGCCAGCCATGGCGCTGATGAGGACGTTGAGGACCGTGGTGGCGCCGGAGACGATCAGGCTGTTCTGGAAGTAGATGTTAAAGTTGCCGCGCGTGAGCGCGCGCACGTAGTGGGCGACCGTGTAGTTGGTCGTGAAGATGACCGGCGGCATCCTGAAGATCTCCGCCGAGGGCTTGAGCGAGGTGAGAACCATCCACACGAACGGCACCAACATGGAGATGGCGGTGATGCTCAGCAGAAGATAGGCGACCAGGCGCGTCAGCGTCTCCAGGGCGCGGCGCGAGAATTGGACAGGGAAACGTCGGGCGCTGGCATTGATGGAGGCCATGCTACACCTCCATCCCGCGGGTCATCAGGCGCAGGTTGACGATCGAGACTCCCAACAGGAGCAGGAACAACACCCACGATTGGGCCGCCGCGTAGCCCATATTGAAATAGCGGAATCCGTTGATGTAAATCTGGTGCACGATCGTGGTCGTGGCGAAAGCTGGGCCGCCGCCGGTCATGGCGTAGATTGGGCCGAAGATCTGGAATGAGCCGATGATGCCGGTCACGACGAGATAGAGGGTGATGGGGCGCAGCAGCGGCAGGGTGATGTACCAGAACGATTGCCAGCCCGTGGCGCCGTCGACCTGGGCAGCCTCGTAGAGGTGGTCGGGGATGCCTTGCAGGCCAGCCAGGTAGATGATCATGGTGCCGCCCACGCTGCCCCACACGCTCATCAGGATGATCGACGGCATGGCCTGGCTGGTGCTCTGCAGCCATTGCTGCGGAGGCAGGCCGGCGGTCTTGAGGAGGAGGTTGAGCAGGCCGATGTGCGGGTCGAACAGCCAGAGCCACACCATGGAGAGGGCGATCGTCGAGGTCACCAGGGGCAGGTAGAAGACGACGCGAAAGAAGTTGCGCAGGCGGATGGGGGAATTGACCGCGATGGCCAGGATGAGGCCGAAGGCGATGTTGAGAGGGATGCTGACGAAGGTGAAGTAGGCGGAGTTGCGCAGGGCGCGCCAGAACATGTCGTCGTTCCACAGCCGCACGAAGTTATCCACCCCCACCCATTTCGTGGGCAAAACCACGCTGTAGTTGGTCAGGCTGTAGTAGAGCGAGGCCAGGGAGGGGATGATCCAGTAGATGAGCAGCGGGATCATCAGCGGCAGGATGAAGAGGATCGCCGCGCGCTCCTGGCGGGTCAGCCCCACGGATCGCCGACGCTGCCCCCAAGGCCTCGCCTGCACTTGGATCTCTTGACGCACGGTCATCAGCTCGCTCTCCCCTTGTGCGGGAATCAGGCGTTCGCCGAGAGGGGTGTGGCTGCCGTTCGGCAGCCACACCTGGCGTTCGCGTCATGCGGCCTGTAACGCTTCCTCGATCTTCTGCTTGACTGCATCCGCCGCCTTGTCCAGGGCCTCCTTGGCGCCGATCTCATCGCGCAGGACGGCCTGGACGTAGTTGCCGATGATCTCGAGCGTCGGGAAGTCCACCGCTTGCGGCGTGGTCGCGCCCCATCCCTTCTCGGGGATCTCCTGGAACTTGGTGAGCAGGGGATCCTTCATGTATTCGGCGTTGGCGGCGATCGACTTGCGCGGCGGCGCGCTGCTGTCGGGGGCGAGCATACCGGTCATGACCTCGGTCGAGATCATGTACTTCATCAGCTTCCAGGCCTCGTCGGGATGCTTGGTGTTGGTGCCGATCACGTAGACGTTGGGGCAGGCGTATTGCAGGCGCCGCTTCTTCATCAGCGGGACGCCGATCCCCAGCAGCTCCAGCTTGTCGGGCTGATACTGCTTCCAGTTGCCGATCTGGCCGGCGTTGTCGGTGGCCATGGAGGTGACCCCCTCCGCCAGCGGGGAGAGGCTGGGGTTCTGGGTGGCCATGCCGCTGATCGGGGAGACCTTGTACTTGTTGACCAGATCGTAGAGGAACTGGAGCGCCTCCACCCCTTCTGGCCCGTTGAACACGACGTCATTGACGTCCCAGCTCCCCCAGGGCACGACGACGTCGGAGCCGTTCTGGACGAGCAGATACCAGAATTCGAAGAGCGCGCCCGCTGGCGTGGAGGCGTCGATCATGTAACCGGCGCGCGTGATGTTGCCCTGGGCGTCCGTCTTCACCAGCTTGGTGGCGTATTCGACCAGGTCGTCCCAGGTGTCGGGCGGCGTCTCGGGGTCGAGGCCTACCTCCTCGAAGTGATCCTTGCGGTAGCACATGGTGCGGATGTCCAGGATGTAAGGCAACCCCATCAGCTTGCCCTCGACCCGCGAGATCTCCACCATGTCGTGATAGAAGTCGGTGATCTCGTCCTGGTAGTCCTTGGTGATGTAGTCGTCCAGGGGCATGAACTGCTTGCGGCGGGCATAGGGTCCGACCCAGTCGCTGCCGGTCTCGACGAGGTCGAGGGGGATGTTGCCGGCGAAGCTGGTCAGCATCTTCTCGCCCAGCGTGCCCCAGTCGCTCATGTCGACCTGGACCTTGATGTTGGGGTTGGCCTCCATGAAGCCGGGGATGGCGGTATCGTTGAAGTAGGCGGAGACCGGCTCGGACATGGCGAGTTTGACGAAGCGCAGTTCGATGACCGCGCCCGCGGGGGCGGGGGCGCCCTCGCCAGCGGCAGGCTGGGCTGGCGCCGCGGCGGGCGCGCAGGCGGCGAGCGCGGCGCCCACGCTGGCCAGCGCGGAGAGGCGCAGGAATTGGCGGCGGCTCAACGGTTGCATTGGCATGTGGGTTCCTCCTTTACGTATGCGAGTTGGGCGGAGACGCCTGGCGGCGCATCGCCCCCTTACGAAGAGGGACATCGCCAGGCCACGGCGCCTGGTGGTTGAGAACGCGGCAGGTAACCGGAAAGCAGGCAGGGGGCGGAGGACGACTGCAATTATATGATGAAGGGGTGACTCTGTCAACGACACAGCGCGGCCGGGTTTCCTCTGCGCCGTTGGCGTTCACATAGCGAACGATGCTCCACGCGCCAGGCGCTCTGCTAGACGCCTGGCGCGCGCGTAAGGTTTCCTTGGCGTGTGTTGGGGTCAGGCGTACTCGTAGACAGGGACTTGAATGATGCGCTTGGGCTTGCTCTGTTGCCAAATCATCTTCTGGCAGCCCCTATAACACTTGGCGACGCCGCCCAGCCGCGCTACAATCTTCGCCGCCGATGGATGGACGCCGCCAGGCGCCCGGCCGCGGCGTCAATCCTTTTCTGCAGGAGACGTATGCCCTACCAGATGCAAAGCCCCCCGGGCGCTCGCGTCCTCATCAACGGCCGCTGGCGCGATTATTTCGCCGGCTGCAGTTACCTGGGCCTGCAAGGCCACCCGGCGCTGATCGCGGCCGCGACCGCCGCCCTCCATACCTACGGCCTGGGCACGGCGACCTCGCGCGGCGGCTACGGCGAACATCCCCTCTTCGACGCCGTCGAGCGCGCGGCCGCGCGCGCGTTCGCCGCCCCGCAGGCGCTCTACTTCGCCTCCGGCTATCTCGGCAACGGCGTCCTGCTGCAGGCGCTGCGCGATCGCTACGACATGATCTTCATCGACGAGGCGTCGCACTTCAGCGTGCGCGACGGCGCCCGCCTGGCCGGGGTCCCCATCATCTCGTTCCGCCATCTCGACCCCGACGACCTGGCCGCGCGTTGCCGGCAACACCTGTCCCCCGGCAGCCGCCCTCTCGTCCTCAGCGACGGCGTGTTCCCGGTCTCGGGCGAGATCGCGCCGGTCCCCGCTTACCTGCGCGCGCTGGCCGATTTCCCCGGCGCCATCCTCTGCCTGGACGACGCGCACGCCACCGCCGTGCTGGGGCCTCACGGGCGCGGCACGCTGGACTATTGGGGGGTGACGACGGACAACTGCTATGCCGCCCATACCGCCAGCAAGGCGCTCGGCAGTTATGGCGGGTTCATCGCCGGCGACGTCGCCCTCGTCGAACGGCTGCGTCGCCACGCTGGCGCCTGGGTAGGCGCCAGCCCGCCTCCCCTGCCGGCCGCCGCTGCCACGGCGCAAGCCATCGAGCTGGCGATGGACGACGGCGCTCTGCGCCAGCGCCTGTGGGCCAACGTCGCCCGCGCCCGCGCGGGCTTGCGCGCCCTTGGCTGGCCCCTGGCCGATACGCCCGTCCCCATCCTCTGCCTGGGCGCGCGCCGCCAGCTCGGCGCCAGCCTGGGGCCGCCCGAAGATCTGGCGGCGATCAAGGAGGAGCTGTTCGCGCGCGATCTCTGCGTCGCTCATGTCACCAGCTACACGAGCACGCCCCCCGGTGGAGCGTTGCGCATCGCGATCTTCGCCACCCATAGCGAGGAGCAAATCGACCGGCTGATCGCCGAGATCGGCCGCCTGGTAGATTAGGAACCTATCCGAAGAGTTTCGGCACGGTCTCCTGACCGTGCCCCTGGCTGGTCAGGAGACCAGCCGGAGCCGTTTTCCCGATAGGCTCTGACACGTCCGCCTCAAAAGAGGAGAGACAAACCCATGCCCGGACCTCAATTCGCCTTCATCGGCGGCGGCAGCCTGCAATGGGCGCCGAAGTTGCTCGCCGACATCGCGCTCACCCCCGGCCTGGAGGGGAGCCGCGTCGTCCTCTATGACACGAACGCCGAGCTGGCCGACCTCATGCTGGCTCTGGGCCGGCGCATCGCCGCGCAGACGAAGACCGGCCTGCAGGTGGAGATCGCCGCTGAACGGGGCGCTGCGCTCGACGGCGCCGACTTTGTGATCTTCTGCATCGCCCACGGCGGGCTGGCGGCCACGCGCCATGACCTGGAGATCCCCTGGCGCTACGGCATCGCCCAGTCGGTGGGGGACACCGTCGGCCCTGGCGGGCTTTCCCGCGCTTTACGCCATCTGCCGGTGGTGGTCGACCTGGCCCGCGAGATGGAGGCGCGCTGTCCGCGCGCCTGGCTGCTCAACCTGACCAATCCGATGACGACGATCTGCCGCGCCGTCACCAAATCCACGTCGATCCGGGCGATCGGCCTCTGCCACGAGATGCACGGCGTCCAACAGCACCTGAGCCGACTCCTGGAGACGCCAGCCGACGCGATCGAGGTGCGCGCCGCAGGCGTCAACCATTTGCCCTGGATCCTCGAGATGACGGTCGATGGGCGCGACGGCTTCGATCTGCTGCGCGACTGGATCGCCCGCCACGGCATCTTCCGCTTCGCGCGCGAGGGGCTGTCGGGGACCCCGGCCACGGTCTTTCGCGATCGCCTGGCCGTGAAGCTGGCGTTGTTCCAGGCCTACGGCGCCCTGGGCGCGGCGGGCGACCGCCATCTGGCCGAGTTCTTCCCACACTTCCTGACCGCAGCCAACGATTGGGGCCGCGCCTTCGGCGTCGAGCTGACGACGATCGAGCACCGTGAGGCGATCCGCGCCGCCGATTATCGGCGCGTCGTGGAACTGGCGCGCGGCGCCGAATTGCCGCCGCTCAGCCGCTCCGCCGAACAGTTGAGCGGGGTCGCCGCCGCGCTGATCGGCGGGCCGGAGGGACGTTTCATCATCAACATCCCCAACCAGGGGCAGATCCCGGAGCTGCCGCTCGGCGTGACGGTCGAGACCTACGCCTGGGTGAGCCGTCGCGGCGTCGAGCCGCTGGTCCCTGGCCCCCTGCCGCCCGCCATCGCCCAGATCCTGCGGCGCGTCAGCGGCGAACAGGAGCTGATCGTCGAGGCGGCGCTGCGCGGCGACCGTCAGCTTGCGTGGCAGGCGCTGCTGGCCGACGCGCTGGTGCGCGAGTGGACGATCGCCGAGCCGCTGGTCGACGAGCTGCTGCGCGCCAACGCCGCCTTCCTGCCCCACTGACCCTCTGGCCGATTTGCCGTCTTTCGCCGGTTGAGGTACATTATAGACTGACCAGTCAGTCTATTGGCGGTCGGTCGGGACGAGGTGGATGTCGTCCTGGCCGACCGCTCTGCAACAGGAGCCGATCGACGGGGGATCATGTCGCCGCGAGTGGATGTTGCTGAAGAACGCCGCACGCAGATCATCGAAGCTGCCATCGCCTGCCTGGCCCGTCAGGGGTATCACCATACGACGATGGATGACATCGTGCGCGCAAGCGGGCTGAGCAAGGGGACCCTGTACTGGTATTTTCCCAGCAAAGAGGACCTTTTCCTGGCCATCCTCGACGTCTGGATGCACGAGTTGCAAACAGCGACCGCGCCTGCCGACATCCTGGCGCCCACCCCGCAGCAACTGCGCGCCTGGGTCGAGGCGTTCACCCGTTTTGCCGAGATGGATCCGGGTCGTGTGCGGCTGATCGTCGAGTTCTGGGCGGAGGTCCATCGCTCGCGCGCCATCGACCGGCGGCTGGGAGAACTCTACCGCCAGCGCGCCCTGCCCCTCGCCCAGATCATCGAGCGAGGGATCGCGCGCGGCGAGCTGCGCCCCGTCGACGCGTTGGCCCTCGCGCATACGTTCCTGGCCGTGTACGATGGGCTGCTCCTGCAGCGCATCCTGCTGCCCGATCACCTGTCCTGGCCGCAGGTCAACCAGGCGGCGCTCGATATCTTGCTGGGCGGGCTGCAAGCTTGAGGAGCGATCCCATGTCGGAGCTGGCGATCGAGGCGCGCGGCCTCACGCGGCGGTTCGGCGACATCCTGGCGGTCGATCAACTCGATCTGGAGGTGGCGCGCGGCGAGATCTACGGATTGATCGGCCCGGATGGCGCCGGCAAGACGACGACGATCCGCCTGCTCGCCGCGGTCATGCGCCCCACCGCGGGCGCCGCCCGCGTCGTGGGGGTGGACGTCGTACACCAGCCCGAGGCGCTGCGCCAGCATGTCGGCTACATGGCGCAGCGGTTCAACCTGTATGGCGACCTCTCGGTCCGCGAGAACCTCGATTTCTACGCCGATGTATTTCACGTGCGGGGCCAGGCGCGTCGGCAGCGCATCGACTGGCTATTGGAATTCGTGCGCTTGAGGGAGTTTGAGGGCCGGCGCGCTGCCTTCCTCTCCGGCGGCATGCAGAAGAAGCTGGCGCTGGCCTGCACCCTGATCCACGAGCCGCATGTCTTGTTCCTCGATGAGCCGACCACTGGGGTCGATCCCATCTCGCGCCGCCAGTTCTGGGATCTGCTCTCAGAGCTGCACGTCCAGGGGGTGACCCTGTTCATCAGCACCCCCTATATGGATGAAGCTGAGCGATGCACGCGCATCGGTCTGCTCTATGCCGGGCGCCTCATCGAGCAGGGCGACCCCTATGCCATCCGCCAACTCGTCCCCGGCGAGCTGCTGGCAGCGTGGACTGGGGACGTCCGCCGGGCGCAGCAGGCGGTCGCTGGCCTGGAAGGGATCATCGAGGTGCAGACGTATGGCGACCTGTTGCACATCTTCGTCGACAGCCGGGAGCTGCGCCAGCCAGCCATCGCTGACGCGTTGCGGCGGGCGGGCGTGTCCGTGCTCGATCTGCGTCCCGCCCGTCCGCGTATCGAGGAGGCGTTCATCTCATTGATCCGGCGGCGCCAGGAGGACCTTGTCCATGACGGATGACCAGGGGCGCACCCCACAGGCCCCAGCGACCGACGGGCCTGTCGCTGTGGCGGCAGATCGGCTGACCAAGCGTTTCGGGTCGTTCGTCGCCGTCGACGCCATCAGCTTCCGGGTGGCCACGGGCGCCATCTTCGGCTTCCTTGGCCCCAACGGCTCCGGCAAGACGACGACCATCCGCATGCTGCTGGGCCTGTTAACGCCGACGTCGGGACATGCCCGCATCCTGGGGTTCGATGTGACGCGCCAGACGAATGAGGTGCGCCGGCGCGCGGGCTACATGTCGCAGCGGTTCAGCCTCTACAACGACCTGACGGTCGCCGAGAACCTCAACTTTTACGGCGGCACCTATGGCGTCCGCGGCCGCGAGCTGGCGGAGCGCAAACGTCAGATCCTGGAGATGGCGGGGCTGGTCGGGCAGGAGGACAGGCTGACGCGCACGCTCTCCGGCGGATGGAAGCAGCGCCTGGCCCTGGGCGCGGCCATCTTGCATCGGCCGCGCATCCTCTTCCTCGACGAGCCGACCGCGGGCGTCGATCCGGTCTCGCGTCGCCAGTTCTGGGATCTGCTCTACGATCTGGCCGATCGGGGCACGACCATCTTCGTCACCACCCATTACATGGACGAGGCCGAGCATTGCCATCGCCTGGCTTTCATTCATCGAGGGCATCTGGTGGCCGAAGGGACGCCCCTGGAGATCAAGACGCAGCAGATGCGAGGGCAGGTGATGGAGATCGAGTGCGAGCCGCCGGATGTGGCCCTGCGCGCCCTGCGCGCCGTGAATCACTTTGAAGAGGTGGCGCTGTACGGCGCGCGCATCCACGTCGTGGCGGAGGCGGTGGAGGAGAAGCGGCCCTTGATCGAACAGACGCTGCAAGAGGCGGGGGTCGCCGTCCAGAGCATGATGACGATCCCCCCTTCGTTGGAGGACGTCTTCATCGCCCGGATTCGTTAGAGAAGGCGAATGGGCGAGCGAGGGGACGAATGAGCGAATCGATGAATCAGCGAGGGGTGCAGAGAGATGCGTAAGCGTTTGGGGATCGCGATCGCGACGATCGCGGTGATCGCCGCGACGGCGGTGGGGGTTGCCGCCTGGCAAGGGGTCTTCGTCCGGTTGCCGCGCACGGCCGCGATCGAGGGCGGCGCGACGGCGCGCCAGATCATCGACGATCTCGCCGGACGAGGGGCGCCAGCAGCGGGACGGCTGACCGCCTCCGGCCTGATCGAAGCCCACGAGGTGGTCGTGGCTGCCGAGGTGGGAGGGGTGATCGTCGACTTGCCGGTCCATGAAGGCGACGTCGTCGCCGAGGGGCAACTGCTAGCGCAGCTCGATACGGAGCTGATCGACGCCCAGCTCGCGCAGGCGGAGGCGGCGATCGCGGCGGCCCAGGCGGCTCTCGACCTGGCGCAGGCAGGCCCGCGCGACGTGGATGTGCGCCAGGCGGAGATGGCCCTGCGCGTGGCCGAGGCTGCCCGCGATGGCGCGCGCCAGGCCTGGGAGGACGCCAAGGCGCTGCGCGACAATCCCCAAGACCTGGATGTGCAGATCACGCGCGCTCGCGGCGAGGTTGCCGCTGCCGCCAAACAGATAACGGCCGCTGAAGCGCGGGCGCGCGCCGCTGACGAGGAGCATGCCCTGTGGGGGCGCACGCTGGAGTGGCTGCGCAGCGGCATCGATGTCGCGATCGATACGCCGATCGGTATGCGTCACCTCAACGTCGAGCCGGGCGCCGACAAGATCCAGGCCGCCAACCTGCAGTGGAACCTCAGCGGACAGCAGGCGTGGCAGGCGTGGCAGGCCGTCGAGCAGGCCAAAGCGGCGCTCTTGGGCGCCCAGGCGCGCCTGCGCAACCTCGAGGCCAAACGCAAGGACCTGATCGAGCTGCGCATGGAAGCGGATCGCGCCGAGGCGGCGCTGCGCGTGGCCGAGGCGCAGGTGGAGCAGGCGCAGGCCGCCCTCGCGCGTGTGCGCGAGGGGGCGACCGCCGAACAGATCGCCGTCGCGGCCGGTCGGCTGCAACAGGCGATCGCCGCGCGCGACCGCATCGCCGTGCAACGCGCCAAATTCACGGTGACCGCGCCGCGGGCGGGGGTCGTCGCGGCGCGGCCCGCCAACCGCGGCGAGGCGGTGATCCCAGGCGCGACGCTGGTCAAAATCGCTGACCTGGATCAGGTGACGTTGACCGTCTATGTGCCCGAGGATCAGATTGGCCACATCCGCCTGGGCGATCCAGTGGCGGTCTCCGTCGATTCGTTCCCGGACCGCGTCTTCGCCGGGCGCGTCTCTTACATCGCCGACCGCGCGGAGTTCACGCCCAAGAACATCCAGACGGCCGAGGATCGCATCAACATGGTCTTCGCTGTGAAGATCGACCTCGCCAACTCCGACCACGCCCTGAAGCCGGGCATGCCCGCCGACGCTGACTTCGGCGCTCAATAGTGAGGTGACGCTTGTCTAAGTTGTGGCATGTGGGTAGCACGATCCTGATCCTTTGCGCGCTGCTGATCGTCGACAGCGCGGCGGCGACAGACGCCGCGCCCTCCCGGGGCATCGTCGTCGAAGCCTCCGGGACGATCGAAGCGGAGGAGGTAAAGCTCAGCGCCGAGATCGGCGGGCGCGTCGTGGCCGTCAACGCCCAAGAAGGGGGGGCGGTCGCGAAAGGGCAACTGCTGGTGCAGATGGACGACTCTCTCTTGCTCGCCCAGGTCGCCGAGGCCGAGGCGCAGCTCGCGACGGCGCAGGCTTTGCTGGCTGAGGCCGTCGCTGGCGCGCGCCCGTCTGAGATCGCCGCCGCCCGCGCTGAGGTGGCGAGCGCGGAGGCGGAGCTGAGCGGCGCGCACAAAGCGTACGCCCTGGCGCAAGAGATGCTACAGACGCCCCACGAGCTGCTCGCCCAGGTCGATGAGGCGCGCGCGGGCGTCGAGGTGGCCAAAGCGCAAGTGGGCCAGGCGCAGGCGGCGTTGGGGATGGCGCAAGCCCTGCGCGATAGCGCCACCGGCGGTTCTGACTACGATAAGTCCAAGCGCGCCGCCTATGAGCTGCAGGTTGCGGCCGCGCAGGCCGAGCTGGAGGCCGCGCAGGAGGCGCAGGCGGGCGCCGAGGCCACCCTGGCGGCGCTGGAGGCGGTGTTGCGCGCTCCCCTGACCTACCAGGCTGAAGTCCATCGCGCCGCCAGCCAGGTCGCCTTAGCGGAGGCGAAGCTGGCTCTGGCGCAGGCGAAGCTCGATGCCGTGCTCGCCGGCAAGCGGCCCGAGGAGATCGCCGTCGCTGAGGCGGACGTGCAACAGGCCGTCGCAGCCTTACGCCTGGTGCAGGTGCAACGGGCCAAGCTGGCACTGCGGGCGCCCATCGATGGATTGGTGACCAGCCGCCTGATCGAGCCGGGCGAACTGGCGCAGGCGGGCCACGTCCTGATGACGGTCGCCGACCTCGATCAGGTCACCCTGCAGATCTTCGTTCCCACCGATCGCATCGGGCGCGTCCGGCTGGGGCAGCAGGCGGTGGTGACGGTCGATTCCTTCCGGGGGCGCGAGTTCGAAGGGCGCGTCGTCTACATCGCCGATCGCGCCGAGTTCACGCCGAAGAATGTACAGACGCAAGAGGATCGCGTGGATACCGTCTTCGCCGTCAAGATTCAGTTGGAGAATCCCGAGCACTTGCTGAAGCCGGGGATGCCAGCGGACGCGGCGTTGGTCGAGTAGGGATGGGGGGGAGTGACGGGTGACGATTAACGAGTGACGATTAACGAGTGAGATCATGGGCCAACGGGCGTCCTCACCGCCGCCGAAACGTCGTCCGCTGCGAGGCAGGTCTCTGGCCGCCCCGCGCGACCATCTGGCGCAGTTGCGTCACACGCCACGGGCGCTCAAGCTGGTGTGGGCAGCCGCGCCCAGATGGGCAACAGCGTCGATCGCCCTCCTGGCAGCCCGGGGGGTCTTGCCGGTCTTCACCGTCTACCTGACGCGCTCCTTGGTCAACGCTCTGGTGGCTGCCATCGCCGCGGGCGGCGCGCCGGCCGCGCTCGAACCAGCGCTCGTGGCCGCGGCGCTGATGGGATTGGTGTTGTTGGCAGGGGTCATTCTGGAGGCGCTGAGCGGCTACGTGCAGACCGCCCTGGCCGAACAGACGCAAGATGCGATGACTCACCTCCTCCAGACGAAGGCCGCCAGCCTCGACCTGCAGTTTTACGAATCGCCCGAGTACTACGACCAATTGCAGCGAGCCAGCTTCGACGCCATCGATCGTCCCCTGGCGCTGTTGCGCAACATGAGCAGCCTGGCCCAGAACACGATCACCCTGGCGGCCATGGGCGGCGTGTTGTTGACGTTCGCCTGGTGGATGCCGCTGGCGTTGCTGGTCAGCACGTTGCCCGCCCTGGCGGTAGCGCTGCACACAGCCTGGCGATTTCATGTCTGGCGCGTGCGCAACACCATCCAGCAGCGGCGCCTGGCCTATTACCAGCGCTTCCTTTTTTATGATCAGGCCGCTGCGGAGATCCGTCTGTTCGATCTGGCCGATCGCTTCATCCGCAGCTATCGCGCCCTGCGCCACCGCCTGCGAGGCGAGCGGCTGCAACTGGCTCGCCAGCAGATGGTTGAGCAGGTCGGCGCCGGCTTGTTGGGGTTGGTGAGCCTGGCGTTCGCGCTGGCCTGGATCGGCTGGCAGGCGTTGCAAAACCGCTTCAACCTGGGCGATCTGGCGATGTTCTACCAGGCGTTGACGCAGGGACAGCGCCTGATGCAGACCTTGCTCAACGATGTCGGCGAGATCTACCGCAATCTGCTCTTCCTCGACGATCTCTTCACCTTCCTCGATCTGCGCCCTCAGCTTCGCGACCCTGAAGCCCCCGCGCCAGCGCCGACCGGCCTTCATCGGCGCATCTGCTTCGAAGGGGTCACCTTCCGCTACCCGCGCAGCGAGCGCGTCGCCCTGGATGATTTCAGCCTGACGATCGCGGCGGGCCAGATCGTCGCCATCGTCGGCGAGAACGGCGCTGGCAAGAGCACGTTGCTCAAACTGTTGTGTCGCCTCTACGACCCCGAAGAGGGCCGGATCACGTGGGATGGGGTCGATCTGCGGGCGATGGCGTTGGCTGACCTGCGTCGGCGCATCACCGTGCTCTTTCAGCAGCCGGTTCCCTATCACGAGACGGCGGCCGACAACATCGCCTTTGGGGACCTGGCGGCCGAACCGAGCCGCGAGATGATCGAGCAGGCAGCGCGGGCGGCCGCCGCCGATCGCGTGATCGAGCGCCTGCCCGACGGATACGAGACCTTGCTGGGCAAGTGGTTCGGCGACGTCGATCTCAGCGTCGGCGAATGGCAGCGGCTGGCGCTGGCGCGCGCCTTCGTGCGCCAGGCCGATCTGGTGATCTTGGATGAGCCGACGAGCGCCATGGATTCGTGGGCCGAAGCTGCGTGGATGGCGCGCTTCCGGGAGCTGGTCGCCGGCCGCACGGCGCTCATCATCACCCATCGCTTCACGACGGCGATGCAGGCGGATGTCATCCATGTCATGCACGCCGGACGCGTCGTCGAATCGGGCACACACGACGAGCTGGTGGCGTTGGGTGGGCGTTACGCTGAATCGTGGCGGCTGCAGATGCGCTCTGCTCGGTGATTTTGACATGCCCTACCCCTTCGTGGTATCATGGCTTTGCGTTTTTAGCACTCTTAGAGTGAGAGTGCTAACGAAAAAGCCTTTTGGGCGATGTTGGAAGGCAGCGACGGATTCGCGAGCTGTCCTTGTGGCGAGGAGATTATGCAAGAGTTGACGCCGCGTCGGCAGAGCATCCTGGGGATGGTTGTGCGGGCGTATGTGGAGACCGCGCAACCGGTCGGCTCGCGCGCGCTGGTCGATCAATATGGCCTCCCGTACAGCCCGGCGACGATCCGCAACGAACTGGCCGCGCTCGAGGAGATGGGGTATCTCACCCATCCGCACACTTCGGCCGGGCGCGTGCCGACCGAAGAGGGGTATCGCTATTTCGTCGAACATCTGTTGGGCGAGGTGGAGTTGCCCCTCAGCGAACGTTTGATGATTCAACATCAGTTTCATCAGGTGCAGCTCGATCTCGATCAGTGGATGCGCCTGGCGGCGGCGGTCCTGGCCCACACCTCGCGCAGCGTCGCGCTGGTCACCGCGCCGAAATCGCCGCAGAGCCGCTTCAAGCATCTGGAGCTGATCTCGCTTCACGACACAGTCGTCCTCCTCGTGCTCGTGCTGATGGGGGGCATCGTCAAGCAGCAGATGTTCACGTTGGACGGGCCGATGTCGCAGGAGCAACTGAGCCGGCTTTCCAACGAGCTGAACGCGCTGCTCAACGGCGCCTCCAGCGCTGAACTGTTCCGGCGCGCCGCGACCAGCAGCGAACTGGGGCGCCAGGTCGTTACGCTCGTCCACAACATCATGCGCGAGGCCGAGGGACATATCGGCGAGCAGGTTTATCAGGCGGGGTTGACGCAGGTGCTGGAGGAGCCGGAGTTCGCGGAGCCGGAGTCGGCGCGCCAGATCGTACAGGTGGTAGAGGAGCGGCCTTTGCTCGATTCGATCCTGGCCAACATGCAGGACATCAACACGGTCCAGGTGATCATCGGCGGCGAAGGGCATTCGCACCTCCTGCGCGAGTTGAGCATGGTCATCTCGCGGTACGGGCTGCGGGAGGGCGCCACCGGCATCCTGGGGGTCATCGGTCCGACCCGCATGCCCTACGCGCGCACGATTTCGGCCGTGCGGTATGTGTCCGTGCTGATGAGCGACCTCCTGCGCGAGCTGTACGGCCAGTCGGCGAGTTAGAGGAGATCAGACCAGGCAACGATTCTGGCTGGTCTCCTGACCAGCCAGGGGCACGGTCAGGAGACCGCGCCGAAACTTTTCGGATAGGTTCTTGGAGGAGATCAGACCAGGCATCCCTGGCGAAGGATCGCAGGTGCACAATGGAAGGAGAGGAGATCGCTGTGGTAGAAGAAGTGGCGCAGACTCCTGGGGAAGGAGAGACGTCCAGCGTCGAGATCGCGCCGTTGGACGAACAGGCGCAGCGGATCGCGGCCCTGGAGGCGGAGCTTGCCCAGGCGCAAGCTCAGGTTCAAGACTATCTCGATCAGGTTCGTCGCACCGCTGCCGAGTTTGCCAATTATCGGAAGCGCCAGGAGCGCGATCAGGGGGAGTTCATCAAGCAGGCGAACGCTGGCCTGATCTTGAAGCTCCTCCCCATCCTGGATGATTTCGCGCTCGCCTTTGAGCACGTTCCGCCAGAGGCGGCTGGCAGCCAGTGGGTGGAGGGGTTCGCCCTGATCCAGCGCAAGCTATTATCTCTTCTTGAGCAAGAAGGCGTCACGCCGATCGCGGCCGTTGGCCAGCCGTTCGATCCTGCCTTGCATGAGGCAGTCACCCACGAGGAAAGCGACCAGGTCGCCAGCGGCCATGTGATCGCCGAAGTGCGCACCGGCTATCGCCTGGGCGAGCGTGTGCTGCGGCCGGCGATGGTGCGCGTGGCCCGTTGAGAGGATAGGTGAACGAATGAGCGGATGGACGCAGAGCCGGGACGCTGATTCGCTCGCTCGCTGATTCGCTCATTCGCCCATTCTGGAGGTACCATGGGTAAGATTATCGGCATTGATCTCGGCACTACGAACTCGGTCGTCGCCATCATGGAAGGAGGAGAACCGGTCGTCATCTCCAGCGCCGAGGGCGGACGGCTGATCCCTTCGGTGGTGGCCATTAACCCCAAGACGGGGGAGCGCATGGTGGGCCAGATCGCTCGCCGCCAGGCCATCACCAACCCGGACAACACCATCTTCTCCGTGAAACGCCTGATGGGTCGCAAGATGAACGACCCCGAGGTGCAGAAGGCGCGCAAGGTGCTGCCCTACAAGATCATCGAGCGCCCCAATGGGGATGCCTGGGTCGTGATGGGCGGCAAGGAGTACGCGCCGCCCG
>FWWM01003275.1_pt1 | contig 35283 bp, 29 predicted proteins | sample 2228351 | NCBI WGS metagenome assembly FWWM01 (sample SAMEA103939774, study PRJEB20133) | metagenome
ACACAGATCAAAAGAAGCTCAGATTGCTGCATTACAGGAAAAACTGAGAGAAGCTATTGAAAAAGAAGAGTATGAAAGAGCTGCAAAGCTTAGAGATGATATTAAAAAATTAACTCAGAGCAATTAATCAGTTAGCAAAAACTTTTTTGCCTATATCACATTCCAGACAATTTTGTTTGATACAATAATTTCTGAACAATTCAATCATTCCCTGGTAATAAACACTTCGTAATTTATAATCAGTCAAGTTCAAAACTTCACTAACCTCATCAACCAGATGATTACTTTCTTTTTGTGTGAAATTTATATACAGAGAAAGAATTTTTTCTGCCAATAATCTTTTATCAAATATTTCGAAATAAACAGTTAATATCGGAAAAATAATATTTACAATAGTCTCATCAGCTCTTCCCAAACCTATGAAATATTTAATGTCACTCCTCACTTCTTTATTAAAATTATAGTGTTTAGCCCAATAACCCTCCCCCTTAACAATTAAGAGGTCACGAAGCTTTGAAATAAGTTTGTAATTATTCTGAACACCTGAAACAACATTTATAATTCTACTGAATAAATTATGATTTAATAATCTGTCAAGAAGTCTTGCGCCAGCTGCAAGTCTAACGGTTGGAAAATTCTGAGGTCTTAATTTGAAAAAATGCCAGTTTGACCTGTTGAAATAGACGCCATCGTACTCTGATTTCAGAAGTTCCCAATGCTCACGAAGATTTCGTATATATTCAGAAGTAGCTTCGTCTTCCAGCTTATCTGATTCAGGCATTAACCCACTTATAAATAATAATGCACTTTCTGCCTTTGGAACGAAATTCTCTTTAGGAATTTTTCTGAAGAAATTAATATCCACTGCGTGGCTAAGTTTCATCATTATATCTTTATTTTTTGAATAACCAAGCGCTTCAAAAATTTCCTCATAGAGAAGTTGCTGCCATATTTCTGCGTTTTCAAAATCACTTGAATTAAAAATTCGTTCATTAATTTCTTTATGGAAGTCATGATTAATTTTTGGTTCACTAACAGTTACTTCGTGCAGCACAATCAATTCTTTTAATCTATTTAAAAACCTAACACATTTTTTTCTGTATCTCGCTAATCCTAATTCTTTAATAAATTTTAATTTGATCTCTTCGGAAGCATTATCAGCAACTTCAAGACAAGGCATTTTAATTTCATCTTCAGCAATTTTTGAAAGTTGAGTTAAAATAGTTTGTCTTAAAGATTGTGATAGATATTTACTTAAATTAACAGATGGCACATGTCTTCCACTTTGAGTAACTACGAAGCCGGAGGACTGATTATCAGCAAAAGTTATATGAAGTATTGTTTTGTTGTATCGCGAATTAAGGTGATGGCCATGAGATCGCCAATCTGAATGAAGAGTATCAATTTCAACATCACCAGTAAAAGTTATATTACCAATTCTGATTCTTGAGTTATGAAAATCGGGTCCTGCTTTATCAAGATTTCTCGAGCCGGGATCCAAGATTTCAATTTCAGTTCCGTCTGAAGTTTTCAGAACATAACTAAACTGTTTTTCCTCCCAAATCTTATATACGAGCTCTTCAGGAGTATGGGAATATCTTTTCACGGGAACCTCGCTTTAACAAAGCTTGGATAAATTTCCTACTCAAAAATAATTGAAAAATATTTATCAATCAGTGTTTAACTCTGAAAAATATTTGTTGCTGTTTGATTGTAGTTTTTAATCTCTTTTTCAGCAAGCAAAGCAAAGTCCTCTTTGTCTGAAAGATATATTAAACCTCTGCTAATATTAATGAGGAAATTTTCTTTTCTGCTGCTATGAAATACTTTCAGGACATCTTTAAAACTTCCACCCTGAGCTCCTACACCAGGTAACAGAACTGTCAAATCAGAAAATGAATTAATATTTGACTTAAGTTCTTTAATATTAGTGGCTCCGAAAACTATTCCACAGTTTTTATTTTCATTCCAGCCAGCAACTGATTTAATTACCTTTTGATAAAGTGCAGATCCATCAGATAAAATTTGTTTTTCAAAATCAATCGCACCTGAATTTGAAGTCAATGTAAGAATAAAATTCAATTTGTCCTTGTAGTTTAAAAATGGCAGGAGTGAATCTTTTCCCATATATGGATTAAGTGTAATTGAATCAAATCCAAAATGATCATAAATAGATCTCGCATACATTTCCGAAGTATTTCCGATATCTCCACGTTTGGCATCAGCAATGGTAAGTATATCTTTAGGAATCATTTTTAAAGTTTGTTCGATAAGTTCATACCCTTTACTACCCATTGCTTCGTAAAATGCAAAATTTATTTTATAAGCTGCAGCGTAATTCTTCGTTGCTTCAATAATGTTATAGTTAAATTTCAATATTGGCTCATCAACTCTCAGCAGATGACTTGGAATTTTATTTATGTCAGAATCTAACCCAACGCATACAAATTTGAGTTCCCGATTCTTCTGTAAAAGTTTTTCTAATGCTTTCATCTTTTAAGCATAATTCTTTCTTGTTCTGAAAATATTCAGTACAATCCCAAGCATAAACATATTTAATAACATCGAGCTTCCGCCATAACTGACAAACGGAAGAGGAACTCCGATAATCGGTAATATACCTAATACCATTCCGACATTTATCAGAAAATGTGTAAAGTACACACCGAATATTCCTATTACTAAGATACTTAAAAATTCATCTTTGGTTGTGGAAGCAATGTTCAATAACCTTATAAACAATATCAGAAAAAGCGATAGGACAAGTATTGCACCGATAAAACCAAACTCCTCGCCAATTGCACAATAAATAAAGTCAGTCCATTGTTCAGGAATATATTGCAGTTGTGTCTGATTACCCTGCAAAAATCCTTTTCCGAATAAACCACCACTCCCAATGGCAACCATTGCCTGAATTGAATTGTAACCAGAACCTAAAGGATCAGTCATTGGGTCAATGAAAGATTTAATTCTTGCCTGCTGATGAGGACTTAAAGCATTGTAAAGATTATCCGTAAAAAACCCTGATGCAAGGTTAATAGCGAACACGGAGCCATTAAAGAATAAATCTCTGTTGAAGAAAAACAGAACAACAAGTACTATAATTAACGATGCTATAAAAGGAATTGAACCAAATAATGATGCTATTGCTACAAATCCCGGAGATAAAACAACGAACAATCCCAGTAAGCTAATTCCTTTCCAAAACAAAATTATAAGAATGAATGAGATAAATATGAATGAAGTTCCCATATCCGGCTCAAGCATAATTAATCCAACTGGAATAAATCCAATTGCGAGTGCAATCAAAATATCTTTAAATGAATCAATATTATTATTTAATCTCGTGAGAAAACTGGCGAGAAGTAATACTGTAGCTATTTTGGCAAATTCAGAAGGTTGAAAACCTATTGAACCAAAAGCTAACCAACTTTTAGCACCAGATACCCGTTTACCGGCAACTAATACAATTACCAGCAACAATAATCCAACCAAATAAGATGGAACAGCAATTAATCTGAATGTATTTGTTGGTATGGCGTATATTATGAAGAATACAACATAAGCAACAATGGTAAATAATAATTGTCGTTCAAAATTATCAGATGCCAGAGGATTATTTAAAGTAGAACTGTAAACTGCAGCTAATCCAATCACCGTAAGCAGAAGTACCGGAATAAAAATTTTGAAATCAAATTTATCAGTTATCTTATAATCAATCCTCACTCTGAACCTCAGCTATTGCGGACCGTTCGGTCTGTTGTTTTTGGGTTTTAATTTTATCTTTTAACAAATATGCATCCATCATTTTTTTGGCAATCGGAGCAGCGTGTGTTCCTCCAAATCCTACATTTTCAACCACAACCGCAACCGCAATTTTGGGGTTTTCAGAAGGCGCAAAACCAATGAAAAAAGCATGATCTTTACCGTGTGGGTTTTGTGCAGTTCCTGTTTTCCCCGAGATGTTATAATCCGGATTTCTTAGATGAGTTGCAGTGCCTGAACCTTGTACAACCAGAAACATTCCTTGTTTAACAACATCAAAAACTTCTTGTTTGATTTTGAGATCAATTTTATCAAACCGGAAAGGAACCATCTTGCCTGTCTGGTTATCAAGATAACCTTTTACGATATGTGGCGCAAATGATTTGCCGTTGTTGGCAATTAATGCAACATATTTGGCAAGTTGTAATGGTGTTACGCTTACCTCTCCCTGACCTATTCCCAGACTTGCCATAATACTTCTTGGCCAGTTTTCACCATATAATTTTTTATAATAAGATTCATCAGGAATAAATCCTGCGGCTTCTTCTCCAATATCAATTCCGGTTTTCTGATTGAATCCGAATTTAGTTGCGTACTGTTTCCAATTTTCCAATCCTATTTTATAAATCAGATTATAGAAAAATGTATTACAGGATTTTTCTATAGCGTGAACAACATTTATAGAGCCATGTGAGCCGTGACATTTAAAGAATCTGCCAAATGTAAACCCGCCACCACAGTAAATTGGAGTATTAATGTCAATTACACCTAAATCCAATGCTGCAATTGCTGCAAGAATTTTGAATGTTGAACCGGGCGGTTTTAATGACATAGTTGCTCTGTTAAATAATGGTTTATCGGGATCAGCGTAAAGCTCTTGTAGAAAATCTTTTGAAGTAATGTATGAAAATTGGTTTAAGTCATATTCCGGAGCGCTCACTAATGCGAGTATCTCACCTGTTGAAGGTTCAATAGCTACAACCGCGCCTCTTTTACCTTTGAATTCTTCTTCAGCAACTTTCTGTACATCACCATCAATGGATAAAACCAGATCTTTGCCTTTAATTGATTCTTTATCTTTTGCTCCCTCTTTATATCTGCCTATTTCTCTTCTTCTTGAATCAACAAGAACATAGTGAAAACCTTTTTCACCTCGCAAAAATTTTTCATACTGTTTTTCAATGCCGTTATGTCCAACATAATCTCCGGGGCGATAATAATCTTTTTCCTTTTCCAATTGCTGAGATGAAATTTCTTTTGTATAACCGAAAAGATGTGAGCCCATAACTCCAAAGGGATAACCTCTTTGCATCTCAACTATATAATCAACGCCGGGTAAGAATTCTGAATTTTCCTCTAACCAGGAGATAATCTGAAAGTCAACTCCGCGCCTGATTCTGACAGGAATATACTTGGAATAAATCTGATTTCTTTTTAGAATTCCGGAAACATAACCGGGATTAACTCCCAATACTTTATCGAGTACTTTATTTAGACTTGTATCATAATCAGCAGAAGTGATACGAATTGTATAAGCGGGAATATTATCAACCAGAACATTTAAATTTCGATCATAGAATACTCCCCGAAGCGGAATTTGTTCAATAGGTTTAATACTATTACCTGCAGATTTTTCATCATAGATTTCATGATTTAAAATTTGCATCTGAAATAAACGCACAGAGAAGATGGCAAAAATCAAAACAATTACACTATAAAGAATTGTCTTTCTGCTTAGTGATGCAAAGTTAACGGCATTCATAATAATCGTTTTTTCGGGACAAAAATTATTAAAATCATACTTAATAAAGCAGTATAAAAAGCCGGTAGAAAAGCATTCTGAAAAAATATCAGCAGCACATTTGAAGAAATATCAATAGCTGAAAAGAATGAATAAATAATTTGGTCGACAAGTGCGGATAGAAAAACAATCAAACCAAAATTGAAAAACATCAGATAAATATCAATCTTGTTTTCTGAAGAAAAATAACCTGCAACAAAACCTGCAACAGTTTTTGCAATCATTGTACTTCCGAGTAAACTACCAGTAACAAGGTCAAAACAAAATCCATAAACAAACCCAAGAAGTGTTCCATAAATCTGACCTTCAGAAATAGAATAATAGACAAGTAAAATAAGTATCATATCAGGAACTGTCTGTCCAATTGAAATAAGAGGAACAAATGTTGTTTGAATTATTAAAACAGGAATAAAGATCAACAACGATATGATGTAGTTTATTTTCATTGAAACTTTTTCAGAAAATTTAATTCCAGGTCATCAATCTCTTTACTGGCAACTGTTTTCAAAATAAAAACATATTCAACTTTAGCAAAATCAACAAATGGAATTACATTGATCTCGTTAAAAATGCCGGTTTCAACATTTATACTTCCTGCAGCTATTCCAACAGGTATCGGAAAAGGAATACGAGAACTAAGCTCTGAAGTAACTATTCTGTCTCCTTTTTTTATCTGATATGTTTTGGGAACATTAACTATAACAAGATTTTTACCGTTCCATTTCATTAAACCATTTTCACGGGTTCTCTCGTCTTTAACTGTAATTTTCAAATCAACATTCTGAAGTGTTCTTGCAATAGAATAATTATCAGAAACAGAATAAACTATCCCCACCAATCCTTTATCAGTAATAACAGGCATTCCAACTTTCACCGAATCTGATCTACCAACATTTAATATAATTGTTCCCTGAACCCTTGACAAAGATTTTGAAACAACATTTGCAGGAATAAGTGGGTATCCTGAAGTATCTCTGAATGCCAAAAGGTTTTTGAGTTCATCATTAATTAATGCTGCTTCCCTGAGCTTGCTTAACTGAAGCATTAATTTTGCATTGGTTTGACGCAGTTGTTCATTTTCTTTCTTTAAACTTTTTATATTGAAAACATCGGATACGATGGAAGTTACCGAGGCAAAAGTACCGAATGCAACTGCTCTTACTCGCTGAACAGCAGGTGAACGATTTTGGGAGATAATGAACAGACTTATAATAACCAGAACGGCAAGAATTATATACTCTTTAAAGTTATACCAGAATGAATTTAGAAATCTTAGCATTAATATCTTCTGTTACGAATAAGAACTTTCGAATACTGATTCATATTTTCAATTACCTTACCAGCACCTCTCGCCACTGCAGTTAACGGATCTTCAGCAACATGGACCGGAAGATTAGTCTCCATTTTAATTCTTTCATCCAATCCTTTTAACAATGCACCACCACCTGTTAACATCACTCCTCTGTCAAGAATATCAGCAGAGAGTTCCGGTGGAGTTCTTTCAAGAGTTTGTCGGACAGCATCCACAATCTGAGTAACCGCTTCATTTAGTGCTTCCCGTATTTCAACAGAGCTAACTTCAGTTGTCTTTGGAACTCCTCCAACGAGGTCTCTTCCTTTAACCTGAATTGTGATTTCCTCTTTAAGCGGAACAGCTGAACCAACTTCACACTTAATTGCTTCAGCAGTTCGCTCTCCGATTAAAATGTTATGATTTTTTTTGAAGAATTGCATAATTGCATAATTCATTTCATCACCTGCAATTCTTATAGATTCTTCATTAACTATACCCGATAAAGCTATAACAGCTATTTCGGTTGTACCGCCACCAATATCAATTATCATGTTTCCGACAGGTGCTTCTACATCAATACCAATTCCTATAGCCGCTGCCATTGGTTCGGCGATGAGATGAACTTCTTTAGCACCTGCATGCTCCGCTGAATCTCTTACGGCTCTCTTTTCTACTTCAGTTACACCGCTTGGTACTGCAACAACAACTCTTCTGCTTCCCATTGCACCAGAGCCACGAACTTTTTTTATGAAAGCTCTGATCATTCCTTCAGCGATTTCAAAATCAGCGATTACTCCGTCACGCATTGGTCGGGTAACTTTGATTTCCTTATGTTCCCGTCCCTGCATTTCCTTGGCTTTATTTCCGAGTGCAATTATACGTTTAGTATTTTTATCGAATGCCACAATGGATGGTTCGTTGAGAACAATCCCTTTACCCTTAACATAAATAAGAGTATTAGCCGTTCCTAAATCAATTGCAATATCATTTGAGAAAAAATCAAATATTCCCATAATTCCTCTTAATGTTTAAAGTGTCTGATTCCGGTAAAAACCATTGATAAATTATTTTGATTTGCTACATCAATTACTTCCTGATCCCTTACAGAGCCACCTGGTTGGATGACTGCTGTAGCACCACATTTGATTATTTCGAGCAGTCCATCTGCAAAAGGGAAAAAAGCATCTGAAGCTGCTACTGAATTAGTCAAATCATGTCCATGTTCTTTAGCTTTCATATGAGCAATTTTAACTGAGTCAATTCTGGACATTTGACCTGCACCAACTCCGAGTGTCATTTTATTTTTTGCAAAAACGATTGCATTTGATTTTGTATGTTTTGCAACTACCCAAGCAAAAGTTAAATCTTCCATCTCCTGTTCAGTGGGTTTCCGGTTTGTAACTACTTTCAGATTGTTTTTGTCGAATGAAATTAAATCTTTATCCTGAACAATAAACCCACCCGGAATACTCTTTATGTTTTTTCCGACTTCATTAATATTTTTTAGTTTGCGGATTATTCTACGGTCCTTTTTCTTTTTTAGAATCTGAATCGCATCTTCAGAATATGAAGGAGCGCAAACAATTTCAAGAAAAATTTCATTTAACTTTTCTGCTGTCTTTACATCAACTTCATCACTGAATGCAACAATTCCACCAAATGCAGAAACAGGATCTGTCTTTAAAGCTTTGATATATGCATCAAAAGGAAATGATCCGATTGCGGCACCAGCTGGATTATTATGTTTGATTATAGTACAGGAATTTTTACCAAGTTCCTCACTTAACTCTATTGCAGCTACCAAGTCGAGAATGTTGTTATAAGAAATTTCTTTACCATGAAGAACTTCAAAATATTCATCAAAGCTTCCGAATACTTCAGCAGTCTGATGAGGATTTTCACCATAGCGTAGTTTTCTGTTCAGCTTTTCGTTAATTCTCAGGTAAGAGCTCTCTGATTGAAATTTTCTTTCAAGATAATTAGCAATATAAGTATCATAATTTGATGTGTATGAAAAAGCAGCCACAGCCAGACTTTCGCGTGTCTTAAGTGAAATATTACCATCCTCAAGTTCTGCGATAAATGATGAATACTGTTCCGGACTTGTTAGTACTGAAACATATCTATAATTCTTCGCAGCAGCACGAACAAGACTTGGGCCTCCGATATCAATATTTTCTATCACCTCATCAAGTGAAACATTCTCTTTCCGAATGGTTTGAACAAATGGATAAAGATTAACACAAACAATATCAATTGGAGCGATTGAATTATTTTCAGACTGAATAATATCATCGGTATTATCTCTTCTGAAAAGAATTCCACCAAAAATTTTGGGATGTAATGTTTTGACCCTTCCTTCAAATATCTCGGGAAAACCAGTGAAATCACTTACCTCATTAACCGGGATGTTATTTTGAAATAAAAGTTTAGCGGTATTTCCGGTGGCTAAAATTTCATAATCAAACGAATGAAGTGATTTGGCAAACTCAACTATGCCTGTCTTGTCTGAGACACTTATTAGGGCAAACTTTTTCAATTATAATAACCTAAGAATTAATTACTACTCTGTTATCAACAATTTTTATTCTATTTTCAGCAAATGCTTTAATAACTTCGGGCAAAATCTGATGTTCAATATTTAGTACTCTTTCAGCTATTTCTTCAGGAGAACTGACATCGGAAATATCAACACACCGCTGAGCAATAATTTTTCCTCTGTCATACTCAGAATCTACGAAATGTACTGTTGCACCGCTTACTTTAGCAGATGAGTCGAATACCGCTTTATGAACATTAATTCCGTACATCCCTTTACCACCAAAAGATGGCAGAAGAGCAGGATGAATGTTAATAATCCGGTTCTCAAAAAACTTTACTACATCAGCAGGAATCAGTTTCAAATAACCTGCTAACACAATAAGACCTAAGTCATACTGCTTAAGAACATTTAATAAATCATCATTATTAATTGTGTCTTCGCCTTTACCAATAGTTTTCGTTTCAATCGAAAAACTTTTTGCGATTTCAAAAGCTTTACAATCTTTTTTATCACTAAAAACAACTACAATTTCAACAAGTTTTTTAAGCTCAGGATGAGCTAAGATAGCTTTAAGATTAGAACCTCTGCCAGAGACAAATACTGCAACTCTTAACACAAAACTCACCTGAATTTGAGGCGAAAATTATACAATAAGGTATTCATTTTCAATTTATTTCTTATCTGAATTCAGATGGCTGTTTATTTTTCTATGCAAAGAATAAGATTTATTTTTCAATGAAGTCTGAAAATCAAAATCACCGAGTTCATCAATTTTTTGCAAATAAGAAATTGCTTCTGAAAACATCTTTAAATTATACAGTGCTAAAGCAGAATAGTAATATGCGTTGGCAGTTATTTCAGTAAGTTTGTTGCCTGCAAGTTTCAGACATTTTTGTGAATTCTCTAACGCTTCTTCATATCTTTTGATTGCTAAGTTCAGTTCACAAAGAAGTAAATAGGATTCAGCTTTAAAGGTTATTGAAATTTCCTTCCCTGAAATAGCTGAATCAAGAATCTGCAAAGCTTCTTTGTAGTTTTTTTGTTTCAATAAATTTTTCACTTTCTGAATTAACTTAAATTCATTACTTAAGGGCTCCTGTAAAAACAATCTTCCGGATTTTTCTGCATAAATATCTTCATCAATATCTTTATTACCCTCATCAGTCCTCTCATAAAACTTTATTGCCTGTTTTCTGTTACCAAGCAATTCATAACAGATACCTGATTTCAGATTTGCATAACCTAAATAATCATTATTAACTCGTTTTTCTCTGAAATAATTATAATGGACAATTGCTGAATCATATTGTTCTCTGGCGAAAAATATATTCCCAAGTAAAAGATGTGATGAAGAGATAATAAATGGGAATAAAGAATCTCCGGATGAAATAACATTTCTCGAAATTCTTTCGGCGCTGTTCAGATCATTGAGTTCGTATTTAACCAGAGCATAAGAATAGTTAAATAAAAGATTACGTGGATAAACTTTAATTAATCCAGAGAGAATTTTTTCTGCTTCAGTATAATCAATAATTGTTCGTGAATAAATCTGAGATAAATAGAATTGAGCATCTGTTTTAAGGATACTTCCCTTTTCAGCAACTAATTGAACATAGCTGAGTCCAATCTCTTTATCTGATTCAAATCCGATAAGATTTGCAGCCCACCTTAAGGCAGCCGGAACCTCAGCAAAAGCAAAATTTGATAAACCTAATCCAAGATATGCATCGTAAAAATCCGGATTGATATTGATAATATCACTTAATCGTTTCTTCATATTTTTGACTGACACCAAAGCATTGGTAAAATCGTTTGATCTTGCTGCAATAACTGAATTATTATAATCCATCATACCAAGCCAGAAAAGTTTTTTTATATACTCAGTTTCTTTTGTATCATCAATTTTATCTAAAATGGAAGCCGCTTTTCCGGAATATGTTCTGAAACTATCAGCATAAGCTTCGTTCAGTGAACCAAGAAAATACCACAAATGCATAACTGATTTATAGTAATATCCTCTGAAATCACTTTTATATTTGAACGAGAATGCATCTAATTCTTTTTCTGCACGATTAAAGTTGAAATTATAAATCTTACCAACTATAGCTTGAATTTGTTTATCAGCACTCTGAGATAAAAGAATTGTTGAGAAGAAGAAAGTGAATATTAGTAAATTCTTTTTCATTAAAATTTATTTTCCGATCTGGTAGATTTTGAAAATATTAATGAAGCTTTTACAAATTCACGGAATAATGGATGGGCTTTTGTTGCCCTCGATTTTAATTCCGGATGAAACTGACAAGCAAGGAACCAGGGATGATTTGGTAGTTCGATTATTTCGACCAATTCTTTATCAGGTGATAATCCGCTTAAAATCATACCATGCTCGGTCAATACAGATCTGAATTTATTATTCACTTCATAGCGATGTCGGTGTCTTTCAGAAATATAAGTAGTTTTATAAGCATCAAATGCATTTGTTTTTTCTTTAAGAACACAGGGATAAGCTCCAAGTCTCATAGTTGCACCCATATTTTTTATATTCTTCTGTTCAGGCATTAGATCTATAACTGCATATTTGGTGTTTTTAAATTCAGAACTGTGAGCATTCTTTATTCCGCAAACATTTCTCGCAAATTCGATTACGGCGCACTGAAGACCAAGACAAATTCCAAAAAATGGTATTCCATTTTCACGGGCATATTGAACAGCTTTGATTTTCCCTTCAATTCCTCTTTCACCAAAACCTCCGGGAACTAAAATTCCACTGACATTTGAAAACAACTTTTCAGGAGTCTCAATTTCCACATCTTCAGCACTAACCGGTTTAACAACAACTTTACAGTTATTCTCGGCGCCGGCATGAACAAAGGATTCCATAATACTTTTATATGCATCAAGATGTTCTGTGTATTTGCCCACCAAAGCAATCTCAACTTTATTTTCAGGATTTTTAATACTTTCAACAAAATTTTCCCATTCCTCAAGTTTTATTTTTCTGTCAGGAAGATGCAATCTGTTCATAACAATCTGGTCAAATCTTTCTTTATAGAGCACAAGAGGAACTTCATAGATTGAAGAACAATCATATGCTGAAATAACCGCATTGGAATTAATGTTACAGAACAGCGCTATTTTTTCTCTGATCTCTCTCGAAAGTTTTTTTTCAGATCTGCAGATCAAAACATCCGGTTGGATTCCAAGCTCGAGAAGATTTTTTACACTATGTTGTGTTGGTTTGGTTTTTACTTCACCGGCAGAAGCAATATATGGAACAAGTGTAACATGAATACTCATTGTATTGGCTCTGCCAAACTGAAGCATTAACTGTCTCATCGCTTCAATAAATGGCAAAGATTCAATATCGCCAACTGTCCCACCGATTTCAGTAATAATTATATCATATTCTCCAAGTTCACTTAACTTGAGCATTCGCTGTTTTATCTCATCAGTAATGTGAGGAATTACCTGAACGGTCGCACCCAGAAAGTCTCCCCTTCGTTCTTTGGTTATAACTTCATTGTAAACCTGGCCAGTGGTTGTATTATTTGCACGCGTCATATTAACATCCAGAAATCGTTCATAATGGCCCAGGTCAAGATCAGTCTCTGCACCATCATCGGTTACATAGACTTCGCCGTGCTGAAAAGGACTCATTGTGCCCGGATCAACATTGATATATGGATCAAATTTCTGAATTGTAACTCTGAATCCGCGTTGTTTGAGAAGTAATCCTAGTGAGGAGGCAGTAATTCCCTTTCCTAAAGAAGAAACAACTCCGCCTGTTACAAAGATAAATTTAACTTTTTTTCGTGGTGACATTCTGATTTTTTTTGCTTTCAAATATAGATTAACCGAGTCTGATTATCAATTAAAACTTAACATATTATGAACTAACTTTTATAACTACCATAGTCATATCATCATATTGATGTGTTTTGCCAATGAAATTTCTAACTTCAGACAAAACCATTTCAAGTAACTTTGCAGCTGATTCATAATAAACTCTTCCAGATGTTCCTGAATTCTTTCCAATCCGAATTCTTCTCTTTTATTATTAACCGTTTCTGTAAAACCATCAGTTTAAAAGACAAGAGTATTTCCGTTATCACCAAAACCTTTCTAAACCAGATTAAAGTGTTTTCTGTTAAGTTTTTGAATTAACTCAATTTTATCCAAAGCAAAAAGAAAACTATCGGAGCTGATCAGCTTTGAATCATCAGTAATTGAAATGTATTGCTTTAATCCACCGATTTCATTTCCCGCAAATATTTTTACTGAATTATTGCTTAAGTAATCAGTTATATTTGTTCCATTAAAAACTTCTGAGTAACCGATTAACTTTCATTCCTGAGATAATTTAAGTTCGAGTGCTTTCCTTGAATCGTAATTTCGTTGTTGTTCGGAACTGATAACTAAATTACTATCGCTTTGTGACAATACTTTAGCAGACCAGAAATATGTTAAATTTTGCTGAAAGATTGTCTTATTCGCTTCATTTAATTTTTAGTACTTCCAATTCATCTTAACAGAGCAGAATGGGATTCAAAGGATATTAACTCTCATCTTATTATCTGGTCCTGGTTTTATTTTTTTAATTAATCTCTCACTTAGTTGGGATATCTCTGTTTTGTTCAGAATTAATTTCAATTCACCATCAGGATGAAAATCCGGAGTAAGATAGCTGATGCTAAAAACTGATAGTAGAAACGCCATTGGGATAATAATCAGCAATATTATTTTATTAATTTTCAAAGAATTTGGTTGCCTGCATTTTTCACTAATTAATCAAAAGAAAAATCATAAATTTGCAGGCAGTAAACAAAATGATATTAACCATCAGCAACAGATAATTTGATACCAATAAGAAAATATTTTCTGTTCATATTAATTCTTCTGATATCTTCCCGGATTTATTCACAGGACACAACTCAAAGTCTGGCTTTCAAAAAAAACAGACCAGTAAAAAACAACCCTTACTTTTACAGGCCGGATTTATCATATCAGCTTCTGCAGCAATTTAAATTACTTCAGGATGCAAATTCCGGTGATGCATTAGCTCAACATGAATTGGGATTGCGTTTATTGCTTGGTGAAGGAATGGCTGCAGATACAATTCAGGCAGTTAAGTGGATTAAATCTGCAGCTGATCAAAATCTAAGTGCAGCAGCATACAATTACGGAATATTGCTAATGAATGGTTGGGGTGTTGATTGGAATCCGTTCGAAGCATTTAAGTATTTCAGATCTGCTGCTGCCAAAGGAATGCCTCAGGCACAATATGTTACCGGAATTTTGTACACTGATAATTTAATCGTACCACGCAATTTTGAAATAGCATTTTATTATCTGCACCTTGCAAAAGAAAATGGTTATAATGTTGATGAGCAGATAATAACCGAATTAGCTTCCAAAGTAAGACCATCTTTCATTGATTCCGTTAAATCCGGTAAATCAACATTAAATCAGGTTATTTCAAAAGAAGATATTACTACAAAATCTGATTTTAATTCTGAGAATCAAACTTCGGTCGAAAAATCTTTGGGACTTAGTTTCATTAATTTTGATGCCCTTGAAGATTCTACAATGCAAGATGTTAAGGAAATTGAGCTAATTACTGATCTTACAAGAACTGATATTTCAAATATCCTTGATACTCTGAAAATAAAAGATGCGAAATCTATCAAGGAAATCAGACACAATGAGCAGATTAATATTTTGATGGAACTTTGTAACTACGGTTCTCCTGAAGCACTTACTCTTGTAGGTAAACTTTATGAGGAAGGAATTTATTTTAACAAAAATTTTATTACTGCTGCTGAATATTATATCAGAGCGATAAGATATGAATCTTTCCGCGCACCATTTCTGTTATCCAAATTAACACAAAGTCAGGAATTCAGATCTTTGCTTCAACAACAAGTTGTCAAGGAAAATCCAAATGCTAAATTCGTTTGGTACGGATTATCAAGATTTGGCTTCAGCAACGATATGGTAGTAAATGAAGCAATAAAACTTTTACAGGAAGCATCAAACTTAAAGCACATTCCTTCTATGATTGAACTCGGTTTAAATTATTTCACAGGAGATTATTTACCGAAAAATGAAACTGTTGGATTTAGGATATGGAAAGAAGCTGAGGAACTTGGCAGCTATGAGGCAACAATAAGAATTGTTGTAACTGAAATTCTAAAACAACAAAGGGATTCTGAAAATAAGCGATTAGTTTCTGTTTTAATTAATTTTGCAGAAAAAGGTTCTGTCATTTCTCAATCAGCTTTAGGAATTTGTTTTTTGAAGGGAATCGGTACTGATGTTAATAAAGCATTAGCAGTAAAATATTTTAGATTGGCTGCTTTTCGTGGAAACAGATTTGCCTATGAACAATTAAAAAATCTCTATGATGAATTAAGACCACCATTAAGTGAATTTATTATCAAATAATTTTTCCTTTGAATTGATAGACTCGAAATTAAAAAATACAGGTACCAGCATTTTTGCAGTAATGACTAAACTGGCGAATGAAAAAAATGCTTTAAATCTTTCCCAGGGTTTTCCCGATTTCGATATCTCAAATAACCTGATAGAACTTGTAAATCATTTCATGAGAAAAGGAAAAAATCAATACGCTCCGATGCAGGGAGTTCCTGAACTTAGGAGAATGATTTCTGATAAAATTCAAAAGCTTTACAAATGTAATTATGATTATGAATGTGAAATAACAATAACTGCAGGTGCTACTCAGGCACTTTTTACTGCAATATCTGTTCTTATAAATCCCGGTGACGAAGCCATAATTTTTGAACCGGCTTATGATAGCTATGCACCGGCAGTAATTGCTAATGGTGGAAAACCCATTTTCATTTCGCTTCAGCCACCGGATTTTATGATTCCCTGGGACAAAGTTAATTCAGCTATAACAGAAAAAACTAAAATTATTTTAATCAATTCGCCTCATAATCCAACTGGTTCAATTATCAGTAAAACTGATTTGATGATTTTAGAAAAAATTCTCAGCGATAAAGATATTTTTGTGATAAGTGATGAAGTTTATGAGCACATCGTCTTTGACGATTTGAATCATATTTCAATTTGTGAATCTGATATCCTGCGGAAAAAAAGTTTTGTTATCTCTTCGTTCGGAAAAACCTTTCATACAACTGGTTGGAAAGTAGGATATTGTGTTGCACCTAAAATTTTAACTGACGAATTCAGGAAACTTCATCAATTCGTTGTATTTGCAGTGAATACTCCTGTACAATATGCCTACGCTGAATATCTCAAAGATGATAGAAATTATCTCGATATAGCATCATTCTATCAGAGAAAAAGAGACTACTTTCTGGATTTAATTCAACAATCAAAACTAAAACCACTACACTCAAAAGGCACCTATTTTCAGTTGTTTGATTATTCTCAAATTTCAGATAAAGATGATTTTAGTTTTGCTCTTGAACTTGTTGATAAAATAGGAGTTGCTGTTATTCCACTCTCGCCTTTTTATAATCAGCAGCATAATAATAAACTGATAAGAGTATGCTTCGCAAAGAAGGACGAAGTACTTTATGAAGCTGCTCAAAGGATTAAAAGGTTATGAGTCAGCAAGAAAAAAGTTTCATCATAACCAAACGGGCTGCAATTATTTCAATGACTGTTGGCATATTAATGTTTATATCAAAAATTTCAGCTTATCTGATAACTGGTTCATCAGCAATCTTTTCCGATACCGCTGAATCTGTCGTTCACATCTTTGCAACCGCAATGGCATTGTTTAGTATTATTTACAGCAATAAACCAGCTGATCAATCTCATTTCTATGGTCATGGTAATGTTGAATATTTTTCGGCAGGCATTGAAGGATTTCTGATAATCATTGCGGCGGTTGTTATTCTTTTTGAAAGTGTAAAAGACTTAATTACAGGGGTGGAACTTCAAAAAATGGATATTGGGCTTTATGTTATTTCAGCAGCTGGAATAATTAATCTTCTGTTAGGTGTGTTTCTGATACGAACAGGCAGGAAAACGGGTTCATTGACACTTGTTGCAGATGGGAAACATGTATTAACTGATTCATATACAAGTATTGGAGTGATGATCGGAATTATTTTAGTATTATTCACAGGCATAAAGGAAATCGATCCAATTTTTGCAATCTTCGTGGCGTCGAATATTCTGTTCACCGGATACAAGCTTATTCGGCAATCAGTTGGTGGTTTGATGAACGAAACTGATGAAGAAATTCTGAAGCAACTCACGAACCTGTTACTTTCTATTCGGAAGAATTATTGGATCGACCTGCATCAATTGAGATTCTGGACATCCGGTGAAAGAGTATTTGTTGATTTCCATTTAATTGTTCCATATTATTTTACTGTAAGGCAATCTCACGATGAAGAAGATTACATTAAATCTCAATTACAAAAACTATTCAACCGTGTAGATTTAAAGATCCATTTCGACTACTGCTGGGATAATTTATGTAAATTATGTAATTACCTTGAATGCCCGCAGAGAAAAGAAAATTTTTCGGAAAAAATTAATTGGAACAGCGCAAAACTTATCGGTGGAACAATTATTCCAAAGACGGATTAGAAGCTACTGTGGTTTGAGGTTCTTTAACTTTTGTAAGGATTAACAATCCTATCAGAAAGAAAAATCCTACCGAGAAAATTGCAAGTCTCTGACTTTCGGTAAGATAACTTACAATTCCAAATACTAGTGGACCCAGCACTGCGGAGCTTTTACCAAAGAATGAATAAAAACCGAAAAACTCAGTTTTCTTTTCAGGTGGTGTGAGCTTAGACATGAGACTTCTGCTTGTTGATTGACTTGAACCCATCGCGGAACCTGCCAGTAATCCAACAATATAAAATCCGGTTTTGTCCCGTATGACAATCGCTAATAAAATGGTAATCAACCACAAAATCAAAGTTATGATTATAGTTTTCTTTTGTCCGATTGAATCGGCAACGATTCCGAGAGCGGCAGAACCAAGAATAGCTGTAGTTTGAACAGTAATGAAAAAAATAAGCAACTCTGTTTCTGTAAAACCCAAAGTTGTACTTGCATAATTTCCGGAGAAGTAGATAACAGTATTCACTCCTTCAATATAAAAGAAAAAAGCAAGTAGAAATGTTGCAAGATTTTTATAGTTCTTAAGATTTTTAACAGTAAATAATACTCTGCTGATACCGATTTTCAGATAAGATTCATTTCTGGATATCTCCTTTTTGTTGTCTCTTAAAAACAAAAATAAAGGAATTGAAAAAACAAGGAAGAAAATTGCTGAAACAACAAATGTTTCCCGAATTTTGTCAGCAGTAATAAAAGGATAGACAATTCCCAAAGTAGCAAGTGAACCTAAATATCCCATCGCAAAACCATAGCCACTTACTCTTCCATAATTTTTAGGTTCAGTAATTTCTGGTAAGAAAGCATCGTAGAAAACAAGGCCTGCTTCAAATCCGATGTTTGCAATAACAAATAGAAAAATTCCCCAGAAAATCGCTCCCTCTGTTACAAAGAAAAGTGACGAAGTGGCTGAAATACAGAGTGCAGTAAAGAATAACAAAAATCTTTTTTTACCTGCTGAAAAGTCAGCTATGGCACCAAGAATTGGAGAAATAATAGCTGTAATAATCATTGCAATGCTTGTTGCAACCGACCAATAAAGATCGCCGATGGGCTGGGCTGATGCAACAGTCTTTTTGAAATAGACAGCATAAAGAAAAGTGACAACAATAATTGAGAAGGATGTGTTGGCAAAGTCGAAGAGAGTCCAGACAAATATTTTCTTCTTTTTACTCATTCATTCTTCTTTGGAGTTTTCTTGGAAATAGTCTCATCAACAAGTCCTCTTCCAACCTTCTTAAGTTCACCTGAACTCTTCAAATCATTTAATATTGCATCAAGTACCCCATTAATGAATTTTGCACTGCCAGCAGTACTGAACTTTTTCGAAATCTCTATTACTTCGTTGATTGATACCTTAGGTGGAATATCCTCAAAATAAAGCAGTTCACAAATACCCATTCTTATAAGGATTTTATCTATCATCGCAATGCGATCCATTTCCCAATTACTAACTTTGCTTTTAATCATTTCATCAAACTTTTCTCTGTTAGGAATTACTTTATAAATTAAGGACAATCCGAATTGTTTATCATTATCATCTTCAACATCAGAAAATACTTCATCAATTTGAGATTGAAGATTATCATTATTCATCTCGTAGGCATATAAGACCTGCAAAACTTTTTCACGAATTATTCTCCTCTTAAATACTTTTGTCATTTTACAATTCTCCAAAATTATATTGCAAAAAACCAGAATACCGTTAAAGCTAAAGACTCCCTTAGTTTATTATAAAGGTCAGAAATAAAATTTAGCTCCAGCTCGGATGCGATGGTTTTAACTTTAAGACTGTGAAACTTGCCAATTTCTTTTATGCGAACCAGATGAAACGCATCCGAGACAACAATTAAGTTATTTTTTGAATACTCACTCAGTTTAGCTTTTATAAATTGTATCTGTTCCGTTGTGGATGTGGTATTATTTTCAGTAATAATATTAGTATTAGCAGGAATTCCCTTCGATTTAAGATATCTCAGTGCTACTTCGGCTTCGCTTAATTCACCTGGAGCATTACTTCCGGTCAGATACAAATACTCAACTTTATAAGTTTTCAATAGATCAAAAGCTTTATCAACCCGGGCAGCAAGGATTGGGCTTGGTTTGTTATCCGACCAAACGGCAGCACCTAAAACAACTACAGTGTAAGTAGCATTTGTATCCAGTGGTTGAAGTTTAACTTTTTCCTCTCTTGCACTAATAAAGAAGTATGAGTAAAACAAAAATGTTACCATTAATGCAAGAGACAGTAACAGTGATTTAATAAATATTTTACCTTGACCTTTTCTGAATGCAAATATCAGGACAAAAACCGATGTGAAAATAAGAAGCTGATAAATTGTGTAACAAAGCCCGGTAAATAATTTATTACCAAATTGTCCGAAAATATAAATAGCGTTAAAAGGTAAATTGACTTTTGTTGAAATAAATCCTGAGACAAGAAACAGGTATGAAAGCACCATTAGTGATGTGGTTAACTTTAAATTTATGTTTACTTTTTTACTGATTAGTGAACCAATGAATAAGAAAATCAAAGTAAGATACACTACCAGATTATACAGATTTCCTGTGATTTCTAAATCGATATCAAATACTGACAAGTTTTGATTTTGATATTTAAAGAAGTAAAGCAATAACAGTTGCAGCATAGCTCCCATTATCAGTAGGTACAGAACTCTCTTGTTTTCACTAACAGCAGATTTCATCAGATTATGTTTAAATATTTCATTACAAAGTTAATGAAGCCAGAGTGATTTTTCGAATGCTGAAATGTGTGACATATCAATCAGATTAGCGGGCATAATAAAGGCACCTTGAAGGTGCCTTAAAAATTACTGAAGTTTAAATACTACAGGTATTGATACCTGAACTCGGACGGGTTTTCCTCTTTGCTTTCCGGGTTTAAATTTTGTTTTTTTAACTGCATCAAGAGCTGCCTCATCGCAGCCGGCACCAATCCCTTTTATAATTTTTGCATCCCTTACATCACCATTTTCATCAACGAATGCTAACACATAAACTTTACCTTCTACTCCGGCTCTTTTTGCTATTTCAGGATACACTATTTTACTCTGAATAGCTTGAATTCCTCCAATTGGTTCAGGCATTTCTTCTACTGCTACAAAATACTGAGGTTCTTCCTCTACAATCTTTTTATCCTCTTTAGGTGGAGGAGGAGCTTCTACAGTAGCATTAACATCAATTTCTGTTTCACCAATTTCAATGTCTTCAAGCACTTCATCGGATGGTGCTTCAATTGGAATAGGAGGTTTTGGCGGAGGTGGAGGACGATTTTCCTGCTTAGTCTGTTGGATATCTTCAACAGTAAAGAGTTCCTGCGGACCTTCAATCTTCACTTCCTGTCTTCCAAAATCCGGAAAGAACTTGAAAGCCACAATCATCAGTACTAAGGCGATTATTAAACTGATCTCAAATACTCTTTTGTATTTTGCCATAAGATCAGCTTCTTTAGTTTTTCTCAGTGGCATTGTGTTTTCTCCTCAAATCATAAATTTTGGTTACTAACTTAATTATTGACAAAGGTATTGTCAAATAACTTTTCAGGTATTTTTACAGAATTCTGATTAAAAAGTTCCCGTTAAACTTTCAAAAAATTATTTAAGGCAATATTAAATCTTCTGTAGATGTATTCAGCTAAAGAGCTACCTGCGATTCCGCCAATAAAATCTGCTATCCAATCAAAAACTTCAGCACTTCTTCCCGGCACAAAAAGTTGATGTAATTCATCTAGTAATCCATAAGCTGCAGCAATAATAATCGTCGTTAGCAGGATATTTTTTTTGAGAAACGGAAATCGTTTTTGATATTTTAAAGTAAGATTAAGGAAAAAACCAAGAACAAAGAAAGCAAGAAAATGATTTATTTTATCACCAACTTCAACTGATGGAAGCTGATCTGATGGCAAACTGGTTAATATCAGAATTGATACCCAATGAATTATTAATGGGAGATAAATAAAGACGATTACTCTGGAGTTATTTTTCAAACGACCTCTTAATAAAATTTATCGTTACAGGAATATTCCTCATTAAGTCTGTGGCAGTTATTCCAAATTCAGTTTTTTTGTGAATTAACAAATCTGCTGATAACCCGTGCAGATAAACTGATAGTAAAGCAGACCTGTTAAAATTTTTTGTCTGTGCATAAAAACCGGCAATCATCCCAGTTAAAACATCTCCACTACCAAATTTTGCCAGTCCACTATTCCCTGAAGAATTAATGATTATCTCACCCTCTTTTGTAAATGTCACAGTAGGCGCTCCCTTGAGAACCAAAGTGGTTTTATATTTTTTAACAAAATCACTACCGAGTTCAAGAATATTTCTCTCTATCTCTTCGGTGGAAACATTGATTAGAGCAGCGAACTCGCCAAAGTGAGGGGTCAGAATACATTTTCTTAAGTCGAACCCGGATAATAAATCTTTTATTCCAAATAATGCGTCGGCATCAATTACGGCTGCTTTAAATTCTTTTTTCCTGAGAAACTGATGAACAAATTCAATTGTTTGATTTTCCCTTCCTATGCCCGGACCTAATGCAACTACATCAGCCCATTTAATTTTTTCAGTTAGGGATTTATAATCTTCTGGTCTGAGAAATTCACTATCCTCGTTGCCAAAAGTCTGAACGACTAATTCGGTAATCTTTCTATGAATAAATTTTTTTACGGATTTTGGAATTGCCAAAACTGATGCGCCGGTACCGCAATACAAAGATGAGCCAGCTGATAAAACTGCAGCACCGGGATATTTGAATGAACCGGCAATTGTTAATACTTTGCCAGCAGAATACTTATTGATCCTTTTTCCTCTTTGCGGTAAAAATTTATAAGCATCCTCAGGTTCAAATAAAAATATATCAGTGAATTCATTATCAAAATAATCTCTCCCAACTCCGATTTCGCACAAAACTATTTCACCGGAATTTTCATACCCATTACCTAAAAACATTCCTTTCTTAAATTCACCGAGTGTAATGGTTAAATCAGATCTAAAGATGGGATCACCATATCCTGTATCTGCATTTAGACCAGTTGGAACATCTATCGCAATCTTGGTTGCTTTTAATTTGTTAAGTTCATTTATAATTAGAGAAATTGGTTCTTTCAATGTACCTGAAAATCCACTACCAAGGATTGCATCAATAATAATATCGCAGTTTCTAAGAATTCTGAGTTGTTTAATACCCGAAAACTGAATTAGCTTAAGATTATTTCTGTTAGCTGAAAGGTTTAAGCAGATTTCAAAATTTGACCGGCAGTCATCACTCATCGAAAGCGGGTCACCGAGATAAATAACATTAACATTTACTCCATTGTTTGATAAATGTCTTGCTACTGCAAAGCCATCGCCGCCATTATTACCTTTACCGCAAATAATACCAGCTGATTTCAGATTAGGAAACCTGGAGAGAATAAAGTTTGATATTCCAATTGCAGCGTTCTCCATCAAAACAATTCCCGGTATCTGCAATTGATTAATTGCAAAAGTATCAAGAGAACGAATTTGTGAGGTTGAATATAATGGGATCATAAGTTTAGCCGGGAATATTGCTGCACAAAATTATAAAATCTTTTGCAACTTTTATAAGTAAGAAGTAATAATATTAAGGAGTGTTCCGGGCATCAAACCTAACAATACAACTAATATTGCAGATATAAAAACTGCGAGTAATCCGGAATTACTTCTCTCAATTTCAAATTGTTCGGATGAGTCATGGAAATACATTAGCACAACTAACCTGAGATAAAAATAAACACTAATAACACTCGAGAGAACACCGAGAATAGCAAGCCAGGTTAAATTAGCTTCGATTGCGGCAATAAAAATATAATACTTCCCGAAGAAGCCGGCAAAAGGCGGAATACCAGCAAGCGAGAACATAAACAAAGAAAGTAATGCTGCCAGAAATGGTTGCTTTGTTCCCAATCCCCGATAAGAATTTAATTCAAGATTAGTTTCTTCTTTGCCTTCAATTATACTAACTATACCAAATGCTCCAAGATTCATAAAAGAATATGCAGTCAGATAAAATATAATTCCGGCAATACCTTCAGTATTTGAAGCAGCCAAACCGATAATTAAATAGCCTGCGTGTGAAATTGAGGAGTAAGCAAGCATTCTTTTAATATTAGTTTGAGAAATCGCAACGATGCTTCCAAAGAACATTGAAAGAACAGAGATAACAGAAAGATATGGAGTGATAAGTTTCAATGCTCCTGAACTAAAAAGTACGAATAATGAAACAATAATTGCACTGAATGCAGCAGCTTTTCCTGCAGTTGAAAACAGTCCCGCAACTGTAGATGGAGCGCCCTGATAAACATCCGGCACCCACATATGAAATGGGAATGCAGCAATCTTAAATGAAAATCCAATTAAGAATAATATTACACCCGTAATAAATAAAAGATTCCCTGATAGTTCAGAAAATTTTGCAGTAATTATTTCAAAGGATGTAGTTTGTGCTGTCCCATATATCAAGGCAATTCCATAGACAATAAATCCGGTTGCAAACGCACCAAGCAAAAAATATTTAAGTGCAGATTCTGTTGCAGTCAATCTTTTTCTGTTTATTCCGGCAAGTACATAAAAAGAAACAGACATAACTTCCAGTCCAAGAAAAATCATAAATAAATCTTTAGCCCCAGCCATTAGCATCATACCAAGAACTGATGTTTGCATCAAAATATAGTATTCACCAAAATAAGCATCGTAATTCTTTAAGTAATCAATTGACATTGCACAAATTATCGCAGCACTGAAAGTAAAAACAAAATAAAAAATATTGACATAACCACCGGTAGCAAGCATATTTTGTAATACTACTGAACGGGCATCGAGCGTAAACAAAGAATAAAATCCTGAAAAAAGAAAAATCAGTATTGAAAACCAGCTTAAGAAGTTTTCGCTTTTCTTCGAGTACATTTCAATAGCAGTCGAAACAAGAATTCCAATTGATATGATTATAAGCGGAAGAGTATTATAAAATTCCTGAATATTATTATACATAAATCAAAAACTCTGTTTACATTTTATTTAGTTAATGTTTCTGTAGTATGAACCGGATTAAAAACCTGATTAATAATTTTAGCAGAAGTTTTTTCTGATACTTTCAAGAAGGTAGATGGATAAATTCCAATCCAAATAATAAAAATGAAAATTGGAATCATCACAAAAATTTCTCTTGAATTCATATCTTTCAATCCGTTCAGTGAAGGATTTTTAACTTCACCAAAAACAACCCGCTGATACATCCAAAGAAGATAGACTGCTGCAAATATTACTCCTGAAGCAGCAAAAACTGTAAACCACCAACTGTTGAGAACACCCGACTTAAAAGAACCTAAGAGAATTAAAAACTCTCCAACAAAACCATTCAACCCAGGCAAGCCAATAGATGATAAAGAAGCGAACATCAAAGCAAATGCAAAGAATGGAACAAGTTTCGCTATTCCACCATAATCAGCAATCTCACGTGTGTGTGTTCTCTCATAAATAACTCCCACTAAAAGGAATAACGCTCCGGTTGACAGCCCGTGATTGATCATTTGTATTACAGCACCTTGAACAGATTCCTGAGTCATTGCAAATATACCAAGCACAACAAATCCAAGATGTGAAACGGATGAATATGCTACAAGTTTCTTCATATCAGTCTGAACCATTGCAACTAAAGCCCCGTAAATAATTCCAATGACAGCCAAAACTGAAAAGTAAGGGGCAAAGAATATCGCAGCATCCGGGAATAGAGGAAGGTTAAATCTTAGCAAGCCATAAGTTCCCATCTTAAGTAAAACTCCGGCAAGGATTACGGAACCGGCAGTTGGTGCCTGAACATGTGCATCAGGTAACCAGGTATGCAGAGGAAATACAGGGACCTTAATGGCGAAACTTAAACCAAATGCGAGAAACATCCAGAGTTGTATGTCTCTTGTAATAGTTGGGGCAACTATATAAAGCTGTTTTAGATCAGTAGTAAATATTCCAAGTGATTGTGATGAATAAACAGCTAACCACATTATTGCAACGAGCATTAACAAACTTCCAAACATTGTATAGAGAAAGAATTTTACAGCAGCGTATATTCTTTCTTTACCACCCCAGATTCCAATTATAAAATACATCGGAATAAGCATTGCTTCCCAAAAGATATAAAACAGGAACAAATCGAGCGAAACAAAAACACCAATCATACCTGTTTCAAGTAAAAGCATAAAGAAAGTAAATTCTTTTACTTTATGTTCAATGCTCGACCAACTTGAAATTAATGTTAACGGTGTTAAGAAAGTTGTTAATAAAACCAGTAGAATCGAAAGACCATCAACTCCAACAAAATAATAGATATTTAGCCCTTCTATCCACTTAAACCTGTGAATGAACTGAAAATCCGATGAATTATGATTAAATCCAAAGTAAACAAATAAGGAGACTAAAAACGTTAATGTAGAGAATAATAATCCGGTATATCTTATTGCAGAAGCTTTTTCTTTATTAAGAAATAGTAATACAAAAGCTCCGATTAAAGGAAGTAAAATTAAGTATGTCAGTAATAGATTATTTTCCATAAATTAAAAACTCAATATTATCCATAATAAAGCTGCAGCTATTCCCAGCACCATAACTAATGCATAAAGCTGTGCAACACCTGTTTGAATTTTCCTGATAGATGCAGAGAATAGTTCAATAAGTTTTGCTGATGCATTCACAGTTCCATCAATAATTTTGTTATCAGCAATTCTCCAAAGAAAATTTCTCGAAACTGTAACAATCGGATTTACAATAACGGCATCATAAAGTTCATCAACATAATATTTATTCCAGAGAAGATTGTATATTCCCCTGAAAGAAGAAGCAAACCTTGAAGCAATTTCAGGCTTATGCAAGTAAATGAATCGAGCCAACCAGATGGATGCTAATGCTCCAATTACTGATAGTACCATTAAAAGAATTTCCTCAAAGTGTGAATGCAAGCCAAAATGCATTAATTTTCTATCTGCATCCTTAAAGATTGGAGCTAACCAATTATGAAATTGATTACCGTGTTCGCCACTGAATACCTCTGGTATTCCGATAAACCCTCCGATAACAGACAGGATTGCCAGAATGATTAAAGGAATAGTCATAACTTTGGGCGATTCGTGAGGATGCTTATCGTGACTAAATCTTTCCTTACCTTCGAATGTGAGGAAATATAATCTGAACATATAGAAAGCAGTCATCAGTGCTGTTATTACTCCAAACAACCATAGTATAAAACTTCCGTTAGAAAATGAATACCAGAGAATTTCATCTTTGCTGAAAAATCCTGAAAGCGGAGGAATCCCTGAAATTGCTAATGCAGCGATTAAAAAGGTAATGGCAGTCTGAGGCATATATTTTTTCAATCCACCGTAATGTTGAATATCCTGTTCCTCGTGCATAGCATGAATAACACTTCCTGCTCCAAGAAATAGTAAAGCTTTGAAGAATGCGTGTGTCATCACATGAAATATTCCTGCACTGAAAGCACCAACTCCCATTGCAAGGAACATATAGCCAAGCTGACTTATAGTTGAATAAGCTAGAACTTTTTTAATATCATTTTGAACGATTCCAATGGTTGCAGCAAAGAATGCTGTCATTAGTCCAATGATAGCAACAACAATCAAAATCTGTGGTGCTGAAGCAAATAGAACTGAACATCTGGCGACCATATAAACCCCTGCTGTTACCATAGTTGCAGCATGAATCAAAGCTGAAACAGGAGTAGGACCAGCCATTGCATCCGGTAGCCAAACATAAAGAGGAATCTGAGCTGATTTACCTGTTGCACCAATAAAAAGAAATAAAGTAATAAAACCATAAACAGAAGCTGAAACACTGAATGTATTCGCTTTACTGAAAACTTCATTAAAGTTTAGTGAACCAAAAGTAAGGAAGATTAAAAACATTCCTAAAAGAAATCCGAAGTCACCAATTCTGTTTACGATAAAAGCTTTTTTGGCGGCGTCGGAAGTAGTGCTTTTCTCAAATTTTCTATCGTACCAAAAACCAATCAATAGATATGAACATAAACCTACACCTTCCCAACCTAAAAAGAGTAATACAAAATTATCAGCTAATATCAGATTCATCATTGCAAAGATGAAGAGATTAAGATATGCAAAAAATCTCCAGAAACCCTTATCTCCGTGCATATATCCGATGGAATAAACATGAATTACGAATCCAACACCTGTTACAATCAATGCCATCACCAATGATAGCTGATCAACCTGATAGGCAAAACTAACATTAAGTCCGCCTGCACTTAGCCAGGTAAAAAGAGATACAATATGTTGTCTTTGTTCAACAGGAAGAGATAAAGTCTCGAAGAATGCACCAAGAGCAAAGAGAAATGAGATACCAATAACACCGCTTCCAATCGTTCCGATAACTTTTTCATTTTTAATACGACTTCCAAAAATTCCGTTTATCAGAAATCCTGCTAACGGAAGTAGTACAGTTAGATAAATTAAATCACGCATAAAATCTTATTACCACTTAAGAATATTAATTTCGTCAATATTAACTGTAAGCTTGTTTCTGAAAATTGCTATGATTATAGCTAAACCAACTGCGGCTTCAGCGGCGGCTACAGTCATTACAAAGAATACGAAAAGTTGCCCTACTGAACTACCAAGAAAAGAAGCAAAAGCGATCATTGTCAAATTAGCTGAATTCAGCATAAGTTCGATACACATAAAGACAACGATGGCATTTCTTCTTGTTAAGACGCCGGCTACGCCAACAAGAAACATAAATGCACTAAGAATTAAATAATATTCAATTGTAATAGTCATGGTTATTCAATTTTTTTCTTTGCTAATAATATTGCACCAATTGTAGCCGCTAACAGAAGAAAACCGGCAGCTTCAAATGGCAACACATAATTTCGGAACAACTCATTACCGATTGATTCAATTGTTCCGGCTTTTACACTTGCTTCCAGATTTTTGCTTAAAATTTTTGAAGGCGCGGAGAAGAAAATGATATATATCAGCTGAAAGAAGACAAATCCGGCAACTATGAATGAAAATATTTTCACTTTTGGATTCGACTCCATAAACTTCTTCTCATTATCAGGTCTTAACAGCATAATTACGAATAAGAATAAAACCATAATTGCACCGGCATATACAATCACCTGAGCAACAGCAATAAATTGGGCATTAAGAGTCAGATAAAGACCAGCTAATGATGCCATATTAAGAATTAAATAAAGTGCGGCAATGACCGGATTAGTTCGGGTTATCATAAGAACTGCGGCAGCTGCAGCGACAAATCCGAAAATAAAGAATAAAACTACTTCAAGAGTCATAATTGTTAAGGTGTATTTCTGTAAATCAATCTTGGAAATGGGATTGCTTCTCTTAAATGTTCAAGTCCGCAAATCCAGCTTACAGTTCGTTCTAATCCCAAACCAAATCCTGAATGAGGTACTGAACCGAATCTTCTTAAATCAAGATACCATTCAAATGCTGACCGCGGCAAATTATGTTCAACAATTCTTTTCAAAAGTGTTTCAAGGTCATCTTCTCTCTGTGAGCCACCAATAATTTCTCCATAACCTTCAGGTGCCAGTACATCAACAGCTAAAGCAAATCTTTCATCCTCAGGATCTCTTTTCATATAAAATGCTTTAACCTCAGCCGGATAGTGATGAACCATTACGGGTCTGTCGAATTGTTCTGAAATAATTGTTTCATCTCCACCGCCAAAGTCATTTCCCCACTGAAAATCAATTCCATTTTTCTTTAAAATCTCAACAGCTTCATTGTAATGAATTCTGGGGAATGGTCTTTTTACATTCTGAAGTTTTGTAGTATCTCTTTCAAGAATTTTTAATTCTTCTTCTTTTTCCTTAAGGACAGTCTGAACAATATATTCCAAAAGTTCTTCGGCTAAATCCATATCATCGTTCAGGTCTGCAAAGGCAACTTCAGGTTCAACCATCCAGAATTCAGTTAAGTGTCTCCTTGTTTTTGATTTCTCTGCTCTGAATGTGGGACCAAAAGTATAAACTTTACCCAATGCCATAGCACCGGCTTCAGCATAGAGTTGACCGGATTGAGTAAGATATGCACTACCTAAATCGAAATATTTAGTTTCAAAAAGAGTGGATGTTCCTTCAACGGCATTAGGAGTCAGAATAGGTGCATCCATCAAAGTAAAACCTTTTGCATCAAAAAAATCACGAATCGCTTTAACTACACGATGACGAACTCTCATTATTGCCACTTGTTTCTTAGAGCGTAGCCACAAGTGCCTGTTATCAAATAAAAATTCTATTCCATGTTCTTTGGGAGTAATTGGATAATCGTGGGTTTCGTGGATAATTTCTAAATCGTTTGCATCAATTTCATAGCCACCGGGTGCTTTGGGTTCCTGTTTTACTTTACCGGTAACAATTATGGAAGATTCCTGACCAATCCGATCTGCAATATCAAATATTTCATCACTTACATTACCTTTAAAGTAAACACATTGAACATATCCTGTTCCGTCTCTTAACACTAAAAACTTTATTTTACCGCTTGACCTTTTATGATAAAGCCAGCCATATAAAGTTACTTCCTGCCCAACAAAATTCTTTAAGTCGCTTATTGTAATAGTCTGCATTTACTGATTAGAATTTCTTCAAAAAATGATTGCCAAATATATGCAGGCACTAAAAAATATCAAAAGTTTGTGATAATACATGAGTAGTTGCAATCAATAAGAGTTATTTATAAAAAACTGCAAGCCAGATTGTCAGTTGGTTTGGATCGGTCCACTCAACTCTGTGTTTCTGATGTGCAGGAATATTCAGGTAATCACCTTTTTGAAGAGTAATAATTGTTTCATCTTCAAGTTTAATAATTCCTTTTCCTTCCAGCACGATTACCCATTCATTTTCATCCTGATTGTACCAGAAATTTTCAGGACTTGTATGTCCCTTTGAAATTATTCTTTCGATTCTGACAGTTTCAGATTGAATGATAGTTTCAACTATTTCGTCCGGAATTTCTTTCTGAATTGCCGAAAAGAAATTTCTATTATTCATAAAACATTAAAAAATACTTTTGTCTATTATTAAGTTGAATTATATTTGAAACACTTAAGAGTTAAAATATCATCAGGATTTTTATGAACAAAATTTTTCTTCTTATAAGTTTTTTATTCTTCAGTTTGTTTTGTAATGCTCAACATATACAAACCAAAGACGAAAGCAAACCGGATTGGGTTGAAGAATTCCCTGAAGGGTGCACAACTGTTGCAGTAGGTAAATTAGCAAGTTATGACGGCAGTGTAATGACATCTCATACTGATGATAGTCACAGAACAAGAAGTGAATTTGATGTAGTTCCTGCCAAAACCTTTAAATCCGGAACAATGAAAACTCTTTATAAAAGAGTTCCTGATAATTCTCAGAAAATGCCGGCATATAAATTCGTTGAAACAGGCAAAATTCCTGAAGTAGAAAGAACTTTCGGATATATAAATACAGCTTATCCCTGTATAAACACAAAACAACTTGCAATTGGTGAATCTACATTCGGAGGCAGACCTGAGCTTGTTTCTGATAAAGGTTTGATAGATTGCACACAACTTGTAACATTGATGGTGGAAAGATGTTCAACTGCCAGAGATGCAATTAAAATGGCTGGTGAACTACTTGAAAAGTACGGTTGGAACGATGAGGGGGAGTGCTTATCAATTGCTGACCCAAATGAAGTCTGGATGTTTGAAGTAGTTGGGCCCGGAAAAGATAAAGTTGGTGCTGTTTGGGTTGCTCAGAGAGTTCCTGATAATCACATAAGCGTTAATGCCAATGCAAGCAGAATCCGGAAAATTGATACAACAGATATAAATAATTTTATGTATTCCAAAAATGTTTTTAAGGTTGCAATTGAAAATGGTTGGTGGAATCCTGAACTAGGTGAGTTTGAATTCTGTTATGCTTACGCGGACAGGAATTCACTTGCTGCAAGAAGAAGAGAATGGAGGGTTTTTGATTTAGTAGCTCCATCACTAAAACTTGATCCGAATTCAGAGAATTATCCATTCTCAGTAAAACCAGATAGACCGGTTACTTTAGAAAAAATGGTCGAGATTTTTTCTGACTATTATGAAGGAACCGAGTTTGATATGACAAGAAATTTAACGGTTACTGATGACAGCGGAAGGACAATAATTTCCCCATTGGCAAATCCTCAAATGCCTTATGATATGAATAAATTGTTTAAGATAAACGGTGGATGGGGCTGGCGCGGTGAAAGAACTATTGCTAGATGGTACACAATGTATGCAACAATTATTCAATGCCGAAATTGGCTGCCTGATGAGATTGGGGGATTAGTCTGGTTAGCTTGGGATAATGTGGCAACATCAATTTATGCTCCACATTATTGCAGTATAACAAAAGTACCTGAGACAACTTCAACTCCCGGTAGACCAAACGGATTCACACGGAAATCTGCCTGGTGGGCTTTTAATGCAATGAGTTCTCTGGCACACCAAAGATGGGGCGATATGAGGAAAGATGTAAGAGCTGTCTGGGACCCCTGGCAGAAAGAATTGTTTAATAATCAAAAAGCATTGGAACAAAATGCCCTTGAGTTGATGAATTCAGACAAACAGAAAGCAATTAAATTATTAACTGACTATTGTTATGACTGGCAGGTAAAAGTTGTTGAAAGATGCTGGCAGTTGTTTGAAGAATTGATGACAAAATATGATGAATTATATTGACTTGATAGTAGCTTGTCTTTTAGTCAGGAATTTGTAAACATATCCAAGTAGCTGTATATAGTTTGCAAGAAGATATTTATCAATGAAAGTTATATTGGACGATGAAACTTTTTCTATTTCGCAGTTAGTAAATAGAAGTTTTTTAAAGTGCTTTTCATTATTTGGCGGAACAAGCATCTCCTCATAATCGGCCAAAGTAACCCGGTCAGACATTATTCCTTTTGCCTGTAAATCATATTTATGCCTTCCCTTTTTAGCATGTCCTGTGATATAAAAAGAAGGTTCATTCTTAACATCAAGAATTTCGATATCTTTAAATCCAATTGAATTGAGAACCAGTTGAACCATTTCTTTGAACTTAGCCAGATCTGTCTGCTCGATGAACGACACTAATTCTGTATATAGTTCTTTGTTGATTTCATCATCTTCTATAGACTGACCGAAGAATTTTAACCATTGAGCTGGAGTAATCATATCAGAAATAACTTCATTCTTAACAAACTCAAAAACATCCTTTTCCAGTAATCCTTTATCAAAAAGAAAATATTTCAAGTCTTCTTCGAAAGTATTTCTAATAAAATAATTGTACACAATAATTTTATTCTTCCTCGGTGATTCAATCTTTAATTCAGATTCGTTCTGCCAGTTGATAACAGGGTTCCACCACTGATCAAAATTAATGATATACGATATCTTTGTTAAATCTAAATTCATTTTGGATGGTTTCAGGTTAGTTACCAATGCAGATATCTCCTGTCGGTTATAAAAATCCTCTATTGCTTTTTTGATTTCGTCAATAGTTGAACCGTTTTTGACCAAAACGAACTTTAAATCATTAGATGATAAAATCTGATCTATTTTCTTCAATCCATTTTCATCATATTGTGTAAAAATCAATACCTTCTTTCTGTTCCTGGATATTGCAATTAGTTGTTCCAACAAATGAGCAGCTTTCGGGCTAATATTTCTGAATGAAGAAAAGTTAAGTATCTGTTTAAGCTTATGAATTAATGTGAAAATATTCGATTGAAATTTGAACGGATTATTTGTTTCGAAAGTTTTTAGTAGCTCATCTTTAGCTGAATTCAGAGCTTCTTCATATTCAAAAATCTGCATTTCATCAAGACTCAACCAAACATCTTCGTATATTGTCATTGTCTTTGCAGTAATCTGATCGAGCGTTCTGCTAAGCTTATTAAACTTAACTTTTTTACCAAAATCAAACTCAGTAATTAATGTTTCATTTATTGTCTGATTTACAATATCAGAAGTTATCCAAAGATAAGCTGGTTCGGTTCTGTAAATAATCTGATCTATAAACTCTTTTGAGGTATAACCAGAAATTAAATCATCAATTATCACAAGATCAAACTTTCTCCACTTCTTAAGCAGATCTAATGTTTCCTGATTTAATTTATCGAAAGGTAGAAAAGTAAAGTGAGTCTGACTTTCAGCATTACCATTTACACCCGAAAGAATTGAATAATGTATATCGGGAAAATTTTTTGAAAGCAGACTTTCCCAACCGTAATTGTAATTGAATTTTTTACCAATTGAACTGTCAAAGAGTTTCTTTTCCTGAGTAAGACATAAAACAGAGCTGACATTACCGGTCTTGAGAAGATACTTGGCTGCAGCAAGCACCTGAATCTTTTTATCTATTCCAAGTTCATCTGAAAGAATTGCAAAATTATTTTCAGTTAAAAATTTTGCGCCTTCAATTTCGTGATCATTCAAAAACTTTAAATGTTCAATTACATCTTCCCACTTAAGGTCAATGATTGGTGATAAAATATGTTTAACCTTGTCTGATAAATAATTTCTTTCACTTCCTAAAATGTCAAATACCTCTGCTCTTGTTTCATATTGTGAAAAATTGATTTTTTGAGTCGAGGTTTTATTCAGTTCAAACTTTGCTTTCGAAATTTTTGGAATTGAGTCAATATAAGTCTTAAAGTCATAAATTGGAGTAATCTCAAGATCAATGATAGGAATTACTCTTGTAGTAGTAACAGAGTTAAAAATGTTTTCAACTCCGGGGACTTTAATTTTATAAATTTTAGGTGTTTTGATTTTCTCAACTTCATATTTCTGCCAAAGATTCTTTTCATCAATATCAAATGAGACAGATTTCTGATCTAGTAAATCAATTTTAATGATTTCCGGAATCATCTCAGCTAAATAATCTCTTATAACTGGTTGTTTTAGAAGTAGTGGAAGCTCTTCAAGAGCTACTTGAGAAAGATTAAAACCAGTGGTGAAAATTTTCGGTGCTTCAGGAATATAAATTTTAGATTTATTTATTACTGTAGTCGCAAGCTGAAATTGAAATGAACTTACTTCTGGTTTTTTATTGCAAACAAAAATATCACTTTTGTCATAAATCTTTTGCTTCGGAATTGTAAAGAAGACCATATACGCCCTTGCCTTCTGATTGAATTGCGGAAATTTTACAGAAGGAAGTTCCGATTGACTA
>FWWM01003993.1_pt1 | contig 35282 bp, 28 predicted proteins | sample 2228351 | NCBI WGS metagenome assembly FWWM01 (sample SAMEA103939774, study PRJEB20133) | metagenome
GTGGCGAAGATGATGAAGCACGAAACCCTGCCCTGGCTGACCCTGGTCACCTGCCGGGAATACGACCCCAAGAGCGGCACCTACCGCTCCCGCGTGCTGGTGCGGGCGGTGCTGGTGGAAGTCAAGTAAGGCGGATGGACGATGGGATGTTGGCGTTACGTCTTACTCCATATTGCGGCTGAAGTGCAAACCGTTGAGTTTCCTGACTTTCGCCAGAGGAGTTGTAATGATGGAAATCACCCCTCATCAGACACCAACCCCAGATGACGCAGCGGCTGGTGCAGCCATCTATAGCCGCCTTTTGTTGTCCGTCTATGACTTATACGTGTTGGGATTCTCAAATCGCTTTGTCTGGCGATGCCCGTCGCGGCTGATCCTGGATTTCTACAATCAGCATGTTTCAGCCAGGCATCTAGATGTCGGCGTAGGAACAGGTTACTTTCTCGACAAGTGCACCTTCCCTATCCCTGATCCCATCATCGCTCTGGTGGATCTCAACCCAAATAGCCTGCAATTTGCCGCCAGACGCCTTCAACGCTATCGCCCCTCGATCTATGTCGCCAATGTGTTAGAACCGCTTCAGATTGAACCGGCAGACTTTGACTCGATTGCCATCAACTATGTGCTTCACTGTCTGCCAGGCGAGATCTCCAGCAAAGCCGTTGTGTTTCCAAATCTGAAACGACTACTCAGGCCAGGGGGTGTGATATTCGGATCAACGATCTTGGGAAAAGGTGTAAAGCACAACGTTCTGGCAAAGAGGCTCATGCAGATTTATAACTCGAAGCGCATCTTTTCCAACCTCCATGATGATGGTGATGATCTGGAAAGCGTCCTGAAAACGAATTTTCGTGAGTACACTATTCATGTGGTTGGGTGTGTGGCTTTCTTCGTGGGTCGAACGTGACCACTGTCAATATCGCTGAAAACCCGACTGACCTGGAGATGGATGGGTCTCTTTTTTCTGGTTGCTCAGGCAAAGACCATTTCAGGTGGTTCTGGTGGGGATGAGAAGAATCCTGACCGGTTGACGCGGCCTTCTTCACCAGGGTGCAATTCGTGCTACAATCTTCTCGATGATCTATCGCCTGATCCGGCCGCTGTTGTTTCGCCTGGAGCCAGAAAGAGTCCATCAACTTACTCTGTTGACCCTGCGCCTGGTGCAGGGTTTCCCGCCGGCCCTGTGGTTGCTGGCTTTGTTGTATGCTCTGCCGGAGAAACCGGTGCAGGCCTTTGGGTTACGCTTTAAGAATCCAGTAGGCCTGGCCGCTGGCTATGACAAGGACGCGCTGGCCGTGGCCGGTCTGTCAGCGCTGGGGTTCGGGCATATCGAGATCGGCACGGTGACGCCTCTCCCCCAGCCGGGCAATCCGAAGCCGCGCCTGTTTCGCCTGGTGGAAGATGAAGCGGTGATCAATCGCATGGGCTTCCCGAGCCGCGGGTCGGCTTATGTGCAGAAGCGTCTGCAAAAGTATTTCGTGCCCGATCCACAACGGCCGGCCTATCGGCGATCCGCGTTTCTTTCAGATACCATCCTGGGGGTCAATATCGGCAAGAATCGCCAGACTCGTGACGATAAGGCGGTGTTCGATTATCTCAGCCTGGTGCAGGATTTCGCTCCCTATGCCGATTACATCGCTATCAACGTCAGTTCGCCCAACACGACAGGATTACGCGCCCTGCAGAGACGGGCGGCGCTGGAGAGGCTGCTGGCGCAAGTCCACTCGCAGCGTCTGATCGAGGAGAGGCGTTTGAGGAAACGCCTGCCCCTGCTGGTCAAACTGGCCCCCGATCTCTCGCCGGCTGAACTGGATGAGGCCCTGGAGGTGATCTTGCGGACCGGTATGAATGGGGTGATTGCGGTCAACACCACTGTGGAGCGGCCGGGGCTGCGATCCCCGCTGAGGGGAGAAAACGGCGGGTTAAGCGGTCGCCCGTTGCGGGTCCAGAGTGAAGCGGTGTTGCGTCAGGTAGTCCAACGCCTGGGGGGACAGATCCCCGTCATCAGCGTGGGCGGGATCATGAGTCCAGAGGATGCCCAGCGCCGTCTGGATATGGGCGCAGACCTGGTGCAGGTCTATACCGGGTTGGTGTATCACGGGCCAGGATTGGTGCGACAGATCGTGAGCCGCGTGACGGTGCGTTGATTGATTCAATGTGGAGATATCGGGTATAATTTCAGGCACGATGAAGAAGTATCATATCTGGACTGAAGGTTGTCAGATGAACGTGGCCGACTCGCAACGCGTCGGCGCATCGCTGGAACGCCTGGGCTATATCTTTACCGAGAAGGCCGAAGAGGCGGATGTGATTGTGCTGAATACGTGTGTGGTGCGTCAGTCGGCCGAGGATCGCGCCCTGGGGCGGTTGAATCAGTTGCGGCCGCTCAAGGACCGAAATCCTGACCTGGTGATCAACGTCATGGGGTGTATGGTTGGGGTGCGCGGGGCGGAGAAGCTGCGGGCGCGCCTGCCGTTTGTGGATGTGTTTTCGCCTCCCTCCGACCCAGGGCCGTTGATCTCGTTCCTGACTCAGGGAGAAGTGCGGGCGTATGAGGAGTCCGAGACGGCGCGCCGCTTCGGTTTGATGGATGAGGAGTTGATCCTGCCCGAGCATGAGCGCGGCAAACTGGTCAGCGCCTACGTGCCGGTGGTGTATGGCTGTTCCCATGCGTGCACGTTTTGCATTATTCCCTATCGGCGGGGGGTGGAACGCAGCCGACCGGTAGGCGATATTGTGGCTGAAGTGCGCTCGCTGGCCGCCCAGGGGGTGAAAGAGGTGACTCTGTTGGGCCAGATCGTGGATCGCTATGGCAAGGATATTCCCGATGGGCCTGACCTGGCCGGGTTGCTGCGCCTCGTTCATGAGGTGGATGGGATCGAGCGCATTCGTTTCCTGACTTCGCACCCAAACTATTTCAGCGATGACCTGATGGACACGGTGGCCTCGCTCCCGAAGGTGATGCCGCACATTGAAGTCCCGATTCAGGCCGGTAATGATGAGGTGCTGGCACGGATGAAACGCGGTTACACCCAGCAGGACTATCGAAACCTGATCGAGCGGATTCGCCAGCGCATTCCGGGCTGCTCGATCGCTACCGATGTGATCGTTGGTTTCCCGGGCGAGACCGAAGCCCAGTTCATGGATACCTATCAGGTGCTGGCCGATCTACGCCTGGATGTGGTGCACATCGCTCGTTACTCGCCCCGACCGGGCACCGTCGCCAGCCGTCGCCTGCCCGACGATGTGAGCGAAGCAGAAAAGATGCGCCGTTTCCGCCTGTTGGAAGAATTGCAGGAGCGCATCGCCACGGAGATCAATCACCAGTATCTGGGCCAGACAGTAGAGGTGCTTTTCGAGGAGCAGGTCAAAGGACGCTGGCGTGGCCGCACTCCGACCAACAAACTGGTCTTCGTAGAATCCCAGGAAGATCTGCGCGGGCGTATTGAGAGGGTGAAGGTCACCTGGACCGGGCCGTGGTCCATGCAGGCGATGCTGGAGCGTCAATGGGTGGGGGTGAGAGTATAATATCTCCATGCCGACCAACAGGCTCAACGATCTGGACCCCAAGTCGTGGCTGAAATTTCAAAAATCGTGGTTCGTCCATAACCCTCCGCCGCGCAAGAAGGGGGTGTTGGTTCATCCGGCCAAATTCCCGGAGACCCTGGCACAGGAGTTTATCGAATTCTTCACTCGGCGGGGGCAGGTGGTGCTCGATCCGATGTGCGGGACTGGTTCAGCGTTGATCGCCGCGCTGCGGGCCGGCCGCCATTCGTATGGTGTGGAACTGAATCCCAAATACGTCCATCTGGCCCAACAGATGATCGAGGAGGAGCGGCTGGCGCTGGGCGAAGCGGCTCAGGGCCTGACCGCCCGGGTGATCCAGGGAGATGCCGCTCGAATCGCCGAGATGTCCCTGCCGATGATAGATTATGTGCTGACTTCGCCCCCCTATTGGGATATGCTCCACGCCCGTGGCGCCGAAACCCAGCGGAAGCGACGTTCTTCCCCCAACCTGGATGTCTTCTACTCAGACGATCCCAACGACTTGGGCAACATTCACGATTATGAAACGTTTCTGGCCAGGCTGGTGGAGATTTATGCCGCCCTGCAACCTTTTCTGCGCCCAAATGCTTACCTGACCATCATCGTTAAGAACGTCAAAAAAGGTGGCCAACTCTACCCTCTGGCCTGGGACCTGGGCCGCGAACTGGGCAAGGTATATGCCCTGAAAGACGAACGCATCTGGTGCCAGGACAATCAACGTCTGGCCCCCTATGGCCTGGGGTCGGCCTGGGTGAGCAACACCTTTCATCACTACTGTCTGCAGTTCCGCAACGAACCAACCACTCGCACGCGCCGATGACCTTGAGCGAACCATGCTTTCCCCCTCCGCATTCATTCGTCTGTCCTTCTCGCCTGACTTGATTGCAGGGGGAATTGCCTATGCCATCCGCTCCCTGCCCTACACTTACAACCGCATGGGCGGATCGCCCTACGAACGCCTGCGGCGCATCGTGGCCGGCGTGGCGGTGGAACTGGCCTTTCGCCGTTACCTGACCCAACAGGGAATCCCCTACGATGTACAGGGGGCCACCCCCTTTACCCTGCCGGATCGGTATGATCTCTCCCTGGGCGGACATCGCTGCGATGTGAAATCTTTCCTGATCACCCGCCGAACCCAGATCCGCCGCATCCGTCAGGACCCTGGCCGGCTTCTCGACGCCCCGGCCCTGGTCCCCGCCGATCAGGACGCGGCCGAAGGTCGCCGCGACGACGATCTGTATCTCTTCGCTTTTCTCACGGCCCTGAAGGCCGCCTCGCGGCAAGATATACAACGTGCCCAGGCTGCCGGCCAGCCGATCTATCTGATCCATGCTCTGCCCAGGTCCTGGGCTACTCCCTATCCCTGGATTCCGTTGGGACGGCTGGCGTTGAAATCGGAGTGTGAACGACCTCTGGTGGTGGAGATCGGTGGCCAGATAGAAGATCGTTCCTTCGCTACGGAGAAAGTTCTCCTGCCTCCCCGCAGGCGCGTGGAAGCCGAAACACCGTTCTTCTCCATCGCCTGCCTGCACCTGGATCGCCTTCCCCAGGGGCGGGTGGGCCTGCACAGCCCCACCCGCGGCCAGACCTATCTGGTCGCTCCCTATGAGTGGGGCAACATCTGGCTCTATGGTCTGGATATTTTTCTGACCGGCTGGATGTTGCGGGGTGAATTTCGTTTGCGGGCTCGCTCTATCCCGGTGGGAGCGCGGGTCTTCCAGTATAGCCAGACGCGGGTGAAAAACCTGGCAGTGGACGTGCGCCATCTGCGCCCGTTGCCCGATCTGCTGGAGCGGGTAAAAGCATGGGAGGAAAACAAAAAAGCCCGTCGTCGGGCTTTCCAGTGACCCCGGGGCGACTCGAACGCCCAACCTATTGATTAAGAGTCAACTGCTCTACCGATTGAGCTACGGGGCCTGTCTCGAGCACCGCTAATTATATCAGACTAGCCCTGATTTTGCAAATGTGATACGACCTGACTCCGCAACTTTTTCCCCGGTCAACCGTAGACGTATTTAGAAACTCACTCCAACCCTCCCCTGGAGAAGAAATGATCATGTCTCGCACAAGCAAACTTGCTCTGCTTCTCGTTCTCGTTCTTCTGCCGGCTCTGTTCCTGCGCCCGCTGGCATGGGCCTGGGACGGCCGCACGGGCGATGAAGTGGTCATCGCTCACGACCAGGTCATCCCCGACGATCTATATGTCGCCGCTCAGACCATTCGCATTGATGGCGTGATCCAGAGCGACTTGATGGCGGTTGCCGAAACCATCTTCATCAACGGTACTGTTGAAGGCGATGTGATCGCTGCCGCGCAAACCGTGGTGATGACAGGCGCAGTCAACGATGATGCTTTCATCGCCGCTGCGGTTCTCCAGATCGGTGAGAACGCTTCTGTGGCGGGCGATCTGTTTGCCGCAGGCGCCTCGCTGGAATTGCGCCCGACGAGCCGCGTCGGTGGTGATGTGCTGGTGGGCGCCGGGCAGGTCCTGCTGGATGGCGACGTGGCCGGCACCGTTCGAGCCGGAACCGGGGCGCTGGAGATTCGTGGCCAGGTGGGAGGAGATGTCTACGCCTGGGTGGATGTCACCGCTCAATCGGAGAGCATGATGCCGGCTCAGGCCTATGTGGGTGAGAGCGCGGTGACCATCCCGAACGTGCCCGCTGGCCTGACCATTCACCCCGAAGCCCGAATCGGTGGTCGCCTGACCTATACCGGCAGCGTGGACGTGCCGCTTCCCGAGGGCGTGGTGAGTGGCGCCATCCAGCGCATCGAACCGCCACCGGAAGAACCCGCCCGCCAGGGTACCCCCGCTCAACGGGTGAAGGAGTGGGCGCTCCAGGCCGTGCGCCAGATTGTCACCCTGCTGCTGGTGGGCTCTCTTCTGGCTTGGCGTTTCCCCTCCATGCTCCAAGAGACCGCCGACCAGGTTCGCACCCGATTCTGGCCTGGCCTGGGGTGGGGCGTTCTGGCGTACGCCGTGGTGGGATTTGCTGTGTTGCTGATCGGAGTGGTCACGCTGCTGATCGGTCTCCTCGCCGCTGCCCTGACCCTGGGAGGGCTGAGCGCCGCCGTGGCCTTCTCTGGCCTGAGCCTGCTCCTGCTGCTGATCGTAGCCTTTGTGTTGCTCACTGCCTACGGAGTCAAGATTGTGGTGGGAGAAGCCCTGGGCATCTGGTTGCTACGACGCCTGGGTTCACCCTGGGCAGACCATCGCTTCTGGCCGATGATCGTGGGCGTGATCCTGCTGGTGGTGATCCTGGCCTTGTTGCGTTTCCCTCTGATCCCGATTGGGCTGCTGGGCTGGCTGGTTAACCTGGGTGTGATCCTGAGCGGATTGGGCGCCCTGTGGCTCTGGAGCCGCAAACGCCTGACCCCAGGCCAACCTGCCTGAACCGCTTGCCACCTCCCTGGGGCAGGCGGCCCACTCAGGTAGGGATTTTCAAAATTCTAATCTTTGGGCCTTTCTTACAGTTGCTGTGACTCTCAGTAACATCAAATGGTACCGCCGACCTATGGTCGGCACACTGCCAGACAAAGCCTGGCGGTACACAAAGAGATGGAACAAATCTTTGAAAATCCCTGCCACTCAGGGCCGCCTGCTTCCATTTGGGATAAACTCGGTTATAATTCGTCCCATGTGGACTCCCGAACAGATCGAAACCCAACTGGAACGCATTCTCCTGAAGGTGCAAAAACCCGGTCGCTACGTCGGCGGGGAATGGAACAGTATTGTCAAAGACTGGACTCCTTCCCGGCTCAAAGTGGCCCTGATCTTCCCTGACATTTACGACATCGGCGTTTCCAACGTCGGCTTGAAGATCATCTACGATGAGATTAACCGCCGCAACGATGCCCTGGCCGAACGGGCTTACGCCCCCTGGGTGGATATGGAAGCCCTGATGCGCCAGCGCGGCATTCCTCTCTACTCTCTGGAGACCAAACATCCCCTTTCCGCCTTTGACCTGATCGGCTTTTCCCTGCCTTACGAGACTCTCTATACCAACGTCCTGAACATCCTCGATCTGGGCGGCATTCCTGTGCGCGCCGATCAGCGGGGCGATCGTCACCCGCTCGTGATCGCCGGCGGACACGCCACCCTCAACCCCGAACCGATGCACGCTTTTATAGACGCCTTTGTCATTGGCGAAGGGGAGGAAGTGATCCATGACATCCTGAACGTCCTCCAGCGACATCGCCGCTCCGAACCCGCTTCCGACGGACCGGCCTTCTCTTCGCGTCAGGACCTGCTCTACGACCTGGCCCGCATCCCCGGCGTATACGTGCCTCGCTTTTACCGCGTCCACTACCTGGACGATGGCACCGTCTCCCACGTGAAAACCCTGGCCGAAGGCATCCCCAACCCGGTCGTCAAGCGAATCGTGGCCAAACTCCCCCCACCACCGACCAACTTCATCGTCCCCAACATTGACGTAGTCCACAATCGGGCTTCGGTAGAGATCATGCGTGGCTGCACCCGGGGCTGCCGCTTCTGTCATGCCGGCATGATCGTTCGACCGGTCCGCGAACGCAGTGTGGAGGAGATCGTCGCCGCCGCCCGCCAGGCCATCCGATCCACAGGTTTTGAAGAACTGGCCCTGCTCTCCCTCTCCTCCTCCGACTACACGCACATCAAAGACCTGGTCACCGCCATCAGCCAGGAATTCCAGGACCAGGCCCTGACGGTCTCCCTGCCCTCCCTGCGCATCGAAACCGTCTCCATTGACCTGATGGACGCTCTGCGCGACCGCCGTTCGGGCGGATTCACCCTGGCGCCTGAGGCCGCCACCGAACGCATGCGCCGCATCATCAACAAATACATCTCCGACGAAGACATCCTCCACACCACCCGTGAAATCTACCGCCGGGGCTGGACCACCATCAAACTCTACTTTATGATCGGCCACCCCAGCGAGACCCTGGAGGATGTCAAGGCCATCGCCGACCTGTGTAAACGCGTCCTGGCCGAGGGGCGCAAAGTGGCTGGAATGCGCGTCAAACTGCATGCCGGGGTGAGCACCTTTGTCCCCAAACCCCACACGCCTTTCCAGTGGGTCTCCTGTGATACTCGCGAGAGCATCCTGGCCAAACAGGCCCTGCTCAAACAGGAACTGCGCGACCGCAACATCAAACTCTCCTGGACCGAGCCGGAAGATACCCTGCTCGAAGCCTGGCTCTCTCGCGGTGACCGTCGCCTGGCGGAGGTGATCTACACCGCCTGGCAAAAGGGCGCCCGCTTCGACGCCTGGCAGGAACAGCGCCGCTTTGACGCCTGGATGGAAGCCTTCGCCACGCACCATCTGGACCCGGCCTTCTACACCCATCGCCCGCGCCGCGTGGACGAAATCTTCCCCTGGGACCACATCAGCGCCGCCGTCCGCAAGACCTACCTGTTCCAGGACTTTCGCCAGAGCCTGGAAGGCCAGATTCGGGTGGATTGCCGCCTCCACTGTTACGCCTGCGGCATCCTGCCCACCTTTGCCAGCCTGCGCCGTGACCATCCCGGCCCGGCCTGGAAGTGCCCTGAAGTCAAAAGCCCTCGCCGCGCCCCCTCCCCGATAGCGCCGCCGGCGGGCGATTCCCTGCAAGAACTGCCTGTGGTAGGAGATTGAGCCATGACCCGCTCGCAACTGCTGGCGCTCATGGCCCAAACCCATGAGGAATGGGAACATGCCTTAAACTTCGTCGGGTCACGGCGACTGGGCATTGGGGGCGTTTCAGGTCGCTGGTCGGTGCGCGACATGTTGGCCCAACTCCTGATGCGCGAACAATACCTGGCCGATCGCCTCTACGAAATCCTCGAACAGGGAGTCCCGCGACGGCCCTGCCAGACTGAAACCGAACTGGACGAGTTCTACGCCACCTTCGGCTATCCCGATTACGAATCTCCCCTGCTCAGCGAGGCCGAAGCCGACGAGTGGGCAGCGCGCAAACTGCGCAGCATTCCCCTGGTAGAACTGGTAGAACTGGAATTGCGGGCTTACGAGGCCATCTACGAGGCTGTCCTGGCCCTGGGCGAAGAACACATGCGCCGCTATCGCCTGAACGAACGCATTCTCCGCCACACGGTGGATCGCTATCGCCGCTACACCCTGGAGATTCGCGCTCGTTTTCGCACCCCTCTGCGCCCGTGATGCGCGTTCGGATCACTTTCACCAAACAGGGCCCGCTGCGCTACATCGGCCACCTGGACCTGCATACCCTGCTGGTGCGCGGCACCCGGCGGGCTGGCTGGCCGCTGGCCTACACCCAGGGCTTTCACCCCAAACCGCGCCTGCAACTGGCCTCGGCCCTGCCGCTGGGCTTCTCCTCCCGGGGAGAAATAGCCGACCTGTGGCTGAACGTCGCTCAAGTCGACCTGGAGACCCTGCGGGCCAACCTGCAAGCCTCCCTGCCGGCGGGGATAGACATTCTCAAAATCGAAGCGGTGGACGAATCCGCCCCGGCGCTGCAGACCCAACTGATCGCCGCCGACTACGAAGTGACTCTCCCCCCCGATCCGCCTCCCGATCTACCCCAGCGCGTGCTTGCCCTGCTCCAGGCCGATTCCCTGCCCCGAGAGCGACGCGGCAAACCCTACGACCTGCGGCCGCTGATCCTGGCCCTGGAAATTCACCTTGCCCCCGAGGGTGCGGCACCGATTCTCTTTATGCGTCTGGCGGCTCGGGAGGGGGCTACTGGCCGCCCTGAAGAAGTGCTCAACGCCCTGGGCCTTTCCCTGGAAGACGTGCGCATCGAACGCACCCAACTGATCTTCGACCAATCCTGATACCACCTGCGCACACCGCCAGGCTCTGCCTGGCCCACAGCCGACCAAAGGTCAGCGGCATCATGTTCAACCCCTGTGTTGGGACGGCAGTTGAACTGCCGTCCCAATATTATAGGCCGCTGGCTGCAAGTCGGAGATCCGTGCCACGGGTAGGCAATCACCCAACTTCCTCAGCCACTTCAGGTGCCGCCCCGAACACCTCAATCATCTTTTGACGACGAAAATCGAAAATGTGCTCCAGTTTTCTCCGCACCCACACAGCGTGCACCAGGTCACCCAGTGGGCCGAAGGGCAATGCATACGTCACCCGATCGGTCATCCAGACTCCGCCTTCTGTTGGCTCGAAAACATGCTCATGATACCAAAACCGATATGGCCCCAGGCGCTGCTCATCCACAAAATAACGACCCTCCACGACATGAGCGATCTCGCTTAACCACAACGAACGAAAGAAGGGCACAAACCGCACCCGATATTCGATGATCTGTCCTTCATACATCGGCGGTTCTCCTCCGGCCACGATCTCAAAATCCAGGTCTGGCGGTGTCATCTCGTTCAAATTGGCTGGCGTAGCAAAATACGGCCAGACTCGCTCGATAGGGGCAGGCAGAAATTGACGTCGGATCAACCGATACACCATCTCTGAACCTCACCGCAATTGCTCTAACAGACTGACTGTAGCCCGAACGATCTCCTCCTGTTGTTGCTGGCGCGAGAGGGTTGGTGGAAGGTCACCCGCCTGATCGCCATACCAGCCAAACTGAGCGTGGTTGCCCCCCTCGATCACCACCCATATCGTATCGGCAGGAAGCAAGGCAGCCGAAGCCTGGATCTTCTCCGGCGTGGCCAATCCATCCCGCGACCCGGCAATGGATACCACCCGAACCCGCAGCCGGCTTAAGTCATCACTCGCCGCCGGATATGCCGCCCATAGCACCAACCCTTCTACTATCCCCGGATGAGCGGCAACGAACCGAGCCGCCATCGCCCCGCCCAGCGAATGCCCACCCACCGCCCAGTGCTTGATCTCAGGATATGCCGTCATCACCTTCATCGCCGCATCTGGATCGAAGACTGCCAGATTCAACGGCATGCGTACCACCACCACCAGAAATCCCTGCTCAGCAATTGCCTGTGCCAGCGGCGCATAGGCGCGCGCATCCACACGACCACCCGGATACAGGATCAAACCGACTTGCGGAGTGCTCTCTGGAGGCATGAAGGCCCACCAGCGTGCCCCATGGCCCGCTTCCTTCAATCGGGGAACCTGCTCAAACACTTCGGGCATGGGACGAGCAGGAGTCCCCGCCCAGACCAGGAATCCAATGGCCAGGACAGCCAGCAAGCCGAGAAGCACCAGGGCAAAGCGGATCAGGTGTTTACGCATGTTCTATCATCATGTTCACCGGGCGCGCGAAAACAATCCTCCGATAGGCAAACCAGATCGTCCAGACCAGCAGCAGCGCCGATAAAACACCCGGTGCCCAGGTTCCTACACGTTCGAGAAGCAGACCACCCAGCGTAGGAGCGACCACGCGGGTGGTTGCTTCAATAGAATCAGCCAGGCCGAGTATGCCGCCGATCTCCTCGCGGGTCACCGCCCTGGTCAATGCCGAACGCAAAATGGTATTCAGCACTCCTCCCGACATGGCCAGCGGCAACAAGACCACCAGCAACATCAGCACACTGGGAACAAACCCCCAGGCCAGCAAAGAAAGGCCCATAATCCACAAGCCGCTGATCAACAACTGCGTATCGCTGAAACGACGACTAAGCAAACCGATCAAACCGCCCTGGGTAATGACTGACAGCACTCCCACATACGTCAAAACATACCCCGTAGTATCCGGGGTCATTCCCAGGCGATATTGCACGAACAGGGCAAAGATCGATTGAAACATCGAGAACGCCAGGCCGAAGAAGAAACGTACATGCAACAAGGGGCCCACCACCGGGCGATGCAGAGCCACCAGCAGGGCCTGCAGTGTAAAGGGCGGTCGAGACCGACCAGCGATCTCTAACTGACGAGCCTGAGAGAGCGATTCCGGAAGCAGGAAGAAAATCAGCACCAGATTTAGAGTGGCGATCCCGGCTGCTGCAAAAGCGGGCACACTATAGCCGGCTCGGCTCAACACCCCTCCCATGGCCGGGCCGATGATGAAACCCAACCCAAAGGCTGCCCCGATCAATCCCAGACCACGGGCGCGATTCTGTTCATCGGTCACATCAGAAATATAGGCCTGCGCCACCGTGATATTGCCGGCAGTGATTCCATCTAAACTCCGAGAGAGGAACAGAATCCCTATCACGAAGGCATTGACTGAAGCAGAACCAAACAATCCGGCCAGAGCCCGAGCCAAAGGCGTCGCCAGGGCCAGGAGCAGGAAACCGATCAACGTACCAGCGACACTCACCAGCAGAATGGGCCGACGCCCATAGCGATCAGAGAGCCGTCCCAGGATGGGTGAGCCAATCAACGAAGCAGCGGCGTAAGAAGCAACCAGCAGACCCACAACCGAAGGATTGGCTCCATATTCTCTGGCGTAATAGGGTAACAGCGGCAGAATCAGGCTGAAACCCAACAAGTCCACGAAAACGATCAGGAAAATCGGAAATAATCTTGAATCTCTCATCAGCCTACCTCATACAATCGCCTGTTTAAGTGTGTGGGCAGCGGAGAAACCATCATCTTCCCCGATCAACCTGTCTGTTCGCTACTCGTTGTACCTGCAAATATCTCCACAGACCGGGCAATTGATCTGCAACCCAGATCCCCAAAGCCACCAGACCAGCCAGCACAAAGACCAGACCATATTCGATCACGGGAATACGAACGATTTCGTTCAACTTTGCCCAACCACGTTCGGAGTAAACTATCAGAGCAGCCATCACATACAGAGCAGTCACCGCCCAACGTACCCAGGAGCGCCATCCCAGGCCATGCATCTGGGTCAGGACGAATAAACCCGCAAACCCAAAGGCAAACATCGGCCACAGGCCGTTTCCTTGCATGACCGCCACCAGTGTCCCATGAACAGCCACCATGATTTCCTGAATCACCATCCAGTAGCGGTTGACGTGAATGCGAGTCAGAAATAGACTACCCTGCAGGAGCAAGAAGAACATGTAGAGAAATCCTACCAGATGCCCGGCTGTGTTCACCATTGGATGGTACCAGAAGGTATACACTGTGGCCCAGGCAAAGATATAGCCATGGTACTTGCGCAGGAAAGACACCACACGCTGGCCCAGAGGGGCTTTTTTGCCCCAAAACAAACCACGTCGCTGGTTTTCCATCAGCAGAATAACCACCAACATCAAGATGACCGAACCCTGGGAAGAAAAGATGGAGACATCCTGAGCCAGGCCATCGTACCAGATGTGGGTCTGGATAAAGTGCAACACAATAAACAGGGCATTGATGCCCAGGGCCCACAGATTCACCGGATGAAGGCCACGGCTGTAGGTTTTGACGCGCGTTTGGGCATAATAAATCAATCCCCAGAAAGCAATCTGGTGTAAAGCGTATAGCCCCCACGCACTCAAGCGCGTCCAGAATGTGGGTTCAGGTAATTTCCAGTAATACCAGGCTGGTCCCTGATCCGGCAGAAGGGGAATGGCATTGAGACGCTCTCCAGCCCAGGCAATCAACAGAGTAAACAGGGCCGAGAAGACAATCCCGGCCCATAAAGCCAGGGTTGAAGCACGCGAGGAATGGAGAGGGGGAAGAGTAGATTTCACAGGTGGCACCTCAAAAGCAGGAATTGTTCATTGCGATTGTATGGGAAGGCGACAATTTTGTCAATGTTTTGCACAAAATTTCGTACAAAATATTGACAAACCTGGACAACAAGCCTTGTCCTACCAGGCTTTGCCAGATCGCTGATTAACGTGAATTCGGGATAAGCGTTACTCGCCGTGTTTTACCGTAGAGATCGCTGAGATCGCAGAGTTCCTTCGCCTTTCTCTCTGCGTTCTCCGCGTGCTCTGCGGTCAGAATTTCTTATCCCGAACTGAGGTCTGATTGATTCTATGGCTGTACCTGTTGCTCCTGGGGCAAACGCTTCCGCAGGGGCATGATCTGTTCCGCAGGCCGATAATAACCATGTATCATCCAGGCTTGTTTTCTTTTCTGGTCACAGGTCGGCAATGGATAGAGAGGCCTTTGGTCGGTCTACGACTTTGTTCTGTCAGAGCCTATCTACCCACAAGAGGGCAAAGTGGAAATTTGCCCTACCAGTTGCCCCATTCCGCAAGTCAGAGTTTTGCGTCTCAACTGCGTAGCAGTTATGACACGTTAATTCTGCGCTCTCGGCGCGCTCTATGGTTCGTTTTTGCAGTGGACTATGAAATTGAGCCAACTTAATTGAGACGTTGGTTCTCTCGGCTGTATATCCCCCATGGCGATATGACCAGATGAGCCTTTGATAAGCGTCTGGCTGAAGGTCTGTTTCCGAGTCGGGTGCGGGGGAGCAGACATGCTGCTTTGTATCACCCCCCTTCTCCAGTCAGGCGAGCGATCTGGAGCAGGCAGCAGCGAACGGCTTCCTGGCGATCAGGCGGCAAGCCGCTCTCTTCTAGTTGAGCCAGACATTCGATGTCGTTCATGGCGCGGATCAGGCTGACCGGCATTTCCAGGCTGCTCTGGGTGAAGGCATTCAGGTATTCGATGGCCCCGATCAGGAACTGGCGCAGATCGTCGTCCAGGCGGGTGGTGCGGAAGAAAACGCTCAGGGCCGGGGGAAGGCGAGTCGGGCGGGCAGGCAGGCCGGGGGTCTCGAAGGATCGGGTGGAGGAGAAAGCATAGAGGGCGGAGGCCAGTTCGGTGAAGAGTTGGACGCGCTGGTAGACGGAGTCCCCCAACAGTTCCCACAGGTGAGCGCGCCAGAGGTGGATTTGTCGGCGCACATCCAGCAGGCGATTCACTTCGGCCCGCCAGGTTTCATCTATCTTGCCGTGGACGGGTGCCAGCATACGTTCCAGATCGGTTTCAAACAGGTTGGCCTGCAATAAGACCGCCAGGTCAGGGCGCAAAGTGGGCAGGAGATCGGGGATGAAGGTGCCGTTGGTGAAGAAATCGCTTACATCGAGCCCGTGGCGACGGAGCAGTTCCTGCTGAAAGAGGGGCAGGTAATGGTTCATGGCGTCAGCATCTTCGCGCAGGGCAACCAGGGCTGAGTTGCCGGCCGGGAGGGCAGTTTCCAGCCGGCGCAGGAACTCGCCTGTGGGGTCCTGATACAGGCGCAGGGAGTGTAGGATTTCATAGACCGGCAGGTGCGGCAGAATGCGTTCGCGGATCATGCGTTCACGCTCGGCCTCTGAAAAGGCGCGTTGAGCGTAGCGATCCAGGGCACGGAACAGGCCGGTGGTGAGTTGATTGATGCCCAGCACCATGGTCTGGGCCTGGTTGTGGGCAATGGCACGCAGCAAACTCCCCTGCTGGGAGAGGGGGATGATCTCGGCAATGCTGGCCAGAATCTGGGCCCCTGAACCAGCACGCCGGCGAGAGGTGGGACGATCGCGCAACTGGGGAAGGGATCGGGCAATGAAGTAGGAAAAGACGTGCAGCCCCACTACGTCTTCTGGACGCCCATACAGGATGTGGCGAAAGTGTTCGCGCAGGTCGTTCAGAAATTCATCGTATAGCGGATCGCTGGCTTCCAGGGTCAAACGTCGCAGTTCTTGCTGGCTGCGGCCGTGCATTTCCAGGCGGCTCTGGGTGAGCATTTGCGCCGCGCGCAGCAGGTCACGCCGATGGTGGTCCTGGGTCTGGTGCAGATGATGCAGGAGGGTAACGTATTCCCGCAGGGGAAGGAAGCGCATGCGTTCGGAGATGTTGCTCTGCAGGGTGCGCAGATCGCGTCCCAGGAAGACGCCTTGCAGGGGAGTCACTGCATAAGCCGTGCTCTGACGAGCGGCGGCCGGCAGATGCGCAGCAAAACGACGACGATTTTCAGCAGTGAACAGGAAGGCTGGCCGGCCAGCCACCGGGGAGTAGTAGCCTCCCTGACGTTGCATGGCCTCTCCACTCCCCAGTTTGATGCGCACAGAGTCAGTCAGACCATGATGGGCCAGCCAGGAATGCAGGTCATATTTGGCCCGGGCATAGAGGGCAGCGCTGGCGGCCTGGCTCACCTGCTGGCTCAGGTCGGAACCGGCGATGAAGATTTCGGGCAGGATCTCGGCGAAACGCTGTTGAGGGGTCTGGGAGGTGGTGCGGCTTTGCAGGGCATACTCCCAGAGGGCATCCAGATAGGAGGGGAGGGATTGGACGGTTGTTTCGTCTTCAAACAGGGGAATCAACCAGATGGGCGGCAATTCGACGCTGGGTTCCTCACGCAGGCGGGCTTCGCGTTGCATGCGCATTTTGCGATCCAGGGCGATCAGGGCTTCCGGTTTGGTGGACAGGCTGATCTGCAGAGCCAGGGTGGCGCCCGGGTTGCCGTATTTCCCGGCGATGAAGTTGATCTCGTGCAGGTTGTAGACGGTGGTGTCAATCGCAAAGGGGTCGCGCGCCGTGATCATGCCCTGGTGAATGCGCGGGGTGATGACCATGCGTTGCAACAGGTCTCGGTAGCGGGTGACGGTGCGCAGCAGCGGATCAGAATCCAGATGGTCGCGAATCACCGGGATCAGGGCGTAGAGTTGTTTGCGCAGTCGTTTGTTGAGGGCCAGGTAGTCTTCCAGCATGGCGCGCCGTTGACGGCGCAAGTCCAGCATACGGCGTTCGTAGCGATCGTTGTGTTCCCATATCTGGCGATTCAGGTCGCCTCTCAGGTGCAGACGGGCTGCCAACCGTTGCCAGGGGTGAGCCGGCATGGAGAAGGGTAGAATGCTGCGATAGCGCTGTTCCAACTGGTGGGTGAGCAGGGTGATGTCGTTGAGCAGGCGGGTGAAGCGCTGGTTGCGTTCGGGCAGGCGTTCCAGTTCGTCGAGCAGGGAGGGGGAGATTTCGCTCTGGGGGGCCACCTGACGGAGACGGGTCAGGATGTGGGCCATGCGCCGAACGTTTTCCATCACGATGGCGGCCAAAAGCAAATGCCCCTGACCGGAAGGACGGTTGCTGCCATCCCAATCGCTCCAGAACGAGAGGAAGGCCGGGAAGGTGGCATCAGGGCTGAAGAGTTCGGCGTAATCTTCGGCGGCGGTCAGCGCATCCAGGTCGAGCACCATCTCCAGGCCTTCTTGTTGGGAGGAGATCGGTACGTTTCGGCCCAGGAATTCTTCCCACAGGTGGTGGGCGGCCAAGTCCAGGCGAGAGGCAGAGGGGCGTTGCCCATCGAGCAGGGACTCGATCAGGTCGTCCAGGGCGGTTTCGACCTGGATGGAGTACATCTGGGTGGGGTGAACCGTGCGGTCGTGGGTGCGGGTGAGGAAGGCCCGGCGACGGCGATCCAGCGAGTCTTTCATGAACTCCCGTTCCAGGCGGGCGGTCAACCAGCGGCCACCATCGCTGCGAGCACGGCGCAGACGTTCCTCCTCCAGGAAGGCACGTTCGCCCAGACGCTGACGAAAGACCGCCAGGCGTTCGGGCAGGTAGCGGCGGAGGAAATCGTTCTGGAGGGCCGGGAGTTCCAGGGCGGTGTGATCCCGCCAGGGGAGTTGAGCGGCGAGGCGTTCCGCCCGTTGGGTGAGATCGCGCTCCAGGGCATGCCAGGCCCGTTCGAGTTCGGAGGGAAGCGCAGGAGAGGTCTGGAGATGAAAGGTCGGTCGGGTGAGGTTGTAACGGGCTTGAGTGTCGGCAATTAGGCGGTTCAGGTCAATCAGCAGGCGACGGGTTTTGGCCAGCAGGATTGCGGCGCCATCTTCCCCCCCCAGAGTAAGGCGGAAGGTGGCACGGGCGATCTCAAAGCCGGCTTCGGTGCGGGCAAAGGCGGCCAGCGGCAACATGCCAATTCCAGTGCGGGCCAGCGAGGAGGCCAGCCAGTCCAGGGAAAGTCCGTTGGGGAGGCGCTGGATGGTGAGCAGGGGATACATGCTGCCCATTTGGGGCAGGATGGTCAGGCCGAAGGGATTGCGCTCGGGAGGCAGGTTTTCCAGAGCGGTGAGCAAGGCCTGGGTGCGTTCACGGAACAGGGCATTGCGCAGTCGCCAGTACGCGCGCGGGCCCTCTGGCGAGCCGCGGTAAAACAGGTAGACCAGCAAGATGGCCGCCAAATTGGGTTGAATGGTAGCGTTGACCTGCAGAAAGCGCTCTCGCAACAGCGGATCGCCGATCTCGACCACGGCCAGCCGTGCTCCGGCCAGGCAATCGGTTTTGGATAGGGCATGGACGGTGATCACCCGATCAATTTGTTCGGAGGTGATCTGGCCTTCATTGACCAGTTCGCTGGCGATCTGGCGAGCGGTTTTAATGAGGGGGAGATCGTCCACAGGAGCGACGTTCTGGTAGGAGAGATCGTCAATCACGGTGATGCCGCGTTGCAGGCAGGCCTGGATCAGACGACGAACGGCGGTTTCATCGAAGATACGACCGGTAGCGTTGTGAGGGTTGTTGATCACGACCGCGCCATGCTGCGGCCAGAAGGGGTCTTGCCGGCAGAGATCGTCCAGACGGGCCAGCATGGCGTCCCCGTCGATCTGCAGGGACGGGGTCAACGGGACAGCATGTACGCGGGGGAAGCATTGTTCGTAGGACCAGCTGAGATCGGGGATGATCACTTCCTCGATCCCACAGTGAAAGCCCAGGATGCCCAGGGCAGTGCGAGAGGAGCCGCTGACCACCACACAGGCTTCAGGACGATATTGGGGTTGATGCTTGAGAAAAGCGCTCAGGAAACTGCGCTGCAAAGCCGCGAGCCAGGGCGGGTCATCCAGATGCTCGATCAGGGTCTCCACCATTTCACGGGCAGAGAGCGAGGAGAATTCATCCAGGATCGCCAGGCGTTGCAGGCCGGACAGGCGTTGCAGCAGGCAATGGCTTTTTTGTTCGACCCGTTGTACAACCTGGTCGAGATGGTGAGTGTGGCGTTCGATGGAAGCCTCCAGCCATTTCTCTGCCCGTTCGGTGACCCGGTAGAGGGTATTTTCTGCTTCCAGCCTCAGGCCCAATCCCTCAAAGGCCGGGCGGAAGCCGTTGACAAACGCTGGCTGCGCTCGATCGGTGTACAGGCGCTGCTGTTCCAGGAGGAAGATCAGGAGTTCCACTTCAGAGGCCGAGGGAGTCCCCTTCAGGTTGAAGTGGACGTTTTCGATGGCGTTCAGGTAGTCGGCATTGCCTAGGAGGAAGACCGTGGAGAGATGTTTCAGGCGCGGGGAGAAGATGGCCGGGGTCAAGATGCGGATGACGCGCTGCACCAGGCCGGCTTCGCGCGCCAGGGAGAGGTGATTGGGGGCATCGTTGACTTCGATGAAGAACAGCGGATATTCCAGGGCCAGGGAACGCAGCCGGCGGCGCGTTTCCTCGGTGAGCAGGTCGCCAATGATCAGGAAGTAGGGTCGCAGAGGGGACTGGCGCAGGAGGGTTTCCATCTGTTCCCGTGCCGGTCGTTCCTCGGTGGTCAGAATCTCCCATTCCAGGTGGGGAATGGTGCGGAAGTGAGTCGGCAGGTCATAGCGGTAGGGAAGGATGACCGCCGGGCGATGGACCAGATAGGTGGAGAGGGCAAACAGGGTGACGCGCAGGGCTTCGATCACGCCACCTGAGGCCAGGATCACTTCACGGCGGCCGGATTCGCGGCCCAGATCGTAGTGAAGCGGTTCTTGCTGATTCTCCAGGTGGGAACAGAGAAAGCCGATCAGAGCGTGGGGATCGGTGCGCAGGTAGCCGCCGCGGGGCAGGTAGGGCGTGCTTTTGCGAATCAGGCGGATCAGGAAGTCCAGAATCGGCCGGGCGCCGGGGTCCCAGTTCAGCAGGTCAAGAAAGGCGTCGGGATTGGAGTCGGTCAGGTCCTGGCGGCGGATGTCCACGCCCAGGGCGATCCGCAGAAAGAGGGAGGACAGGCGGTCATCCTGGATCGGATGGCCGATGTGAAAGTTGATGCGCTGTTCTTTGGGAACAGAGGCAGTTGCCGTGGTCTCGCTGATCTCGGAGACGCGGGCCGGGCGGATGGGATGGAGACGGAGGAAAGCATCAGGACTCATGGTAAAGACTTAGAGAAAGGCACAGAGAAGACGCACCAGTGACCTGATGAATAGCCAGGGAACAACGCTCCCAGCAGGTGGGGTTTGGGCGGCGCACTCATGAGGAGATGCAAAAAGAACGTACACCCGGCACACAAAAAAGGCTGGTGTGGAGAGAGGGTGAGCGGATACTCAGGGTTGCTGGGGTTTGCCCGGCTCCAGGCTGCGCTGCACCAGGGTTCGGAACAGGTCGAGCAGGTCTGTGCCCTGGGTCCATTCCTGGGGGGAGAGGGAGATGACCGTGCGGGCGTTCTTCAGTCCCTGGCTGGCTTCGGCCAGGCGCGCTGCCTGGGGGGTGAGGAGCAACAGTTCGGGGCTGCTGCGCAGCAGGTCCAGTTCTTCGCGTTCAAACGCCAGGCGTTGGCGGTTGCGGGTTAGTTCTTCCTCCAGGCGTTGACGGGACAGGAGGGCTTCTTTTTCAAAGCGTTGCTGTTCCAGTTCGGCTTTCTTGAGTTCCAGTTCATGCTCCAGGCGAAGGATCTCTTCATCGGCCTGATAGCGCGCCCGGGCGGCCTCGATGCGCGCCTGGTGTTGCAGGCGCTCGGTTTCCGCCAGCAGGCGGGCCTGCTCCTGACGGCGCAGGGCGTCGGCGATCTCCGGATCCAGCGGGTCCAGGGATTGGACGGCCAGGGTAATGACCTCCAGGCCAAACCGTTCGGCCAGTGGACCGCTGCGCTGGTTGAGGTACTCCAGCAGGGCGGTGGAACTCAAGGTGTGAATTTCAGAGCGCTCGGTATATTCTTTGACCAGCCCTTCCAGGAAAATCTGGGCCTCGGCGGCGGCACGGGCGACGGTGTTGGGCTCCCATCCCCCGACCCGAATCAGGGTGGACAGGTGATCGAGGGCCGGCCCGACCGATCCACTGATCTTGACCCGCACGCCCAAGTTGCCGCGAGCGGTGGCTTCTACGGTGAACTGAATGGGACAGGTGGTGCGTTTGATCACCAGGCTGAAATGGCGCGGGTAAAAGGGCCCCTGACGCAGGCGAATTTGTCCTTGCGCTTCGTACAGCACCAGGGAATCGGGCTGTCGCACCCGATACTCAAAAAGAAACAGCAACACTCCCCCCGCTATCAAAATGCCAATCACCAGGGCAATCAGATACATGGTTTCTGCCTCCTTGCTTGCGGTCATCCCTGCCAGGATGACACGTTGGGAGGGAAGTATACCAAAAATTGGGAGGGGGAAGGGAGAGCGTAATGCCAACTTTATTGGTGAGGAAACCACTGAGATACGGAGACACGGAGAAGGGAGAAGGCGTAACGCCAACTTGAGTTGGTGAACGTAACGCCAACTTGAGTTGGTGAACGTAACACCAACTTGAGTTGGTGAACGTAACACCAACTTGAGTTGGTGAACACAGGAACACAGAGTTTTGGCTGTTTGCATACTCTGCGATCTCTGCCGATCGCCTTTGCAGTAGAAAACTCCACCGGCTCATCTTGAAACGACTGACCCGCCAGGCCCGTTCTCCTGACCAGGCTTATTGAACGTGAATTCGAGATAAGCGTTACTCGCCGTTTTTTACCGCAGAGATCGCTGAGATCGCAGAGTTCCTTTGTCTTTCTCTCTGCGTTCTCCGCGTGCTCTGCGGTCAGAATTTCTTATCCCGAACTGAGGTTATTGAGTTCCTTTCAGAAAGTAGTTCAGAAAATGCAGGTAAATCTCCGTGACTTGCTGGCGGGTTGGGCTGATAGGTCCCGACCCAGAAGCGAGGAGGTTGTGATCTGCATTCTGAACAGGCTGAAAGTACACGAGGACACCAACCGACTTGAGGCGCTCATACAGGGCTTCGGCCTGCCTGAAGGGCACTACTTTATCCTGGTCACCATGAATGATGAGAAACGGTGGATCATCCGGTGAGGCGTATGTAACCGGGCTGGCGGCCGCCAGCATGGCCTGATCAGGACTGACGTTGGGAAACAGCAAAAATCCCCTTTTCTGGATTTTTTCCAGGAAGTCCAGATCGGTCAGATCGGTAGGTCCCCAAAAGTCAACCACTGCCTGCACCCGGCTGGATTGCTCCAGATATTGACCCTTTTCCCAATCGGATCGCTCATGAGCCAGCCCAACCAGGGAGGCAATGTGTCCACCTGCACTTATACCCAGCACTCCAATTTTCTCCGGGTTGATATGGAGTTCCGAAGCATAAGCCCGAAGAAACCGGACGGCACATCTGGCATCCTCAACCATCGCAGGGAACGGATAGGTAGGGGCAAGACGATATTCGATGGCGATCACAAAATAGCCGGCTTTGGAAATGGTGGGAATGGAGTCAATGAGGTAATTTCGCTGGCGATTTCCTTCCATCCAGGCCCCCCCATGAATGACGATCAGGGCCGGGGCTGGCTGATCCAGGGTCATGGGAAAATAGAGATCGGCCTTGAGTGGAACATCCTCATTTACGCAATAGGTGAGATTGCGTCGAATCAGCCCAGGAACCAGCGGGGTGGCGATAATCGTAGGGTAAGGTGTGGGAGTGGGAGTGGAGGTGGGTATTGCCAGTGCCGTCTGGGTACCTGCCGCATGGACCGTGGCAAAGGCTTCTGTCATCGCCAGGTTGAAATCAATCGTCGGCATGGCTGCAGGCTGCGCACAGGCACTGAGCCACATCAAGACGATGAGACTGAGGATCAACTTTGGCCACATTCCTGTTCTCCACAGATCGAGAGTGTCGCATAAATGATTTACTAAGCGAGGAACAAAGTGCTTCTCCCCGGAGAGGGTATACTTTTAGTGCTACTAAAAGCCACCCTCAACCAAGGAGAAGCAATGCCAATGGTAACATCAGCTCCTGCAACTGTCCAGGCAATTACTCGTCGTAAGAAACAAGAAGACCCGTTCTTCTTTTCTCCTGATTTGATCGAACATTTACAACTGCTCACGTTTGCGCGAAAAGTCCTGGCTTTCGCCTTTCGTCTTCTGCCGTTGCAATTACCTTCTGGTCGCGGACGACCTGACCTTTACCCGGATGAAGTTATTCTGGTTACGCTGATTGTCATGAGGGTCTGGCAACTCTCGCCACGTGAGATGGTGCGCCGCCTGCACCGCTGGCCTAAGTTGGCAGAGGCTTGTGGGTATCTCCCGGCCCAGGTGATCAGCGCCAGTCAACTCTATCGCCGCCGTGATCAGTTGGGGCTGTGGGTCTACTTTGTCACTTTTTGCGCCTTGGTGTGGCAGTTGCTCCAGCGGGGCATCATCCGCGACCGGGATGTGGTGGTGGACTCTACACTAGTTGAGGCCTATTCCCTGCTGGATTTGGAGGCCGCCTGGCATTTCGCCAAACGTTTTGGCTACAAAGTGCACATGCTGATTTGCCGCCAGGCCTTGCTGCCGCTTATGTTTGTGGTGACCCCAGCCAATCGCCATGATGCGCCTTGGAGGTTGCTCTTGCTGGAAATGGCGCGTCGTTGCTTTGCACTCCCTATCCGCATTGGGCGCGCAGATGCGGCCTATTTCACCCGGCAAATCCTGGCCTATGTTTGCTCTGTGCTGCATGCGCACCCCATCATTGACTTCAATCCTCGACGGCGTAGAAAGAAAGCCCTGGCTACCCTGGACTACATTGCTTGGTGGCGTGATGCGCGTGGAAAGCGAGGCTACCTCGAACGCTTTTTTGCCTTGCTCAAACGCTACTTCGCTCTGAACGATGTCCATGCCTTTGGCCTGTATAAAGTTTGGCAACACACTTTCGAAGTATGCATCGCCGTGCTCATCGTCGCCTGGTTGGCGACCGAGATTGGCCGCCCAGACCTGATGCACTCGAAATCTCGCTTGCTTGCACCTTGTTAGTATTTATGCGACACTCTCGAGATGAAAATAAGCAACATCATCTGCCCTCCCGAAAGATCGGAACGGGAGTAATTGTTCCCTCAACAGTTGCACTGCTGAGGCGGTAGAATAACCGCCGCCAGAACGGAGTCTCCGTGGTTCGATTTTGGCATTCGCAATCGCAAAGATTTTTGGACTTCAGCGACCCGGCCTGGCCGTCTCTCAACCTGACCCTGCTCAACAACGCCCTGACCCGAACCGGTTGCGCCGGCGCGCTCAGGCATGCTCTGTAGAGATGGGTTCAGAAGCCTCTGCCTCTTCCTCCGCTGTTTGCAACGGTGGCAGATCCGCCAGCGAACTCAGGCCGAAATGCTGCAGGAACGCTGGCGTGGTGGCATACAGGATCGGGCGCCCTGGCCCCTCGGCACGCCCCACTTCCTGAATCAGACCTTTGTTCAACAGGCTCTTCAGCATGGCGTCGCTGTTCACGCCACGGATAGCATCCACCTGCGGACGGGTGACCGGCTGTTGGTAGGCCACGATGGCCAGCGTCTCCAGGGCGGCACGGCTCAGGCGGGTGGTGGCCTCCAGGCCGAGGAAGCGTTCGATCAGGCTGGCTAGTTCGGGCGCGGTGGTCAATTGCACCCGGCCGGCATGGCGTTGCAGGCGCAGGCCACGTCCCTGCAGGTGTTCTTCCAGCACCTTCAGGGCCTGCTCGACTTCGGTGGGGGTGATCTCCAGTGCCGCTGCCAGTTGACCCGGCGAAACCGGCTCAGCCGCCACGAATAACAGGGCTTCCAACCGCAGGGCTATCTCGGCCGGAGAAAGATGCGCCTCGCTCATGCTATAATTGCTCCCAGGTAGTATCCTGAATAACGACTTGGAGGATTTTACCCCTAAATTGTCCCACTTGCATCTTTTTCCTGTCCGGCCGGGATGTTCTCCGCTTCCGTGTGTCCCTGCCCTGGAGCAGGTATAGCGACCCGCCCTCCTGGGTCGGCACTCTCCACCGATCATCGTCCTGACAGGTCTGGTTGAACCCTCCCTGTTCACGAGCAAGATACCGGATGACTATGAGAACCATTCGCCTCACCCCCTCTCTGCGTTCGTCACTCCTGGTCTTTATCGTTCTGATCCTCACCCTGGCCTGCACCATCTTCGTCGGAGGACCGGAATACCCACAACCGCCAATCCCCTTCTCGCCCGAAGCCGTGCTCCAGATGGAAAATCAGCTCAAGCGCGCCGCTGCGGCCGGTGCCCTGACCGGTGAGATTACCCTGCAAATGGACGAGGTCCAACTCACCTCGTACCTGACCTACAAACTCCTCTCCAACCCTACGCCACTCTTCACCCAGCCCCAGGTATATCTGCGCAACGGATCGATCACCATCTACGGCAAAGCACAGCGCGGTTACCTGCAGGCCAACGTCCGCCTGGTGGTGAGCGTCGGCCAGGATGCCAGCGGACGCCCCTCCCTGCAACTCACCGCCGCTGATTTTGGCCCCCTGCCTTTGCCCGAAGGCCTGAACAAAGCCATCACCGCCATCTTGGAAGAAGCCTACCTGGGTTCGTTGGGGCCGGTCGCCACCGGTTTTCGCATTCAGTCTATCACCATTGCCGACGGGACGATGACCATCGTCGGTCGGACGCGATGAGTTCCCCGTTCTCCTCAGATGAACGCGCTGGATAGAGTCCCTGCTCGAGTGAGTCGCCGCCCTGCCCGCTGGACGGTCTGGTCTGCCTGCCTGTGGATCGGCTGGTGCCTGATTCTGTTGACCGCCTGCCAGTCTCCCTGGTCAGGAGAGAGCGTGGTGGTGACGGTGCTCGCCGAGGGGGTTGAGAAGCAGGTTCGGGTTCCGGTGGGGAGCACCGTGGCCCAGGCCCTGGGAGAGTCGGGGCTGAGCCTGGGGCCGCTGGACCTGGTCGAGCCGCCCCTCTATGCCGTCCTGCGTTCGGGAGAGCAGATTCGCGTTCATCGCGTGCAAGAGACGTTCGTTACCGAAGAAGTGGAAATCCCTTTCGAGAAGCGCTTTGTGCGCAGCGAAGCCCTTCCGGAGGGGGAAATGCGTCTGTTGACCCCCGGTCAGACCGGCCTGGAGCAGCGCACCTGGCGCATTCTGATCGAAGATGGCATCGAAACCAGCCGCACCCTGATTCAGACCATCGTGCTGCGCGAAGCATCGCCAGAGATCACCATGATCGGCGCCCGTTCCACTTTTGCGCCTCTACCCATCCCTGGCCGACTGGCCTTGCTGGCTGGCGGCAACGCCTGGATCATGGAGGGGACGACCGGCAACCGCCGCCCCCTGGTCACCACCGGCGATCTGGATGGACGGGTATTTGCCCTGTCTTCGCAGGGCACCTATCTCCTGTTTACCCGCCGTTCGGCTCGCCCGCCAGAAGAGCAGATCAACACGCTATGGGTGGTGCGCACCGATGGTAGCACGCCTCCCCAGCAGGTGCCAGAAGCCGCCAACATCGTCCACCCGGCAGGCTGGTTGCCCAATGCGGCCGTCTTTGGTTATTCCACTGTGGAACCACGTCCGGCCGCTCCCGGCTGGCAGGCCAACAATGACTTTTACCGGGTCTCCTTCTCCGGCGGCCGGGCGTCCAAACCCCGCCGCGTTGTGGATGTCAACAGCGGAGGCATCTACGGCTGGTGGGGCACGCTCTTCACCTGGTCGGTAGAAGGCCGCCTGCTCTACGCCCGACCGGATGGGATCGGACTGGTCGATCAGGAAAAAGGCAGCCTCCTCCCCTTGCTAAACATCACCCCCCTGCAGACCAACAGTGACTGGGCCTGGATTCCCCCCGTCGTCTGGTCTCCCGATGGGCGGATCCTCTACCTCGTCACCCATGCGCCGGCGCCTCCCCCGCTGACCCCGGAGGGCTCGCCCTACTTCGACCTGGTGGCCTACTCCCTGGAGCACCAGCAGGTCATCTCGCTAGTGAAAAACGTGGGCATGTTTGCCTATCCGTCGGTGTCGCCGATGCGAATCAGTGGCAAGGAACGATCCTATCAGATAGCCTATCTGCAAGCCATCTTCCCGGAACAAAGTGAGACCAGCCGCTATCGCCTGGTGGTCATGGACCGGGATGGATCGGATCGCCGCGTGCTCTTCCCCCCCGAGGATGCCATGGGGTTAGAGCCCCATCAGGTCGCCTGGGCGCCTCGACCCGTAGAAGGGCAGGTCGGGGATTTCCTGGCGGTGATCTATCGGGGTAACCTGTGGCTGGTAGATAGCGGCAGTGGCCAGGCTTTTCAGATCACCAACGATGGCATGGTGTCTCGGATTGACTGGAGGTGACGGTTCTCTCCTGCTTGGGATTTTCCCTGTTGGATTTCCCTGTTGGGTGTTGGGACGGCAGTTGAACTGCCGTCCCAACAAAAGTTGGATTCACCTGTCGTCCCAACAAAAACCCCAACAAAAACCCCAACAAGACCCCAACAAGAACAACAAGAACTGTCGTCCCAACCAGAACTTCGTACCACCAACCTGGGATTGGCATTGCCAGACCCAGCCAGGCGGTACGCGTTCCGGGGGCCAGGCAAAGTCCGGCGGTACAATCCGTAGAATGACGGTGACACCCGAACTCTTCCGCGTAATCACGATATAATTACAGACTGTGCTCCCGGTCTGGGTTTTGAGTTTCCTGAGGCGACCCGGCGAATACGTCACGCTCCCTGCCTGTACAGAAAAAACTCCGTGTTCTCCGTACCTTCGTGGTTTCACTTCTCATGCTCCCTGCCTGCTCAGGAAAAACATCTTGCGTTCTCTCCCAGATCGTGGAGGCTATCCTTTTGAGTTGCGAGGTTTCCTCTCATGCGTATTCTGATCACCGGCGCAGCCGGTTTTCTGGGCTCTCATCTCTGCGATCGGTTGCTGGCCGAGGGCCATGAAGTGGTTGGCCTAGATAATTTCATCACCGGGAGCCGGGAGAACATCGCCCATCTGATGGGCCATGAGCGTTTCACCTTCTATCGGCATGACGTCTCGAACTATATCTTTGTTGGTGGTAAGATTGATGCCGTCCTGCACTTTGCTTCACCTGCCAGCCCCAACCCGGCCTCTCCGTTTGGCTACTTTAACCTGCCCATTCAAACCATGAAAGCCGGCGCCCTGGGCACGCATCACACCCTGGGCGTGGCCCGAGCCCATGGCGCGCGCTTTCTGCTGGCCTCCACCAGCGAAATTTACGGTGACCCGCTGGTCCACCCCCAGCGGGAAGATTATCCGGGCAACGTGGACCCGATCGGGCCGCGCGCCGTGTATGACGAAGCCAAACGCTTTGCCGAGGCCCTGACCATGGCCTATCACCGCTATCACGGCGTAGACACGCGCATCGCCCGCATCTTCAACACCTACGGCCCACGCATGGACCTGGAAGACGGCCGGGTGTTGCCCAACTTTCTCAAGCAGGCCCTGCTGGGGCAGCCGCTCACCGTGTATGGCGATGGCCAGCAAACTCGCTCCTTCTGCTATGTAGATGATCTGATTGAGGGCATCGTGCGCCTGCTGTATTCCGATGAGCACCTGCCGGTCAACCTGGGCAATCCCCAGGAGATGACCATCCTGGAATTTGCCGAGACCATCAATCGCGTGACCGGCAACAAGGCTGGCATTGTCTTCATCCCCCATGGGCGCAGCGACCGAGATCCGCAGCGCCGCCAGCCCGACATCACCCGTGCCCGCACCATCCTGGGCTGGGAACCGAAGGTCAGCCTGGAAGAAGGGATCGCCCGCACCATTCCCTACTACAAGAAAAAACTAGGTCTGGAATGATGCGTCTGTTCAGAGATACCGACGAACGCATTCGTTTCGTGAAATTTGCCATCGTCGGTGCCATCGGTACCGTGGTAGATTTTTCGGCCTATAATTTTTTTAACCTGGCCATCGGCCTGGCGCCGGTGATCTCCCAGGCATTTTCGTTTACTCTGGCGGTGATTAACAATTTCACCTGGAACCGCCATTGGACTTATCCAGACTCGCGCTCCAAAGCCGTACACCATCAGATGGCTCAATTCGGCCTGATCAACGTGGTGGGCCTGATCATCCGCACGCCGATCATCGGCGGTCTGGAGCGACCGCTGGGCATGTTGATCCTGCGCTTCGGGTTGCGACCTGATGCCGCAGTCATCGCCGGCCACAACGCGGCCCTGGCGATGGCGATTGGCCTGGTCATGTTGTGGAATTACTTTGCCAATCGCTACTGGACGTATAACGACGTGTGAGGGTGCGCTGCCTATGTCTGCCGATCCTACCCGACGACGGCTGATTCCCATCTATACTTCTCAAGGGGATGTGGAGGCCTTTCTGGCATATCCCTACCTGTTCAACCGGGCCGGAGAATGGATCGGTTGGGTGACCGCAGATCGAGAGGTGTATTCGGTGCTGGGATACTATGTGGGCTTTATCACTGACGAGCCGCGCATCCTGCGCCGGCGGGTCACCGATCACCTGCGGCCCCGCCGCATCCCTCCACCGCCTCCACCACGCATCTACCCACCAGCCACCGTTCCCCTGGCACCACTGATGAAGGAACTCCCATACCATCTGGTGGATGTGCTGCTCGAAGAACCTGAGCGGCTACATACTACCGACGCCGGCGAATTGCGAGAAGACCTGGAATGAGCACGCTGCCCCCTAAACCGATCAGCGCCTCCCGCATCAGCATTGCCCAGTTGATGCAGCCGGAGCACGCCAACCCTCATGGCAACGTCCACGGTGGCTGGATCATGAAACTGGTAGATGAGGCTGGTGCACTGGCCTGTATGCGCCACGCCCAGAAACGAGTGGTGACCGTGGCGGTGGATTCGATGGTCTTTCGCCACCCTATCCGCATTGGCGACCTGGTGATCCTGAACGCCCAGGTGACCTACGCCGGCACGACCTCCATGGAGGCAGAAGTGCAGGTCATTGCCGAGAATCCCATCAGTGGCCAGCGCTGGCACACCCACACGGCATATCTGGTCTATGTGGCCCTGGATGAAAACGGCCAGCGGACGCAGGTTCCACCGTTGGCGGCGGAAACGGAAGAGGACGAACGCAAAATGGCTGAAGCACGGGAACGCCAAGCCCGTCGCCTGGCCCAGCGATCGGCATGATCCCCTCTCGAACCCCTCGGCTGACTCGCGCAGATGCTGTCATCGCCTTCACCTTGGGCGTGCTGGCATTAGCCCTATACGTGCGCACCCTGGCGCCCTCCCTGCTGTGGGGTGATTCGGCAGAATTTCAGACTCTTTCTTACACGCTGGGCATGACTCATCCCAGCGGTTATATGACCTACGTGCTGATCGGCAAACTGTTCACTCTGATCCCGTGGGGGAATATTGCCTGGCGCGTGAACCTGATGTCGGCCTTTTTCGGGGCGCTGGCTGTGGCCCTGGCATACCTGATCGGGCGTTTGCTCCATGGTCGGCCTGTGGCGCTGATCGCCGCTTCCATCGTCATGGCCACCAACGAAGGGTATTGGTGGCGAGCGTTGATCGCCGAGTCCTATGCTACGGCAGCCGGGTTCGTGGCGGCTATCTGGTTGCTGGTGTTGCTCTGGCAACGCTATCGCCGACCGTTCTCGCTGTTCCTGGCGGGCTGGCTCGGCGGCTTGAGTGTGGGCATTCACAGCACTGTTGTGATGACCGCCGTGCCGGTGCTGGCCTCTCTGGGGCTGGCGCGGCCCGGTCGCCGTGATGGGCTGGCAGCCATCCTGGGGGCTTTGCTCGGCTTGGCCTGCACGCTGGCCGCTTTCCTTTACGTGGATGCCCACGATCCCCCCTCCAGCATTTACAACACCGTTTACCGGCCTTCGCTCAGCGAGTTTGGGTTGACTCCAGAGCAGTTCGATACTCCCTGGGAACGGTTGCTGCTCATCTTCCCGGCCAATCGCTTCTGGACGTATTATTTCAGCGCGCCGTCAGAAGAGATTCAGGCTCGTCTGGTTGAGTTCGTCGGCCTGTTTCCGCGATGGGCGGCGATTCTGATCGGGATCGGCATGGTTGTCATCTTCTGGCAGGCGGGCCTGGCCGAGGGGATATATCCGCTGCTGGGGTTTGGACTGATCTGGGGTCTGGCGGTGACCGTTTCGTTTTCGATCTATCGGGAGTTTTACGTCCCGGCCATGGTGTTCGTGGCAGTCTGGCTGGGAATCGGGGGCAGCGCGCTGCTCGAGGGGTTGGATCGGCTGTTCGGGCGGCTGCCCACCTGGGGTCCAGGGATGAAGCGCATCGGGGTCGGGGCGATGGGAGTCCTTCTGGTGGGGTTGTCGCTCTGGGGGGCGCGATCCGATCTGGGGTCATCGGTTTTCAGAGGTTACCCGGAGTTCGTCCGCCGTTATCATGTGTATCCGATCTTCGCTCCTCATAAGGCCATCCAGGAGGCACAACGGGTGTTGAAGCGGCTGGAGCCGAACGCCATCCTGTTTACCGAGTGGGATACGCTCTATAGCCTGGTTTACACGGCGCAGGTGGAGGGCGTGCGCCCGGATGTGCACATTCACGCCGCGTTCGTCAACGAGCGCTATCGGGTGGCGGATTCGGCCCTGGAATATATTGATGCGCATCTCGGCCAGCAGGCGGTGTATTTCACGGTTCTGACCCCGCTCCTGACCGAGCGCTATCGGGTGGAAACCCTGGAAGCAAATCTGTTTCGCCTGTATCCTCGTTCGCCCTGACCATGCGTTTGAGGTCTCATCTCCCCTTTCTGGTAGGGTTGTTGCTCGAATTGATCGCCGGGCTGGCTACGTTTCGCGCCTATGGCCTTTCCTGGGACGAGCCGTTGTTTTATGCCTACGGCCAGGCCCTGGGCTATGCGTATCAGCCGCTCAACTGGTTTCGCCCGCATTTTGATCTGAATCGGGCCTATGGCCCCAGCCCGGAGGATCACAAGAACCGTGGCCCGGCCTATCTGGTGCTGGCCGGCCTGCCAGTGCGGGGACTGATGGCGCTGGGATGGGACCCGCCCTCTGCCTGGCATCTGTTGAATTTCCTGACCTTCCTGTTGGGCGTGGTGTGGGTCTATCGCCTGAGTTTGCGCTGGATGAGTCCGCAGGCTGCGCTGGGAGCGGTGGCGTTGTTTTCGACTCAACCCCTGCTGTGGGGTCACGCTTTCATCAACCCGAAAGATATGCCGTTTCTGGTGTTTTTCAGCGGCGCGCTGGCCTCTGGTTTGGAGATGGTGGATCGGTGGTTTGCACCCGATCCAGCAAGTCGGCACCGCCTGCGAAGGGTGATTTTCCCGGCGTTTCTGCTGGGCAGCGCTACAGCCATACGCGTGCTGGCGCCACTGGTCGGCCTGCTGGTGACGGTGTATGCCGCCTGGCGGTTTCTGCGCTCACGGCGCATGTCGGGCACGCTGGCGATCTCGCTCCCTGGGCTGGTCGGTGCCCTTCTGACCTATGGGGTGCTTTCAGCAGGGTTCACTTTGTTGTTGTGGCCCTATTTATGGGAAGCGCCTGTGTCGCGTTTTGTTGAGGTGTTCCGGTTCATGTCGGCCAACCCTACCAGCCTGCAGGTGTTGTTCGATGGGGAAATCTACCGGGCCTTTGCGTTGCCGCGTCGCTATCTGCCCACCTTGCTGGCCCTGACTCTGACCGAACCGGTCTGGCCACTGTTCACCCTGGGTCTGGGAGTCGCCGCCTGGAGGACGGTGATCCGCCCGGGTCGCTCAGGCGCGGTCCTGCCGGCGGACTACTGGCTCTCGCTGGCGACGTTTTTCCTCCCGTTCTTCTACGTCCTGGCCTTGCGACCGCCGATGTATGACGGTTTTCGCCACTTTCTGTTCCTCTTGCCGCCGGTATTCGTCACCGCCGGGCTGGGGATCGAGGCCCTGATCCAGGCCCTGGGCCGCTGGCGATCCGATCTGCTCGGCCGGCTGGTCAGCGGGTGGTTGCTCGTGGCGCTGCTCTGGCCTGGCGTGTGGGGCATCGTCCGCCTGCACCCTTACTCCTATACCTACTACAACGCCTGGATCGGGGGCACCGGCGGTGCCTTCCGCCGCTTTGAAACCGATTACTGGCTGACCTGCTACAAAGAAGCCGTGGAGCGGATCCGCCTCACCCATCCCCAGGCCCGGCTCTTCGTGCATCGCGAGGCCTATATCGCCGCCGCCTATGCCACGCCGGGGATCACTGTGCTGGAAGCCCGCGGCAACCGGGCCCAACTCCGCTCTGGCGATCTGATCCTGGTCAATTCGCGCCTGAACGAGGATCGCCGGGTCTTCCGCGATGCGCCGCTTCTCTTTACAATTGGGCGCGAAAACGCTATCTTTTGTGTTGTGAGGCAAATTCCATGATCACTCATCGTGAACGCGTTCAGGCCTGTCTGGCCGGCGAAATCGCAGACCGTATTCCCGTGGCCCTGTGGCGTCACTTTCCGGTGGACGATCAATCGCCCCATGCCCTGGCCGAGGCCATTCTGCACTGGCAACGGCAGTATGAGTTTGACTTTGTCAAAGTGACTCCAGCCTCCTCGTTTTGCCTGAAGGATTGGGGCGTGGAAGACGTGTGGGAGGGAAATCCGGAAGGAACGCGCCGCTACACCCGCCGCGTGATCTTCACCCCCCAGGATTGGGAATCGCTCCCCGAACTGGACCCCTCTGCTCCGCATCTTTCCGGACAACTGGCCTGCCTCCGTTCCCTGCGCGCCGCCCTCGGCCCGGAGACTCCTGTGATTCAGACCATCTTCAGCCCCCTGGTCCAGGCCAAAAACCTGGCCAGCCAGGAGACGTTGCTCATGCATCTGCGCCTGGCTCCCGAAGCGGTGCTCCGGGGCCTGGAAACCATCACCCGCACCACCCGCCGCTTCGTGGAGGCGGCCCTGGAGACCGGCATAGATGGCATCTTCTACGCCATTCAGCACGCTCAGGCCACGTTGCTCTCTTCGGCTGAGTATGAAACGTTTGGTCTGCCGTTCGATCGCCAGATCGTCGAGCCGGCCCTGGCGCTGGGCTGGTTGAACGTACTGCATCTACATGGCAATGCGATCTACTTCTCTCAGGTGGTGCAGGCTCTGGCTTTGCCGGTGGTAAACTGGCACGATCGGGAGACTTATCCCAACCTGGCGGAGGCCCAGGCCAGCGAAGTCTTTCCGGTCAACGGGATGCCGCGCGTGGCTTGCGGTGGATTGCGCCAGAACACGCTGGTGTTTGGCACGCCCGATCAGGTCGCTGCCGAAGCCCAGGAAGCCATCCGCCAGACCGGTGGTCGGCGATTCATCCTGTCCACGGGATGTGTGGTGCCGATCATGGCTCCCCATGGCAACCTGATGGCAGCGCGCCGGGCGGCAGGATAAGCGGCCTATGTCGTTGCGCGTGATCTCCGGCACGGCCAAAGGTCGTAAGTTAAAAGCCGTTCCCGGCGACATCACCCGCCCGATCACCGACAAGGTAAAGCAGGCTCTGTTCAACATCCTGGCCGGTGACGTAGTGGCTTCCACCTGGTGGGATATGTTTGCCGGCACCGGCGCCGTGGGGATCGAGGCGCTGAGCCGCGGCGCGGCCTTTGTCCGCTTCACCGATCTGCATCGCCTGGCGATTGAGACCATCCACTCCAACCTGGAGCACTGCCGACTGGCCGATCGGGCCGAGGTGCGCCGCGTAGATGCCCTGCTCCTGTTGACCCACCCGGCTGACCGACCTTTCCAGAATATCTATGTGGCGCCACCACAATATCAGGGCCTGTGGGAAAAGACCCTGCACTTGCTCGACCAGAATCCCTCCTGGCTCACCGAAGATGGCTGGGTGATCGTGCAAATCCATCCCCGCGAGTACAAAGACCTGGCCCTGCAGAATCTGGTAGAATTCGACCGACGCCGCTATGGGAGCACAATGCTGGTGTTCTATGAACTCAAAGCGGAGGAGGAGCGCACGGAGAGTTGAGGAGAGGAAACCACGGAGAGACGGAGAGCGTAGTGCCAACTTTAGTTGGTGAGGAGGTAACCACGGAGAGACGGAGAGCGTAGTGCCAACTTTAGTTGGTGAGGAGGTAACCACGGAGAGACGGAGAGCGTAGTGCCAACTTTAGTTGGTGAGGAGGTAACCACGGAGAGACGGAGAGCGTAGTGCCAACTTTAGTTGGTGAG
>FWWM01003994.1_pt1 | contig 35279 bp, 30 predicted proteins | sample 2228351 | NCBI WGS metagenome assembly FWWM01 (sample SAMEA103939774, study PRJEB20133) | metagenome
GTGCGCTCGCCCTATCTGGAGAGCGGCGACCGGTGCAGCGAAGAGGCGGTGGTCTTCCTCCACGGCAATCCCGGCTCGTCGGAGGACTGGCGCGACCTGGTCGGCCGGGTGGGCACGTTTGCCCGCGCCGTGGCACCGGACATGCCCGGATACGGCCAGGCCGACAAACCCAAAGAGTTCCACTACACCGTTGAGGGCTACGCCCGCCATCTGGACGGCATCCTGCACCACCTGGGCGTGCGCCGGGCGCACCTGGTGCTACACGACTTCGGCGGACCGTGGGGCCTGGCCTGGGCCGCCCAACACCCAGCGCGGCTGGCCAGCGTGACCCTGATCAACATCGGCATCATGCCTGGTTACCGCTGGCACTCCCTGGCCCGCATCTGGCGCACGCCCCTGTTAGGCGAACTTTTCTTCGCCACCACTACCCGCACCGCTTTTGGCCTGTCCTTGAAGCACGGCAATCCGCGCGGCCTACCCAAAGCCATGGTCGACCGCATGTACCGCGACCTGGACTGGGGCACGAAGCGGGCGGTGCTGCGCCTTTACCGGGCCACGGACAACCCCGGCCAGATGGCTGAAGCCCTGGGGTCGCTCTTCCGCCAACTGGACGTGCCGGCCCTGGTCATCTGGGGCGCGGCCGACCCGTATGTGCCGGTGGCCTACGCCGAGCGCCAGCGCGAGTTCTTCCCCCGCGCCCGCATCGTCATCCTGGAGGGGAGCGGCCACTGGCCCTTCGCCGACGATCCCGAAGCCGTGGCCGGCGCCCTTATCCCGTTCCTGTACAAACAACTGAGGGCGTGAAGGAGAAAGCTATGTCAAATCAAAGGCATGCCATCGTCATCGGGGCCAGCATGGGCGGGCTGCTCGCCGCTCGCGCCCTGGCCGATTTCTTCGAGCAGGTCACGCTCATCGAGCGAGACGCCTTCCCGCCCATCGGCGAACACCGCAAGGGTGTGCCCCAGGGTCGGCATGTCCACGTGCTGCACCTGCGAGGCGCGGAGATTCTGGAGGGGTTATTTCCCGGCCTGATCGCCGATCTGGTGGCGCAGGGCGTACCGCTCATCAACCGTCCCGAACAAGAGTTGATCTGGTTCGACGGGGGCGGCTACCACGCCCGTTTTACCCTTGAAGACGGACGTCTCGGCGTGTTGGGCGTCAGCCGGCCGTTGCTAGAGGGCTACGTGCGGCAGCGGGTATTGGCGCTGCCCAATGTCCGCGCCATCGAACGGTGTGACGCGCTGGGGCTGGTTCCATCGGAGCAGCGCAGTCGGGTGCGCGGGGTGCGCCTCCTGCGCCAGGCCGAAGGCAGCGCCGAGGAGGTACTGGACGCCGACCTGGTGGTGGACGCCAGCGGCCGCGGCTCCCGCGCCGTGAAGTGGCTGGAGGAACTGGGCTACGCACCGCCGGAGGAGGACCAGGTGACCGTCAACTTCGGCTACAGCACCCGGCTATACCGCCGCCGGCCGGAGCATCTGGACGGCGCCAAGGCGGTCGTCATCACCGGCTCCACGGCGCTGAAGCGGGGCGGGGTCATGCTAGCCCAGGAAGGTGAGCGGTGGATCGTCAGTCTGGGAGGGTTCGTTAGCGATCATCCGCCGTTGGACGAGGAAGGGTTCACCGCCTATGCTCGGAGTTTGGCGGCGCCGGATATTTACAACCTCATCAAAGAGGCCGAGCCGCTCTCGGAGGCCATTCCCTACCGCTTCAAGGCCAGCCTGCGCCGGCGCTACGAGAGGTTGCCCCGCTTCCCGGAAGGCTTTCTGGTCTTTGGCGACGCCATTTGCAGCTTCAACCCCATCTACGGGCAGGGGATGTCGGTGGCGGCCATGGAGGCGCTGGACTTGCAGCAGACGTTGCGTCAGGGGATGGACGGGCTGTGGCGGCGCTTCTTCCGCCGGGCGGCCAAGAGCATTGACATCCCCTGGCAGATTGTGGTGAGCGGTGACCTGCGCTTCCCGGAGGTAGAGGGGAAACGGACGCCGGCCATTCGCCTGATCAACGCCTATATGGAGCGGCTCCACCGGGCGGCGCATGGTGATCCGGTCATCGCCCGCGCCTTCAATGATGTGGCCGGGCTGTTAGCGCCGCCCCAAAGTCTGATGCGGCCGGGAATCATGTGGCGGGTGCTGCGAGAGAATCTCAGGCGCCGCCCAACACGCGCTTCCACCTGACGCCGCTCCGCTGCGCAGCGCAACGCGCCTGAACCCGACCGTTAGCCCGCCCTTTGTATGCCCGCTGTCGTGGGGTGAAATTGGCAGCAGGCAGATTCTCCCCTGACAGAATGGGCTGTGTTAATCACCGTATATCGCCCTGACCCTGAGCGATAGACGGATTGGGGGAAAAGGAGGAAGCGCGAAAATAAAACCACCGCTCCCCAGTGAACCTGGGGAGCCAGGTGAATGGCCGGGCCCCGAATAGCCGGGGCTATTCGGGGCCCGGCGCTTATACCCCTTCCACGACGACCATCTTAGAGATGGTCGTTCGCTGGCGCATCTCCCGTGCGGGGCGATACTCCGGCGAATCCCACCAGGCCTTCGCCTGAGCGACACTGGGGAATTCCAGGATGACCAGGCGTTGGGGGGCCCAATCGCCCTCAAGCGTTTCCAGGGCCCCACCGCGCACCAGGTACCTGCCCCCATAGGCCGCCACAATCGGGGGCGCCAACTGGCGATACTCGGCATACCCCACCGGGTCGGTCACCTGGATGTCCACAACCACATAGGCGGCCATGGCGATCACTCCTCGCGCATCTTGCCCACGTGCCGGTCCATGAAGAACAGCGCTGTGCCGGACGTCCCGATCATCTTCACCTGCTCCAGGATCAGGCTGGCGGTCTTCTCCTCTTCTACCTGCTCGGAGACGAACCAGTTGAGCATGGCCTGGGTGGCATAGTCGTTCTCTTTGACCGCCAGCTCATACAGTTGATTGATCATCGCGGTCACGCGACGCTCGTGATCCAGCGTCTGCTGCCAGACATCCACCAGGGAGGCGAACTCCGACGGCGGCTGGTCAATGGCCTTGAGCTGGACTTTGGCTTGTTGGTCCTCCAGGTAGTCCAGGAGCTTCATGGCATGGCCGTACTCCTCGGCACTTTGGGCGCGCATCCAACTGGCGAACCCCGGCAGGTTAAGCGCGTTAAAGTAGGCCGACATGGAAAGATAGAGGTAGGACGAGTAGAACTCGTTCTTGATTTGTTCGTTGATCGCCTCTTGCATGGCCTGGCTGATCATGGATGCCCTCCTTGTGATGGGATGGAGCTGGCTTGAGGCCAGCGCTTAGCGCACTAATGTACACCGGAGTGATGAATTGCGCCAGGGGACAATGGGAGCATAGAAAAAGGGCACTGCCATGTTCGGAGCAGTGCCCGCATGATCGCTCTGAGACGGCGCCGACCCAGGCGCTAGCCAGCCTGAGCAGCCAGGAGCGCGTTAAGGCGCTTCATCAGGCGCGACTTGCGCCGGGCGGCATTGTTACGATGGATCACGCCCTTAGCGGCAGCCCGGTCAAGCTGGCGGATGGCTTCACGGATGAGTGTTTCATCCGGCTGGCCAGTGGCCAGGGCCTCGCGAGCACGTCGCAGGGCGGTACGGGTGCGCGACAGGATCATGCGGTTGCGCAGGCGCTTGCGCATGTTGCTGCGCATACGCTTGAGAGCGGATTTGGTGTTCGCCAATGTTTCCTTCCTTCCTAAGCCATCCCTGATGTTTTACTGTCTGGCGGCAAGGGAGTATACCCGATTTTGGCCATTTTGTCCAGTCGCCTCGCGGCGGCCTCTATTCTGTGGTATAATGGCGCTCGTGCCCCCATCGTCTAGGGGACCAGGACGTGGCCCTTTCAAGGCCAAAACGCCGGTTCGAATCCGGCTGGGGGCACTCCCCTGGCTCTATCGCTCCACAAGGCTGGCCTCGGCGCAGGAGACGACCACACACAAAGCGCCTCACTCACCACACCGGCAATTCGCCTCGCGCCAGCCGCGCCGTGAACTCGTGGATGTGGGCCAGTTCGTGCTCAATGACGTAGGTGACCTGCGGCTCCACGTCGGCCAGGGCCACGCCCTTCTGCAAAATCAACTGCGCCGAGGCAATCAGTGGCTGGTCAATCGGCTTGCCGATCTGGCTGCACAGCCACACGTACACCTCGCGCAGCCCCGGCACGCTGGCATAGATTTCCGCCGCAATGCGGTGGGTCAGCAGCGTGTAAATCTTGCCCACGTGGCTCACCGGGTTCTTGCCCGCCGCCGCCTCAGTGCCCATGGGGCGGTTGAGGGAGATGACGCCGTTCACCTTATTGCCGCGCCCGACCTGGCCGCAGTCGCCGCCCTCCGCCGACGTGCCCAGGACGGTCAGGTACATACCGCCCTCCCCGCGCGCCGGGTCGTCCAGCGTGTTGATCGTCACCGTGATCCGGTCAAGCGTGCGCTGCTCGCGGGCCAGGTACTCTTCCAGCGCCACCTGGATCTCCTCTTTACGGGCGAAGTAGCGTTCGGCGCTGGTCACGTAGCGGTCCACGAAGGCCAGCGCGATGGTCAACACCAGGTCACGGTCGCGCCGGTAGCCCATCACCTTCACGTCCTCGCCCGCTTCAGGGAAGAGTTGCTTGAACTCCGGCGAATTCAGATAGCGCTCGGTGGCGAAGACGATGCGCTCGGTTTCCGTGAGGGGCGCGTAGCCGACCGCTGCAGAGGTGTCATTGGCGCCGATGACCTCGCGCTCAAAGATGTCGGTCAGTTCCGGCGACCCCTCCTTCAACTCGTTCTGGAAGACAATATGCTGCTCCGGGTCCACGAAGCGCAGGTTCTGCCGCAGCCATTCCCTGGCGCTCTCAACGGCGATCGCGCCAACGTCAATGCGCTTGCCTTTGTACTCGGCGGTGGCGCGGTCGCCGAAGATCAGGCGCATCGGCTCCAGCACCGTGCCACCCCCCAGGCGCGGCGCGGTGCGCCCGGCGACCAGCAACCCCTTGTCAATGTTGTGGTGGAGGACACGGCCAAAGGTGTTCAGGTACTCGCGGCAGAGCGCGACCGAGACCTGTTCCATGATCGCGTCGCAAATGGAGTCGGGATGGCCTGTCCCCTTGCGCTCAACCAACTCCACCCGCTGTTGCTCAACGGGGGTCTGCTTCAACTCCTCAATGGTGATGTCAGGCATGGTGGCCTCCTTGAACCTGGGTGTCTGCCCAGACGCCTGCGATAGGACGGGCGCACTGCGGGCAGCGCCCGCCACGCACTGTGTTCAGCAAGACGTTAAAGCCCAATCGGCGGATCAGCAGTGCGCCGCAGGCGGGGCAGGTGGTATTGTCATAGGGATGGCCGGGCACGTTGCCCACGTAGACGAATTCCAATCCGGCGTCCTTGCCGATACGCCAGGCCCGTTCTAAGGTGCGAACGGGCGTGGGCGGCGCATGGAAGCGGTAGGCCGGGTAGTAACCGCTCACATGCCAGGGCACATCTGCCCCCAACTCGGCCACAATCCGTCTGGCGACCCCGCGCAGGACGGCCTCCGCGTCGTTCACTGTGGGGATAACCAGCGTGGTGATCTCAATATGCACGCCCTGGGCGCGGGCCAGGCGGCAAATCGCCCACACCCTGTCCACGTTAACGCCCTTGCAGAAATGCCTCACCGCCTGCGCGTCGCCCTTCACATCCACGTTCATCGCGTCCAGGCCGGCCTCAATCAGCAAAGACAGGGCCTCCGGCGTCATATAGCCGTTGGTCACGTAAGTATTATACAGGCCGCGTTGTCGCGCCAGGCGGAACACATCCAGCGACCATTCCAGCGAGAGCGTGGGCTCATTGAAGGAAATGGATGTTCCCCGGCAACCGGCCTCCTCAGTCAGGGCAACGAACCGCTCAGGGGAGATATATCTCCCTGCGCGAGGCGGCAACGCTTTGCTGATGTCCCAGTTCTGGCACCAGGGGCAGCCGAAGTTGCACGACCAGCTTCCGGCGGTCAGCGCAAACGTGCCGGGATAGAAGTGATAAAAGGGTTTTTTCTCAATGGGGTTCGCGGCCAGCGACGACACCGCGCCGTAGATCAGCGTCAGCAGTGTGCCGGCGCGGTTCTCTCGCGCGCGACACCAGCCCTGGCCGCCGTCCACGATAAGGCAGCGGCGCTCGCAGACATGGCAGCGGACCTTGCCATTCACGCGCTCCTGCAAGAGCGACTCGCGGACAAAGGGGCTTTCCATCACAGCACCTGTCGTCGCAGTTGCTGCTGATGCCTGGGGCAGAACGTCTGCCCCTTGTAATCCGTATCGGCCAGCGAATTGGAGAAAGTCATCACGCAGCGCCGGTCGGGGCAATGGCCCAGGCCATAGGTATGCCCCAGTTCATGCACGGCCTCTTTCACCGCCCGCGCCAGGAAGAGTGCCTCATCATCGGGCCTGCCATAGAAGCGTTCGCGCAGGCGCGGCAGGGCGATCACAGCCCGCCTTCCGGCGCTATCGGCCAGGCCGAAGACGAAATTCAACCCCGGTACATACAGGTCCAGGTCCACCACACCGAGGACGCGCTCCGCCCGACCGGGGCGCAACTGCGCCAGGATGGCCCCGGCTGAATACTGTTTGCGCCGGGGGTGAAAGGCCTCACCCGGCACAGGCAGCGCTGGGCCCAGGCGACAGGGCTGGCCAAAGGTTTGGGTTAAAGCCGCACAGAGATGCGCCAGGACGCCTGCCTCAACCTCGCTCAGCGGCGTCACGACGATCTCATTGCTCATCGCATCAACACATCCCGGATCCGGCTCGCGTACGCGGCGCTTTCCGCATCGCCGCTGACGATCTCAATCTGCGACGGCGAAGTCACGCCCAGGCCCAGCTCAACCGCCCGTGCGATCTGCTCCTGGTCAAAGACCTTGCCCCGGCTCACCTCGCGCGTCGTGCCGAACAGGCGCAGGATGGCCACGCCAACGGCATCCATGGCGATGCGGTCCATGCCCGCCAGCACCACCCCGGCTTTTACCTTCTTCCCCCGCTCCGGCCCGCCGTCCACGAAGGCCTCAACGCCGTCCATAACGATCAGCGCCGGGGCGTAAGCGGCGTTGATCTCCGCGATCATCTGGCGCTGGTAAGGGGAACTGTGCAACTCGCGCATGTAGTCGTAGCCGCCGCCGTTGATCCTCTTGGCCGCAAAGCCGACGGAGTTCTTGAGCGAGAGTGTGAAGTGCCCGCCAAAGCGATGCGTCTTCAGGTTGCAGGTCTGCACAACACAGTCGGCGTCAAGCAGGAGCTTTGGCACGGCATAGCCGCGCGACCAGTGATAGTCTTTAGACTGGCGGATGACCCAGTCCTTCTCGGCCAGCTCATCAAGCACGACCACGTCAAATCCCAGTTCCTGCGCCAAGTCAAACACGCCCTTCTGCCGCATCACCGTGCGCGTGTCGCCCATGCCGCTCCGGTCGGCGACGGTGATCGCGCGGGCGCCCATCGCGGTCAATTGGAGGACCAGTGCCCGCAGTACATCGGGGTGGGTTGAGCCGGGTGCCGGGTCAGCGCTGTTGAAATTCGGTTTCAGCAGGACACGCTCCCCGCGCACCGGGTTGACGCTGAGCAGTTCAAGTGCGCGGCGCACGCCCTCGGCGCGGTCATCGCTCTTGACCAGCGCGACCCGCGCCAGCGGCGGCGCTTCGGTCGGATGCAGGGTGGCTGTTGGGCTGGAGGCAGGCGCCGCCGTTGGGTAGGGTGTCGCCGCCGGATAGGGCGTGGCCGTGGGGCCTGGGAGGGCCGTCGCGGTCGGCTGTGGTGCGGTCGCAGGCTGCGGGGACGGGGCGCACGCCTTAAGTAGGGGCCCCAGGGCCACCGTCCCGCCGAGGGCGATCATCCCCCGGCAGAATTGTCGCCGGTTCATCGTTGTGCTTCTCCCTCGTAACCCTGATTATAGACGAGTCCAGGGAGACGTCAAAGGCTAATGCGTATTATGCTTCCCGACATGTGCCGCTCGGAATGCGCTCAAAGCCTTCCCGGGCGTCCGAGGACGAGCATGGCAGTGAAGGTATCTTGCCACGCCTGCTGATGCTGATGTCTATATGTTGGTTTTGCCACGACCTTTCCTTTCAGTTCCCCTGGACTTCATCAGTAAACCTGGGGCGTTTGTAGTATCCATATCGCGTTGCTCATCGTAAGCTTGCAGGAAGGTCAGTGCTTGCCCCAAATTGGGAAAAGTATACCTGTACGTCTCGCCACGATTACTCCGCACCACAATGGTGACTGAATGGACTCTACGGGGAATGCTTTCGTCCAGGGCAATCTCCAGAGAGGTGCGCAGGTCATTTTCTATTGCGGCGATCAGTTCCCTGGCGATCTGTTCTCGCTCATTCGCGGACAGGCGGGCGAATCTCTGCCAGCTTTCAGCAGCCTGTGCTCTATCTTTTTCTGCCCACCGGTATTCAATCCCGTATTGTGCCAGGACATTGCAAATATCATCAAACGATACCTCAAATAGTTCCACCTCAAAACTTCGGAGCATTCGCTTTGAAGGCTTACTCCAACTGCCCATCAATACGGCAACAGATTTCCGCACAGTTCCGTAACGTTGGCGGAGCTTGGTATGGGCCGTACAAATCCAACTTGCTTTATCGCGGTTGTGTTTCTTATAGCGGATGTACTTGGACTCAATCAAGATGAGCGGCTGAAGGCGGTTATTGGTGATGACCGAGTCAATGTTGTAGGCATTACCATCGTTGTCGGTTAGGATCAGTTTCGTTCCTCTACCTGTCTTTGCACTTGCGGGCCCGGCTGTAATGTAAACATAGCCTCTTTCTTCAGCCAGCGGCCTCAAAATACGATGAACCTCCTGCTCCAGTAGCGCGCCAATGGCTTCCCCTAACGCACTTCCGGGATTAGCGACATCCCCTATGGGTATATTCTGATGGCCCATGTCCCTCTATACAAGGCGGAATCACTTCCGTAACCAGAGTATTCCTTCCTTGAGCATGACCTTGTGGCGCTGAGGATTATGTCCCCATTTTCCACCGCGTTCGCGCAGGTTTTGTACACGATAGTCTCGAAAGCCAACAGCACGCGCCAATCTACCCAAATACTCCTCAGTTGGAATGTATACCCCATACGGTGCAGAATCGCCTAATACCATCACAAATGTAGCATGGGGCTTCAGCACGCGATAGACCTGCTGAATAATCAGGAGCATGTCATTGAAATAACCTGCGACCATGAGATCATAACTCTTCTTACCCCCTTTGTATAAACGCCTTTCTCTCAACTGACTCACTTTGTCAGCTAACTCCTTGTAAAGCATAGGCTCAAGGACACGGATAGCTGGATCAATTGGGTCATCTTCAAACTCAGTGCGTCGTATTTGAGTTGTCGCAGCGATAATAAGCTGGTCGCGCACCTTTTCAGTGATGTCTCGCCATGACCTTGCCCACCCCCAAAAGTACATCTCCAGGCGAGTGCGGTCAGCATAGTCATAGTTATTTAGATAAGGTGGAGAGGTCACAGCCAGGTCTATGCTTTCAGGTTCAAGAGGATAGGGTTGACGAGCATCCATCAGGAGCAACCGGGTTTCAATGTCAGCTACCCGGCGCTTCGCCAGGACAGTGACGAGGTCCCGATACATCCCTTGCACTGTCTGGGAGAAGACCTCTAAGGCGGGCCGTTCATTCTTTTCATGGTACTTACTAGGCGCGATATAGGGCCAGCCGGTTCCCGCTTTAGAGGCGGTACGTAGAGTATCTGTGAGGGCCAGCCGGAAAAAGTCGGCTATTTCGGGTGTAGGACTATACTCCTCAATAGAATCGCGAATATATTTGAGGGCCCATAGATTCTTGTCGGAGTAGCACTTGCGGACAAGTTGCGGGAATTCATTCAGGCTCTCATCTCCAGGGACGTTGGGCATACGGTGGAGGTATGTAAGCAGCTTCTGAATACTCCGGTGAAGCTGTCCCATATCGTATTCCCAGAAGCACTTGACCTTCGCTACCCAATGAACAAACGGGTGGGCTTCAATACCGACCGAGTTGACGCCTAACCGCTTGGCCACGACAGATGTGGTTCCGCTGCCAACGAACGGATCAAGGAGCCAGGCCCCGGCATCCAGACCGTAGTCCTCAATCAGTGCCTCTACCAGCTTATAGCTATAGCCGGCTGGGTACTTAAACCAGCGATGGATAGGGGCACGCAGGCTATCCTGGAAAGTACCCAAACGTTCAGGGGTGAGGCCGATCATCGCTGGAGGGACAACTTGATATAATGGCAGCTCCAACTGCTCTCGCACCTGATGACCAGCAGTAGCGGACGAAGCCCTATCTCCGTCTATAGCGCTTGTGTAGGTCACGGTTTGTTCGTTATCGCTCATTGGCTATCCTTCACGCTAAATAAGCCAATAAAGAGCTTACATCAGGGTCCCCCGCCTGTCAACTCCCTTCTCTCTCCCTATCCTTAAACTATGAAATATGTTCCCGCACGCATTGTCGCCCAGCCACTGCCGTGTTATAATCTGCACCGTGAGCACCAGCCGTGTGGCGACCCCCGCATCTGGGCAGGTCGCTTGGGAAAAGCGAAGGTGTATGATTTCATGCAGAAACGACATGGCAGGTTCTATGAGCAGAAAAGGGTAGATGTCAGAAAAGACCTGCTTTACATCCGCCTGGATGATCAGAAACAGGCCGTGATAAACCGGCGCCTTTCTGAGGATATTGTGCTGGATGTGGGCGAAGGGGACAAGATCGTAGGTTTTGAGATCCTGGACGCCTCTAAGCATGTTAACCTGGAGCGGTTGTTACCTGTGAAATATCAGGTCCCGCCTGGGGCTGCGGCATAGCATAAAAGCATCAAAGCGAATCACGACGTGAGCACCATCCGTGTGGCGGACCCCACATCACGTACAGGGCGGGCGCTGAACATTTATTACCAGGTTCAGGGCGAAGGCCGCGACGTCGTGTTGATTCACGGCTGGGCCAGTTCATGGCGGCTGTGGCAGGGGACAATGGACGTGCTGGCCGAGGCAGGCTGCCGCGCCTGGGCGCTTGACCTGCCCGGCTTCGGCGCATCAGATAAGCCCGCCGACGGCTGGTACTCCATGGAGAACTTCGCTGCCCTTGTCACCGCCTTCTGTCAGGCGCTCGGCCTGGGGCGCGCCTCTATCGTCGGCCACTCCATGGGCGGGACGATTGCGCTCCTCCTCGGCCTGGAGCAGCCGCACAGGGTGGAGCGGCTGGTCGCGGTCAGCCCGGTGGTCAGCGGGCGGCTCAACTTCCCGGTGCGCGTGTTCGCTTCGGGGCGGCTGGGACGCTGGCTCTACAACCTATCGGCCAGAAGCTGGCCGTTGGCCTCGGCAGGGGCGCAATTGCTTTATAACCGCTCCTGGTCGCTGCGCCCCCGCGCCCACCACCGCCGCGCCTGGGAGGACCTGGCCCAGGCGTCGCCCTACGCGGCGTTGGGCAGCCTGCGTGCGCTGGCCCACTTTGACCTCAGCCCGCGCCTGCACGCCATCACCGCGCCGACGCTTATCCTGGCTGGCGCGGGCGACCTGAACGTGCCGCCGTCCCAGGCCCGGCTGGCTGCCGCCCGCATCCCCGGCGCACGGCTGGTCATCCTGCCCAGAGCGCGCCATCTGCCCATGAATGAGCAGCCGGAGCCTTTCTACCGCGAGCTCAAACAATTCCTGATGACAGATAGCGCCACCGTCCCGGCCCCATGATGACTATACGCGCCTTTATTGCGATTGAGTTGCCCGACTGGTTACGTGATCGCCTGGCACAGCTCCAGGACGAACTGGAGGTTGAGGGCCCGCCTGGTGTCATGCGCTGGGTGCGCCCCGAGGGCATTCACCTGACACTCAAGTTCCTGGGCGAGGTCCCGCTCAGGCAACTCCCCGACATAGAAGCCGGGCTGGCCCGCGCCGCAGCGACGGTCACGCCGTTCGCATTCTACGCCGAACGCCTGGGCTGCTTCCCCGATACGCGCCGCCCCAACAACGTCTGGGTGGGCGTGAACGAACCAACCGGCGCGCTCCAGCGCCTGCACCAGGCGATTGAGGCCCAGATCAGCCCCCTGGGTTACCCGCCGGAGAACCGCCCTTTCCACCCGCACCTGACGCTGGGCCGCGCCAGCCGCCATGCCCGCCCGGCAGAGCTACGCCAGTTCGGCGAACTAATTGCGCGCAAGCCGCTGGAACCCCTGGGCCTGGTAGAGGTCAATGGTGTCAGCCTGATGAAAAGCGACCTCCGGCCCGACGGCGCGATCTACACGCGCCTGGCCTACGCGCCGTTGTCCGGGGCAGAGGCCTGATTTAAGCGCAAAAGCATCCAATGGGCGTAAACAGCAATGAAAACGATCATCGCGGTGATCGGTGCGGGGACATGCACAGAGGAGGAGGCTGCGCTGGCTGAAGCGGTGGGGCGCGGGCTGGCAGAGCGCGGCGCCATCCTGGTGTGCGGCGGGCGCGGCGGCGTCATGGAGGCGGCCTGTCGCGGCGCGAAGGCTGCCGGCGGGCTGACCGTCGGCATCCTGCCCGGCAGGACCCCGGCAGAGGCCAACCCGTATGTGGATGTGCCCCTGGCGACCGGGCTGGGCGAGGCCCGCAACGTGCTCGTGGTGCGCGCTGCCCAGGCGGTTATCGCCATCGGCGGCGAGTTCGGCACGCTCTCGGAGATCGGCTTCGCGCTCAAGCTGGGCCTCCCGGTGATCGGCCTGAACACCTGGGGGCTGACCAAAGGCGGCATACCCGTCCAGGCCATCCGCGTGGCGCGCACGCCAGAGGAGGCGGTTGCCTGGGCGCTGGGCCAGGTCACAGGTTAGAGAGGGGGGATAGAGGCTGCTCCTCCTTTTCCTCTTCTGCGCGGGCAGGGGCAGGCCCGGCGGGTTCGGCGGCCTCCCGCTCCAGCCTGGGGACACCGGGCAGCGGGTAACGCCACGCCAGACGGGCGCTTGTGACCGCGCGGGCCGCCTGGAAGATCAGCCAGGCGGGACCCAGGCCGCCCAGCACGATCACGATGATGCCCACCAGTTGCGCCCACAGTTGCCCCCGGTCGCCGGCCAGCAGCCCGGCGACCGCCCGGCCCCCCGTGCCCAGCGTGGTTTCTGCCCCCACGCCGTTCCAGCCCGCGCCTACCCCGCCTCCGGCCAGGAGGCCCACAGCGATCAGGCCGATCAGCCCGCCGGAGAGATGCACCGCAACCGCGCCGGTGGGATCGCGCACGCGCAGGCCGTGCTCCACCGCATAGATGACGAGCGGCACAAGCCCCCCAGCGATCAAGCCGACAAACAGGGCCTGACCAGGGGTGAGGAATGGCGCGCCTGCGCCAGCCGCGATCAGGCCAGCGGCGAATCCGCGCACGGCCATCAGCGCGTCGGGTCGCGCGGTCGTCAGCCAGCTATAGGCCTGCGCCGCCAGCGTCCCGGCGCCCGCCCCGGCCAGGACGTTGATGGAGACCAGCGCCCAGGGCAGGTCCGCGCCCTGGTACAACAGATGGCCTGCCGTCCAGCTCGGCCAGACAGCGACCCAGATCAGCGCGCCCGCTGCCGCCAGAAGTGGCAGATGCGCCGGGGGCATGTCGTTGTCAGATTGCAGGCGCGGGCTGAAGGCCAGGAGCGCAGCCAGGGCCACGCTGCCGCCGAGGAGATGCACCGCGCCCGCGCCGCCGAAGTCTATAAAGCCGTGGCCCAGCCCGCTGTTCGTGCCCAGGTTGCCCAACCAGCCGCCGGTGTTGACGGCGCACAAGACCTTCCCGGTCGGCCCGCCCGCCCAGGCCCAATTGCCGATCAATGGATAGACAATCGCTGCCACGACCAGCCCGGCGGCAGCGCTGGCCCAACCGCGCCCCTGGCGGTACAATACCAGCGCCGGGATCAGCGCGGCTGTCATCAGCCGGGGCAGTTCGCTCAGGAAAAGCGCCAGGATGGCCGGGTTGCGCTCGGACAGGCCAAAGCCGCTCATCCCGGCCAGGCCCCAGCTCTGGCCAAAGCGGATGAAGGTGTACTCGGCGTTGAGCTGCGCCAGGCCCGGCAGGTCGTGCAGGCAGCCGATGCCGCCATACTGGAGGCCGAAGCCGATCAGCGTGTAGCCCGCCACGGCCAGGCCCAGGGTGGCCAGCGCAGCAGCGGCGGCATCCCCGGCCTGCGCTTCGGTCAGCCCGCCCCAGGCGACCAGCAAAACGCCCAGCGGCACCAGCCAGGCCAGGAGCATGAGCGGTGTTATGGCAGCCAGGGTGGCAGGGTCGCCTTGGGCAGCGTAGGCCACCGAGGCCACCGACAGGGAAAGCAGTATGAGCAGGGGAATCATCAGCCCGATACCGGGCCTGATCCGGGGTCTGAAGGGTAGATGACGCATGAGCCTATCCTCGTCTCAGTCCAATGTGGCGCCCCCACTGCTCCTGGATGGTATGTTGGGGCGATTGGCCCGCTGGCTGCGCCTGCTCGGCTATGACGCGGCCTACGACCGCGAGGCCAGCGACCATGCCCTGGTGCGCCGGGCGCGGGCCGAGTCGCGGGTTCTGCTGACCCGCGACCGCAGGCTGGCAGCGCGGCAGGGCATTCAGACGCTCCTGATTATAAGCGAAAATCTGGAAGAGCAAATGCGCCAGGTCCGGCAGACGCTTGGCCCGCCGCCCGACCCGCCGCTGTCCCGCTGCCCGGCCTGCAATACCCCCCTGCTCCCCGCCGCGCGCCAGGCGGTGCGTGACCGCGTGCCCCCCTACGTCTGGCGGCGCCAGAACGAATTCCGCACCTGTCCCGGCTGTCACCGTGTTTACTGGCCTGGCACGCACATTGAGCGCATTCAAGCCACGCTTGAAGCCATTGAACCGCCGCACCACTTATGCTAGAATAGTGCCAACCGCAAACAGCGCAAAGGAAGTCCCTCGTCCATCGCTGCGGAATCCTTGCGCCCTTCGCGGTTAGAATAACCTGGAGGTGATTTTCTGGAAACGATTGAATTGGCTCGCGCCATCGTGAATGCCATCGCCGAGAAGAAAGGCGAGGACATCCTGCTGCTGGACATCCGCGAAATTTCCCTCATCACCGACTATTTCATCCTGTGCAGTGGCACCAGCGAACGGCAATTGAAGGCCATCCTGGAAGGCATTGAAGAAGTCACCCTCAAGCACTATGGGCTGCACCCCTGGCACATGGAAGGTGAGGCCACCAACGGCTGGGTGCTCATGGATTATGGCGACATCGTGGTGCATATCTTCGCACCGCAGCAACGCAGCTACTATGACCTGGAAAGCCTGTGGAAAAAAGCCCATGTGGTGCTGCGGATTCAGTGAGGCTCATAGATCCATTGATCTATGGCCCGTTCGTAGGAGAGGATCTCATCTTCCCGGAAGAAGATAGGGATCTCAAAGGCGGCGGTCTCCGGCCCATCGGAGCCGTGCACCAGGTTACGGCCAATGACCATACCGAAGTCGCCGCGAATGCTGCCAGGAGGCGCTTTGACCGGGTCGGTCGCGTTCTCCCGCCCCCCCATCGTCGTGCGCACGATCTCAATGGCCTTCTCACCCTCCAGCACCATCGCCACGACGGGGCCGGAGGTAATGAAGCGGATCAGCCCGCCGTAGAAAGACTTGCCTTGATGGATACCGTAGAGGCGGGCGGCCAGTTCGGGCGTGATCTGCATGAGCTTCATGGCCGCAATGCGCAGGCCGCGCCGCTCAAAGCGGGCGATGATCTCCCCGACCAGGCCGCGTTGCACGCCGTCGGGCTTGATCAGCACGAGTGTCCGTTCCAAAGGGAACCTCCTCTTTCTTTGTGTTAGTTATGATCTTGCATTCCGGCAAGTTTACAGGTCTCGGGTGGTGAGGCTTTTGAGCGCCGTCTGGTAAGCTTGCATGGCCTGCTTGAGCTGCCCATCCTGGCTATAGGCGTCGCCCAGCAAGGTGTACCAGCGGTTCGTGCCATGCAGCGACACGGCCTCTTCCAGGTCGGCGATGACGTCGCTCAGCAGCAGGCCCTCGGCGACCAGGTGATCGTAAAGCTGGGCCGCTTCCTCCCAGTTTCCGGCGCGGAAGTGGTTGCGGGCGAGCGCCAGTTGGGCCTCCGGCGTGCCCGGTTGGGCCGCTTCAGCCTCCACAGGCGTGGGCAACGCTGCCTCTGTCAGGGCTGTTTCAGGCGTTTCAACGGCCACCTCTTCAGCCGCCGGCATCTCAACCGGTGGGGCTGGCCCGGCTTCCACAGGTGGCGCTTCCAGGGGGGCTACCGGCTCAGCCGCCAGCGCGGTGGGCGACAGGCTCAACGCCTCGGCGACCCAGCCCGGCATTGCCTCTTCCTCCTGGGCTGCTGGCGGTGGGGAGGGTTCGCGCAGCCATTCGGGCATCTCCACCAGCGGCTCCGCCGCCTCGGCGCCGTTTTCCTCGGTCTCGGCTGCAAGCTGATCCAGCCAGGCCATCGGGGTCGCCGCCTCTGCCTCCGGCAATGGAGATGCTCCCACGTCGGCTGCGGGCGTGAGGATTTTCGTCCGTATGCCTTCTTCCTCCACCTCCTGTTCCTCACCCCCAGCCTCGGCCTCGGTTTCCGCCGGTATATGCAGCCAGTCAGGAGGAGAGACCGGGGCGGCTTCCTGGCTGGCCTCGTGGGGGAGCGGTGCCCCCTCGCCCTCAGCGGCAGCCTGGCGCAGCCAGTCAGGCAACTCGCCGGCCGGTGGGGACCATGACTCCAGGGTGGCCGTCGTCCCGACCCCTATTGTCTCAACCTCGGTAAAGTCGGGGATCTCCTCAATCGCCTGGCGCAACCAATCGGGCGTCTCCTCATCCAGCTCCTCATCCAGCTCCCCGGCGGGTGGGGTAGTGGCCTCAGGCGCCCCCATCGCGTCAATCAGCGGGCCGGTGGCGGCCAGCACCTCGGCCAGCGGGCTGGTGGGCCTGGGCGGCGGCTCAGCGGGGGGTTCAGGTGGGGCTTCCAGCTCTGGGCCCGGGGCTTCAGCCAGGGCTTCTGTTCCGGACGGCGGCGCTGCGCTCTGCGCCTCCGGGGCGCTGGGCAAGAGCGCGGCCATCTCGCGCAACCACTCAGGCAGTTCGTCCTCCGCTGAGGCGGCTGACTTCTCCGCCTCAGCGGTTTCCGTCCCGTGCATCTCCGCAAAGCTGGCGGCCAGCTCACGCACCCAATCCGGCCCCTCATCTTGCGGTTGGGCCTCCAGCGCGGGGGATTGGATGTACAGGCGCTCCAGGTGGGGCTCCTCAAATTCGGCCTCTGGCTGGATCTCAGCGGCCTGATAGGGGGCAAGCGCAGTGAGCAACTCCAGATAAGGCCGTGCCGCCTCCTGGTCCCCGTTTGCCAGGGCAATCTGCGCCATGATGGCGTTGGCGCTGATGCAGTTGGGCAGGCGGGCGAGGATGGCGCGGCAGCGTGAGGCGGCCTCGGTCGGCTGTTCAGCGCGCCAGTAAATCTCGGCCAGGAGCGCCTGGATGTCTACGCGTTCCGGGTCCTCCGCCAGAGCCGACTCCAGTTCACTGATCGCCTGGTCATACAGTTCGCCCTGGAGGTACAGGCGAGCCAGCGCGGTGCGCGTCAGGCCGATGCGCCCCGGCTCGCGGCCATCGCGCTTGCCATACAGACGGCGCAGTTCATCCAGGACAGCAATATTATTGGGCTGGAGTTCATAGGCCCGCTCCATGTGCCAGATCGCCTGGTCAAGCACGCCGTCCTCTTCGCGGATGATCGCCAGGCCGACATGTGAGACGAAGTCGGAGGGGTCAGCGCTGAGGACGCGCTGAAACACGTCTGCCGCGTCCTGGTATTGGCTCTTCTCCAGGAGGGCCTTGCCCAACAGGCGGTAAGCATCTACGTTCAAGGGGAACGTGGCCAGGATATGCCGACAGTGGGCGATGGCCTCATCGTAGAGCTCGCGGTTCATCAGCCGCTCAATATCTTCAAGATAGGTGCGTAAGGCTATCTCCGCCATGCGTTTCTCCGCAAATCTGCTCTCAGCTACCCGCTTTCAGCGTCCGGTTGGCGCCCTGGCTCCTCAAAGTTTGGGAAGGCCAACCCCGGCCTGGCCAAGTAGTGCACCAGAGAATAAGATGACGCCCCTGGAATACAGACAAAGCCTGACAATCCCAAAACGGGTACTTCTGCTTCACGCTAGTGTACCCTGTGATCTCGGCTGCGTCAAGGGGGCTATTTGGGCTAATTGTTCCTTCGGGATGGGAGAGGGTGACAAACCAACGGAAACCGAGGCTCCTGGGTGCTTAAGCCCCATTCTTGCCGCAGGGGGTAAGGCGGACTATAATCCGGCGTGTGGCTGCACGTATATTGGTGATTGAAGACGATCAGGGCATCGCCCGTATGGTTGAGCGAGGGCTGAAGCTGGCAGGCTACCGCGTAGATGTCGCCCCCGACGGCCAGTCGGGTCTGACGCTGGCGCGGGATAACCCGCCCGATCTGGTGATCCTGGACTTGATGTTGCCCGGCGACCTGGACGGCCTGGAAGTGTGTCGCCGCCTGCGCTCGGCTGACCTCGCCGTGCCCATCCTGATCCTCACGGCCAGGGATGCCGTCTCGGACCGGGTGAAGGGGCTGGATGCCGGTGCCGACGATTATGTGGTCAAACCGTTCGCCTTTGATGAACTGGTCGCTCGCGTGCGGGCGCTATTACGCCGCGCCCAGCCCCAGACGGCTGAGGTGTTGCGCTTCAGCGACCTGGCGCTGGATACAGGCGCGCGCATGGCCTACCGGGGCGGGCGGGCTATTGAATTGACCGCCAAAGAATACGACTTGCTGGAGCTGTTCATGCGCCACCCACGCCAGGTGCTGACCCGCGCCCAGATTTATGACCACGTCTGGGGATATGACTTCGGCGGCGAGAGCAATATCCTGGAAGTCTATATCCGCTACCTGCGCAACAAACTTGAGGCCAATGGCGAACCCCGCCTGATCCACACCGCGCGCGGCATGGGGTATGTGTTGAGAGAAGAGTAAGGAACTCAACGGATGATTCCATAAGGTAAGGGATGTCCATTCGTACTCGCCTGACCCTGTGGTATACCAGCGTCCTGGGGGCCATCCTGATCCTGTTCAGTGTGGCTGTGTATGCCCTCCTGCTGTATGCCCTGCTGGATGGCGTGGACCGGCCCCTCAAGGATACGGCTGACCAGATCGTTGAGCAGAGCCGGGCCTTCCCTGGTGAACTCACCCGCCTCCAGATCCCGCCGCTGGATATGTTCCAATCGCCAGGGGTATCCGCCATCCAGGTCTGGACGCCCGATAGGACACTCTCGCAACAGTCGGGCCGCCAGCTTGACGAGCCCCTGGATAAGGAGGCGCTCAACACGCTGCAACCCGTCATCCGCGATGTCAGCGTATTAGGTGCCCACGTGCGGGTGCTGACCTACCCGCTGATCGTTGAAGACAGCGGCCAGTTGGTGGGCTACCTGCAAATTGCTTCACCGCCCATCACCACCGTAGACCAGGCGCGCCGTGCCCTGCTGGCTATCCTGGCCGCTGGCATCATCCTGGCCATCGCCCTCTCGGCCCTGGTCGGGGCAATGTTGGCCCGGCAGGCGCTGCGCCCCATTGACACGGTCATTGAAACCGCACTGACCATCAGCCGTGCCGATGACCTGGAACGCCGCATCATCTATGAGGGCCCCCCCGACGAAATTGGCCGCCTGGTGGCGGCATTCAACGAGATGCTGGAGCGGCTGGAGAAGCTGTTCCGCGCCCAACAGCGTTTCCTGGCGGACATCTCCCACGAACTGCGCACGCCCCTCACAGCCATCCGGGGTAACGTGGACCTGATCCGCCGCTTCGGCCCAGACCCAGAGAGCCTGGACACGATCCAGGACGAGGCCGAGCGCATGACGCGCCTGGTCGGCGACCTCCTGCTCCTGGCGAAAGCCGAGGCCGGCAACCTGTCGCTGGCCTATGAACCGGTAGAACTGGACACACTCCTGTTGGAGGTCTATCGCCAGGCCCGTGTCCTGGGCAGCGGGCTGGACATCAAGATCGGCGAAGAGGACCAGGTGACGGTGTTGGGCGACGCCGACAAGCTCAAGCAACTGCTGCTCAACCTGGTGGACAACGCCATCAAGTACACGCCGAAGGGCGGCCAGATCACGCTGGGGCTGGCGCGCGAGGATGGCTGGGCGCGGTTGACTGTCGCCGACACCGGCGTCGGCATCCCCCCGGAGCATTTACCGCATATTTTTGAGCGCTTTTATCGCGTGGACAGGGCGCGTTCGCGGGGGGGCGGCGGCGCGGGGCTGGGGCTATCTATCGCGCAGTGGATCGCCCAGGCGCATGGGGGCCGCATTACCGTAGAGAGCGAGGTCGGACGCGGCACGACCTTCACTGTGTGGCTCCCGATCGCCCCTAAAAATGGCGAGCCCCCGCCAAGGCCCGCTGAAGCCGGGCTTCAGCGCCCCACCGCTGCCCGGCTCCCTTGAACCGGAACGCGCAGTTGCGTATCCCCACGCCAGAATCTATAAGGCTATTTTACCACCCATCCAGCACATCCCCTGCCGGGTTGGACGAAGGTAAGGATGAAGGCCCCGGCCATAGGCCCTGGGGAAAGGGTGAGGCAGCCTCAGCAGATCACAGGTTTGTCATGCTGAGCGTAGCGAAGCATCTCTTATGAAGCTCACAAGAGGCCCTTCGCTTCCCCTTCGCTGCCCCTTCGCTTCGGCTCAGGGCTTTGGCTCAGAGTGACACTTCTGCGATCTACTGAGCCTACTTATCCAGCCGCGTGCGCTGCGGCTCGCGGCCATCGTGGCTGAACAGCACGCGCCCCTCGCCCTCCACCACAGTCTCAATATGTACCGGGCGCTGCCAGATGGCCGCCAGGTTGGCCAGCGTATCTATGGCGTAGCCCGTGTGCAGGTCTACGCCCTCATGATGGTGCTTGAGATAGAGTTCGCCGCGGTTGTTGTAATTGGCGTCCTCTACAGTGATCACCGGCTGGCCGAAGTTGGTCAGTTGGAACAGGAGCACGCGCTTGATCTCCTTGAAATCGCGGCTGTCAATGCGATACTGGCGCGTCTGCTTATCGTAGCGGTAGGTAAACAGCTTGTGGCGGCGAGCGAAGTCCTCGGTCAGGAAGGCATCAATGAAGCCGACATCGTTGTAAATCCTGCGCACCTCAAACATCTTCTGCCGGCCCAGCCCCAGCTTCAGGTCCCAGTTCTCTTTAGCGACGACGTCATCACAGGCTTCCCAGTCCGGCCCGAACTGGCCCTTGTTCCAGCGCTCCTCTATATCCCGGAAGAGTTCCAGCCCGATCTTGTAAGGGTTAAGCCGTCCGGGGGTGACGGCCATGGTGCCGGAGTGGTGATCGGCGTAGTCAATCAATTCAGAAGGCTTGAGGGCCTTCTCTGTCATGATCTTGCTATGCCAGTAGGAATTATGGTTGATAAAGCCCGCTGCAGCGTAGCGGTGCGTCTCCTCAACCGAGATGTCGTAAACGTCTGCCCAACCGCGCTCAATGGCGACAATCGTGTCGTCCCAACGCTCCTGTTTGAACCAACAGCGCTCATGTACATATGACTCAAGCGCCTTTTGCTTGCGCGCAAGGCCAAAGCCGATCAGCTTCGCGAAGCGAGCAGCCGAGGCGCCCGTCATATGGATGTGGCTTGTCCCATCCTTGTTCTGCCGACGGTAGCTCAGAATCCCGTAATTGAGCAGGAGGAGCTGCACCTGTGTGGCCATCGTGTCGCTTGCCGTGCTCAGGATAACGCCGGTCTTGCCTGCGTGACCGTCGCAGTCAAAGTAAGCTCGCAGGAATGCGCGGACGACCGGCTCAGGCGACCGCAGAATGGCATCGGGGATCTTTTTGTCACGTGCGCTTGGCCCATATGTGAGCCCGAGCGCCTCCACCAAGAAGTCTGAGGCCGTTTGGGCGTACACGAGCACCCGATACCGGCTGCCATCGTACTTGATAACGGCAGGGATTCCGAAGACCCTCATGACCAGGGTTGCGAAGGTATGCGCCTGCTCTTTATCGCCGGTCGTGAGGCCGAAGTGGCGTTTGACCCGGCTGATATGACCGTCACCAACCAGGTAGCCAATGAGGGCCGCGAGATCGGCGTCAACCCGGTCAGGAATGCGCACAGCGCGTCGGGCGCAGATGGACTGAGGGAGCACCTGATTGACCGGTTCATCGTATGCCGCGAGTGCAGTTGCAACGGCAGCCTGATTGCGAATAGACCGTCCGGCGCGATACCGCAGCACCGTCCAGACCGACACCCCTGCCTGTTGAGCGACGTCCTCCAGGCCCACCCGAACAGGAGGGCGCCATGACAGCCTTACTTCACGATCAGCCCACAACCCGCGCCCGCCGCTCACAGCGATGCGATCCCCAATGGCCAGTTCGTCCAGGCGCCTCCAGGTCACGCCATCGGCCAGGAGCACACGATGGTTGGTGGACCCTGTGAGCGTCAGACCCCGGCGGGTTTTTATCGTCACCGTCTCCCGATTGCGGAAGATGGTTCGGTCATAGATGCGACGATTGCACTCGCCGTCAGACACAGTGGTTGCGCCGCCCCTCACCAGCTCCGCCATGGTGATCAGGCCAGCGTCCGTAAACACCAGCATATCCCCCCGGAGGCAGGCCCACCCTTCATTCATAATCTTGGTCTGGCGCTGCGGTGCAAAGTAATAAGCCTCCTCGCGCACAATCGCCAGGATGTCATGCTGCCAGTTCTCCAGCGGCGCGTGTTCCAATAGGAAGAGCAGAACATCGTGCTCCGGCTCCTCGGGGAACTTCTTGCGCTTCTGTTTCTCCGCCTCAATCCTGCGCTTCTGCGCCTCAATAAACTCCGGCGGGTTAATGTACTCGTCCATGTAGCTCTTGGCCTGGAGCTTGCGCACGACGGGCCGCTCTTCTTCCTCATCCGGGCGGCGCGGCGTGGGGCGGCGATGGATGCCGGGCGCGTGGGCATCAATCAGGTTGTCCAGTGAGAGACATATGTCCAGGAAATTCTCCACGGCCTCAAAGCCGACGCGCTCAATATAGCGGCGGATACGCGTGCCATGGTTCGCCATCTCATCCAGCATCCGCCGGTTCGTATGGGCAAACCACAGGTTGTTCTTGAAAAAGTCGGCATGGCCGCACACGTGAGCCATAACGAGCTTCTGGTCCACAAAGGAGTTGCTGACAAGCAGATAGGCGTACACCGGGTCGTTATTGATGACCATTTCGTAAATACGGTGCAGGCCATAGGCGTAACTCTTGCTCAGCCGGTCATACTCCATGCCGAAGCGCCAATGGGGATAGCGCGTGGGGAAGCCGTCGTAGGCGGCGACCTCGTTCATCTGCGCGTAGTCCAGCATGATATAGCAGATTTCAGGGAAATCCAGGCCATACTCCCGCGCATAGCGCTCAATCTCGGCTTGCGTCTCCACCAGTTCTTTCGGCAACGGTATGGTGACACTCCGTCTGGGCCCCACTTCTCGCTTCATCCCGTCCTCCTCAGATAGTCCATGGCGGCCTCGTCCAGGCCCGTTCTTCAGATGTTCCTTGCGGCGTTCACGTCCCTGTCCACATAGTCTCTCCAAGAAGAGAACCGGCACCGCCTAACGCCCCGCGCTTCACCCGCGCCGCGAAGCGCAGCGTCGGCTGCAAGCGCTTGTTGGGCAGCACCACTAAAGTTTACTCATGCGCTCGTGCTTTTTAGCGCCATGCCCTCACTGCGTCGTAATAAACGATGCCAATACCATCGCCGGTACCGGTTGGGTTGAGTTTTTTCGTCGTACCCGACATCGTTTCATCGCCGATAAAGACAAACTCGGCACTCTGGATGTACTGCACGTACACTTTCTCTCGGTCGCTATCAAAGAGAGTGTCCCCGTTCACCTCAACGGTCAGTTTCCACTGTGAAATCGTTCTGCCCTCGCTATCTCGTGTCGGTTGTGTTTTCTCCAGCGTGAGACGGATGAAACTCCAGCGATCGCGCGGCAGGGGTGGGAAAATCTTATAAAACCCCGATTGACCTTTGAAATCAGGGCTGCCCGTGCGCACGCGCAAGAGGAGACCTTCGTCAGTCCAGCGCAAATGAAACATCTCCTTGCCTTCGATGCCTTTGAAATCTCGCTTGCCGCGAATTTCAATTTGCTGCACGTATTCCTTTGAGGAGGGATATACGGCAAGTTCTTGTATCAAGCGACCTTCAGAGATCGGTTGGGGATAATACTGCAACACCGAACTTTTAAGGGTAAGCCGTGCGTCAACCTTAAGCATCTGGTTTCCATGGCATGGGCGAATGGGCCCTTCAGGAATGGGCCCTTTAGGACTGACCACTTGAACTAGACTCGGCATCTCTTCGATCACTTCATGAGTTCCTTCAATCGTTTTTCCTTCTGTCACTTCCCAACCGTGCGGATCCAGGCTTCCGTCCTTGTCTGCAATCGTCTCCTCGAAACTGGGATTCTTGAGATACGGCTGGGCATTCGGCGGGGGATTCTCGCCACACGCCGTTGTAGCTGTAGTCGGCGCCGGTGTTGATGCTCTCCGTGTAGGTGTCGGAGTAGCGGCGGACGTAGCGTTTGGGGGTTGTGCTCCGCGCGTAGGCGTGATGGTGGGAGCCGGCATTGCTGTCGGCACAACCGTAGGCAAAGGGCTGGGCAGGGCGCCGCAAGACGCAATGAGCAAAGTGAAAAGGAACACGAGGGCCAACCCCAGGATTCTCTGCCACGATCTCATCGGCTCGTCTCCTTCACGAAGTCTGCCCAACGGCACCGAGCTCAGCCGCGCCGCCGCAGGCGGCGTCGGCTGCAGCGAGTTGTTGGGCGGCGCGGCACTTTACGGGAAGTTCTTCAACACAAGTGGTATGTACACGCGATGCAGGCGGACAAGTGCGATGCCCAGATAGTTGGACGGTTCATCAGCCCGTGTTTTATAAACCGCAATTCGATAGGTGCCGGTTTGCGGTGCGACAAATTCTACCAGTTCGTAGTTATTGTCCCAACTGGCCGACCAAGCACCAGGGACCCATTGGAAGTCGGGATCCCGTACACCAAGGTGCAAGTCGGTGTCCAGCCCGTCAAAATTGCAGTTGTTTATCGCCGAACAATCAGCGTTGGACCACCACGCGATGGCAACGCGGACAAAGTCCCCTTTGTTGGCTGTGAAATAGCGATACAGGTAGGTTCCAACGGGAAAGTTCGTGTTGTTGATCGAGATGCCCCACCAGCACGAATCGGTACAGGGATCCACGTCAGAGAAGTTACGAGTCTGTGCCACAGTGTCGGCCAGGGCAGCGTTGATCCCACCTGCACCGTCGCGCAAATCCTGACCAGATGGAATACCGGTGGGGCCATCAATGTTATGCGTCGCCGAAGCCATGATTATGGCTCGGCTGGCCTCGGGCCATGTGTTCAGGGACCAGTTCCGATGAATGAGTAGCGCCCCCAGTCCGGCCACTTGTGGTGCGGCAAAGCTCGTGCCGTCTTCTGTCCTCAAATTCCCGTTCATCTCAATGCCAGTGATACTAACGCCCGGTGCTACCACCTCTGGTTTCTCGCGGTCGTGGCTGGGGCTATCAGGATTGACCCAAGCTGACCAATTGGGCATTGTGTCGTTAGACCAGTTGGAGTCATTGTGGTCGTCATAAGCACCCACAGAGAGTACGTTCCATCCCTTGGCTGGAGAATCCACGTAATCGAACGGACAGAGTGCATCGTTGTTCCCTGCTGCGGCTACCAATAACCGGAGTCTAGCGCGAGCATAGTGATCGAAAGCCCGATCTATGGTGTCCATCTGAGTGGTTCCCGGACACCAACCATAACTTGCGTTGATGACCTCGGCGCCTTGATCGAATGCCCAAACCAGAGCATTAATATCATCCTGGCGTTGTGGTCCTTGGATACCGGCACTCATTACTGTTGCTCCTGGTGTCATACCTCGATAGGATAGATAGGGTGATTGCTTGCAGCAGCGCTAGCTACTAAGGATGCGTGGCTACCTTCACCATTCATTGCCCAACGGGTGGCGCCAGGATGTTGAAAGCAATTGTTGGTACCGGCAGGGCACTCGACCGAGTTGGATGTGAAGTCCACGTTGTCATCTTCGAGAATGGCAATATCTACGCCTGTGCCATCGTAGCCTTGCGCCCATACCGCCGGGGCCAAATTGGACGAGATGGCGGAATTCAGAAGCAACCGACGCTGTCCACCTTCTGACAGGTAAATCACGCCTACATCCTCTCGTTCAACCAGCACTTGAATAACCTTCTTGGGTAGCGAAGCCGTCACAGCGGGCAAACCCGGGGAAGTTTCAACAACAAACCCTTGCGCTTCCAAGGCTTCGACCAGAGGCCGAATCCTGGCAGCCGTTTCGGTATTCAGCCTCTGCACATATTCCCGGTAGATCCGCTCCGCCAGAACCGGATCGCTCACATCCATCGGCTTGCCGCTCCGTTCCATGGCTGCCTGCGCCTCGGGATATTTGGCGGCCAATTCGACAAAGATGGCTGCTTGCCGTTCCGCCAAACTCTGCCCCGGCGGCGCAACGAACCAGATGGTCACCCGAACCATCTCTTCGTCCCTCATGGTCTGCAGCCGTTCATATAGCGCAGGTTGCAACTTGCCATACTTGGCACGATAACGCTGTGCTTCAGCCTCTTCGACAGCTGCGCGCTCCTCCACCTGCCCGCTGTTCACATCCACCAACACCTGATAGAAGTGGCCACTTTCCAGATCAAGAACCGTTACCGCTTGAAATGCCCGCCCCAGAAGGGCGGCCTCACGCCGAAACTCGTTCACAAGGACCAACCGCTCTACAGGAACTCCTTCCCGTTGAGCAATAAAAGCCAGGGCTTTGTGTGCTTCCGCAGATGGACCGGGTGTAGGGGTCGGCGAGAGGATGGGTGAAGGGGTGGGCAGTGGTGATATAGGTGTCTGGGGTGGCGGATACGGGGACAAGGTTGGAGAAGCCGTGCCCGGCGGCGGGTAAGGCGAATCGAACGTGTAAGGGGCCGGTGTAGCCGGGAATACCAAGAGGCTCAGAGCCAAAGCTGATAAAACGACCAGAACATTGATGAGCATTTGTTTGTTCATCGTGCTTTCCTCCCAATGACATCTAAGGGATGAAATGTGTAGTTTCCGCAACTGTTGCGCCATTGACTACGAGGACAAACTGTATTTCCTGCCCCCATTGCCCCTCTTTGGAAACTGCCACAAGGTGATAGGGTGAGGTGAAAGCGGGACTTCTTCTAGTGCCTGGTAGTGGTTCAACAAACTCCGCGCCAATTGTCACCTGGTTCCCTTGTCGAACGATTTGTTTGACGGTGACTGCATAACCGGTTGATCCTTTTCGTCCCTGCAAGACCAAGATAGCGAAAAAGCGGTCGTAATCCAGTTGGCGGAGTTGATCGGCCAGAGCAGGGTCTTCAGTCAGCACATTTGAGAGTAGGGTCTCAATCTCATCGTGGCTCATGATGACGAATAAGGCAGGATTCTCTTCCCGGTAATTTATGAAGTCTCCTTGTGCGAGAGTTTCGAACGACAACTCCTCAATCTGAGGTTTGCAGGCTGCGAGGGCAAACAGCAACATCATTAGCCCCAGTACATTCGTTGCAATTCTTGAACACTTCATTTTTCACCTCCAGCGGAGTAACCATTAAAGATCGGCCTCCTTGAAGATTAGCCGCCCAACTATTGTTTATACGGAATCCATCTTTCCCTGCCCTTTCGGTGTCTTAGACGGAATCCGTCTAACTCACCCAAGGGGTTGCATTTACGGAAATTTCCCCCTCAACGTCCCTTTCCCAGGAAGGTCTTGATCGCGTCGTAGATGTGCTCGCGTTCGTCAATCTCGGCGGTGGAGATGTTGTCAAAGCCCTCAATCGCGTCCACAACCCGGATAAACTGACCATCACCGTAGGAGCCTCTGACCTGGCCGTAGCAAAACAGGTTCACGGCCGGCAGGAGTTGCTCCGTCAGCAGGCTCACACACTTCTGGTCATCCTCCTTTGACCAGTTCTCACCGTCGGAGAAATGGAAGGGGTAGATGTTCCATTCGTCTGGGGGATAATCTTTATGGATGATGTCCAGACAGAGCTCATACGCCGAGGAGATCACCGTGCCGCCAGACTCGCGGGTGGTGTAGAAGGCTTTCTGGTCCACCTCGCGCGCGGTGGCATCGTGAATGATGTAGCGCGTGCGCACGTTCTCATACTGCGTGCGCAGCCAGGTGTCAATCCAAAACGCCGTCAGCCGGACGATCTCCTTCTTCGCCTGGGTCATGGAGCCGGAGACATCCATCATGTAGATGACCACCGCGTTGGATTCAGGCAAAGGGCGCTCCTCCCAGGAACGGTAGCGCTTATCCTCCCGCACCGGGATGACCACCGGGTGGTCGGGGTCATAATTGGCCAGCGCAATCTGGCGCTTGAGGGCCTCTTTATAGGTGCGCTTGAAGTGGCGCAGGCTCTCCGGGCCAACGCGACGGATGCCCACATAGCGGTCCACCTGGGTACGGATATGGCGCTTGCCCTTCGGCTGGATGTTGGGCAGTTCCAGTTCCTCGGCCAGGATTTTGGCCAGTTCCTGAAGCGTCAACTCCACTTCCAGGATGTGCTGACCCGGCTGGTTTCCTGCCTGGCCATCGCCGCTCATCTCGCCGTCGCTGCCGATAGGGGTGCCGGGGGCGCCGTCGCCCTGGCCGACGCCCGCCTGGTTGCGACCGAAGCGGAAGCTGGGCAGCTCAATCTGGGGGACAGGGATGCTGACGTAATCCTTGCCCTGGCGACCGATCAGTTCGCCGTTCGCCATGTATTTACGCAGGTTCTGCCTGACCACCCCATGCACGATCTGCCGGAAGCGGCTGCGGTCTTGTTCAATCTTGGCTAACATGGCCTTACTCCCGACGGAGGAACGGATAAAAGCGGAGTGCTGAACCACACCGTAAACGGTGTGGCTTGTGCTGACCGCTCATTCCGTCCTCCATCCTCCGTCAATGCTTCGTATCTCCCCTGGCGAAGATGCTGGCGACGTAGTTAAGCACATCCGTCGCGCACACATCACAGTAGCCGTAGTTCTTGATCAGGCGGCTCTTGACGATGTCAATCTTCTCCTGCGTCTCCTGATCGATCACGCTGGACACCAGGCTGGTGAGCTTGATGGAGTCCTTCTGGTCCTCAAACAGCTTGAGTTCAAGCGCCTTGCGCAGTCGCTCGTTGGAATCCCACTGGAAGGTCTTGCCCTCAATGGCCAGCGCGCCGATGTAGTTCATGATCTCGCGGCGGAAGTCGTCCTTGCGGCTCTCCGGGATGTCAATCTTCTCCTCAATGGAGCGCATCAGGCGCTCATCCGGGGGCTCATCCTGGCCGGTATAAGGGTTGCGCACACGCTGGCGCTGGGTGTAGGCTTTGACGTTGTCAATGTAGTTGGCGCACAGGCGCTTGATGGCGGCCTCGTCAGCGGTGATGGCCCGCTGCACCTCGTTCTTGACGATCTCATCGTACTCTTCGCGCACAATGGCCAGAAGCTCGCGGTAGCGCTGGCGCTGCTCATCGCTGGTGATCAGCGAGTGGTGCTTCAACCCGGCCTCCAGCTCGCGCATGACCAGGAAGGGGTTGAGGCAGGAGACACACTCGTCGGAGACCAGGGCATTGGAGATCTTGTCCTGGATGTAGCGCGGCGAGATACCCTCCATGCCCTCGCGGCGGGCCTCGGCCTGAAGTTCTTTCACCGTGTCCTCGGTGAAGCCGGGCAGGGTTTTGCCATCATACAGCTTCAACTTCTGGATGAGGGTCAGGCCCGCATGCTTGGGCTCCTCCAGGCGGGTGAGGACGGCCCACAACGCGGCCATCTCAATCGTGTGCGGGGCGATGTGCTTGCCCTGCACCCGCTTTCCGTTAAAGTCGCGCTGGTAAATCTTGACCTCATCCGAGAAGCGGGTGACGTAGGGGAGGTCAATCTTGACCGTGCGGTCGCGCAGCGCCTCCATATACTCATTGGAGAGCAGCTTGCGATACTCCGGCTCGTTGGTGTGGCCGATGATCACCTCGTCAATGTCGGTGTGGGCGAACTTCTTCGGCTTGATCTTGTGCTCCTGAGTGGCGGTCAAAAGATCATAGAGGAAAGCCACGTCCAGCTTGAGGATCTCAATGAACTCCACCAGACCGCGGTTGCCGATGTTCAACTCGCCATCAAAGTTGAAGGCGCGTGGGTCGGAATCCGAGCCATATTCGGCGATCTTGCGGTAGTTGATGTCGCCGGTCAGCTCGGTGGAGTCCTGGTTCTTCTCATCCTTGGGCTGGAAGGTGCCGATGCCGATACGGTCCTTTTCGGAGAGGAGCAGGCGCTTGACTCGCACGTGGTTCATCACTTTGAGCCAGTCGCCCTCATAGGTCTCCAGCAAGGTGCGGTAGATGAAACGGCAGGCCGGGCACAGGTCGCCCTCAATCTCCACACGGTCCAGCCCCTCGCGGCCCTCGTTGATCTGCTCCAGCACGGTGTCGCGGAACTCCGGCGGGATGAGATGCAGAGGCTCCTCATGCATCGGGCAGGGCATGCGCTCGCCGTTGTCCAGCGTCCAGTAGAACGTGTACAGGGCACCGGCATCGGTGCGCGAGTAGGCTTCCAGCCCCTTCTTGAGCAGGCGCACCAGAGTGCTCTTGGCGCTGCCCACCGGCCCATGCAGCAGGAGCAGACGGCGTTCGGTGCCGTACTTGCGGGCAGCGGAGTGAAGGACCTGGACAAACTCCATTAGGGCCTTATCCAGGCCATAGATGGCATCCTTGCCGTTTTCAAAGGGGTCATCAAAGAACTTGTAATGGATCAAGGTCTCGCGGTTACGTGTGTACTCCTCGTAACCGTAGGAGATGATCATATCGTACAGCCGTTGATAGGCGGTCCGGGCGACGCGCGGATTGCGATGGACGATCTCCAGGTATTCGGCGAAGCTGCCCTCCCAGTGCTGCTCGCGAAACCCGGTGATGTCCTGAAGCTGCTCAATCAGGCCGATGATATCCTTTTTGCTGTTGCCATCGGCCGCTGCTTGAGCGGGCTGATCAGCGATAGATGCGACGGTCATGCGTCCTCCTTATAAAACAAAACGACCGATTCCCAGGCCAGAAAGCTGAAATCGGCCGCCTCACGGTCTTAAGAGTCACCCATCCAGAGTTCGGTTTCTTCGCTCAACACCCCGGCGACGGCCTGCCGCCAGGGCAGTGTCCTGCCTCCCTCTTCAGTGGGCTCAGCCAAGCTGGCCTGGTGATCGCACGACAAGCTGTTCCAGTGCTACCCATAAGACGCCAAAGGAGGGCGAAATCTTACCCGTATCAGCAGGCCAAAGGGCATGACTTTTGTACTTTTAAGGTTGATTGTGAGCGATCATGGAAGGTAATCTCTTGTTCCCTCCCCCTCTGTAGGGAGGGGGTAAATATGTCCCCCACCCTCAGCCCTCCCCCACAAGGGGGAAGGGCAGGCCAATTCCCTCCCCTGGGCCAGGGAGTTGACGTTCAGCCAGGGAGCCGTTTACAATCAAGGTGTGCGCATCTGGCTGCTGGAACCCTATTACACCGGCTCGCACGCGGCTTGGGCGGACGGCTACATCCAACACAGCCGCCACGCCATCCGGTTGTTCCAGCTTCCGGGTATGTTCTGGAAGTGGCGGATGCACGGCGGGGCGGTGACGCTGGCGCGGCTGGCCCGCGAAGTCAATGAGCGGCCAGACCTGCTCTTCGTCACCGATATGCTGAACCTGCCGGCCTTCCTGGGCTTCACGCGAGATCGGCTGGCCGATGTGCCGGTGGCGATCTACTTCCACGAGAACCAGCTCACCTATCCGCTTCAGCCCGGCGAAAAGCGCGACCTGACCTACGGCTTCATCAACTTCGCCAGTGCGCTGGCCGCCGACGCCATCCTGTTCAACTCACGCTACCACCTGGAGAGCTTCTTTGAGGAGCTGCCCCGCCTGCTCAAGCACTTCCCGGACTACAATGAGCTGTGGGCGATTGAGGCCATCCGGCGCAAGAGCCAGGTCCTGCCCGTCGGCGTAAACCTGCGCCGCCTGGACCGCTGGGCCAGTGAGCGGCCAGCGCCCTCAGAGCAGCCGTCTGTGATCCTGTGGAACCAACGCTGGGAATACGACAAGAATCCGGTGGAATTTTTCCGCGCCCTGGATGTGCTGGCCGGGCGGGGCCTGGACTTCCGCGTTGCGCTCTGCGGCCAGAACTTCCGCCTGGTGCCCACCGAGTTTGAGCAGGCCAGGGCGCGGCTGGGGGAGCGGATCATTCACTATGGCTACGCCAGCGAGGACGATTATGCCAGGATATTATGGCGGGCCGATATTGTGGTGAGCACCGCCCTCCACGACTTCTTCGGTGTGGCCCTGGTGGAGGCCATTTACTGCGGCGCCTTCCCTATCCTGCCCCGACGCCTCACCTATCCCGACCTGCTCCCCTCCGCCGCCCATGACCGCTGTCTGTACACTGACTTCGCCGGCCTGATTGAGCGCCTCACCTGGGCGCTCACCCACCGCGCCGAGGCCCAGGCCATGTCGCTACGCCAGGCCGTCGCCTGCTACGACTGGAGCGTGATGGCGCCTATCTACGACAGCGTCCTGGATAACGTGAAGCGCCGGGCCTGACACCCGACGCCTGTTCCTTACAGCCCCGGCAGATCACAGATCTGCCCCTACTGATTTGCCCCCACCCCCAGCTCCCCCACCCAGTACCGGGCTTTAGCCCGGTTGGGATAAGGTTGGGATAAGAGACAAGTACCAACCTGGCTAAAGCCAGGTACTGGGTTAGCCAGGTACTGAGTTAGCCAGGTTGGTACTGGTTAGCCCGGTTGGAGGAGGGTGAGTTCCCTCCCCCCGGATGGGGAAGGGCCAGGGAGAGGGTGAGTTCCCCCCGGATGGGAGAGGGGTAAAAGGGGGTGACAGTTCTGCGATCTACTGAGCTGGCTCAGGCGGCTGCCTGGCCATCCGCGCCTGTCCCCTCCTCTTCCGCTGGGGGCGTCACCAGGGCCACCTCCACCGCTTTGGGCTTCGCGCCCACCGTTTCCTCAATCTCAAACGTCACCGGCGTGCCTTCGGTCAGATAGGCGGGGCCAGGGGGTAGCACGCCGCTGCGGTGAAAGAAGATCTCCTCGCCATCGCCGCGAATGATGAAGCCGTAACCTTTCTCCGGGCTATACCATTTCACCCGGCCCAGCCAGCGGCCGGTCAACGGGTCGCGCATACGATCGCGCGGGCAGAGCTCTGGCTTCACCAGGGGCAGCCCGGCCTCAGCGGCCTGACGCTGTTCGGTCACGGTCCAGATGAAGGTCCGCCCACACACGGAGCAAACCACAGGCGTATCACGATAAGGCACGGCTCCCCTCCTGAACGATTTCCCCCACTATGATGTCCGCTGTGCCGCCTGCCGGGCTGATGGTTGCCCTGGCGACCGGGTGCGCCCTTCATGGCCTCTTTCAGTGCTCACATCCACCAGCCGCACTACTCCGGCCAGCCGTTCTTTCGGCTTAAGCACAATGACCCGCTCGCCCTGCGTCGCCCGGCCCATGCGCGGCGCGTTCGCCGCCCGCATTACCCGCCCGCTCCCATCCGCCATCACCAGGGCGATTTTATCCTCGGCCTGGACCACGCAGGCACCGACCAGCGCCGCTCCCTTCGCCAGCCGGACCGCGATCACACCGCTGCCGTTGCGCCCCTGCGTCGGATATTCGCTCAAGGGCGTGCGCTTGGCGTACCCGCTGGCCGTGACCACCAATAGATCGCTGCGCGGGCGGACGACATCCATCGCCACGACGCGGTCATCCCTATTCCCCAGCTTGACGCCCAGGACGCCACCCGCTGCCAGCCCCATCGGGCGGACCTCCTCCTCCCGAAAGCGGATCGCCTGTCCCGCCGCCGTCACCAGGATGATCTCGGCGTCGCCCGGCGTCAGCCGCACCCAGCCCAGCGCATCGTTCGCCTCCAGCTTTATGGCGCTGCAGGCCGGGGCACCCGCGCCCGGCAGGTCACTCACGGCCAGGCGCTTGACCATGCCGCGTTGCGTCGCCAGGAAGAGCGTCGCCTCTGCTGTAGGGGAGGCGGAGGGCAGCGCCACCGCCGCCACAACCCGCTCGCGCCTGCCAGCAGGCACCAGGTCAGCCCAATGCGCCCCGGCGCCCTCTGGCACGTGGTGTACCCCCACCGCCGCCACCTGGCCGGAGGCCGTAAACAGGTAGAGCGTGTCACGGGTGTTGGCCGGCAGGCAGGCAACCGGCGCATCCACCAGCGCACGGCCCCAATCAGGCACGTCCCGCCCCGCCGTGCGCACCACCAACCCGCTCTGTTTAATGGTAACCCAGACAGGCTCATCGGGCAACATATCCTCCACGCCCCAGGCCCCCGGCGGGCGATCCACGATCTGGGAACGGCGTGGATCGCTGTAGCGCGCTTTGATCTCGGCCAGCTCCGCCTTGACCGCCATGCGCATCTTCTTGGGGTTGGCCAGCAACCCGGTCAACTCCTTGATCAGTCGCTGTTTTTCCTTATACTCCTCTTCTATCTTCTGGCGTTCCAGCGCCGCCAGCCGCCGCAGCGGCATATCCAGGATCGCCGCCGCCTGAATCTGGGTCAACTTGAACTTCTTTATCAGCCGTTCGCGGGCCGTCTCGCTATCCGCTGAGCGGCGGATGGTCTGGATGACCTCGTCCAGGTGCTTGAGCGCGGTGAGCAACCCCTCCAGGATGTGGGCGCGTTCGCGGGCACGGGCCAGGTCGTACTCGCTGCGGCGGCGCACCACCTCCAGCCGGTGCTCCAGGTAAATGTGGAGCGCCTTCTTCAGCGACAGCAGCCGCGGCTCGCCCTCCACCAGCGCCAGCAGGATGACGCTGAACGTCGTGCGCAGGGGCGTCTGGCGGAACAAGGCATTCATCACCTGCTCCGGCACGGCGTTGCGGCTCAACTCAATGACCAGGCGCATTCCCCGCCGGTCGGACTCATCGCGCAGGTCGGTGATGCCCTCCAGCTTGCCCTCGCGCACCAGTTCAGCAATACGCCCGGCCAGCGCTGCCTTACTCACCTGATAGGGCAGCTCGGTGACCACGATCCGGCTCTTGCCCCGGCTCATCTCCTCCACATGCGCCCGCGCCTGAACCGTGATCCGTCCCCGGCCTGTGGCATAGGCCTGGCGGATCGCGTCCGAGCCATCCTCGCCTCGCCTGTAAATCACCCCGCCTGTAGGAAAGTCCGGGCCGGGGATGAAGCGCATCAGCTCCTCAACGGTCACCTCATCCAGCTTGGTCCAGTTCTCCAACATGTAGGCCAGCGCCTCGCACACCTCCCCCAGATGGTGCGGGGGGATATTCGTGGCCATGCCCACCGCGATGCCGGAGGAGCCGTTGAGGAGCAGGTTGGGCACCCGCGCTGGCAACACCTCAGGCTCTTTCAACGTGCCGTC